>WNGE01014869.1_pt1 | contig 12155 bp, 10 predicted proteins | sample 5400651 | NCBI WGS metagenome assembly WNGE01 (sample SAMN13153370, study PRJNA577476) | soil metagenome | isolation source: 60 cm soil or saprolite under grassland replicate 2 | place: USA:California | collected 2016-06-15 | reverse complement strand
GCGAGTCGAACGAACAGGCCGACCACGAGCGCCGCAACGGCCAGCACAGCCACGACGAGTGAGCGTGGACGAAGCGAACGATCGAGCACGCGGACGCTGCCGTTCATCTTGCACCCCCCTTCTGCCGAACGTCATGACTGTGGGCCACAAGGACTGGAGTGTCAAGCACGGCCCATCGGGCCTGTCACCTCCGGGTCCCCAAGCCGTGAGCGCTAACGAAATGGCGCCTTTTCTCGGGCACCCTCGTCTCGAATTGTCAGTGGCCGGGCCTGTACACCCCGAACACCTCGCGGAGCGCGTCGCTCACCTCGCCGAGGGTCGCCCGCGCTCGCAGGGCCCCCCTCATGGGAAGAAGCAGGTTGCCGGTCCCTCGGGCCGTCTCGGTCACGCTCCGCAGCGCCTGGTCGACCCGGCGCTGGTCGCGCGAGGCCCGCAGCTCCCTGACCCGCTCCTTCTGGGCCTCCACCTCGGATTCGTCGATGGTCTGGATCTCCACCGCCTCCTCCTCCGCCTCGGCGTAGCGGTTGACCCCCACCACGGGCCGATCGCCGTCCTCCACCTGCCGCTGGATCCGGTACGCCGACTCGTGGATCTCGTCCTGGATCCACCCCGCCTCGATGGCCGCCACCGAGCCGCCCATCCCGTCGATCTTCTCCACGTACTCGAGGGCCCGGCTCTCGATCTGGCACGTGAGCCACTCCACGAAATAGGAGCCGCCGAGCGGATCGACCGTGTCCGGCACCCCGCTCTCGTACCCGATGACCTGCTGGGTTCGAAGGGCGATCCGCACGGCGCGCTCGGTGGGTAAGGCCAGCGCCTCGTCGAACGAGTTCGTGTGGAGCGACTGCGTTCCGCCGAGCACCGACGCCAGCGCCTCGAGGGTCGTGCGCACGATGTTGTTCTCGGGCTGCTGGGCCGTGAGCGTCGCTCCGCCGGTCTGGGTGTGGAACCGCAGCATCAGGCTGTGTGGGTCCTTCGCCCCGAACCGGTCCTGCATGATCCGGGCCCACAGCCTCCTGGCCGCCCGGAACTTCGCCACCTCCTCGAAGAAGTTCATGTGGCAGGCGAAGAAGAACGACAGCCGGGGGCCGAAGTCGTCCACGTGGAGCCCGGCGTCGAGCGCGGCCTGGACGTAGGAGATCCCGTTCGCCAGCGTGAAGGCGACCTCCTGCACGGCCGTGCACCCGGCCTCCCGCATGTGGTAGCCGCTGATGGAGATGGTGTTCCACCTGGGAGTCCGTTCGTGGCAGTAGGCGAAGATGTCCGTGATCAGCCGCATCGACGGCTTCGGCGGATAGATGTAGGTCCCCCTGGCCGCGTACTCCTTCAGGATGTCGTTCTGGACCGTCCCGCCGATTCGGTCGGGACCGACGCCCTGTTCCTCGGCCACCAGCTCGTACAGGAGCAGCAGGATCGCAGCCGTGGCGTTGATGGTCATGGACGTGGTGACCCGGTCCAGCGGGATGGCCTCGAACAGCGTGCGCATGTCGTCGATGGAGTCGATGGCCACCCCGGTCTTGCCCACCTCGCCCTCGGCCCGTGGATGGTCGCTGTCGTAGCCCATCTGGGTGGGGAGGTCGAAGGCGACGGAGAGCCCGGTCTGCCCCCGATCGAGGAGGTACCGGAACCGGCGGTTGGTCTCGGCCGCGGTTCCCATCCCGGCGTACTGGCGCATGGTCCACAGGCGGCCGCGGTACATCGACGGATAGACGCCCCTGGTGAACGGGGGCTCCCCGGGACGGCCCAGATCGCGATCCGGTTCGAACCCGGCGAGGTGCTCGGCACCGTACAGAGGTTCGATCTCGATGCCGGCGTCGGTGGCGCGGCCATCCTCGCTCACCCGGCAAGCGTATCCGAACCCCAGGAGGTCAGCCCCGGAGGGCCCGAAGCACCTCCTCGTGCAGCAGGCCGTTCGTGGCCACCGCGGGGCCGGCGGCCAGCGTCCGGTCCCCCTCGAGGTCGGTGAACCGTCCCCCAGCCTCCTCCACGATCAGCTTCACCGCGGCGATGTCCCACAGGGCCAGGCTCGGCTCGGCGGAGATCTCGGAGGCGCCCTCGGCCACCAGGACGTGCTGCCAGAAGTCGCCGAATCCCCTGGTCCGCCAGCACCGCCGGCCGAGACCGAGGAACCGGTCGAGCAGCCCCGCCTCCTCCCACGCCGTCCAGTTCGAGTAGCCGAGCTGGGCATCCTCCAGCCGGGCGATCTTCGACACCGCGATCTCCCGTCCGTCCGCGAAGGCCCCGCCGCCCCGCGAGGCCCACCACCGGCGACCCAGCGCCGGCGCGGAGGCCACGCCCACCTGGAGGTCTCCGTCCCGCTCCACCGCGATCAGCGTTGCGAACGCCGGGATCCCACGAACGAAGTTCTTCGTCCCGTCGATGGGGTCGAGGATCCACCGGCCGTCTCCGCCCTCCTCCACGCCGAGCTCCTCGCCGACCACCGCGTCGGCAGGGCGGACATCCGCCAGCCGGTCCCGGATGGCCCGCTCGACCCCCCGGTCGACCTCGGTCACGGGCGTCAGGTCGGGCTTGGTCTCCACCACCAGGTCGACGGCCCGGAACCGGGGCAGCGTCATGGCGTCGGCCAGGTCGGCCAGATCGAGGGCGAGGGCCAGGTCGTCGTCCACCGGTCGCAGACTATGGCAGGTAGCACGAGGGGCGGGGCGCGAGGCCACCTGACGACGGGCCATCAGAACGTAGTCGGCCTCGGGTTCAGGAGTGAACTTCGGGGCCCCGATTCAGACGGAAACCTTCACCCCGGGCGACCAGCCCGACGCGCAGGACAAACCAGGGTTCCGCAGCCGCGCGCGGAAAACGTACGTTCCACTGGCCGAAGGGGTGAGCAGTCCGACCAGCGTTGTCACGCCGCGTCGCCAACCGAACCAGTGGGAGGACCCGGGCGACCGAACCTGCACGTCGAACACGAATCCCACGGCAGGCGTCACAGTGGCCCACCGCGCGCTGATCTTCCCGCTCTTGAGCACGGCGATCATCGGGACCCCAACCGTTTCCGTGGTCGCGGTCTGATCGTCCCTCGCCGTGTAGGTCCCGGCGACGGTGAAGGGGAACAGGAAGGATTCATCTGCTGGTCGAAGGCCCGAATCGAACAGGCCACAGCCCGTGGGGTCGGTGACCGAATGCGTCTGTTGGTTCGCGCTCGGAAAATGCCAGGCTTCGGCGCTGCCGAGTCGTCCGGACGTCCTTCCGGCCGCGAACCCGTCGTCCCCGACGCCCGACTCGATCATCTCCTCGAACAGGTTGGTGCCCACCGTCCACAGGACGCCGGTCGGAAGAGCAACGATATCGGTGAGCATCTGAAACTCGCCGAACGGGTTGACGCCGTCCACCGGCGTCCACGCCGTCCCGTCCCAATGCTCGATCAGGGGCAACTGCCCCCCTTCTCCGTACCAGTAGCCGACGGCCCAGAGGTCTCCGCTCGAGACGCCGGCGATGGTCTGGAGCATGGAGTATTCGCCGTGAGACGAACTCGTCACACTGGTCCACGAGCTCCCGTCCCAGTGTTCGATGAAGGGCTCGGGTCCGCCCTGGCTCCCAACAGCCCACACGTCGTCCGATGCGATCGCACTTACTCCGTCGAAGAACGAATCGGCCGGAGGACTCTGCACACTCGTCTGGGTCCATGCCAGCCCATCCCAGTGCAGGAGCAGAGGTGTGAACGGCGGGCCACAATTCCCGACCGCCCACGCGTCGTCGACGGCCACCGCGGCGACGTCGTACAAGAACGATTCCTGACCCCCGCACAGGTCCGGGGGAAGGGGCGACTCCGACCAACCCGTGCCATCCCAGTGGTCGAGGATCGCCGTCGTCGGTCGGCCCGTGTCGTCCGGGGCATCCGCTCCCGTCAACCACCCGTCGGCGCCGCCCGAGAATGCCAGTCCTGCATAGAGCGACCACAGGCCGGCATGCGGGGCAACCACCGCGTTCCAGGCTGTTCCGTCCCAATGCCGCAGGAGGCCTCGGGTGTGGACTCCTCCCTCGTCGGCGCCTCCGCTCGCCCAGACGTCGTCGTGGCCGACGGCGGCTGCTGCCCCGAGCCAGGCCTGCGGCAGATCGGGCTCCTGCGGCATGGGTACCACGGACCACGTCGTCCCGTCCCAGTGTTCGGACCACAAGACCGCGCCGTTGGTCCGACCCACCACCCAAACGTCCTGCTCCGAGACAGCCCCGATCGCGAACATCTCGTCGTTCGGTCCGGCGGCCGTCTCCTTGAAGGTCCATACACCAACCTCCTGGGGACTCGCGGCTGCCGGAGAGGCAAGAAGGCCAATGATGGTTAGCGCCGAAGCCACGGCGGCCGCCCACCGCTGTCCGCGCCACCATTGGATCGGCATGGTTGACCCCCCTCGCCACAATGGATCGTGTGAGACACGCCGGCCGGACCCCGACCGGGCAGAGTATAGCGCCGCCATGGCCTGCTCAGAGGCCCCGGTAGCGTCTCTCTATGAACTCTCTATGAAGAGGGGTCGGTCGGCAAGTAGGTGACCGATGCCGTCGGTCCGCGGGTCGTCCGTGGAGCAGTACTCATCTCTCTATCGCCTCCTCGGGGGAGGATTAGGTTGGATGGGAGCTCGCTCCGGTGGCCCATCTCAGTTTCGGGGTCGTCAAGCGACCAGAGACACAGACGGGGGGCCTGCCGGAGCGAAGTCTTCGTTGCGAGTGAGCATGAACCAGATGGCTTCGGCGAGCTTGCGGGCGATCTCCACCCGGGCCACCTTGGAGCCGCGCTGTCTGCCCAGCCGGCGTTTGGTCCGCTCGTAGTGCTCTTGGTAGCAAGGATGACGGGCGGCGTGGATGGCCGCCTCGATGAGAGCCCACCGCAGGTATTTCGGGCCGTTCTTGGAAAGCGGTCCGCGGTGGTCCTTGCCCCCAGACTGATGGACTCTCGGACACAACCCGGTGTAGCCGGCGAGTTTCTTCGGCGAGGAGAACCTTGCGATGTCGCCGATCTCCGATGCGATCGTGTAGCCCAGGACCCAGGCGATCCCGGGAGCGGTCATGAGCCGAGGGACGTAGGGGTGACCGGCCCCCAGCCGGCGCAGGTCCCGCTCGCAGAGGTCGATCCCGACCTCCAGCTCCTCGATCAGGACCAAGCTCGCTTTCACCGTGCTCGCCCAGGGCTCGGGGATCGCCAGACGCTCCAAGAGCTCCCGCCCGGAGGCGCCGAACAGGTCGGAGACGGGACATGGGTGGCCGAAGGCGATCAATGTGGCGTGGATCCGGTTCTTGAGGGCGGTGCGGTGCCGGACCAGATGCAGGCGGAACCGGGCTCGTTCTCGCTCCGCCCGGACCTCGGGGGTGGGGAGCCAGATCGTGGGAACGAGATCCCTTCGGGCCAGCTCGGCTAGGACCCAGGCATCGATCCGGTCGGTCTTGCAGGCCAGCGGGGCCAGGCCCTTCACCTTCTGGGCGTCGGCGATCTCCACGTCCCACCCGGCGAGCTCCAAGATGTCGTGGACGAACCGGGCGCCGTTCATGGACTCGATTGCGGCCCGGACCGGCTCACCGTAGCGGCCCGTAGTCGAGACCAGGATGCGCAGGGCATCAGCGTCCGGAGAGACCGCCGTCACCTCCTTCGTGGCTCCGCTCTCCTCGAGCAGGTGCACGTCCAGCCTCTTCCTCGACAGGTCCAAACCGGCGTACAACATGCGTGGGGCCTCCTTTCGGCTCGCTTCCACCGATGACACGTGGAGCGTGCCACCGGGGAGGCCCCTCTTCATGACATTCAGATGATGCACCGCTCGTCCGACGGGTCGCCCGCTTCGGTCCGTAAACGAAACGCGCCATGCTGCGCGTCCATGGCGCGCATGGACGATGTCCGCACGGCGACGACGGTGACGGAGCCGGGCCAGGCCCCTCAGGCCGGGACGGTGGCCGTCGATTTCGAGTCGTTCTTCCTGGCACACCACCTGCGGCTGTTCCGCGCGCTGTGGCTCATGACCCGGAACCGGCACGAGGCCGAGGAGGTCATGCAGGACGCCTTCCTCCGGGTCTGGGAACGGTGGGACCGCGTGGCCAGGCTCCCCGACCCCGAGGGCTACCTGTACCGGACGGCGATGAACGCGTTCCGGAGCCGGGCCAGGCGAGCCGCGGTCGCGGTACGCAAGGCGGTGGGACAGCTCCCGGCCGACGACGAGCTGGCCGCGGTGGAGTCCCGGGAGGCCGTGGTTCGGGCCCTGGCGCCCCTCCCGCCCCGGCAGCGGGCGGCCATCGTGCTCACCGACGTGCTGGACATGACCTCCGAGGAGGCGGCGAAGGCCCTGGGGATCAAGGCGGTCACGGTTCGGGTCCTGGCGGCCCGAGCCAGGACCACGCTCAAGCGAGGGATGGGTGAGAGAGATGACTGACGTTCGCGACAGGCTTCGCGAGGCTTCGAACCTGGTGCCCCGACCCCGCCAGCCGTTCGAGCGGCTGGTGGCCCGGCGGGACCGCCGGCGGCGGCGCGAGCGGATCGTTGCCGGCGTGGTGGCGATCGCGCTGGCGATCGGCGTCGTCGGCGGGGCGCTGCTCGTGCTCTCCCGAACCGGCGGCAACCACGGGGTGCGCAAGCCGGCCGGGAGCTCTACGGGAACGCACGGGAAGGGGAAGGCGGCCCAGGGCCGGACTGGCTCCAAGCTGGCCCGCCGGCTGGCGAAGATCCGGCTGGCGATGGAGGACGGGCAGTACTTCTACATGAAATCCACCATCGTCACCCCCGACGGGAACATCGTGAACGAGACCTGGTGGGCGTCCGACGGCTCCGGGCGGGCCGCCTTCGACTGCACCATCCCAAACTGCGACAGCGTGTGGGGGTCGGGAGTGACCGGCACGTTCGGTCCCGGGAAGTTCCCCACCGACAGCGACGTGACCGGGCTGTCGACCGACCCGGCCGTGCTGGCTGGCCAGCTGCTGGAGCGGACCGGGCCCAACGGACAGTCGCCCGAGCCAGATCAGATCTCTCCCGGCCCCGAGCTCACTCCAGGGGTCTCGGCGGGGAGCCTTTGGCGGGCCATCACGGAGCTGCTCCGGGACCCGAACACGGAGCCGGACCTGCGGGCCGCCCTCTACCAAGTGGCCAAGACCGTCCCGGGGGTGGAAGTCCTGGATGCCACGACCGACCCGGCGGGCCGGGCCGGGATCGGGCTGAAGTTCCCCTACGACGGCGGCCGGGCGGTCGAGTACGACTTCGACCCCGACACCCTGCAGCTGCTGGCGATCAAGTCGGGAGGGACGTCCGGATTCGATACCGCCGGGTACTCGGTCTACGAGCTGGGGATCGCGGACTCCACGGACCATGCCCCCACCGGCGACGAGTGGCTCACCCCCGAGATCACGGGACCGCTTCCCCCGCCGTAGCCGGTGACGGCTGCGGCGCGGTGCGGCGCTCGTCGATCCAGCCGTCGATTCGCCGCCACCATTCGAACAGCCACTCGATCAACTCCTCGCGTTCGCGGGGGACCTCGCCCGGCGGGATCCGCCAGTAGCGCGAAAGGATCGGTGCCTCGAAGGGCACCCGCCGCCAAAGGTCCCGGAACGTGCCGATGTCCTCCAGGACGGTGTGCGCGACGAACACCACGTCCGCATCCGGCGCGGCGGTGATCGCGGCCATCACCCCGCCATGCTTCGGCGGCAGCACCCGCTCCATCCGTTCGGCCTTCAGGGCCGCGTCGTGGTAGCCCCTCTTCCTCAGGTGGGCGATGGCGCGGAGCCGCTTCACATAGGTGAAGTCGTGCCCCTCGGGGAACAGCACGAAGGCGTCGTCGTCGCCCAGCCCCGAGGCGAGCTCGCCGATCATGTCGACGTACCGTTGCCGGTTCCGTGGGTCGTGCTGGATGAACCGGTTCGGCAGGCGGTTCAGCATGGTGTCGAACAGCGGCTCCCACTGGAGCTTCGCGAGCATGACGATCCGGGGGCTCCGCCGGTAGCCGATCATGAGCGTGCCGACCAGCATCAGCGAGTTGCCGGGCCCGGCGTGACGGCTGAACACGAGGATGGGGCCCGGGCGCCGCTCGGGGCGGTCCTCGATCCAGATCTTCATGCGGAACAACCTTCGGACCGCGCCGTTGGTGGCTGCCAGGAGCCGCCGCAACAGGCCGTAATGGGCTCGCTGCATCCGCTCGGAACGGATGGTCGCGCCGAACCCGCTGGCGATCCACAGGCCGAACAGGGCCAGGAGGCCGGCCACCTCAACGCACAGGTAGGCCTCGGCGAACGCCACCACCCGGGTGGTCTGCCAGCGACGGCGCGACAGGACCAGGTCGGTCACGGCCGCCGCCAGGAGCAGCGCGGGAGCGAGGGCGATCAGGACGAGGGAGATGGCGAGCACGAGCGGCCCGAACATCAGTCGCCGGACGATCCGCGGTGGAAGTGGCATCCCGGTGCGGAGGATAGCCGCCTACGTGCGCCGTCGTTCCAGGTACGCGGCGGTGGCCCGGCGGGCTCGTTCGATGCGCCGGGCCACGCCGGTGGCGTCCCGGTACCGCAGCGCGGCCAGGCTGTCCGGCCGCACGGGCTCGGTCTCGCCGGTGGGGAGAACGTGCACCGTGACCCCCTCGGGGACGGTGGCCATGTCGTGGGCGAACCGATGCCGGCGGGCGATCTCGAACGCGATCACCGCCACCTGCCACAGGTTCCTGGGCGGCTCGAGCGGATGCTCGATCCGGCCCACGTGCAGGACGTGGATCTCGGTGGCCCCCAGCGCCACCGCCCGCGAGATCGGGATGCTGTTCACGATCCCGCCGTCGATGAAGTGCTCCCCCCCGATCTCGACTGCCGGCAGCAGGCCAGGGACCGCGGCGGAGGCCAGGATCGCCTCGGCCAGCGGCCCCTCGGTGAACCAGTGCTCCGCGGCGCGCTCGATGCAGGCCGCCACGCACTGGAAGGGGACCTCGAGGTCAGCGAAGTCCTTCGGAAGTGTCCGGTCGATGAGGGCGCGGAGCGGCCGGTTCGAATAGAGGTGCGTCCGGGTCCGGACGAGGTTGGCCGCGCCGGCGAACGGCGACCGGTCGAACACGGGGTCCTGCCCCAGGTTGACCCACGCTCGCTCCAGCCGGTCGACCGTCTCCGTCGACGGCTCGGCCGCGATGGCCGCCCCGTTGAGCGCGCCGACGGACGTCCCGACCACGAGGTCCGGCACCACGCCCCGCTCCAGGAGGGCTCCGAGCATGCCGACCTCATGGGCCCCCATGTGCCCCCCGCCGCCGAGGACGAACGCGACCTTTGGGCGACGCCGTCTGCTCGAACGCTCAGCCATGACGGTCGATGATACGGAGCGATGATCCCCGCCGGACTGAGGTGGCTTGGCGGGACGGAGGCCGGCCGCGCCTGGCTCGACGCGTTGCCCCGCCTGGTCGCCGAGTGCGCGGAACGCTGGGAGCTCCGCCTGGGAGAGCCGTTCCAGGACGCGTTCGTCTCCCTGCCGCTCCCCGCCGCGCTGCCGGACGGAACCAGCGTGGTGCTGAAGATCCAGTTCCCGGGCCGGGAGAGCGAGCACGAGGCGGAGGCCCTCGCCCATTGGGACGGCGACGGGGCCATCCGTCTGCTGGCGCACGACGCCGAACGCCACGCGATGCTGCTCGAGCGGTGCGTCCCGGGCATCCCACTCTCCCGGCTCACGATGGAGGAGGCCCTGGACGTGTTCGTGGACCTGCTCCCGCGGCTGTGGAAGCCGGCCGGGGCGCCCTTCCGCCCCCTGGCGGAGGAGGCGGCGTGGTGGGCGGAGGGGCTGGCAGACACGTGGGACCGGGCGGGCCGGCCGTTCGAGCGCGTCCTCCTCGACGCGGCGCTCCACGCGCTGCGAACATTACCTTCGACGCAGGGCGAGCCGGTGCTCCTCCACCAGGATCTGCACGCCGACAACGTGCTGCGAGCGGAACGCGAGCCGTGGCTGGCCATCGACCCCAAGCCGTTGGTTGGAGAACGAGAGTTCGGCGTCGCACCCATCGTTCGTTCGTCCGAACTCGGCCACGGGCGGCGGGAAGTCGAACGACGATTGGACCGGCTGACCGACGAGCTCGGCCTGGACCGCGAGCGTGCCCGCCTGTGGACGCTGGCTCAGACGGTGGCGTGGTCGCTCGGGGACGGCGCCTTGCCGCGTCACGTCGAAACGGCTCGCTGGCTCCTGGAGAAGGAAAACTCCTGAGGGAACCGCGTCAGTCCGGGCCCACCATCCTGTCCGGACGCAACAGCTCGTCGAACTCCTCTTCGGTGAGGTAGCCGAGCTCGAGGGCGGCCTCCTTCAGCGTGGCCCCCTCGTGGTGCGCCTTTTTCGCGATCTCGGCGGCCTTGTCGTAGCCGATCTTCGGGGTCAGCGCGGTCACCAGCATCAGCGACCGATCGACCAGCTCCCCGATGCGCTCGCGGTTCGGGTGGAGGGTCTCCACGCAGAACTCCCGGAACGTCCGGCACACGTCGGCCAGGATCCCCACGGAGTGGAGGAAGTTCCGGACGATCACCGGCTTGAACACGTTGAGCTCGAAGTTGCCCTGGGAGCCGGCCACCGTGACGGCCACGTCGTTGCCGAACACCTGGCAGCACACCATGGTCATGGCCTCGGACTGCGTGGGGTTCACCTTGCCCGGCATGATCGAGGAGCCCGGCTCGTTCTCCGGCAGGTCGAGCTCCCCCAGGCCCGACCGGGGCCCGCTGCCGAGCCACCGGATGTCGTTGGCGATCTTCATCAGCGACACGGCCAGTGTCTTCAGCGCGCCATGGGCGTGCACCATCGCGTCGTGGGCGGCGAGGGCGGCGAACTTGTTCGGCGCCGAGGTGAAGGGCAGGCCGGTGAGCTCGGCGATCTTCGCCGCCGCGGCCTCGCCGAAGCCCGCGGGCGCGTTGAGCCCGGTCCCGACCGCGGTCCCCCCCACGGCCAGCTGGAACAGGCCCGGCAGGGTCTCCTCGATCCGGGAGAGGTCGTCGTCGAGCTGCGCCACGTAACCCGAGAACTCCTGGCCGAGGGTCAGGGGGACGGCGTCCTGGAGGTGGGTCCGTCCGATCTTGACGATGTCCTCGAACTCCTCCGCCCGGGCATGGAGCGCGTCGCGCAGCGCCCGGACCGAGGGCAGCAGCCGCTCGACCACCGCCTGGGCCGCCGCGATGTGCATGGCCGTGGGGAACGTGTCGTTCGACGACTGGGACATGTTCACGTCGTCGTTCGGGTGGATCGGCTTCTTCGATCCCATCTCGGCGCCGGCCAGCTCGATGGCCCGGTTCGAGATGACCTCGTTGGCGTTCATGTTCGACTGGGTGCCCGAACCCGTCTGCCAGACGTACAGGGGGAAGTGGTCGTCAAGCTTGCCTTCGATCACTTCTTCGGCCGCCCTAACGATCAGGTCCGCCTTATCCTTCGGGAGTTTCCCCAGGTCGAGGTTCACCAGGGCGCAGGCCTTCTTCAGGATCCCGAACGCCCGGACAACCTCCACCGGCATCCGGTCGTCCCCGATCGAGAAGTGCTGCAGGGACCGCTGCGTCTGGGCCCCCCAGTATCGGTCGGCCGGGACCTCGATGGTCCCCATGCTGTCGGATTCGACCCTGGTGTCCGTGGCGGGTCCCGCCATGTCGCGCCTCCTCGAAGAGCGTGTGAGCTTCGTCACGTGCGAGAACCTTCGAAGCTTACGGCCCGGACGGGCCCGCGTACGATGGCCTGCCATGGCCATCCGGTACGCTTCCGAGCTCCCGAGCGGCGCCGACCTGGTCGTCGTGGGCGGCGGCGTGATCGGCGCGGCCACCGCCTTTCACGCCGCCCGGGCCGGCCTTCGGCCGCTCCTGGTGGAGGCCCGTCCCGCCCTGTGCTCGCTGACCACGGCCGTCGCGGCCGGCGGATTTCGGCTCCAGCAGGACAGCGAACGGGAGATCCGCCTGGTCCGGGAGTCGGACGAGCTGTTCGCGAACTTCGAGGAGATCACCGGGCAAGACGAGTACGACCCCGCCGTGCGGCGGAACGGCTACCTGTGGGTGACCAGGACCGAGGGCGGCGCCGAGCGGCAGCGGCGGGTGGTGGCGACGCAGCGGACCTGGGGCCTGACCGACGTCGACCTGCTGGGCGGTGACGAGGCCCGGCGGGCCTTCCCGTTCCTCGGTCCGGACGTGACGCACGCCCGGTTCCGCCAGGGGGACGGGCTGATCGATCCGAAGGCGCTGACCTTCGGGCTGGCGGCCGG
>WNGE01020737.1_pt1 | contig 12158 bp, 7 predicted proteins | sample 5400651 | NCBI WGS metagenome assembly WNGE01 (sample SAMN13153370, study PRJNA577476) | soil metagenome | isolation source: 60 cm soil or saprolite under grassland replicate 2 | place: USA:California | collected 2016-06-15 | reverse complement strand
GTCGTCGACGTCCGCGATCTCGCCGCGTGGATCGTGCACATGGTCGAGCGCGGTGAGGCCGGCGTCTTCAACGCGACCTCGCCGCCGGAGGCGCTCACGTTCGCCTCGATGCTGGAGGCGTGCGGGGCGCAGGACGTGGTCTGGGTCGACGAGGAGTTCCTGCTCGAGCGCGGCGTCGAGCCCTGGAGCGACCTGCCGGTGTGGATCCCTGCGGGTGACCCGAAACTGCGCTACTTCCTGCGAGCCGACGTCTCGCGCGCGCTCGACGCCGGTCTCCGGTTCCGGCCGCTCGCGCAGACCGCGCGAGCCGTGCCCGAGTGGACCGGCGAGGCCGGACTTTCCCCGGAGCGCGAGGCGGAGCTCCTCGCCGAGTGGCGGAAGGCGGCGGCATGACGCTCGACGTCGCGGCGGTGCGGGCGCGGTTCTCGGCGCTCCAGCGCGACCTCGTCTTCTTCGACGGCCCCGGGGGGACGCAGGTGCCGGACGAGGTGATCGACGCGATCTCGTCCTACCTGCGCGAGTCGAATGCGAACGTGAGCGGGCCGTACGAGACCAGTCGCCGGACGGAGGAGCTTTTGTGGCGCGCACGCGAGACCGCCAGCCGCTTCCTCGGCTGCGCGCCGGACGAGGCGGTCTTCGGCGCGAACATGACGACGCTCAACTTCACGCTCTCGCGGACGGTCGGGCGGTCGTTCGAGCCCGGCGACGAGATCCTCGTCACGAAGCTCGACCACGACGCGAACGTCGCCCCGTGGCTCGAGCTCGCGCGCGACCGCGCGCTCTCGGTGCGGTTCGTCGAGATCCACGACGACACCACCCTCGATCTCCGCGATCTCGAGCGGCAGCTGTCCGAGCGCACGCGCGTGGTTGCGTTCCCGGTCGCCTCGAACGCGGTCGGGACGCTCACCGACGTGCAGCGGATCGTCGACCTCGCCCGCGAGGCGGGCGCGCTGGCGTGGGCGGATGCCGTCCACTACGCGCCGCACGGGCCGATCGACGTCGCCGCACTTGGGGTCGACGTTCTCGTCTGCTCGCCGTACAAGTACTTCGGGCCGCACCTCGGAGTGGCGTTCGGCCGTCGCGAGGTGCTCGAGGCCTGGCGGCCGTACAAGGTTCGGCCCGCGCCGGTAGAGCCGCTCGGCGCGCGCTTCGAGACCGGGACGCCGCCCTACGAGCTGCTCGCCGGCTTCGTCGCCGCGGTCGAGTACCTGGAGTCGATCGGCTGGCCGTCGATCGTCGCATGGGAGCGCGAGCTCGGAACGCGGTTCCTCGCCGGGCTGCCGGAGAACATCCGCCTGTACGGGCTGCCGACGATGGACGGCCGCGTGCCGACCTTCGCGTTCTCGGTCGACAGCATCGCCGCGGCGGAAGCGGCGGCCCGGCTCGGCGAGCGCGGCTTCGCGGTCTGGCACGGGAACTACTACGCGCTCGAGGTGATGAAGCGCCTCGGCCTGCAGGACGACGGCGGCGCCGTGCGGGTCGGCTTCGTCCACTCCAACACCGGCGACGAGGTCGACCGCCTCCTCGAGGAGTTGACGAGGCTCGAGTAGCGCAGCGGTCGAGCAGGCTTGTGAAGACCGCTCGGAGGCCTCTCGCAGAGCTTGCATGGAGCGTCGCGCCGCGGTCTAATTCTTGACGGCTTCGGGGTGGACGCGGTCGACCCGCTTATTCGGCATTGCCAGATCGTCGCGAGGCGTCTTGGGGCGGGTTCGGTGGTCCCGTTCTTGGGCGCGGGCGCGAACCTGTGCGAGCGCCCGTCGGACGTCCAGTGGCAGGATGGGTATCTGCCGAGCGGGTCCGAGCTGGCGGCGTACTTGGCGGAGCCGTACGGGTATCCGGAGGTTGACCTGGATCTGCTTCGGGTTTCGCAGTGGGTCGATCTCGTGAGTAGCCCACGGGCGCTGGCGGACGAGCTCCATGGCGTGTTCAGCCGCGAGTATCAGCCGAACAAGTTGCATCGCTTCCTCGCCGAGCTGCCGCAGGTCCTGCGCAAGCAGGGGCGCCAGGTCTGCGGCCAGCTCGTGCTGACGACGAACTATGACGACGTGCTCGAGCAGGCGTTCGCGGATGCGGGCGAGCCGGTCGATGTCGTCGTCTATGAGACGCGCCGGAACGAGCACCGGTTCGTGCATCTGCGCCCGGACGGGGAGCGGGTGATAATCGCTGAGCCGGCGAGGTACCGCGAGTTCGCGCTGGAGCAGCGCTCGGTGATCCTGAAGATTCACGGCGATGTCGACCGCGACGACAGTGAGCGGGACACGTTCGTCGTCACGGAGGATCACTACATCGACTACCTGGCCGGCGAAAGCGTGCGCGCGCTGATCCCGGCCTACCTGATGCGGCGGGTTCGGGAGAGCGATTTCCTCTTCCTCGGTTACTCGATGCGCGACTGGAACCTGCGCGTGATCCTGCGCCAGATCTGGGCCGAGCAGGGCGTTAGCACCGGCGGTTGGTCGATCCAGCGTCGCCCGAGCGAGATCGATAGGCGGTTCTGGGCTCGCCAGCGGATCGAGATCCTCGACGCGCCGCTCGAGGACTGGGTCGATGCGATGCGGGAGCAGTTGGGATGAGCGTGACGAACGGCAGGCGCTCGCCGTACCAAGGCCTGGTGCCGTACTCCGAGAGCGACGCGGAGTGGTTCTTCGGCCGCGACGAGTGGCGTGAGGTGATCGCCGACAACCTGCGGGCCTACCGGATCACCGTGCTGTACGGGGAGAGCGGGGTCGGCAAGAGCTCGCTGCTGCGCGCCGGCGTGATCCGGACGCTCCGCGACGAGACGCGCCTCCTGGCCGTCCCCTTCGCGGCCTGGAGCCGCGACGATCCGATGGCCGCGCTGAAGGAGGAGCTTGCCGGCGCGGCCGAGGAACCCCTGGCCGACGTCTTCGACGCGGCGGCCGCGCGCGCGGAGGGGCCCGTGCTCCTCGTTCTCGACCAGCTCGAGGAGCTGTTCGTCTACCACGAGGGCGAGAGCGACGGCGCCGTCGAGGAGCTCGCGGCGGCGCTGCGCCGCCGCGATCCCGCCGTTCACTTCCTGCTCTCGATCCGGGAGGACGCGCTCGCGAGGCTCGACCGTTTCGAGGGCCACGTGCCGGGGCTCGGCGACCACCTGCTGCGGCTGGAGCCGCTCGACCGCGACGCCGCCCGTGAGGCGATCCTCGCGCCCCTCGAGCACTGGCAGCGGACGGTCGGCGAGGAATGGGAGATCGAGCCGGCCCTCGTTGAGACCGTCCTCGACCAGGTGACGGCCGGGCAGGTCGCGCTGGGCGCGAACGGCGACGCCGGGGCGCCGGGAACCGGCGTCGAGGCGCCGTACCTCCAGCTCGTCCTCACTCGCCTCTGGGACGAGGAGAGCCGGGAGGGTTCGCGGCGCCTCCGACTCCAGACGCTGGAGCGGCTCGGCGGCGCCGCCAGGATCGTCCGGACGCACCTCGACACGGCTCTCGAGGCGCTGCCCCGCACGGAGCAGGACCTCGCGGCGCGGGCCTTCCGTTACCTCGTCACGCCGTCGGGCACGAAGATCGCGCACCGGATCACGGATCTCGCCGACTACGAGCAGATCCCGGCGGCGCGACTCGAGCCGCTGGTCGATCGTCTGGCCCGCGACGTGCGCATCCTGCGACCCGCCGGCGACGGCCGTTACGAGATCTACCACGATGCCCTCGCCGGGCCGATCGCGGACTGGCAGCGCCGCTGGCAGGAGCGCAAGAGACGCCGGCGGGAGCGGGCCCGCACCGCCCTCTTCGGGTCGGCGGCGCTCCTGCTCGTGCTGGTCGCCGCCGCCCTTGTCGTCCTGACGCTGCGGGCGCGGGATGCGCAGCACGTCGCTCACTCCCGCGAGCTCGCGGCGAAGGCAAACTCGGACCTGGACGTCGACCCGCAGGAGAGCCTGCGCTTGGCGGTGCGGGCCGCGCACGCCGCCCCGACTGACGAGGCGAAGGCGGCCCTGCGCGCCGCGCTCGGCGAGGCGAATCTCGTGGCGATCCTGCGTGGCCACGACCGCGTCGTCCAAGACGCCAGATACAGCCCGAACGGGAAATTGATCGTTACGGCGAGCGCGGACAACACCGCTCGCATCTGGGACGTGGCGGCCGGGCGCACCGTTCGCGTGCTCGAGCACCCGGACACCGTCTACAGCGCCGCCTTCAGTCCGGACGGCAGGCGCGTCGTGACTACGAACGAGGACGGCGCGGTCCGCGTCTGGGACGTGGCGAGCGGGCGCGTCGCCACGACTCTCCGCGGCCACGACGGCGCCGTCCTGGATGCCGCCTTCAGCCCGGATGGGAAGCTAATCGTGTCCGCGGGCGTCGACAAGACGGCGCGGATCTGGGACGCGAGGAGCGGGCGCAGCATCGTCGTCCTGCACGGGCACACGGGTGACGTCTTCGACGCCGCCTTCAGCCCGGACGCTCAGCTGGTCGCGACCGCGAGCAGCGACTGGACGGCTCGCCTGTGGGACGCGCGAAGCGGAAAGAGCGTGGCCGTGCTGCGCGGGCACGGCACCGACGTCACCGGCGTCGCCTTCAGCCCGGACGGCGATCTGCTCGTGACATCAAGCGAAGACGGAACTGCATTCCTCTGGAATACCCAGACCACCCAGAACATCGAGGACTTCATCGGGCACACAGGATGGGTCTCCGCTGCATTCAGCCCCGACGGCGAGCACGTGGTGACTGCGGGCGAGGACGCGACCGCATCGATCTGGGAGATCGGCAACGCGCAGGCTGTTGCGATCCTGCGCGGGCACGCGCGCTCGCTCACGCGCGCGTCCTTCAGCCCCGACGGGGGGCGTGTCGTCACCTCGAGCTACGACAAGACGGCGCGCATCTGGCAGGCGAGGGATAACTTCGCCCGGCTGCGCGAGCACGACGGTGCCGTCAACGTCGTCTCCTTCAGCCCGGACGGGAGGCTCGTCGTCACCGCAGGTGACGACGGGACCGCCCGCATCTGGCGAGCGGCGACGGGGGAGAGCGCGGCCGTCCTGCGCGGCCATCACGGCCCCGTGCTCGACGTCGCTTTCAGTCCCGACGGCAGGCTCGTCGTCACCGCCGGCCGCGATCGGACGGCGCGCGTCTGGGACGCGAGGAGCGGACGCAGCGTCGCCGTCCTGCGCGGGCACGACCGCCAGGTCCTCCATGCTGCTTTCGATCCCGAGGGACGGGTCGTCGCGACCGCCGGCGCCGACGGAACCGCTCGGATCTGGGATGCAAGGAACGGGCGCAGCGTCGCCGTCCTGCGCGGGCACAAAGCTGCGGTGGTCGATGCCGCCTTCAGCCCGGACGGGAAGCTCGTCGTCACCGCAAGCGACGATCAGACGGCGCGCGTGTGGGACGCGGGCAGCGGCCGCACGTTCGCCGTCCTGCGCGGCGACGACGGCCCCGTCCACAGCGCCGCCTTCAGCCCCGATGGAAGGCGCGTCGTGACCGCGGGCGAGAACGGGACTGCGCGCGTCTGGGACGCAAGAAGCGGCAAGCAGGTCGCGGTGCTGCACGGCCACGAGAGTTACGTTCTCGACGCCGCGTTCAGTCCGGACGACAAGCGCGTCGTCACGGCGAGCGGCGATCAGACGGCGCGCGTGTGGGACGCGAGCAGCGGACGGGCGCTCGTCGTGCTCCGCGGCCACGAAGGCCGCGTCTACAGCGCCGCGTTCAGCCCGGACGGCGAGCTCGTCGCCACCGCGAGCATCGACGGGACCGTGCGCATCTGGGACGCGCGGACCGGCAAGGCATACGTTGTCCTCCGCGGCGACACCGGGCCTGTCTACAGCATCGCCTTCAGCCCCGACGGCGAGCTCCTCGCCGCTGCGGGCCGACACGGCGCCTGGATCCATCACTGCCGCATCTGCGGCTCCCTCGCTGAGCTGCTCGCCCGCGCGCGCGCACAAGTCGCTCGAGGATCCTGATCCACAGGCCCGGCCGGCGTGCGAGACCGGCCGAGTATGCTCGGCCGATGTCGCGGAGGGGAGCCGGTTTGTCCAACAGAGCCGAGCCCGCACGAGCCCACGAGCCTGAGTGACGCGGCGGCGAGAGTGGAGCGCGCTCGCCGCGCTCGTGCTGGTCTCGACCGGGCTACGGGCCTGGGCGGCCGTCTCGGTGCCGGTGCCCTGGATCGCGCCCGACCGGTCTCGACGTCGTCCAGGGGCTGCAGGCCTTCGTCATGTCGCTCGCCGCGCTGCCGGTCTTCCTCTGGGCGCGGTCGATGGTGTCCGCTCGGTGGGCCCTCGTGGCCGCGGCGCTGACGCTTGCCGTGCCCGGACTCACGTACTCGGGGCTCTTGATGAGCGAGGTGCTCTTCTACCCGCTGCTCGTGCTCGCCGCGTGGGCGGGCGCAGAGACGATCGCGCGACCGACCCGCCGAGCGCAGGTTCTGCTCGTGCTCGCCGTGCTCGCGGTGTGCGCGACACGAATCCAAGCGATCGTGCTGTTGCCCGCGCTCGCGACCGCGGCGGTCGTCGACGCATGGCTGGCGCGGTCGTGGGCCGGCCTGCGGCGGCTGACGCCGGCCGCGGGTGTGCTCGGCGTTCTCGTCCTGGCGTGGCTCGGCTACCGGCTCGCGACAGGCGGCGGCGCACTCGGGAGCTACGAGGTAATCGCGAGCACGTCGTTCAGCGTCGGAGCGGCGGCGAAGTACGTCTTCTACCACGCTGCCTCGCTGCTCGTTCTCTGCGGGCTGTTCCCAGCGGCAGCGGTCGCGCTGCTGCTGGTGCGGGCGGCGCGGCGCGGCGAGCCCGACCCGCTCGTGCGCGCCTACCTGGCGGTCGCGTCGTCACTCACGGTCTGGCTCGTCGTCGAGGTCGGAGTCTTCACCTCGCACTACTCCGACCGGATCGTCGAGCGGAACCTGATCGCGCTCGCGCCGATCCTCTTCGTCGGGCTCGTGCTCTGGATCGAGCGGGGCGTGGTCGGCAGCTACGTCGAGCGGGCGGTGGTCGCGGCCGTCGCCGTGGTCGTGCTCGTCCTGCTCCCGCTCGACCGCTACGTGAACATCTTTGGGATGCACGACGCGATGACGCTCGTGCCGCTCTACAAGCTCTCGACCGCGACCTCGCTCCACACCCTCCAGGTTGTCTTCCCGGTGGTCGTTGCGGTCCTCGCCGTCGCGCTCGCATTCGCGCCGCGTGCGTGGCTCCGCTGGACGCCGCTGCTACTGGTCATCGCGTTCGCCGGCGCCTCGGTGGCATCGAGTCGCTTCGCCGTCGAGCAGTCGCAGCTGCAGCAGCGGACGTTCCTCGGTAAGCGTCCGAACTGGGTCGACCGCAAGGCGGACGGGTCGGTGGCATACCTGTACGACGGCGAGCCCTCGTGGAACGGCGTCTGGCACACACTCTTCTGGAACCACCGGATCGACCGCGTCTACGACCTCGGCCACGCGGAGGTGCCCGGGCCGCTGCCGCAGGCGCACGCCGAGGTGCAACCGGACGGGACGCTGTTCGTGCCCGGGTCGGCGCGTCAGCCCGGCGGGTACGCAGTCGTCTCGACGTGGACCACGCTCGTCGGCGACAAGTTGAAGGGGGTCAAGCAGCAGGGCCTGACGCAGGCGGGGCTCGCGCTGTGGCGCCTCGAGCCTCCGCTCCGCGTCCGGGATCGCATCTCCGGCCTCCAGGTGAACGGCGACGTCTACGCCACGATCACGGCTCGGCTCGCCGCGTACGAATGCCACAACGGCACGTTCCGGCTCACGTTGATCCCCAAGCAACCCGAAACCGTCGAGATCCGGGTGAACGGACGACTCGTCCGCAGGCTTACGTTTGAGGCTGCGGTCCCGAGCTGGCACGGCGACTTCCCGGCCGACGGGCGTGGAGGGGAGTGCACCCTCGAGGTGACTCCCACAGGGCTGCTCGGGACGACGGTCTTCCAGTTCGACCGCGCCTAGCGCGCGGTCATTAGGATCGAGTCGTGGCCGCCTTCGAGCGTCAGACACTCCAGAACGGGCTCCGCGTACTGACGGCGCCGATGCCGCAGGCGCAGTCCGTCTCGTGCTTCGTGATGCTCGCCGCCGGGTCGCGGTACGAGACGCGCGAGACGAACGGGATCGCCCACTTCGCCGAGCACATGTTCTTCAAGGGCACCGAGCGTCGGCCGACCGCGCGCGAGATCGCCGGCGAGGTCGACGCGATCGGCGGCGAGTTCAACGCCTTCACGAGCAAGGAGTACACGGGCTACTACGTCAAGTGCGCGGCCGAGCACCGCGACGTCGCGCTCGACGTCCTCGTCGACATGCTCCGGCACTCGAAGTTCGACGCGGCGGAGATCGACCGCGAGAAGGGCGTGATCATCGAGGAGATGAACATGTACTTCGACACGCCGCGCGATTTCATCGACGGCGTCTACGAGGAGCTCGTGTACGGCGACCACCCGCTCGGCTGGGACATCATCGGGCGCAAGGAGACGGTGCAGGGCGCGACGCGCGACACGTTCCTCCAGTACCTCGGCGACTGGTACAAGCCCTCGCGCATGGTCGTCGGCGTCGGCGGGCGGATCGGCGATGGTCTGATCGAGCGCATCGAGCAGCTGCTCGGCGAGCTCGAGGACTCGCCGACCGGATCGCCGCTCGCCGCGCTACCCGCCGTGAACGGCTCGCCGGTCAAGGTGCACACCAAGGCGTCGGACCAGGCGCACATCTGTCTCGGGGTTCGCAGCCGACCGCTCGTCGCATCGACCGGATCGACGACGCCGTGTCCACGGTCGCGGCGGAGCTGAAGAAGATCGCGGCCGAGGCGGTTCCCGCTGACGAGTTGCGCAAGGCGAAGAACTTCGCGAAGGGCCGTTTCGTGCTGCAGATCGAGAGCCCTCACGGGCTGATCATGTTCGGCCTGCGCCGCGAGGTGCTCGAGGACAAGGTCGCGGAGCCGGAGGAAGTCCTCGCCGGCCTCGAGGCCGTCACGGCCGAGGACGTCCAACGGGTGGCGCAGGAGCTGATCGATGACCAGTCCCTGCGGCTTGCCGTCATCGGCCCGTTCGAGGATCCGGCGCGGTTCGAGGCGCTACTCGCTGCCTGAGGTTCGGCCGGCTCCGCCCCTACTCGTCGCGACCGAACCGCTTCAGGTCGTCCAGCTCCTGCGGCGAGAGCTCTCGCGGCACTTCGCCGCGGGCCAGCTTCTCGTTCTGCACGTGCTGGCGGATGGTGTCCACGACCTCGGGGTTCGCCAGGGTCGTCGTGTCGCCCACGTCGGCGAAGTTGGAGATGCCGGCGATCACCCGGCGCATGATCTTGCCGGAGCGCGTCTTCGGCATGTCCGGCACGATCCAGACGTTCTTCGGGCGGGCGATCTTGCCGATCTCGGTCTCGATCGCCCTGGTCACTTTCCCCTCGATCTCCGTGCTCGCTCCGACTCCGGGCTTGAGCGAGACGTACATCTCGACCGCCCGGCCGCGCAGCTCGTCCACCACCGGGACGGCGGCGGCCTCGGCGATCTCGTCGACCGTGATCGCCGCCGACTCGAGCTCCTTCGTCCCCAGCCGATGCCCGGCGACGTTGATCACGTCGTCGACACGGCCGAGGATGCGGAAGTAGCCGTCGGCGGCCTGCACGGCGCCGTCGCCGGCGAAGTACGGCCAGTCGTGCCAGTCCTTGCTCTCCGGGTCGCGGTTGTACTTCGCGTAGTACGTCTGGACGAACCGGTCAGGATCCCCCCAGATCATCTGGAAGATGCCCGGCCACGGGTTGCGGATACAGATGTTGCCCGCCCGGCCGCTGCCCGCCTCGACGACGTCCCCGTGCTCGTCGTAGATCACCGGGTAGACGCCGAGGACTCCGGGCCCGCAGCTGCCGGGCTTCATCGGCTGCAGCGCGGGCAGGGTGCTGCCCAGGAAGCCGCCGTTCTCCGTCTGCCACCAGGTGTCGACGATCACTGCTTCGCCCTTGCCGACGACGTCGTGGTACCAGCGCCAGACGTCCGGCTCGATCGGCTCGCCCACCGTCGTCATGTGCTTGAAGCGGTAGTCGTACTTGCTCGGCTCGTCCGGCCCGAGCTTGCGCAGCATCCTGATCGTCGTCGGCGCGGTGTGGAAGATGTTCACGCCCAGACGCTCGGCGATCCGCCAGGGTCGGCCGGGATCAGGATACGTCGGCACGCCCTCGTACATGACGCTCGTCGTTCCGAGCGCAAGCGGCCCGTAGACGATGTAGGAGTGGCCGGTGATCCAACCAATGTCGGCGAAGCACCAGTACGTGTCCTCGGGATGGATGTCCTGGTAGTACTTCGAGGTGCCGGCGACGTAGGCGAGGTACCCGCCGGTCGAGTGCTGGCAGCCCTTCGGCTGCGCCGTCGTGCCGCTCGTGTACATCAGGAAGAGCGGCGCCTCGGCCGGCATCGAGACGGGCTCGACCACCTTGCCGCGGTAGTTCTCGAGTAGCTCGTCGACGAAGAAGTCGCGGCCCTCGACCATCGGGCTCTGCGATCCGTACTCGCCCGGGTGACGCCGCCAGACCAGGACCTTCTCGATCTCGACGCCGCGCTCGCGCGCGGTCGCCAGCGCCTCGTCCGCCTTCGCCTTGTGGTCGATCAGCTCGCCGTTCCGGTAGTAGGCGTCCATCGTCACGAGGATCCGGCTGCCCGAGTCGGCGACCCGATCGCCGCAGGCGGAGCCGCTAAACCCGCCGAACACTTCCGAGTGGACGACCCCGAGCCGGGCGCAGGCGAGCATCGACACCGGCAGCTCGGGCACCATCGGCAAGTGGAAGGTGACACGGTCGCCGACCTCGACGCCGCAGAAATCTCGCAATAGCGCCGCAAACTCGTTCACCCGACGGTGGAGCTCCTGGTAGGTGATCGCCTGCGTCTCCTCAGCCTCGGGCTCGGGCACCCAGATCAGCGCCGCCTTGTTCCGGCTCGAGGCGAGGTGCCGGTCGACGCAGTTGACGCAGGCGTTCAGACGCCCGCCGACGAACCACTTCCAGAACGGCGCGTTGCTCGTGTCGAGAACCGTCTGCCAGCGGGCGTCCCAGGTGAGAAGCTCCGCGTACTCCTCGAAGCACTCCGGGAAGCGATCCTCGCCGAAGCGCTCGAAGATCGCCGGATCGGCTGCATTCGCCTGCTCGACGAACTCCTTGGGTGGGTGGTAGTACTCCTCCTCGCGCCAGTGGACGGCGATCTGCGCCTCGGAGACCTGCGCCTCCGTTCCCGCTTCCATGGCTCGATCTCCGGACACGTCAGGGCGTGAGGTCATAGGGATACTCGGTCAGGTTCTCCGCGCCGTCCTCGGTGACGAGGACGAGATCCTCCAGACGCACGCCGCCGAAGCCCTGCCGGTAGAGACCGGGCTCGAGCGTGACGACGTCACCGGCGACGAGGTCGCCCGGAGCGCGGCCGAGCCAGGGCGGCTCGTGCACCTCGAGGCCGACGCCGTGGCCGAGCCCGTGGAAGAAGCCGTGGTCGAGCACCTCGCCCGGGGCCTTCGTGAGCTGCGTCGGGTAGCCCGCGTCCTGGAACACCTCGCAGACGAGTCGGAAGACGTCCATCCCCGGGACGCCGGCCCGGGTCGCCTCGAGCGAGCGGTCGAGCGCCTGCTTAACGAGCCGGTGGTACTCGACGATCTCGTCCGGAGGCTCGCCGACGACGTAGGTACGAGTCATGTCCGCGTAGCAGGCGGTCTCAGGGTCCTTCGGCCAGAGGTCGATCACGACCGGCTCGCCGGCGGCGATCGGACCGGAGCCCATGTCGTGTCCGACCGCGCCCTGCGCGCCGTGCGCGACGATGAATTCGTCCGCGACGACGCCGTGCGCGAGAAACGCGCCGAGAATCGCCTGCTTGATCCGCTCCGAGGTCAGCGGTTCACCGTCGACGACGAGTCCCGCGCCGCTCGGCTCCGCTCGCCGTAGCAGGTCGCGGGCCGCGTCCATGCCCGCCTCGGCCGCCCGCTGGGCGCGCCTGATCCCGGCGATCTCGGCCTGGCTTTTCGTCCGCCGCCGCGAGGCGAACGTCTGCCGGTCCGGGTGGACCTCGATGCCTGCCTTCCACAGCCGCTCGGCGAGACCGAACGGGAAGCTCGGCGGCACGCTTGCCTCCTCGACGCCTAGCGCCTTGCAGGCCTCCACGGCCACGGCGAGATCGACGTCCTCACGGTCGAGCCCCGAGGCAATCAGCTCGTCGAAGCCGAACTCCTCGTACGGGTGCGCCTGCAGGCCTCCGGGAATCGCCGCAATCCGGCCGACCTCGAAGG
>WNGE01007210.1_pt1 | contig 12158 bp, 6 predicted proteins | sample 5400651 | NCBI WGS metagenome assembly WNGE01 (sample SAMN13153370, study PRJNA577476) | soil metagenome | isolation source: 60 cm soil or saprolite under grassland replicate 2 | place: USA:California | collected 2016-06-15 | reverse complement strand
CATCACGGCGGCCTGGGCCGAGCAGAAGGTGGGCCGCGAGATCATGGTCTTCCTGCACAGCCACGGGGTCGCCACCGCGCGGGCGGTGCGCATCTACAAGACCTACGGCAGCGATGCCGTCCAGGTCATGTCGGAGAATCCCTATCGTCTGGCCCGCGACATCCGTGGCATCGGGTTCAAGACCGCCGATGCTATCGCGATGAAGCTCGGCGTCGACAAGACCGCCATGGTCCGGGTGCGGGCCGGCATCTCCTACGCGTTGACCGAGGCGATGGACGAGGGCGGATCTCGAGTTGGCTGACGGGGCGGTCATTGCCGACACGGTCGGCGACAAGTCTTGCGTCTTCCTGGCCGGCCTGTACCGGGCGGAGCGCGGCATCGCCGAGCGGCTGCTGCAGCTTGGGACCGGCAAACTGCCCTGGCCCTGGATCGATCCGGCAAAGGCGATCCCCTGGATCGAGCAGCGGACCGGCCTGGTATTCGCCGAAAGTCAGAGGTCGGCGGTCGCGCTGGCGCTCGCCTCGAAGGTGCTTGTGGTCACCGGAGGCCCCGGCGTGGGCAAGACAACCCTCGTCAACGCCATCCTGCGCATTCTCTCGGCCAAGGGCGCAAGGCTCTTGCCGTGCGCTCCCACTGGCCGTGCGACCAAAGCGCATGAACGAGGCCACTGGCTTCGAGGCCAAGACCATCCACCGGCTCTTTTGCGAGGGGGCGCCCCATAGGCCTCCGGGGTCTCGACCGTGCCCATGGCAGCCCGACCGTCGAAGCATTCCCTCAAGTCGTTCAAGACCACGAGGTAAATCTCTCCTTGCTGCCGCACGCGTTCGGCAATTGCCCGGGCCCGCTTGCTCTTCGCGGTTAATGCCGAGATGTACAATCCCGATTACCGACCCGTCTGACTCTGCTCGTGGCGCCATGCTTTGCTCTCCGCGTGCTCTTGCGCAAAGGCGCTTGCGAAAAAGGCAGGGACGGGCCGTTTCTTGCCGGTCACGGAGCGTCGCATCATCTGCAGCAAAGTTATGCTCGCTGTGACCGGCATCACATGCTCTCGGCCTGGCACCGTGTAGATTCCTGGTGCCTCTTGCTTTGCAGCAAGGCGCGCCATCTGGGACAGCTCCGCGGCTATCACGCCGATGGGCAGATGAGCATGGAGAGGGTCACGCACCCGACGCCATAGCCTGATTGCGAGCGATCGAGTCGAAGGAACGCCGGTGCGTAGCACCGACAGCACAAGGATCGGCACGATCGAGCGAGTGATGATCGATAACTGACGGGTCCTGCACAGTTGTGCGCTTCGACGGCTTCGAACAGGAGCGATTGCCGATCCCTTGGCCGCGGCTCACTTACCGGAAAGCTTGGGGCCTATCACCTCGACCTTGACCTCACCGAAGGGGAACTCAGCGGCGGACGATTTCACAAGAACCTCGACTGGGGCGATCGCGAAATCGAGATTCCAGAATGTTACAGGGAGAACGAGTTGGCCGAGGAGAGTGCCGTGCAGACCATCGCAGAATGGCTGGCATCGATGGGACTCTCCGAGTACACTCAGCGTTTTGCTGAAAACTATATTGATCCCAGTGTTCTCCCTGATTTGACAGATCAAGATCTAAAGGACCTCGGTGTCCCGCTCGGCCATCGCAAGAAGATGCTGCGCGCGATCGCCGAATTACAAGAGGTGCCGGCCAGCAAGCCGCAAACGCTGGCCGAACCTGCGCGGCGAGACCATGCCGAGCGACGCCAGCTTACGGTGATGTTTTGCGATCTGGTCGGCTCGACTGCGCTCTCGGCGCGGCTTGATCCGGAAGATATGCGCCAAGTGATGACGCTCTATCACCGCCGCATCGCCGGGGTAATTGGTAGCCATCAGGGAATCGTGGCCCGATATATGGGCGACGGTGTGCTCGCCTATTTCGGCTATCCGCAAGCGCATGAGGACGATGCCGAGCAAGCCGTGCGCGCCGGGCTCGCGCTCGTTGAGGCTGTACCCAACCTAGCGACGGGCGGGGATGCCCGGTTGCAAGTCAGGGTCGGGATCGCCACCGGAATCGCGGTGGTGGGCGAGCTCATCGGCGAGGGCGCCTCGCAGGAGCAAGCGGTGGTCGGCGACACGCCGAACCTCGCTGCGCGCCTGCAAGCCCTAGCCGAGTCCGGCACGGTGGTAATCTCTGCGAGCACGCGCCGGCTCGCCGGGGGGCAGTTCGAGTACCGCGATCGCGGCCCTGTCGCGCTTAAAGGCTGGGCGGAACCGGTCCCGGCGTGGCAGGTGCTGGGGACGAGCGACGTGGAGAGCCGATTTGAGGCGCTGCACCAAGGCAAGCTGGCGCCGCTGTTTGGGCGTCACGAGGAGATCGAGTTGCTGTTGCGGCGCTGGCGGCTTGCCAGCCAAGGCGAAGGCCGCGTTGTGGTGCTGACTGGAGACCCGGGTATCGGCAAGTCACACATTGCCCTCGCGCTTCAAGAGCGCCTCCAGGCCGAACCACACATGAGCTTGCGCTACTTCTGCTCAGGGCGCCACACCAGCAGTGCGCTATTCCCATTCGTCAGCCAACTCGAACGGGCTGCCCGGTTCAATCGTGGTGACTCGCCCGCTGAGAAGCTTGCCAAGCTTGAAACCCTGCTGGCGCGATCGGTCGTTGACGGGGATCAGACAGTAGCACTTCTGGCCGACCTTCTCTCGCTGCCACCCAGCGACCGCTATCATCTACCAGAGCTGAGTCCGCAGAGTCGAAAGGAGAGGACATTGGCAGCGCTTTTGGCGCAGTTCGAGAGCCTGGCAGGGAGGCAGCCGGTGCTGATGATCTTCGAAGATGTTCATTGGATCGATCCGACGTCGCTGGAGCTGCTCACGGTCGCTATGGACCGGGTGCGGCGGCTTCGGGTACTGCTGCTCATCACTGCACGGCCAGAGTTCACACCGCCCTGGCCACCTTACGCGCATGTCACGACGCTCGCCCTCACGCGCCTTGGTCGACGAGAAGGGGCGGCCATAATCGAGCGGATCACCGGCGGCAAGACGCTGCCCGACGAGGTTATGAACCAGATTCTCGCTCGCACGGACGGCGTGCCTCTGTTTATCGAGGAACTGACCAAAACGGTGCTCGAAAGTGGGGTCTTGCAGGAGCGGGACGGCCATTATGTGCTTGAGCACCCGCTGCCGTCGCTAGCGATCCCAACCACATTGCGTGACTCGCTGATAGCGCGCCTCGACCGGTTGGCGCTGGTAAGGGAGGTTGCACAGATCGGCGCTGTGGTGGGCCGCGATTTCTCGTACGAAGTGCTGAACGCCGTAGCCGGGTTTCCGCGAGAGAAGCTGGAGGAGGCGCTCGACCAACTGGTTCGGTCGGAGCTGATATTCCGCCGGGGCGAGATACCGCAGTCAGTCTACACTTTTAAGCATGTCCTGGTGCGTGACGCCGCATATTCGAGCCTGATGAAGGTCCGACGCGCGCAACTGCACGCGGCGATCGCGAGCGTATTCGAACAGCGGTTCCCGGAAATCGTGGAGGCTCAGCCTGAAACTCTGGCGCACCATCTCACGGAGGCCGGACTGACTGAAAAGGCGGTGGGCTACTGGTTAAAAGCGGGCAAGAATGCCGCCCAGCACTTCGCCAACCTTGAGGCCATCGCGCACTTGCAGCGAGGCATAGAGACCGTGGGCCGTTTACCCGACGGCCTTGGCAGGGACAGGTTGGAGCTTGATCTCCAGTTCGCTATCGGGCCCTGCCTGATCGCCACTCAAGGGCCCGCTTCGAGCACGGCCGTCGCAACCTTCGCTCGCGGTCGTGAGCTATGCGCGCGCCTAAGGGACGCGCCCGAGTACCTGCAGATCATGTTTTGGCTGGCCACCGGGAGCGTCATCCGCGGCGAGCTGCCGCAAGCCCGAGAGGTAACCGCAACCTTACTCGGTCTCGCCGAAGCACGCAATGATCGGCCGATGTTGATCAACGCCACACGCGGGTTAGGCATGATATGCTTGTTTATGGGAGACCTAGTTGATGCCCGGGGACTGACCGAACGGGCTTTCGAGGCGTTCACCGCGAGCAATGAGGCCGAAAAACTGGCCGCTCGGGCAGCTGGCCAGGACGCCGGAGCGGCGGCTCTGGCCCTGATGTCGTGGGCCCTTTGGGTCCTTGGCCATGTCGACACAGCGGTCTCGCGAATGGTTGCGGCGCTTCAACGTGCCAATGTGGTCGCGCACCCTCACACCCAGGCTTACGTTTGTTACTATGCATCCATTCTTCACGCTCTGCGCGGCGAGCCGTCGATCGCACACCAATATGCCGAACGCTGCCTCACCTTATCGGAGGAACACGGATTCCGGCACTGGCACGGCCTGTCGCGCGCCACTCGTGGCATCTGCATGACCACGCTTGACCGTTCATCCAGGACGCTTGAGGAAGTGCGGTGCGCATTGGATCAGTATCGTGGCGCAGGCTATCGGCTCGGCATCACGGCGCTCGATGTACTGTTGTGTCCGGCCTTGTTACTGGAACACCACCCCGAGGCTGCGCTGGAGGTGATAGAGTTGGGACTCTCGGCAGCCAACCATAACAGCGAGCGGATATTTGAGACCGAACTGTATCGACTGAAGGCTCGCACCCTGCTCATCCGCGACGGACCGGGCGCTGTGACCCAGGCGCAGTCATTGCTCGACCAGGCGTTGACGACAGCAAGAAGCCAACACGCCCGATCCCTTGAACTCCGCGCTGCGAAAGACCTCGCCGCGCTTTGGATCGATCAGGGCAAGCGCGATGAAGCGCTTGATTTGCTCGCGCCCATTCACGCTTGGTTCACCGAGGGAACCGACACGCAGGATCTAAAGGAGGCAAGGGCTTTGCTCGACCAGCTGCAGATGCAGTGACACAGTTCATCTTGGCCGTCTATCTTAGCAGGATCATTCTCCGGATTTGCAGACCGACCGGTCCAAGAAAGCGAAAGATATTGAGAACGAATTGATCATCAATCGCAAAGCACTGAACACGCTTGGGTTGACCGTGCCACCCTCATTGCTTGCGCCGGCATTAATCGAATAATGCGGGTACCGATCGAAGCAGGGTTTGGTTTATGGATCGAATGCCGCTATGCTTTGGTTGCCACCACGGTCTTTAAGCATAGCTGGAATAGTGGGGGTCTAAGTGCGCGTACAGTTCTGGGGTACTCGCGGTTCAATAGCCAAGCCCGGCCCGAGCACGGCTCGGTACGGCGGCAACACATCGTGCGTTGAGGTGCGGTCAGCAAAAGGTACTCTCGTTATCCTTGATTGCGGAACCGGAGCACACGCTCTCGGTCAAAAGCTAATGTCCGTTAGCGCCAAGGCCTCGCGCGGCCACATCCTGATCAGTCATACGCATTGGGATCACATCCAAGGCATCCCGTTCTTCGCTCCGCTTTTCGTACCCGGTAATGAATGGGAGATATACGGCCCTAAGGGCCTCGGCCAATCCTTACGTGAAACCCTGGCCGGGCAGATGCAATACACCTATTTTCCTGTCACACTCGAGCAGTTTGGAGCCACGATCCGCTATCATGATCTCGTCGAGGGGAGTTTCGAAATCGATGACATCAGAATCTCTACCCACTACCTAAACCATCCCGCGCTCACGCTGGGATATCGGATGGAGGCCGATGGGGTAGCAGTCGTGTATTGCTCTGACCACGAACCCCATTCGTCAATCCTGGCAACTGGCCAAGGAGAAATCACAGGACAAGATCAGCGATATGCCGCTTTCATCAATGACGCGGACCTTCTCATTCATGATGCGCAATACACTGCTGAAGAGTACCCGGCCAAAGTTGGTTGGGGGCATAGCTCAATCGAATACGTGGTAAAAATTGGCCAGCACGCGGGCGTAAGCAGGATTGCTCTGACCCATCACGATCCGCTCAGAGATGATGAAGCCATCGATCGCTTGCTCGAAAACGTCAGGGCACGGCTGCGGGAAAATGCATCGCGAATGGAGGTTTTTGCTGCAGTAGAAGGGCAAATAATAGAGTTAAAAGCCGCCGTCGCCAAGGTTTCCGAGCATCCCACTGGAGAGTTTCAGGCCGAGACATCGATAGAGCAGGCATTCGTTAGACGATCCGTGCTGCTAGGAATTATAGATCCCAATGTGACCGCACTCCTTTCCGAAGCACTTCGAGCGGAGGGTATCCCCACTAAATTTGCTTTAGACAGTGATACTGCGCGAAGGCTCATTTTGAAAGACCGACCTTCGCTGATAATACTAGAGCACGACATTCCTCGCATCGATGGCATGGAAATTTGTCGCGCGATTCGCAGCGCTCTTGTCGCTGAGGACACTAAATTGCCCATTGTCATGGTCGCGGCACGCCAAGATCTGGCGGCTGGCGTGGCAGCGGGGGTCACGGACTGGCTTATTAAGCCTTTTACGAGCAGCTACGCGCGGACTAAAGTGCGCGCATGGATCTTGCGTACTGCATGTCACTGGATGAGAGCTTCCCTGCCTGAAGATGAAGAGCGTCGATTGGCGTCCATTCGCGAACTCAGAATCCTCGACACAGAGCCGGAGGAGAGATTTGATCGGATCACACGCCTCGCTGCGGCAGTCTTTGATGTGCCAATCGCCCTCGTTAGTCTGGTTGATAAGGACCGACAATGGTTCAAATCATGCTACGGACTTAGTGCGACAGAGACTTCACGGGAAGTCTCCTTTTGCGCCCACGTGGTCTATAATCGTGAAACGATGCTCGTCTCCGATACCCTAGTGGATCCCCGATTCGGCGATAATCCTTTCGTAGTCAATGAACCCCGGGTCCGGTTTTATGCCGGGTGTCCGCTGATTCTTGTTGACGGAAGCTGTGTTGGCACATTGTGTCTCGTCGACACCCGCCCGCGCTCCCTTGAAGGACGTGATGTCGGCCTGTTGCAGGATTTGAGAGATTTGACGGTCCAGGAATTGGATCGAATGAGCGGGTCAAAATCAGTGTAATTGTGGGCCTGATCGACTTTCCGAGGGACCTGATTAAGGAGCGCTAGATCACCGGATCGCATGCCGGGGTTGAACAGATGATCCGAATAGACCGTATTCGACGCGTTGTGCAACGGGCGCAAACCGCAATGCGATCCATGGGCCCTTGCAGCCCTTGTTCATCTCATGATGCGAATGTGAGTTCATTGCCAAGATTTCGCGAATTCTTTAAACTATCATTTGGGGTGATTGCGTGGCGACGCGCAGGGATCTACGTTTACGACACCGGTTTTACTCGACGAGGAGGGCAACATCACAACATTATTAGGTCGACGAGGAGCGGCAGGGCTCCATGAGTGACGTGGCATCATGGCTTGAAGGACTAGGGCTTGGCCAATATGCAGCGGTTTTTGCCGTGCACGCGATCGACATGTCCGTCCTACCGGACTTGACTGAGGCCGATTTGAAGAGAATAGGCGTCGCGCTCGGCCATCGTAAGCGGTTGCTCAGAGCGCTCGCTGCCCGCTTCGGCGGAAGCGCAATGCCCGCGGCCAGCGCGCCGCCGTTCATTGGGACACTGCCGGACTCCGAGGCCGAAAGACGGCAGTTGACCGTATTGTTTTGCGATCTCGTGGGCTCGACGGCGTTCGCGACTACGGTCGATCCGGAGGAACTAAGCGGTATCATCCGCAGGTTTCAAAATACCTGTGATGCCGTGATCACGCATCATGGCGGCACGGTAGCCAGATTCATGGGTGACGGAATCCTTGCCTATTTCGGATGGCCCCAAGCCCATGAGGATGATGCCGAACGCGCGGTGCGCGCGGGACTCGATATTGTCGCGAAAGTCGGTCAGCTTCTTCTCCCTTCCGATGAGCCACTGCAGGTGCGCGTCGGCATAGCGAGTGGTGCGGTGATTGTCGGTGACACCATCGGCGAAGGAATATCCCAGGAACAGATCGCCGTTGGAGAAACGCCGAACTTGGCCGCTCGATTGCAGAGTTTGGCCGCCCCGGACACTGTTCTCGTCGCCGCGAGCACGCGTCGGCTACTCGGCGGCGTGTTCGTCTGCAACGATCTCGGGCCGCGCGAGTTCGAGGGAGTTCCGCAGCCGGTACTGGTCTATCGCGTTATCGGGGAGCGGGCAGTCGAGAGCCGATTCGATGCCATTCGCACAGGGAGGCTCACACAGTTCGTCGGCCGGCAGCGTGAACTCCAGGAATTGCTCGGTTTGTGGAAGGGGGCCAAGGACGGCAAGGGCCAAATCGCCCTGCTCTGCGGCGAGCCCGGCATCGGCAAGTCGCGTATCAGCAAGGTGTTGGAAGACGCCATTGCCGAAGACCCGCACATCACGATTCGATACCAGTGCTCTCCCCATCACACCAACAGCCCCTTTTACCCGGTCATCAGCCAACTCGAGCATGCGGCGCGCTTCGAGCGCACGGACACGCTGGAAGTAAAACTCAACAAGCTGGAAGCCCTCCTGTCCAAGGCCGGGCCAACGACCTTATCAGATGTCGGACTCTATGCCGCCTTGCTGTCGATTCCGACGAGCGGACGCTATCCAGCGTTGGACGTCGCTCCGCAACGGCAGAAGGACCTTACGATCGATGCGCTGATTCGCCAGCTTTTCGGTCTCGCACGTATGCAGCCGGTGCTTTTCGTAATCGAGGACGTGCATTGGATCGATCCTACCACGCTCGAACTGATCAACCGAACCATCGAGCCGCTGAAGACGGCTGCGGTACTCTTCCTCATAACGTACAGACCTGAATTCTTGCCGCCATGGCTCGACCAGTCCCACTCGACCATGCTGCGGCTCGAGCACCTGGCACGTGAGCAAGCCGGCGCCATGGTCATCGACCTGACTGGCGGCAAGGAGTTGCCCGCCGAGGTCTATGAAGAGATCCTCAGCAAGACCGATGGCGTTCCGTTGTTCGTCGAGGAACTCACCAAGGCGGTACTCGAGTCGGGACGGCTGCAAGATGCCGGTGATCGGTACGCCCTCGTTGGCACGCTGCCGCACCTCGCCGTTCCGGCGACCCTGCAAGACTCGTTGATGGAGCGTCTTGATCGGCGCGCCTCAATCAAGTTAATCCCGCAGATCGGTGCGACCATCGGGCGTGAATTCTCGTACCGGTTGCTGGCCGCAGTGGCTCGGCTCTCCCCAACCTTCCTGCGGGATGCTCTCGACCAGCTCGTGGCTGCAGAATTGATCTATCACCACGGCGAGCCTCCGGATTCCACATTCATTTTCAAGCACGCCCTCGTGCAGGATGCGGCTTATCAAAGCTTACTGCGGAGCAAGCGCCAACAGTTTCATGGCCGTATAGCAGATGTTCTCCGGGAGCAGTTCCCTGAGACGGTGGAAACGCAGCCCGAGTTGATGGGGCATCACTTGGCGCAGGCCGGGCGCACCAAGCCCGCCATTGACTACTTGCGAAAGGCCGGGCAGCGGGCGATCCAGCGCTCGGCGAATGCAGAGGCCATCCGGCACCTGCAGGGCGCCCTCGAATTGCTGCAATTGCTTCCTGAGACGCCGGAACGCACACGTATGGCCCTCGAGCTACAGGTCTTGCTCGGTCAGGCAATGATCGCAGGTCGGGGCTATGCGGCCGCCGAGACCCGGGAGATTCTGCTGCGTGCGAAGGCCCTTATTGACGATTCGACCGAGCCCTCGCAGAAGTTTTCCGTTCTCTACGGGATATGGGCGTGCTACTACGTTGCCGGCGAAGTTAATATGCAGCAGACGGCTGCGGCGGAGTTTCTTGCCGAAGCCGAGCGCCATGGCGACACCGCGGCGATCTGCCTTTCCAATCGCACGCTCGGCACGACCTATGTGACCATGGGCAAATTCGCCCACGGGCAACGGCACCTCGAGCGGGCGCGTGCGCTCTACGATCCGGAGAAGCACCCTCACCTGCGCTTTCAGTACGGCCAGGACATCGGCGTGGCCGCCTTGTGCTACCTGACGTGGGCGCTGTGGCATCTCGGATATATCGATCAGGCGTCGGACGTTGCCGCCGAAGCCGTGCAGCGCGCAGAGAAGTTGGCCCATCCGCTGACCCTGGCCTACACGATTTGCCACGCGCGCGGACTCGTCGATATGTGCCGCCGCCGCCCGGAGGAGGCGCGATGCTATTCCGGTCAAGTCGTTTCGCTCTGCACCGAGCACGCCTTTCCGTTTTGGGCTGCCGGCGGACGCATCCTCGAGGGGTGGGCCGCCTGCTCGCAGGGCGAGGCAGCAGGCATCGAGGTGTTTCGCGCCGGCCTGGCCGCCTGGCGAAAGACGGGAGCGCGGCTATGGCTACCAATCTTTCTGGCGCTCGAGGCCGAGGCTTATGCCAAGGCAGGCCACGGCGATACTGCACTGCAGGTCATCGAAGAGGCCGTCGCCATCTCCGACGAGACCGGCGAGCGATGGGCCATCCCCGAAGTGCTGCGCATCAAGGCTGCTCTGATCGGTGCAGCCGGCAATGCGGTGACAGACGACGTCGAAGCCTTGCTCATGAAGAGCCTCAACATCGCCCGGAGGCAGCAGGCGCGTTGCTGGGAGCTGCGGACAGCCTGCGACCTTGCGCGCATCTGGCACGGCCAAAATCGGAGTCATGAAGCATTAAAACTTCTGCGATCGGTCTACGACCAATTCAGCGAAGGATTCGAAACGGCGGATCTGCAGAATGCCAAGGCTCTGATGACGAGCCTGGAATCCGAGGTGGGCTGGAAAACGAACGGGCGATCGGACGAGAGTCGGCACGTAGTACCGTTCCGGAATCTTGTGGACGGGGTGTAGTGAACGATGCTCCGGGGGTGTCCTTCAGTTTTCATGGCCTCAGCGCTGCGCCGCATGGATCGCCCGGGTTCGGGCCGCCTCTCAGACCGGCCATTTAAAAAATTTGAAGCCACCCTTCAGGAAAAATTGGTTCCCGTGCGATGCCTTCGAGATTCGCGCCGAAGTTCATCGTTGGTGCAACTTGCCTGTGAGTGCGCTTGTTATGGCGCGAAGCACTTTTCGTTCACCGGCTGTCAGACGACTACGAACGCGCTCAGCACTTGCCAGTTTTGGGATCAACGGCGCGGTCTGTCTTTTTTGTTTTGCGATCTTTCTTCGGCATGATCCGGGTTTCCGTGCTCCGGAGCCTTTTAAGACCGGCAAAGCAGCATCCCATTTGCCCTGGCCGAGACACGCTCACCGGACGAGTCGCACTCGAGTCCCGGGTGGTACACATTCCTGATGTGCTCGCCGATCCGGAATACGCTTACGGAGCGTTGGTAACCACCTTCGCGGATCAAGCCGTCATCACCATCGAGAACGTGCGCTTGTTCGATGAGGTTCAGGCGCGGAGTCGCGAGCTCAGCGAATCCCTGGAGCAACAGACGGCGACTTCCGAGGTCTTGCGCGTGATCTCAACTTCGCCGACCGAGCTACAGCCGGTTCTCGACACCCTGGTCAAGAGCGCCGCCTCAAAGCTCTGCGGTGCCGAGGACGTGTCGATCTTGATCGCTTACCTCACTCGCCTGCAGTCGTGGCGTCGGCACGCAGGCTTCGCTTTAGAAGCTTTCCGTACGCGTTGCGGGGCAGGGGTTGATCGCGGAGCGTGAAAATTTCGGGGACTTTGTAGTCGGCAAGCAAACTCGCGCAATGGCGCTTCAGATCGGCCGGCTGCACGCTGGCATCGCTCACTACCACAAACGCGTGGACGCGCTCCCCGAGCACCGGACATGGCTGCGCGACAGCCGCCGCTTCCACGACGCCAGGGAAGCTCATCAGAGCGTTCTCGACCTCAATTGAATAGATCTTGTAGCCCCCGCGATTGATCATATCCTTCTTCCGGTCAAACACGCGCACGTAGCCTTCTGCATCCTGCGATCCGATATCGCCGGAGCGCCAGTAACCGGCAACGAAGCTTTCGGCGGTTGCCGCAGGATCCTCCCAGTAGCCCTTCACGACCATCGGGCCGCCAAGCCAAAGCTCGCCCTGCTCTCCCGCCGCAACCTCGCGACCCTCATCGTCCACCACCAATATGTCGGCGCAGGGCACCGCGCAGCCAACGCTGTCGGGCCGGGCGCACGTCTCGGACGGTGGCATGATGGTGACCGGGGACGTCGTCTCCGTCGAGCCATATGCATTCATCAGCGAGAGGCGCGGCAGCATCTGCGCGAAGCGCGCGATCGTCGACGGCGCCATCGGCGCGCCGCCGTACCCGCCCACGCGCCACGCCGAATACC
>WNGE01007209.1_pt1 | contig 12160 bp, 10 predicted proteins | sample 5400651 | NCBI WGS metagenome assembly WNGE01 (sample SAMN13153370, study PRJNA577476) | soil metagenome | isolation source: 60 cm soil or saprolite under grassland replicate 2 | place: USA:California | collected 2016-06-15 | reverse complement strand
CGCGATCGTCGAGCGCGATGACGTTCTGCTGCCAGACATCGAGGTAGGCGAGGTAGCCGCCCGCCTTGAGCCCGATCGTCTTCGGCCGGGGCCCCGGGAAGTCGGGCTGCGTCAGGTAGGTGCAGACCCAGGTGAGCGTCGGATTCGTCGCTGCGGCGAGCGTCTTCAGCGCTGCGTTGCTCGGGCCGCCCGCGGCGAACGTGACCGAGTCCTTGGAAGCGTCGACGGCGTCGATCCTGGCAACGGTCGGCTTCGAGCCGTCGGCTGCGAGCGAGACCCAGTCGCCGGCGGCGAGCTGGTGGCCGTCGGCCTCGATGGCCTCGAGGCGGAGATTCTTGCCGGTCGCGCCCACGACGGCGATCGGGCTCGTCTCGAGCTCGCAGAGGACGCCGCCGACGTAGATCCGGCCGGGTGAGATCGTCAGGTCGCTGCCGTCGGGCGTGACTCCGAGCTCGAAGCCGGGGGCGCCCTCTGGAGCGCCGCACGCGCCGATCACGTCGATGCGCGTCGTCGTGTCGGCGTGCATCTCGATGTCCAGCTGCTCGTTCCAGTCGGCGTCGAGCTGCACCCGACCCTGCTGCATCCGCACGCTCGAGTAGTGCTTGTCGCGACGGAAGGTGGACCGCGTCAGGTCAGTCTTCATCTGAGCTCCTCATGTGACGTAGAACCATCCAGCCTCGAGCCCGAGGGGCAGGTACTCGCCGAAAGCGACGTCGAGGTTGGCCTCCCGTTGTGGTTGCTTGACGATCGTGAAGACGCCCATCTCGGAGCCGTCCTCGGCGCCGGTGCGGATCTCGGCCGGACAGCGCAGGTCGAGCTGGGCATAGGCGGGATTGCCGTAGTCCCGCGAAGTGAACGCCGGCTTCACGCGCGCGACGACGGCCGCGCGCGCGGCGGCGCCCTTGACGTCAGCGAGCGCGAGCTCCGGCTGGCAGCGGTAGCGGCGCGGCGTCCGGCACGCCGGGTCGGCCGGCACGAACGAGAAGCGCACGCATCCCGACTGCGTCCGCGCGGCGACGACGATCCCCTCGAAGATCGAGTTCTCCGCCTCGAGCGTCTTCGCCTGGAGATCGCCGAAGACGGTGGCGCCGCTCAGGCTCACCGCCGCCTGCTTCGCGTCGATCGCCGGTGCGCCCGTGCCGTCGACGACGGAGTTGTCGACGACGAGCGCGTAGCGGTCGTCGGCGAGGCTCACCGGGCCGACGATCGTCCGGATCAGCTCGATCCGGCGTGCCTCGACGAGCCGCTCGAGCTTCGGCGACGCCTCGGCGACGAGGCGGCGAGGGCTGGGGCCGGCGGCGTCGCCGGCGCTGCGCGGCGCAATCGTGCAGTTGCTCAGCCGCAGCGTGCCGAGGTTGCCGGCCCGCACGGTGACCGATCCCTCGATCAGGAGCCCGTCGATCTGGAGGTGCCCCGGCGCCTCCGTGTCCGGCGCGGTGCCGAGCACGTCGATGTCGCCCTGCACGTGCGGCCGGACGCCGGAGGCGGCGAACGCATCGGGCGTGTTCGCCGGCCGCTCGCCTGCCACGATCAGCAGGCTCGACCGCTCGGGCAGCTTCACCTCGGAGACGCCGGTCAGCGTCTCCGGGTACGTGCGGCTGTCGAAGACGACGATCACGCCGACCGACCCGGCAGGCTGCGCGTTCCAGGCCTGCACCGCCTGCGCGAGGGTCGGGAAGTTCGTCCCCTGCACGAGCGCGGTGTCCCGGCCGACGCCGAAGACGACCGACGGCGGCCGCTTGACGTCGACGAACGCCTCGAGGAGATGGGGCCGCCGCTCGTAGGGCCCGCCGCCGACGTCGGCGGGAAAGCCGTAGGCGTACGCGACCTCGACCGCGCTCGGAGTTGCGCCGGCCGGGAAGGTCAGCCTCCCGAGCCGCGGATCGACGGCAACGTCGATCGGCAGCGTCACGTCGGCGCCGCCCTGCGGCTTGGGATAGTCCTTCGAGCTCGGAGGAAGCTGACCGAGCGAGAGATCGGCCTCGAGGATCCGCTCCTCGGGTATCTCGGCCCAGGGCCCGGCCGGCGCGGCCTGCGTCCAGATGCGCACCACACGGCGGCGCGCCGTGAAGAAGCGAGGCGGCTTCGCCGGCCAGCCCAGGGACGCGCGCCGCACGCCTTCGAGCTCCTCGAAGAGCGCTCGGCGGCGGAGCATTGCCGGGACGTCCTCCTCCTCGACGCGCGTGGTCACGTCGAGGACGCGGCTCGGGTCGTTGAAGAGCGGAGCGTCGAGACCGAGCGGGCTGAACGTGTAGAGGTCGCCGAGCTTGCGCGGCGTCGTGCGGGCCGTCGGCGACGTGCCGTCGTCGACGTCGTCGAGGCCGAGCGGATAGCTGCCGAGCCGCCAGAGGTAGAGCCCGACGTTCGGGATGTCGTAGCGGCCGTGGCGGCCGGCGATCCGCCTGACCTCGACCGTGTGCGCTGCGCGCTCGAACGGGCCGTCCAGTAGCTCGAGTCCGTCGACGTCGCGCAGGTCGGGCGTGCGCACGTTCTGCAGCCGCAGGTGGTTGACGTGCTGGGTCGTCTCGAGCAACTGGAAGAACTCGACCGCCTTCGCCGGCCAGCCGGTGACGTCGGCCGCGAGCCGCTCCAGGACGCTCACCGTCCCCTTCCGGCGCCGGTAGCGGATGGTGTTCGCGACGTAGGAGCGCTGGCTGACCGCGCCCGCGATCGGGTACACGGGCCGCACCGCGAGCAGATCGCCGAGGTAGGGGAGCAGCCAGGTGTCGCAGGTCTCGACGAACCAGTTGTCGTAGAGCGACTCGATGTCGAGATCGACCAGGTCGGCCTGGTCGGCAAGGATCGAGACGAGCGCCTCCAGCGGCGCGCCGCGATCGGCGTCGCGCAGGCGGTAGACGGTCGGGAGGAGCTCGAAGACGCTCTGCGTGTCGATCATGACGGCTTCACCGGTGTCACCGTGATCCCGTCGGGGGAGAGCTGCAGCAGCTCGGCGCCCGTGACGACGCTGCCGGTGACGGTCGCGCCCGAAGCGAGCAGCAGCGGTTGGACGCCGGAGCCGCCCACGAAGTGGAGCTGGGTCAGGTCGACGGCAACGACGCCGGCGACGGCCTGGAGCGTCGCCTCGATCTCGCTCTGCGCGACCGGTTGCGCGAACGCCCGCCGCTCGAAGGCGAGGAGGTCGCGGAGCGTGGCGGCGGCCCGGGCGACGACCGCCGAGGACTGGAAGTCCGGATCGAGCACCAGCCGGGCGGCGACCTGGAACGGGCGAGGCACATAGGGGACGAGCCGGACGTTGCGGCGCGGCTCTCCCGCCGCGACGAGGGCCTTCGCGAGGTTCGAGAAGGCGACCGACGAGGGGTCGAGCGGCGTCCCGTTCGCGTCGGCGAGCGTGAGCACGATCAGGCGCTGCTCGCCGCTCCAGAGCCAGGATGCCTGCGCCTTGCCGATGCCGGCGAACGAGGCGGCGAAATCCTCGAAGTCGTCGAGCGAGACGGTCCGGTCGAGCGTGCGGACGGTGAGCGGCGCATGGGCCCGCGCAGCGTCGCCCGCCTCGGGATCGCCCGCCCCGGTGGCCGGGAACGGGTTCGTCACGCGCTTCACGCCGAGCGGCGGATTGGAGAGGAGCGTGAGCTGCCCCGGCTTGACGAGGCCCGACAGTCCCGTGCCGACGCGGTAGCGCGCCTGGACGTTCTCCAGGCCCGACGGCAGCCGCGCGCCCGTGTCCCCGTCTCCGAACTCGACCGTCGCCTTGCCGTCGTCGTCGATGCTGACGACGTAGGCGCGCTCGCGACCGCCGAGCCCGTAGAGGTCGCGCTTCTCGTGCCATTCGAGGTCGTTGACCCGCACCGTCAGCGTCGTCACCGCGCCGCTCGGGGCGTCTTCGCTCGGCACGTACGTGAGCGGCGACCCCTTGAGGACGAAGCGCTGGAAGGGGGCCGCCGCGTCGCCGCTGCCGAGGATCTCGCTCCGCGTCTCGCCGTGGCTCGCGAAGACGACGTTCGCTGCGATCGTGACCGTCCTCCGCTCGTACGAGTTCACGAGCGGCGCGCTCGTGCGCAGGTGAAGCGCGGTCTGTGTGGGTGCTGTCCCGACCGGCTTCGCCGTCCAGGCCAGCTCGCTCGTGAGCTCGTCTCCGGTCGCGTCGGCGAGCTTGCCGGTGACGATCACGGGCCGGTCGCCGGGGAGCGTCGGCATCGGCTGCTCGAGCGGGATCGTCAGCTGGCCCGGCCCTCCGACCGGCCCCGACACCCTGGCGCGCGCCAGCGGCAGCTCCTCGGGCGCGCCCCAGACCGTCGTCTCCCGGACGCGGTTGCCGAAGTCGGCGTCCAGGTCCTCGCCGTCGAGCCGTATGCGCGTCGACTTCGAGCTCAGCGTGTAGCCCGTCCGGCCGTCCTCGACGCTCTCGACGACCTTGTACAGCTCGAAGTTGATCCCGTCTGCGAGGACGACCCAGCTCCCGTCGACCATCTGGGGATACACGCCGTCGAGGAAGATCGTGTCGGCCGGCGCCGCCGGCGCGAGCGCGCGGATGCCCGCCAGGCTGAGGTTCTGCCAGTCCGCCGTGTTGCCCGAGCTCGAGCCGTAGCGCTTGACGAGATCGTCCGGCAGCGAGCGGGCGTCGGGTGCGTTGCCGCCGAAGATCGCCGCGCGCGTACGCAGGACGTACGCCCGGGGGTTCTGCCCGGTCGGTAGGACTTCGTGTCCGTCGATCGTATGGCCGAGCGGCTCCGTCCAGGTGACCGTCGTGAAGGTGCCGCTCGCGTCGACCGCCACCGTCTCGATGCGGCGGAGATCCCAGCGTTCGCTACCCGAGTTGTTGATCCGCTCGTCGCCGACGAGGAGGAGCATGTCGCCGCTCTTGACGTTCGCCGCTCCCTCGAGGTGGAGCTGCGTGGTCTGGCGGGTCAGCTTCAGCGTCTCCGTCAGCTGCGGCTCGAGCCTGTTCCACGCCGGCCGCGCCTCGATCTCCTCGATCGTCTCGAACGTCTGAGGCAGCTCGCCGGGGCCCGGCAGGCTCTGCACCTTCACTCCCGGCCCGATCGTGACCATGGGCGGCGCGCCCTCCGCCGTCTCGAGCTCGAAGGACAGGTAGGCGCACGCGGCCGCGCCCGGGGCGAGCTTGTAGCCGATCGCGTTCGCGAGCTCGCGGATCGAGGCCCGCTCCGTCGCAGTGCGCAGGAAGCCCTCGTTGACGATCCGCTCCTGGTAGAAGGTCAGGACGTCGAGCACGCTCGCCCAGGCGTCGATGAGCCCGATCGTCGGGTCGTCGTCCTCCCGCGTCGTCAGTGCCGAGAGCGGGTGCCCCGCCGGGCCCGCGCCCGGGAGCTGCCGGACCATCGTCTCCTTGAAGGAGCCGTGGGTGCCGACGCGGTAGGCGAGCTGCGACAGCCCCGGCGGGTTCTCGAGCGTCAGCGGCGTCAGGTCGCCCGGCGACTCGCAGCACCCGCAGGCGTCGACACAGCCACAGGCGAGCAAGCTCACACGCCTCCCTTCATGGTCAGCTCGAGCTTCCCGTTCTCCGGGAGGCTCTGGTCGTTGTCGAGCCGCACGATCTCGCGCGGTCCGACCGCGATGGTCTCGTTCTCGAGCTCGCCGTTCGCGGTCTTGCCGTAGCGCTGGAAGCGGATCGCCCGCACCCAGCGCACGCCCGGGACGGCACTGGCGCGGCCGAAGATCTGGCTCAGGTAGACCGGGGTGCCGAAGCTGAAGTTGTCGGGATGGAAGAACCCGAAGCGACCGTCCGGAAAGACGCCGTTGCCAAGCTCGCGCTGGAGCTCGCGTTTCACGTCGAAGACGAAGTAGCCGCGCTTGACGCAGACCTCGAGGGCGATGTCGAGCGGGACGACGACGGGCTGCTCGACGTCGAGGTCGTGGCCCGCCATGCGGTAGCCGTCGAGGAAGGTCTTCGTATCCGAGACGAAGGCGGCGTCCACAGGTCGTCCGCCCACCCGGTCGGCGGCGACGAAGGCCGTGTACCAGCTGCCCGTCCACCGGAATCGCGCAGCCGCGCGCTGGACGCCGGGCTCCCGCTCGGTGACGGCCGCGTAGTCCGCCTCGGTCACCGCCCGCTCCTGGAAGCGGAACGCCGCCGGCGCGGAGAGCCTGATCCGCTCGAGCGGCTCGGGATCGGTGCCGCCCGCGCCCGGCAGCGGGTTCCAGACCCGCGTGATCCCGGATCCCGCGAGCACGACACGGCGGATGACGCCGGCGCCGACGTTCCCGCCCGTGCCGTTGCCGATGCGATAGCGGCAGGCGAAGTCGAAGCCGCCCTCGGGCCTGTGCCCGTGCTCGTCGTCGCCGAAGCGGATCGTCGCGCTGCCGTCGTCCTCCGTCTCGACCAGGAAGACCGGCTCGAAGCGGCCGCTGCCGAGCAGGTCGCGGACCGGCTGCCACTCCTTGTCCTCGCCTTCGAGCGTCGCCGCGGGCAGCGCCTTCCTCGGGTCGTTCTGCAGCGAGCGGGCGGCGGCGTGCTCGAGGTCGATCGGCGCGGCGAAGGTGACGGGGCCCTGCGCGAGCCGCGGCCGGTAGGGGCGGGCACGCCGCTCGGCCGGCTCGGGCACCCGCGCCGGGACGAGCGGCTCCGCGTCGGCCGGCTCCCGTGCGACCGAGTAGCCGTGGTCGGCGAGGACCACGTTTCCCCGGGCGACGCTGATCGCCGTCTGCAGCGTCGGCGGCTCGCCCGGCAGCCCGACGAGTGCCGAGACGCACAGCGGGAACGGCAGCGCATCCTCGTCGGCCCACTCGATCTCGACGACGTTCACGGAATCGGTCGGCACCGAGTCGACGGCCTGGGTGACGGAGGTGAGCCTCACCGCGTGCGAGCGCGATGGGTCGGGATCGGCCTTGAGCAGGCCGCTCTCCGGGTCCCGTACCTCCTCGAACACGAGCACGTCGCCGGCCTGGAGCGAGATCGAGCGCGGCTTCGTATCCGCGAGCGTCGCGCGCGTGGCGCCGCTCGGCAGGCAGCACTGGTCGTCGCTCCACGTGTAGAGGTCGATCGACGAGTTGCCCTTGTGCAGCGTCGTCTCGTAGACGGTCTCGAAGACGACCGGGTTCGCCTTCAGGGCGGCGTCGAGGTCGTTCGGGTCGAGCAGCGGCTGGGCGCCTCGCTCGGCGACGAGCAGGCGGCTGCCTCCCGGCAGGACGAGCGACGCCGCTGTGACCTCGAAGGCGACCCAGGAGCGCGCGTTGCAGCCGGCGTGCGCGTCGTAGTCGAGCAGCCGCGCATGCCGGCGGAGCGAGGTGCGCTTGCGCGCCGTGCCGAGGTACGCCTCCGTCGCGACCGAGTCCTGGAAGTAGCTCAGGTGGTCGCCGACGTAGGCGAGGAGCTCGACGAGCGCGACCTGCGAGTCGGCGGCGTGGCGCTCCTGCCAGGCGGGGACGAGCAGGGCGAGCCGGTCGAGCATCAGGCGCCGGAAGCTCGCGTAGTCCTTCGCGAGGTAGTCGAGCTCGGGCTCGGGCAGGACACTCGGCGGGCACTCGTCGTCGGTCTTGCAGTCGAACTCGTTCAGGCAGCTCGCCTTGAACGAGAAGTCGACGGACGAGAGCTGGGGGTCGAAGCCCGACGGCGCCGACTCGTCGGAATCGGAGCGCCGGAGCCGGAGGCGATAGGTCGAGTAGTCGCCGGAGCGGTCGACGGTGACGGTCAGCACGGGGCCCGCGGCGGACACGGCCAGAACGCGGATGGGCAGGATGCGGACGCCCCCCGCGATGCCGAGGTTCGCGGTCGTGAGGCCGGCGAGGCCGAAGTCGTGGATGAACGTGACAGTCAGCGTCTTCTGGTCGGGGCTCACCTCGAGGAAGTCGATGCCGTTGACGGTCGTCGAGGCGCCGACGGCCGCCCGGCGCCCCTCGACTCCGCACCGGTACCGGGTCACGGTGGCCGTCGTCACGGCGTCCCTCCGGAGAAGGTCGCGACGTTCGCCGTCTGCGTCGCGCGGATGACGTAGCTGACGGTCACCGAGATCGTCGACTCCTGCCGTTCGACGTCGACCTGCCGGATGTCGACGACGTCGCTCAGCCACTCCTGCAGAGCCGCCTGCACCGTCATCTCGGTGGCGGCGACGAGGGCGTCGCTCGCAGGGGCGAAGACGAGCTCGAGGAGGCCGCTGCCGAAGGTGGGGCGGTTCACGCGCTCGCCCGGAGTCGTGAAGAGGACCTGCTCGATCAGGTCGCGCACGTGCTCGTCGTCGGTCGTTCCGGCGGTGCGGCCGAGCGCGTCGACGTCGTACGGGAAGTCGACCTGCATCACGTCGCCCGCACTCGCATCTGGAAGGCGACGGCCGTCGCAGGCACGCCGGTCGGAGCGCAGAGGCCGATGCTGTCGGCGAGCACGAGGGGCATCCCGCCCGCGAGCACGCGGGTCGACCCGGTCAGCCATTGCGCGGTGACGCACGGGCCCGTCGGGGGCGAGGTGAAGGGGCACCCCGCGACGACGTACGGGGACGGCTGCGTCAGAGCGGGTTGGTTCCCGAGGAGCAGGCGCGGGCTCGGCATGAGCGCCTGCACCTGGCCGCCGTGGCTGCAGAGCATCGTCGCGCCGAGCTGGAGGGCGAAGCCGGGCATCAGATGACCTGCAGCGCTCCGTCGTTCACCGACACGCTCGGGCCCTGGAGCTTGATGCTGGCCCCCATGCCGTTCGAGATCTCGATCCCGAGCGCGCTGAGCGAGATCTTCTGGCCGGTCGAGGTCTTGAGGGTGATGCCGCCGACGCCGGGCGTGTCGTCGATCGTGATCGAGTGCCCGCCGGCCGTCTGGATGAGCAGCTTCTGGTACGGCGGCACGAGGAGGTCGGGCGGCACGTCGGTCGCCGCGCCCCACCAGGAGCCGGACCAGATCGGGAAGTCGGGGTCGCCGTGCTCGAACTCGATCCAGACGCCCGACCCGACCGAGGGCAGCGCGAAGAAGCCGGCCGCCGAGCCCCCGAACGGGGCGGCCGGAAGCGCCCAGCCGCTGTCCCCGTCTCCCATCACGTCCGGCACGGAGGCGCGGATGCGGCCCGTCATCAGCGGATCGTGGTTGTCCGTGACGAGTCCCCGAAACTTGCCGTAGAACCGCTTCCCGTTAGCGCTCACGGCACCACCACCGGCAGCAGCGCCCCGGTGCCCTCCCGGCTCAGGCTGAACTGCTGCGTGTAGTTGCCGCTCTTGATCGTGTGCGTGACCCGCTTCACCCAGTAGAAGCCGTCGTAGCTCGTCCCCGCGCCGCGCACGCCGACGAGCCGCCTCGCCCGCAGCACCGAGCCGTACCGGGCCGCATCGAGCTCGCCGCTACCCTCGATCGGGTCGGGCGCGCGCGTCACGGTGGCCGCCGCCGCCGTCGCCGCCCGCGCGGGGTTCTCGTTGGCCGTGTCGCGGAGCTGGACGGTGCGGTACGCGGGGGCCGGGCCGCGGGAGAGCGGGGGAATCCGCAGCGACGGCAGCGACGGGATCGGGATCGAGAGCTTGAAGATCGGGTCGACGAACGTCCCGCGGGTGCCCACCGGTGCAAGCGCGTCGTTCGTGAAGCTGAGTGACTTCACGTTCGTCCTCGAGCCGAGGTTCTGCGTCAGCGCCGACTGCGGCGCGCCGACCCGCACCTCCGGGCCGAAGTACGCCTTGTTGACGCCGAAGGTGACGGGCTCGACGTAGAAGACGAAGCCGTTCCGCTCCGCCAGCCGGCGGATGAACTGGAGATCCGTCTCGTGCTGGCGCGGAATCCGCTGGAGCATGATCGGCACGTCCGCCGTCGGCGTCGGCGAGGGCACGAGGCCGTACTGCGGGTACGTGCCGACGAGGCGGCTGAAGATGACGAAATCGGGCTGGTTCGGATAGTCGTCGTTCCGCTCGTCGAGGTCCATCACCTGCGTCAGGTCCTTGCCGGTCACGGTCATCGTCGACTGGCCCGGCTCGCCGCTCGGGACGACCTGGTGGTGCGTGACGACTCCGTCGATCAGCACCTCGGGGCTGGCGCCCATGAGCACCCCGATCACGACGCGCTTCATCGGGTCGAAGGTCCCGGCCGAGAGGACGCCGTAGTCGAGGAGCTGGTCCTTGCCGAGCGTGAGGGTGATCTGGAAGCCGTCCTGTCCTTCGGCGTCGTTCGTCACCGTCACCTCCGTGAGCGCCTTCATCACGCCCGGCGGGGCCGGCAGCGGAAGCGTCGGGCCGACCCAGAGGACGAGGCGGATGCCGAGGGCTCCGATCAGCACGGCTTCGCCCTCATGCCGTGGGAAGGGGGACGACGATGCGGTGTCCGATCTCGTCGGTCAGCTCGACCGGGCGCAGCACCTCGTTCGCGTCGCAGATCTGCCAGAAGCGGGTGGGGTCGCCGAAGTAGCGCGCCGTGATCGTGTCGAGGCGCTCGCCCGCCGCGAAGGCGTGCACGACGAGCGTCGGCGCCGAGCCGGCCCGCGGGATCAGGCGGCGGCGCGTGTACGCGATCAGCCGCGGCCGTCCGTCGGCGTCCACGCGCTCGAGCGTGGCCGTCTCGAGCTTCGCGTACCGGCTGGTCGGGTCGAGCACGGCTCAGATCCCGATGTCGATCCCCGTGGCGGCCAGAGGCGTCGTGCCCTGCTTCGCGAACGCCTCCTTCGCGATCTGGTGCGCCATGAAGAGCGCACCGCCGACACTGAGGAGACCGAGGTCGTCGTAGCTCAGGACGGCGAGCTCGAGGCTCACCTTCGCGCGGATCGGGTTGAGGTTGGGGTCGAACGCCTCCTCGGTGATCGTGAACGAGGTCAGCCTGACCGGGACGACGCGCTTGAGCCCCCAGACGAGCAGGGTCAGCGGCGCCTCCGCCGGGATCACCTCGATCACGCCGAGCAGCGTCAACGCTTCGTTCGCGATCACGATCGCCGAGCTGGGATAGAGGAGCGTCTCGAGGCGCGACAACGCCGGATAGACGCCGAGCTCCTGCGCCGTCGAGTCGCCCGTCTCGAGCTGATCGGCGGCGTCGAGCTCGATGTCGAGCTTCACCGTCTCGTCGGGCGGGCCCTTGAGGCGAAGGGCCTCGCTCTTGTCGGACTCGCTGCCGGCGGTCCGGGCACGCAGCGTGCGCGTGATCGAGTCCGGGTTGTACTGGAAGACGATCACGCCCGACGAGGGGTCGAGCGGCTTCACGGCGACGATCGCCCCCTTGAGGAGCTTCGGCGAGCCCGTGAAGCCCGTCACGGAGCGACACCTCGCATAGGAGCAGGGTCCCCCGCGGGCGTCACGCCCGCGTCACAGGCGTGTCACGGGGCGCGGTGCGAGGGAGAGCGGACCGCCCCGCGACGGCTCAGGTACCTGCGCAGAAGTGATCGCGGAAGCACTTCTCGCTCTCGAGCTTCTCGGCTCCGTAACGCTGATTCGCAGTCGACTTGCATTCGGGAGCGCTCTTCAGTCGCTGCTCGACGCACGGGACCGAGACGGCGTACGCCTCGCATTCGTTCTTCGCACCGCTCGCGATCGCCATCTTGAAGCAGTCGGTTGCGGGCCGCTTTCCCTTGTCCGCCTGCACGTAGCAGTCATGGAGCGCCGCGCAGAGCTTCGCCATCTGCTTGACGTGCACCGCCTCGTGCTTCTCGACGCACGGCTTCGTGCAGGGGTTCGTCTCGTCGACACGCGTCGTCACCTTGCCGGTCGGGATTCCGGTCGACTCGCTGACCTCGCAGTCGGTGGATCCTCCGGGAAACTCCTTGCATTTCTCCTTCACCGCGGGAGCCGACATCGGCTTCAGGAAGAGCGACCAGTCCGGCGTGTAGTCGCGCTGGACGGTCAACGGCTCGTCCGGACTGAGCTTCTGTCTCGCCAGCGAGGCGGATGCGGAGGGCGTGAGGCGCGGCAGGGGTCGTCGCGACACCGCCGCCAGTGCCGCCGCCGTGGCCTCGACCTCCTCGCGTCGGCCCTCGGCGACTTCGAGCGCAGCTTCGCACTGGTACGCGGGCTCCTGCTGAACCGTGTGCGCGAGCTCGTGCGCGAGCAGCCGCCGGCCGTCGTTCGAGTGTGGGTCGTACCGACCGGCGCCGAACACGATCTGGCGCCCAACGGTGTACGCAGCGGCGCCGACGGCCGCCGTCGACTCGGCTGCACTCACATCGTTGGCGTGTCGCCCGGACCCTCGTTGCGGTCACGTCAGGGCCGCCAGTTCGCGTTCCGGATCGCGGTCCAGAACTTCGTCTGGATGGGCGAGTCGTTGCGCTGGATCTCGCCCCGGAAGCTCACCTCGACGTCGTAGCGGT
>WNGE01007208.1_pt1 | contig 12160 bp, 9 predicted proteins | sample 5400651 | NCBI WGS metagenome assembly WNGE01 (sample SAMN13153370, study PRJNA577476) | soil metagenome | isolation source: 60 cm soil or saprolite under grassland replicate 2 | place: USA:California | collected 2016-06-15 | reverse complement strand
AGGAGCGTTCGCGGAGCAGGACGTCAGCATCCAGACCGTCCGCCAGGAAGGCCGGGGCGACGCCGCGACGCTGGTGCTCGTCACGCACAGCGCGTCCGACGCGGCGCTCGCCAAGACCGTCGATCGGTTGACCGGCATGCACACGATCCGCCGCGCCGCCAGTGTCATGCGCGTCGAAGGCACACCGGGCGACTGACGTGACGGCGACGCGGTACTGGCCGGGAGTGATCGAGGCGTTCCGGTCGCGCCTGCCGGTCAGCGACGCCACGCACGTCATCACGCTCTACGAGGGCGGCACTCCGCTCCTGCCCGCGCCCGAGCTTTCGCGCCGGACGGGCTGCACCGTCTCGCTCAAGGTCGAAGGCACCAACCCGACGGGCTCATTCAAGGACCGCGGCATGACGCTGGCGATCTCCAAGGCAGCCGAGTCGGGAGCCAAGGCGGTCATCTGCGCGTCGACGGGCAACACGTCGGCGAGCGCCGCCGCATACGCCGTTCGCGCCGGCATGACGTGCGCGGTCCTCGTTCCACAGGGCAAGATCGCGTTGGGCAAGATGGCGCAGGCGCTCGTCCACGGTGCGAAGCTGCTGCAGGTCGACGGCAACTTCGACGACTGCCTCGAACTTGCCCGCAAGCTGGCCATCGACTACCCGGTCGCGCTCGTCAACTCGGTGAACCCGGACCGGATCGAGGGGCAGAAGACGGCGGCGTTCGAGGTGTGCGACGTGCTCGGGCGGGCGCCTGACGTGCACTGCATACCTGTCGGCAACGCCGGCAACATCAGCGCCTATTGGAAGGGATACCGCGAATATGCGCACGACAGCGTCGTCGACAACACGCCACGGATGTTCGGCTTCCAGGCGGCGGGGGCCGCGCCGATCGTCCTCGGGGCGCCCGTGCTGGCTCCGATGACGATCGCGACGGCCATCCGCATCGGCAACCCCGCGTCCTGGTCGCTCGCCGAGCAGGCACGCGACGAGTCAGGTGGGCTGATCGACGCGGTCACCGACAAGCAGATCCTCGAGGCGTACCGGCTGCTCGCCCGCGCCGAGGCCGTCTTCGTCGAACCTGCGTCCGCCGCCAGCGTCGCCGGGCTGCTGATGACCGCGGCCGACGGCCGGATTCCCGCAGGCTCCACGGTTGTCTGCACGCTCACCGGCAACGGGCTCAAGGATCCGGACTGGGCGATCTCCGGCGCGCCCAAGCCGATCACCGTTCCGGTCGACGGCCATGCCGCAGCCGCGCATCTGGGGCTGGCCTGACATGGCGCGCCCCGCGTTTCGCGCCGGAGCGATTCACGTCCGCGTCCCGGCGACGTGTGCGAATCTCGGCCCGGGCTTCGACGCGCTCGGCCTGGCGCTCTCGCGCTACGACGACGCCGTGGCGCGCGTCGGCGAGGACGGCCTGGTGGTCGACGTCGCCGGCGAGGGTGCCGACGACCTTCCTCGCGACGGCACGCACCTGGTCGTGCGCACGATGCAGACCGTGTTCGAGCGGCTCGGCGGCCAGCCGCGCGGCCTGGAGCTGGTTTGCGCGAACCGGATCCCGCAAGGCCGCGGGCTCGGATCCTCGGCCGCGGCCATCGTCGCCGGCGTGCTGCTCGCGCGTGCGCTCGTCGTCGCGGGCGACGAAGCCGTTCCCGACGGCGATGTGCTGGCGCTGGCGGCCGAGCTCGAGGGCCACCCCGACAATGTCGCGGCCTGCCTGCTGGGCGGGCTGACCGTCGCGTGGACCGAAGGCGACCGCGCGAGTGCCGTCCGGCTGGAGTGCGACCCGTCAGTGCAACCGGTCGTGTTCGTCCCGCCGGACGCGACGTCGACCGAGCAGGCGCGAAACCTGCTGCCCAAGACCGTCAAGCACGCCGATGCGACGTTCAACGCGTCGCGCTCGGCGCTGCTGGTCGCCGCGCTCACCGGTCATCCCGGTGCCCTCCTGGACGCCACCGATGATCGGCTGCACCAGCCGTACCGGGCCGGTTCCGTGCCGGAGAGCGCCGAGCTGCTGGCTCGCTTGCGGGCGGACGGCCTGCCCGCCGTGATCTCCGGAGCCGGGCCCGGGGTCCTGGTACTGGCCAGGCACGACGTCGAGGCGAAAAGCGCGCTGGCGCACAAGCCCTCCGGCTGGGACGCCGAGCTGCTGACCGTCGACGCGATCGGCGCCCATATCGTCCGCTGAGGCCCCGTCGCCCGATCGGGCAGTCCGACGACACGGAATAAACGAGTTGTCCCGCCGTGTTGCCCACGTTGGTATGAGCGTCTAGGCTCAACACCGTCAGTCGCGACGCAGCGACTTCGCCGTCCCTCAAGTCAACGGCGATCGGCCTATCGCCGTTAATTGAGATCTTGGATCGAAGTTCACCTGCGTCGTCCCGCGCGCCTAGCGCGCCGAAAGACCGACCAATCAAGTACTTCCCGGGCGCCAAGACGCCCGGGACGACCCGACCGGACCATGGTCGGGTCATGGCAGGCCCCGCGCTGCCAGCGCGTGCTGGTCACCATCGGAAGGATCCGACAAACCGTGACAGACACTTCGGAGCAGACGCTGCTCACTGATAGCGACCTACCCGGCCAGACCGCAAGACAGGTCGAACCGGTGCCGCCCAGTGACTCGGGCGTCGACTCCACCCCAAACGGCGGCGCGGCCCGGCCGTCCAAGCGCCGTGGCGACTCGCTGTCGTCGATGCTCCTGCCGGAATTGCAGGAGCTCGCGAGCAGCCTCGGCATCGCCACCACCAAGGTGCGCAAGAGCGACCTCGTCGCAGCCATCCAGAGCGCCCGCGGCGCAACGTCCAGCGCGTCTGCGGAGGCCGCAGCGGGCGCGGCCGATCAGCCGTCCGGACAGCGGCGCGAGCGTCGCGCCGCCAGCCGCCCGGCAGGCAGCCCGGTCGCCGAGACCGCGACGGCCGCCGCCGAGCCGAGCAGCGCACCGGCGCAGAGCCGGCCGGCCGCTGCCGCATCCGGCGACTCGCGCCCCCAAGGCCAGCAGAACCGGCAGGGTGAGCCGCGGAGCCAGAACCAGGGCGGCCAGGGTCGCAACGACCAGGGTCGGAATGATCAGAGCCGGCCAAACGACGGCCAGGGTCGCCAGAACGATCAGAACCGGCAGAACGACCGGGACGACGAGTTCGACGGCAGCCGGCGCCGCGGCCGGCGCTACCGCGACCGCCGTGGACGTACTCGCGACCGCGCGCCCGGTGGTCCAGGTGGCAGTGGTGGTGGCGGCGGCGACGCCGAGCCGACGGTGTCCGAGGACGACGTCCTGCTGCCCGTCGCCGGCATCCTCGACGCCGTCGAGGACAAGAACACCTGGTTCATCCGGACGGGCGGCTACTTCGCCGGCTCGGACGACGTCTACGTGGCGAACTCGTTCGTGCGGCGCTTCGGACTGCGCCGCGGCGATGCGGTCACCGGCACGATCCGCCAGCCCCGCGAGGGGGAGCGGCGGGAGAAGTTCAACCCGCTGGTTCGCCTCGACACGGTGAACGGACGCGACCCGGACGAGTCGAAGAACCGCGTCGACTTCAACAAGCTCACCCCGCTCTACCCGCAGGAGCGCCTGCGTCTGGAGACCGAGCCGCACATCCTCACCACCCGCGTCATCGACCTGGTCATGCCGATCGGCAAGGGCCAGCGCGCCTTGATCGTGTCGCCGCCCAAGGCCGGCAAGACGATGGTGCTGCAGGCGATCGCCAACGCGATCGCGACGAACAACCCCGAGGTTCACCTCATGGTCGTGCTTGTCGACGAGCGACCTGAAGAGGTCACCGACATGCAGCGCTCGGTCAAGGGCGAGGTCATCGCCTCGACGTTCGATCGGCGCCCGCAGGACCACACGATGGTCGCCGAACTCGCCACCGAGCGCGCGAAGCGACTCGTCGAGATGGGCCACGACGTGGTCGTGCTGCTCGACTCCATCACCCGCCTCGGCCGTGCTTACAACCTGGCGGCGCCCGCGAGTGGCCGCATCCTCTCCGGTGGCGTCGACTCGACCGCGCTGTACCCGCCGAAGCGCTTCCTCGGTGCCGCCCGGAACATCGAGAACGGCGGGTCGCTGACGATTCTCGCCACGGCACTGGTCGAGACCGGCTCCGCCGGCGACACCGTGATCTACGAGGAGTTCAAGGGCACCGGTAACGCAGAACTCCGCCTCAAGCGCGAGATCGCTGACAAGCGCGTCTTCCCGGCGATCGATGTCGGCCCGTCCAGCACCCGCAAGGAGGAGCTGCTGCTCTCGCCGGACGAGCTCGCCGTGACCGTCAAGCTGCGCCGGGTGCTGCACGCTCTCGATTCCCAGCAGGCGATCGACCTGCTGCTGGACAGGCTGAAGAAGACGCGTACCAACATCGAGTTCCTGATGCAGATCGCGAAGACCACGCCTGGCATGGAGTGACGGCTGCGGCAATCGCCGCGCACAGCCAGGTCGTGACGCTCCGGCACGCGCGCATCGGCGCACCGCCATATATAAGCGTATTGCGGGACTTCGCCTAGTGTGAATGCCGCGTACCGTTCGTTGCAGGGAAGTCAGCAGTCACCTTCGCGACATGTTGCCCGAGATCGCTTGGTAACGGTTGGGCATCGCCTCTGCCTGGCGCGTTCCGCCTCCCTGACGCGGCGTGCCATGGTGCATCCACTAGCGAAAGCGCTCTCAGGGAACCACCTGTCAAGGGGGTAATTGTCGATGCACTGGAAGAGGGTCGCCGAACTCGGATCGGCGGGCATCGCACTCGTCGCCGTAATTGCGGCATGTAGTAGCAGCAAGAAGACCGGAGGAGGAGGCGGCGGAAAGTCCGGCGGCACCAGCGCCGAATGCGCCCCGTTCTCGAAGTGGACGGGCCTTAGCGGCAAGAAGGTGACGATGTACTCGTCGATCACCGATCCGGAAGGCCAGCACCTGCGCGACTCGTGGAAGACGTTCGAGAAGTGCACCGGGATCACGATCAACTACCAGGCTGACAAGGCCTTCGAGGCCCAGCTCAAGATCAAGGTCGACGGTGGCAACGCACCCGACATCGCGCTCATCCCGCAGCCGGGCCTGCTCGCGAACTTCGCGACGACGAACAAGCTGAAGCCGGCATCGGCCGCGACGAAGACCGAAGCGACCGCGAACTGGTCGGCGGACTGGATCAAGTACGGAACCGTCAACGGCACGTTCTACGCGGCGCCGATGGGCTCGAACGTCAAGTCGTTCATCTGGTACTCGCCGAAGGCGTTCAAGGACAAGGGCTACCAGATCCCGCAGACGTGGGACGACCTGATCAAGCTGTCCGACAAGATCGTCGCCGACGGTGGCAAGCCGTGGTGTGCCGGTGCTGAGTCTGGTGACGCGACCGGCTGGCCGCTCACCGACTGGATGGAAGAGCTCATGCTTCGCATGCACGGGCCGGACGTCTACGACCAGTGGGCGACGCACAAGATCCCGTTCAACGACCCGCAGGTCGCGGACGTGCTCGCCAAGGTCGGCCAGATCCTCAAGAACCCCAAGTACGTCAACGGCGGCATCGGTGACGTGAAGTCGATCGCCACGACCGCGTTCCAGAAGGGCGGCCTGCCGATCGAGACGGGTGACTGCTACATGCACGCGCAGGCGTCGTTCTACGCGGCGAACTGGGACAAGGGAACGACCGTCGGCCCGGACGGCGACGTGTTCGCGTTCTACGAGCCGACGGTCAGTGACCAGTTCGGCAAGCCGGTCGAAGGTGGCGGGGAGTTCGTCGCAGCATTCGCCGACCGTCCCGAGGTCCAGGCGGTGCAGGAGTACCTGGCCACGGCGGATTGGGCCAACAGCCGGCTGCTCGTCACCAAGGTGTCCGGTGGTGGCTGGGTGACTGGTAACAAGAACGCCAGCCTGGACAACTTCGGCAGCGACGTCGACAAGCTGTCGTTCCAGTTGCTCACCGATCCCAAGACGGTGTTCCGGTTCGACGCTTCTGACACGATGCCGAGCTCGGTTGGCGCGGGATCGTTCTGGAAGCAGATGACCACATGGATCACCGGTCAGAGCGACCAGACCACGCTGAACAACATCGAAAAGTCCTGGCCGAAGTAGTCCCGATCAGTTAGAGCGCATCGGATGGCCGGAGGGTCTATCGTGACTCTCCGGCCATCCGATGTGTAACGCACGAGGGGTGTCATGGGCGCGGGTTCGAAGCTCTTCGGCGCGGTCGTTGCCGTCGCTGTTTTCCTCGCTGTTATCGGCGTGCTTCTCCTGCTGATCGACAATGCTCCCAAGCGTGGCCGAGAGCGAATTCAGGCCTTCCTGTTCATGCTCCCGGCGCTGATCATGCTGCTGATCGGCCTCGTGGTTCCGGTTGTCCGCACGACGATTCTGTCGCTGAGCAACGACGCGGGACACTTCATCGGGCTGGGCAATTTCCGGTGGATCTGGCAGACCGACGAAGCCCGCAAGGCGTTGGGCAACACAATCATCTGGGTGGCGGTGGCTCCACTCGCCGCGACCGTCATCGGGCTCGGCTACGCGGTCGCGATCGACAAGGCCCGCGGCGAACCGTTCTGGAAGGCGCTGGTCTTCCTACCGACGGGCATATCGGGTGTGGGCGCGGGCGTCATCTGGAGCCTGATGTACGCCCAGCCGCTGGGCAATCCGGGTCACCAGCGCCAGCTCGGCCTGGTCAACCAGTTGCTCTCGCTAATCGGTCTCGGACCGCTGAACTTCCCGATCAGCTCGCCGTCGAACACGTTCCTGATCATTGTCGTGATGATCTGGATCCAGGCCGGCTTCTCGACGGTGATCCTGTCCGCGGCGATCAAGGGCGTCCCGCCCGAACTCACCGAGGCGGCGAAGATCGATGGCGCGAATGCCTGGCAGGTGTTCCGGCGGGTAACCATTCCGGCGATCCGGCCGACACTCACCGCCGTCTTCGTCATCGTGGCCATCGCGACACTCAAGGTCTTCGACATCGTGCGGACGATGTTCCAGAACCAGGGCTCGGCCGACGTTCTGGCGAACCTCATGTTCGACCAGTACGCGACATCGTCGGCCGGCAACAACGGTGCCAACCACAGCGCCGCGCTGGCGCTGACGATCTTCATCCTCGTCCTGCCGTTCATGGTGTATCAGATCGTCCAGATGAAGAGGAGGGCGTAGTCGTGAGCTCGGTGACCGTCGCACCGGCGCCTGGTGCAACCGGCGTCCTCCCCACCACGCCCGTGAGCCGCGTTCGCAAGAAGCTCACGAACCCCGTCGCGTCGCTGGTCGCCGTCGTCATCGGCGTCATCTGGACCGTTCCGACGGTCGGGCTGCTCGTCAGCTCCATCCGGCCGCGGCTGGACCAGAACCTGACCGGCTGGTGGAAGGGTCTCACCGGCCCGTTCACCGCCGATCACTACAAGTCGCTCACGACCGGGCTCGAAGGCGACACCAGCCATTCGCTGGTCCCGTACCTGGTGAACTCGTTCGTGATCGTCATTCCGGCGACGATCATCCCGATTACCGTGGCGTCGCTGGCCGCATACGGTCTGATCTGGACGAAGGTCAAGGGCCGCGACTGGTTGTTCATCGCCATCTTCGCGCTACAGATCGTGCCGCTGCAGCTGGCCGTGATCCCGCTGCTGAACCTGTTCACCAACGGCTGGCACCTGGGCTCGACCACGGTGATTCCCGACTTCGGCATCGGTGGGCACGCGGCGGCGATCTGGATCGCGCACTCCTGCTTCGGGCTTCCGCTGATCATCTTCTTGCTGCACAACTTCATGTCCGAGGTGCCCGGCGACATCGTCGAGGCCGCGCGCATCGACGGCGCCGGTCACGGGCAGATCTACCGCCAGATCATGCTTCCGCTGCTCACGCCGGCGATCGCGGCGATCGCGATCTTCCAGTTCCTCTGGGTCTGGAACGACCTGTTCGTCGGTCTGATCATGGGCGGCGGCAACCCCGACATCAACCCGATCACGGTCAAGGTTCAGGGCCTGGTCAGCTCGTCCTCGGGCGGTGGCACGGAGTTGCTACCGGCGGCCGCATTCTTGTCGATCATCATCCCGCTCGTGGTCTTCCTCGCCCTGCAGCGCTACTTCGTTCGCGGTCTGCTCGCGGGCAGCGTCAAGGGCTGACCGCGCTCTCAAACCGCAAACGCTTGCGGCTGCCCGCTTAGGGCGGCTAGCGTCGAATGCCGTGGTTCACCGCGTCGCCTCTGCGGCATGACCGGTGATCGCGACGTGGGACGGCCGGTTCGCTGCAGGGTGTAGGCCTGCGCCCGCCGGACAGCTTCGGTGCAAGGAGGCGCTGTGCAGAGATACGCCCGCCGAACCGCAGTGAGCGCGGTAATCACGAGCCTTATCGCCGGAATCCTTACCGCCTGTGGAGGCGGTGGTGGTGGCAGGGTCACCTTGAACTTCTACCAGTTCCCCGACAACTCCGGTGCGATCCAGCAGGCCGCGGACACGTGCAGCGCGAAGAGCGGCGGCAAGTACGTCATCAAGTACAACAAGCTGCCCAACGGCGCCGACGGGCAGCGACAGCAGATGGTCCGGCGGCTGGCAGCGCGCGACAAGTCGATGGACATCCTCGGCCTGGACGTGACCTGGGAGGCCGAGTTCGCTGAGGCGGGTTGGATCCGCGAGTGGACCGGCGACAACAAGACGCAGGCCTCGGACGGCACGCTCGAGGTTCCGCTGAAGACCGCCACCTGGAAAGGCAAGCTCTACGCGGTCCCCTACAACAGCAACACGCAGTTGCTCTGGTACCGCTCGGATCTCGTCCCGAACCCGCCGGCCACCTGGGACGAGATGATCAACGACGCGATCCAGTTGGCCAAGCAGGGCAAGCCGCACCTCATCGAGATCCAGGGCGCGCAGTACGAGGGTGTCGTCGTCTGGTTCAACACGCTGGTCGCGAGTGCCGGCGGCAGCATCCTCAGCTCGGACGCCTCGAAAGCGGCCTTGGGACAGCCGGCGATCGACGCGCTGACAACCATGCAGAAGCTGGCCCACTCTGTTGCCGCCGATCCGTCCCTGTCGGTGCAGATGGAGGACAAGAACCGGCTGGCGATGGAGGCGGGCACGGCGGCCTTCGAGCTCAACTACCCGTTCGTGTACCCGTCCATGAAGGAAGACAAGCCCGCACTGTTCAAGAACTTCAAGTGGGCGCAGTACCCGACGGTCAAGGCGGGCGAGCCCAGCCACGTGACGATCGGCGGCATCGACCTCGCGATCAGCAAGTATTCCAAGCATCCCGACCTGGCGTTCCAAGCAGCGTTGTGCTTGCGCAATCGCGACAATCAGAAGCTCAACGCGACCAAGGGCGGCCTGCCGCCGACGATCGCCGATCTCTACGACGACCCGTCGCTACAGGCTGATTACCCGTTCCGGAAGGACATCCTGACTGCGCTGCAGAACGCGAGCGTGCGGCCGCAGACCCCGGCCTATCAGAACCTCTCGGTCGTGATCTCGCACGCCGTCTCGCCGCCGAAGGGCATCAAGCCGGAAAGCACCGAACGCAAGATCGCCGGCCAGGTCGACGACGCCCTCGTCTCGAAGGGGCTGATCCCATGAGCATCGAGACTGATACCGCGGTCGCCGCGCAGGCACCTGCGAAGCGACGTACTGGCCGCCCGCAACTGTCCGAGGGGGCTCGGGCCGAACGCCGGCTCGGCTGGTTGCTGTGCGCGCCGGCGGTGATCGTGATGATCGCCGTGACGGCGTACCCGATCGGCTACGCGATCTATCTGTCGTTGGAGAGGTACGACCTGCGCTTCCCGAGCCAGGCCAAGTGGGTCGGCCTCAGCAACTACGGCGCCGTTCTCAGCTCGCCGTTCTGGTGGCAGGCACTGAAGATCACCGCGATCATCACCGTGATCTCAGTGATCATCGAGTTGGTGCTGGGCATGCTGCTCGCCTTGCTCATGCACCGCACGCTGTTCGGGCGGGGCACTGTGCGCACGTCCATCCTGGTCCCGTACGGCATCGTCACCGTGGTCGCCGCGTTCAGCTGGCAGTACGCATGGACGCCTGACACCGGCTACCTGGCCGCCCTGCTCCATCACGGCTCCGCGCCGCTCACCAACACGGTCCAGGCGATCGCCATCATCATCCTGGCCGAGGTGTGGAAGACGACGCCGTTCATGGCCCTGCTGCTCATGGCCGGGTTGGCTCTGGTACCCGAAGATCTGCTGAAGGCGGCGAAGGTCGACGGCGCAACCGCGTGGCAGCGGTTCCGCCGCGTGACGCTGCCGCTGATGAAGCCGGCGATCCTGGTCGCGCTGTTGTTCCGCACACTCGACGCGTTCCGCGTCTTCGACAACATCTTCGTGCTGACGGCCGGTAACAACAACACCGGTTCGGTGTCGATCCTCGGCTACGACAACCTGTTCACCGCGCTGAACCTCGGTATCGGTTCGGCGATCTCCATACTCATCTTCATCTGCGTGGCGATCATCGCGTTCCTGTTCATCAAGGGATTCGGAGCCGCCGCGCCAGGAACGGCGGTGAAACGCTGATGGCTGCCACTGCTCGCCAACGCATTGGATGGGGCTCCGCCAACACGATTGCGGTCGTGCTGGCGTTCATCCCGGTGCTGTGGATCGTGTCCCTGTCGTTCAAGACGCCGGCCACGATCACCGACGCGACGTTCTGGCCCAAGAAGTGGACGTGGGCGAACTACCGCGGCATCTTCAAGACGTCGGAGTTCACCCACGCGCTGATCAACTCCATCGGCATCGCGCTGATCTCGACGGTGATCGCGGTCGTGCTCGCCTCGATGGCCGCGTACGCGGTGGCGCGGCTGGAATTCCCCGGCAAGGGCGTGCTGATCGGGATGTCCTTGCTGATCGCGATGTTCCCGGCGATCTCGCTGGTCACCCCGCTGTTCAACATCGAACGAGCGATCGGCCTGTTCGACACGTGGCCGGCACTGATCATCCCGTACATCGCGTTCGGGCTTCCGCTCGGCATCTACACGCTGTCCGCGTTCTTCCGGGAAATCCCGTGGGAACTGGAGAAGGCCGCGAAGATGGACGGGGCCACGCCGTTCCAGGCGTTCACCAAGGTCATCGCACCACTTGCGGCGCCGGGCATGTTCACGACCGCGATCCTCGTGTTCATCTTCTGCTGGAACGACTTCCTGTTCGCGATCTCGCTGACGTCCACGACGAGGTCGCGTACGGTGCCGGCCGCGATCGCCTTCTTCACTGGCAGTTCGGCGTTCGAGGCGCCGACCGGGTCAATCGCCGCCGCGGCGGTCGTCATCACGATCCCGATCATCTTGTTCGTGCTGTTCTTCCAGCGTCGTATCGTCGCCGGGCTGACGTCCGGTGCCGTCAAGGGTTAGGAGCAGGTCGTGGCCGACATCGTCCTGGACCAGGTCACCAAGCGTTTCCCGGATGGGGCACTCGCGGTCGACAAGATCAGTCTCGACATCGCCGACGGCGAGTTCGTGATCTTGGTCGGACCGTCGGGCTGTGGCAAATCGACGACGCTGAACATGATCGCCGGTCTGGAGGACATCACCGAGGGAGAGCTCCGCATCGGCGGGCAGGTGGTGAACAACAAGGCGCCCAAGGATCGCGACATCGCGATGGTGTTCCAGAGCTATGCGCTGTACCCGCACATGACTGTTCGGGAGAACATGGCGTTCGCACTCAAGCTGGCCAAGACGCCGCAGCCGACCATTGATGCGAAGGTCGCCGAGGTCGCGCACGTCCTCGAACTCGAGGAACACCTCGATCGCAAGCCGGCGAACCTTTCCGGAGGGCAGCGGCAACGCGTGGCGATGGGGCGGGCGATCGTCCGCGATCCGGCCGCGTTCCTGATGGACGAGCCGCTGTCCAACCTCGACGCGAAGCTGCGGGTGCAGATGCGCACGCAGGTGTCGCGGCTGCAGCGGCGGCTCGGCACGACCACGGTGTACGTCACCCACGACCAGACCGAGGCGATGACGCTCGGCGATCGGGTGGCGGTCATGCGTGGTGGCCGGCTGCAGCAGGTCGGCTCGCCGCAGGAGCTGTATACCAGGCCGGCCAACCTGTTCGTCGCCGGTTTCATCGGATCACCGGCGATGAACTTCATGCCCGCGACGCTCGAGGAGGGCACGCTGCGCACCCGCATGGCCGACATCCCGATCAGCGATCAGCTGCGCCACACACTGAGCAGCGAGGGCGTCGGCCGCGACGTGATCGTCGGGATGCGGCCGGAGAGCTTCGAGGACTCCT
>WNGE01006814.1_pt1 | contig 12161 bp, 13 predicted proteins | sample 5400651 | NCBI WGS metagenome assembly WNGE01 (sample SAMN13153370, study PRJNA577476) | soil metagenome | isolation source: 60 cm soil or saprolite under grassland replicate 2 | place: USA:California | collected 2016-06-15 | reverse complement strand
GCTGCAACTCATGGGCGTGCGCCGGCGCGGGCTCCGCACGCTGCCCGAACGCCGACTCGTCGGCCGTGATGTACGCGCGCTCGCCGGACTCCGCGATGTCCATGCCGCCCCACTCGTCCTGCTCGAGGGCGCGGAGCGGTGTGACGAGGTCCACGAGCTTCATGATCCCGTAGGAGAGGCCGCCCGACCAGAGGTAGGTCGCGAGGACGCCCACGGCCTGGACGCCCAGGAGGTGCAGGCTGCCGTCGGCGCCGGCGGGATTCACGGCCTTCGTAGCGAGGACGCCGGTGAGCAGCGCGCCCAGCGTCGCGGCGACGCCGTGGACCGCGAAGACGTCGAGGGAGTCGTCCAGCCCGAGCCGCGGGCGGAAGCGGACGGCCAGCAGGGAGGCGATGCCGGCGGCCGCGCCGAGACCGAGCGCCGCGAGCGGCGTGATGAAGCCGGCGGCGGGCGTCACCGCGACGAGGCCCGCCACCGCGCCCGAGGCGAGCCCGACACCCGACATCTTGCCGTGGAAGAAGAAGAGCTCGGCGAGGCCCCACGCCAGCGCCGCGGCGGCGGGCGCGAAGAAGGTGTTCGAGAAGGCGTACGCCGCGAGCCCGTTCGCGGCGAGCGCGCTGCCGCCGTTGAAGCCGAGCCAGCCGAACCAGAGGAGACCGGCGCCCAGGATGGCGAAGGGCACGTTGTGCGGGAGAACCGACGGCTGCTTGAGGCCGCGGCGCCTGCCGAGCACGATCGCGAAGACGAGCGCGGCGGCCGCGGCGTTGATGTGCACCACCGTGCCGCCCGCGAAGTCGAGCGCGCCGAGCTGGCGCAGCCAGCCGCCGGGCGCCCAGACCCAGTGCGCGACGGGCGCGTAGACGACGATGCTCCAGATCCCGACGAAGAGCACGAACGCCTTGATGCGCACGCGCTCCACGATGGCGCCGGAGATGAGCGCCGGCGTGATCACGGCGAACATCGCCTGGAACAGCATGAACGCGGCGTGGGGCACCGTCGGCGCGAGGTCCTTCGCCACCTCGCCGCCCACGCCGCGGAGGCCGAGGAAGGAGAGCCCGCCGATGAAGCGGTCGAGGCCCGCGGGGCCCGGCGCGAATGCGAGGCTGTAGGAGACGAGAGCCCAGAGGACGCCGACCAGCGCCATGCACACGAGCGACAGGATCATCGTGTGCACGACGTTCTTGGCGCGGACGAGCCCACCGTAGAAGAAGGCGAGGCCCGGCGTCATGAGCAGGACGAGGCCCGCGCTGACGAGGACGATGGCGGTGTCGCCCGAGTCCACCTGTCCTGGCGTCGCTGCTTGCGTCTCGCTCGCCTGGCTCGGTCCCGGGCATCCTGAAAACCCTGTGAGGCGCTCCTGCAGCTCAGCGTCCGGCTTCAGGGCGGAGAGAGCGTCCGCCCCCTGGCCGGACGACGACCGTCCGGTCGGGCATCGACGCGACGCGAGAGAGATCCTTAAGTTTGTCGCGTCCGCGGCGGAGGCGTGTGCGGACCGGGCGGCGATGACTCCACCCGAGTGCAAGAAAACGCAGGAAGAGAGAAGAGATGGCGACGGGTACCGTGAAGTGGTTCAACGACGCGAAGGGCTTCGGGTTCATCCAGCAAGACGGCGGTGGCGAGGACGTCTTCTGCCACCACACCGCGATCCAGTCCGAAGGCTTCCGCACCCTCGCGGAGGGCCAGAAGGTGGAGTTCGAGGTCAAGAAGGGGCCGAAGGGGCTCCAGGCCGCGAACGTTCGCCCGATCTCCTGAGGAGGCGACCTTCAGCATGACCGGCCCGCCTGCGGTGACGCGGGCGGGCCTCGCGCGCTCACCGCTCGAACCGCTCAGGTGGCGCGCGGCCTCTTCTTGGTGGGCTTCTTGTTCTTGGAGGCCTTCGAGACCTTCTTCTTCGCCAGCTTGGCGCGCGAGCCCTGCTTCGCCTTCTTCACGACGGGATGCACCTTGAAGCCGTGGATGACCTGCTTCGGCGGCGCGGCCGCCGCGGGCGGCGGAGGCGGCGGCGGCGGGACATAGGGATCGTCATCGCTCGCCGAGAGCAGGACCGTGGGCACGCCGTCCGGAACGCGGTACCGCCCTCGCTCGATCTCGAGCTGTCCCGACGCACGCTCGAGCCACGCGCGCAGGTCGCCCGTCAAGCCCGCCTTGTCCACCGTCGCGGCGGCACCCGGGCGATCCCCGGCGCGCGCCTGGAGCGCGGAGAGGTAGAGGGCGGCGCGGGCGCGCTCGACCTGGGGTGTGCCGGCCCCGTCGTCCACGAGGCTCCCGAGCGGCGCCGTCGCCCCTTCGGAGGGCGTGTCGCGCGAGAGCGCGAGCTTGGCCAGGCCGAGCGCAGCGCGCGCGTGAGGCGCCCTGGCGGCGCGCGCCGGGGATCCCGCGAGCCCGGCCTCGAGGGCCTTGGCAGAGGAGGCGAGGGCCGCCTCGTACGCCGCGCGGGCGTGCGAGGCGCGGCCGCTTCGACGGAGCAGGTCGCCCTGGAGGGCGAGCGCCACCGGGAGGTTCGGGTCGACGGCGAGCGCGCGATCGACGGCCTCGCTGGCGACCGTGGAATTCCCCGCGAGCAGCGCGATCCGCGCTGCCAGCACCTCGGGAAGCGCTCCTTCGCCAGCGCGGCCGGCGTACTCCAGCGCCGTCCCGGCCTGGCCGTCGCCGAGCGCGAGCGCGGCGGTGGCGAGCTGGGCGTGGAATGGGACGCGGGCCGCTCGCCCCGGCTCGACGAGCGCGGCGCTCGCCTCGGCGGCGGCGGCGCGGTCGCGGTAGTCGGCCGCAAGCATGGCGAGGGCGAAGGCGCGCAGCGAGCCCGCCTCGAGGGGATCGGCCTTCGCGGCGCGCACCGCGAGGAGCGCCGCGGCCTCGTGATACCCGAGCCAGGTGTCGGAGCGGACGAGCTGCTGGGCGCGCGCGATGGAGATCGCGATGATGCGCCGCTCCTGATGGCTGCGGTAGGCGAGCACGACCGCGAGGACGGCCGCGGCCGCCACGGCGATGCCTGCGAGCTTGAGCCAGGTGGGGACGCCGCGGCGGGGAGGGCGGCCGGGTGGTTCACCGGCGTCGGGAAAGTCGGTGAGGAGATCGGCGGTGCCGACCTCGGCAGGCCCATCGTCGGCGAACGCCGGATCGTCGTCGGCCCTATGCGGGCCCAGGGAGCCGGGCGCGGTGGAGCGCGTCATCCGGGAGCAGGCTGGCGGGAGACTACGAGCCCTTCTCCTCGCGCTCGTCCTCGCGAGCAACGCCCGACAGGACGTCGTTCACGGAGGGGAAGCGCATGATCTCGGTCCGCGCGATCCGCCACGCCTGCTGGACGATCCACGAGAGCGATCGATCCTGCCGATTCGCCTCGGCCTGGATCTCGTTCAGCATGTCCTCGGGGAAATACAGGGACTGCTTTCGCTTGTCGGTGCCGGGCATCGCCCCTCCATCCGGGGTGGGAAAGTTCGGTAGCTTGTACGTGAACCTAGGGCGATCGGTCAAGTTTCCGAGGTGCCGACCGCACATGTAGGCGCCGCGCCGCGGCGAGGCTTCGCCCTTCACGGCGGGCGAAAACATGCGCCGGCATCGCCCCCGCGATGAGGCGCTCTTCGGGGTGCGAACCTTTCTCGGGGGCAGAAAAAAGTGAGGAGCCGGCATTTCTGCCGGCTCCTCGGTGGGCCCAGAGGGGGAGGGGGGGGACCCCTAGGCCCAGCGCCACACACTACGAGAAAGCGAATCTTCGGCCCTTACAACGCCGGCCCCCAACATCTCATTCCCGCTCGCGAATGGCAACTGGGCGGCTGGGGAACCCCGACCGCGGGGGGAGCCCTGGACCCCTTCGCACACCCGCGAAATCCCTCCTGCGCTGGATCAAGCTCGCGCCTGCCTTGGTCGTATGTCCGCGGTGCGCGACTGGCGCTATAAAAACCACGGCTACCCTTTGCGTCCCTCCCGACTCCACCACTTCGAGGCGATGGTGCTCGACACCATCCGCCGTCGCGCGCTCGTCCGTCCGGGCGCGCGCGTGCTCGTCGCCGCATCGGGCGGGCCCGACTCCACCGCGCTCCTGGCCGCGCTGACCGCGCTCCGGGACGCGGGAGCCCTCGCGTCGGTCCACGCCTGCCACGTCGATCACCAGCTCCGCGCGTCGAGCGTCGAGGACGGCGCGCACTGTGCCGAGCTGTGCTCGCGCCTGGGCGTGCCGCTCGAGCGGGCGCAGGTGAAGGTCTCCGGCGCGTCGGGCGTCCAGGCGGCCGCGCGGCGCGCGCGCTACGCGGCGCTGCGCACGGCGGCGGCGCGCTGCGGCGCCGACCGCATCGCGACCGGACACACGGTGGGCGATCAGGCGGAGACGCTCGCGCATCGGCTCCTGCGGGGCGCCGGCGCCCGGGGGCTGGCGGGCATCCCGCCGCGCCGGGGCGCCGTGATCCGCCCGCTCATCGACCGGTCGCGGCGCGAGGTGCTGGCCTACCTGCGTGAGCGCGGGCTCACATGGCGTGACGACCCGACGAACGCCTCGCCGCGCTTTCTCCGCAACCGGATCCGTGACGAGCTCGTCCCGGTGCTGGAGGCGCTCGCGCCGGGTGCCGTCCGCAGGATGGCGAGGGCGGCGGACCTCCTGCGCGACGACGACACGGCGCTCGAGCGGCTCGCCGCCGGCGTCGCGCCGGCCGGGGCGCGCCGCATCGACGTCGCCGCGCTCCGCGGGGTCCCCCTCGCCGTACGGCGGCGCGTGGTGCGACGCCTGTGGCGCGCGGCGACCGGGAGCCGCCGCGGGCTCGGCGCCGATCACGTGGAGGCGGTGCTCCGCCTCGTGCGCGCCAAGGGTCCCCGGCGCCTCGCGCTCGGCGGCGGCGTCGAGGCACGCGCCCGCTACGGCGCCCTCGAGCTCGGGCCGGCCGAGCCCGCGGCGGCAGCGCTCGCGCCGGTGCCTGTGAACGGCCCCGGGACCTATCCGCTGCCGGGACGGGCGGCAGTCGTCGCGATCGCCTGGTCGTCCGGTGATCCCGCCCCGTGGCCGCTCGAGCTGCGGACGCGCCGCCCCGGCGACCGCTTCCGGCCCGAGCGGGGGCGCGGCGGGAAGAAGCTCAAGAGCTGGCTCATCGACCGGAAGATCCCGCGCGCCCGGCGCGACGCGCTCGTCGTGCTCGCGGACGCCGGCGGCCGGGTGCTGTGGCTGCCCGAGCTCGGCGCGCGCGCCGCCGGCACCGGAGCGCTGCACGTCGAGTGGCAGGCGGCGCCCGGGAAGCAGGCGGGGGCGTGAAGAGACTGCAACCGGGCGCCGCGCCTGCTATAAGAGAGGCCTCGGATGAGGCGCTCGCCCGCTCGGTTTGGATCGCCGGAATGACTCCGGCGCGCTCGGCGGTTGTCAGCTGACTAGCGCCTCAACGGAAGGGGTAACGAATCTTGCGCCAGTCTTACAAGACGGTCCTGCTGTGGGTCGTGCTGATCCTGATGTTCGTGGCGTTCTACCAGTTCTTCGCCACGCACGACCGCAAGCAGAAGGAGCTCGCGTTCTCGGACTTCATCGTGAAGGTCGAGCACGGTGACGTTCGCGAGGTCCAGGTGAAGGACAACGTGAACTACGTCGGCGTCCTCAAGGACAACAGCGAGTTCCACACGGTCGGGCCCATCGACCCGATGGCCACCATCTTCACCAAGCTCCAGGCACAGGGCATCAAGGTCATCTACGACAAGCCCGAGGGCAACTCGTTCTGGGTGACGGTGCTCGTGCAGTACCTGCCGCTCGTCTTCCTCTTCCTCCTCTTCTTCTTCTTCATGCGCCAGCTGCAGTCGGGCGGCGGCAAGGCGATGAGCTTCGGGAAGTCGAAGGCGAAGCTCATGACCGAGCACCACAACAAGGTCACCTTCGCAGACGTCGCGGGGATCGACGAGTCGAAGGACGAGCTCGAGGAGATCATCTCCTTCCTGAAGGACCCGAAGAAGTTCACGCGCCTCGGCGGCCGCATCCCGAAGGGCGTGCTGCTCATGGGACCCCCCGGCACCGGCAAGACGCTCCTCGCGCGCGCCGTCGCGGGCGAGGCGGGCGTGCCCTTCTTCTCGATCTCGGGCTCCGACTTCGTCGAGATGTTCGTGGGCGTCGGCGCGAGCCGCGTGCGCGACCTCTTCGAGCAGGGCAAGAAGAACGCGCCCTGCATCATCTTCATCGACGAGATCGACGCCGTCGGTCGCCACCGCGGCGCTGGCCTCGGCGGCGGCCACGACGAGCGCGAGCAGACGCTGAACCAGCTCCTCGTCGAGATGGACGGGTTCGAGTCGAACGAGGGCGTCATCCTCATCGCCGCCACCAACCGCCCCGACGTGCTCGACCCGGCGCTCCTCCGGCCCGGCCGCTTCGACCGCCGGATCGTCGTGCCGCGGCCCGACCTCAACGGCCGCCTCGGGATCCTCAAGGTCCACACCAAGAAGACGCCGCTCGATCCGCAGGTCGACCTCACCCAGATCGCGCGCGGGACGCCGGGCTTCTCGGGCGCCGACATCGAGAACCTCGTCAACGAAGCGGCCCTCTACGCCGCGCGGCGCAACAAGGACCGGCTCGAGCTGAACGACTTCGAGTTCGCGAAGGACAAGGTGCTGATGGGCACGGAGCGGCGCTCCATGATCATCAGCGAGAAGGAGAAGCGCACCACGGCCATCCACGAGGCCGGCCACGCGCTCGTCGCGAAGATCCTCCCGGGCACCGACCCCGTGCACAAGGTCACCATCATCCCCCGCGGCCGCGCGCTGGGCCTCACGCAGCAGCTCCCGCAGGAGGACCGGCTCAACATCAACCAGGAGTTCGCGCTCAACCAGATCGCGATCCTGATGGGTGGCCGCATCGCCGAGGAGATCACCTTCGGTCAGAAGACGACGGGCGCCGGCAACGACATCGAGGTCGCGACCAACCTCGCGCACAGCATGGTGTGCGAGTGGGGCATGAGCGAGAAGATGGGCCCGCTCGCCTTCGGCAGGAAGGAAGGCGAGGTGTTCCTGGGCCGCGAGATGACGACGCAGCAGCACTACTCCGAGCAGACGGCCAAGGACATCGACGCCGAGGTGAGGCGCATCGTGACCGAGCAGTACGAGCGCGCGAAGAGGGTGCTCGTCGACAACCAGGCGATGCTGAACAAGATCGCCGAGGCGCTGCTGGAGTACGAGACGATCGACGCCTCCGACATCGACATCCTGATGGCGGGCGGGAGCATCAACCGGCCGCCGCCCATCAAGTCGAACCCGCCGGGGCCGCCGGTGGCCGAGAAGGTGAAGAAGCCGGGCCTCCTCGATACGATCCCGGTGCCGAAGGTCGAGCCCGGCAAGGCCTAGTCGAACATGCGCATGCCGATAGGGGCCAGGACCTTCGACGGGCCTGGCCCCTTCCTCATGGGCGTCGTGAACACGACGCCCGACTCCTTCTCCGACGGCGGCCAGTTCCTGGCGGCCGACGCGGCCGTCGCGCACGCGGAGCGGCTCGTCGCGGAAGGGGCGGACCTCCTCGACATCGGCGGCGAGTCCACCCGCCCGGGCGCGGCGGAGGTCCCGGCGGCGGTCGAGGCGAGCCGCGTCGTCCCCGTCATCGAGCGGCTGCGCGCCGGCGGCTGCGCGGTTCCCATCTCGGTCGACACCCGCAAGGCCGAGGTGGCGCGGGCCGCGCTGCGCGCTGGCGCCGATCTCGTGAACGACGTCTCCGCGCTCTCCGATCCGGCGCTGCGGGAGGTGGTCGCCGAGGCCGGCGTGCCCGCCGTCCTCATGCACATGCGCGGGACGCCGTCCGACATGGCGTCGCGCGCCGTCTACGCAGACGTGGTGGGCGAGGTCGAGCGGGAGCTCGCGGCGGCGCTCGCGCGGGCCGTCGCGGCGGGCGTCCGCGAGGAGCTCATCCTGCTCGACCCCGGCCTGGGCTTCGCGAAGACGGCGCCGCACAGCCTCGCGCTCCTGGCCGCGCTGCCCCGCCTGGCGCGGCTCGGGCGACCGCTCGTCGTCGGCCCCTCGCGGAAGAGCTTCATCGGGGCCATCTCCGGTGCGCCGGTCGGCGAGAGGCTTCCGGGCACGCTCGCGGCCGTCGCCGCGTGTGTGCTCTCCGGCGTCGAGGTGATCCGCGTGCACGACGTGGCACCGGCGCGGCAGGCCGCACTCGTGGCGTTCGCGATCCGGGCCGCTTCCGCTCCGGCCGAAGAGCGCTAGAATCAGAAGACCATGCGAGCGGACGGCGAGCGAGAGACGGGGCGGACGCGGTGACGATGGCCGCCGCGGGGCCGGGCCTCGTCCAGTACCTGCTCGGACCGGGCTCCGGTTGGCGCGACGTCCCGCGGGCCGCCGTCGACGTGGCGGTGGTGGGGTTCCTCGTCTACCGCGTGCTCCTGCTCATCCGCGGGACGCGCGCGATCAACGTCCTCGTCGGGCTCTTCCTGCTCGGGATCGGCTACCTCGGGTCGCAGTGGGCTCACCTCGTCACGCTCAACTGGCTGCTCGGCCATTTCCTCACCTACTCGTTCATCTTCGGCGTCATCGTCCTGTTCCAGGCCGACATCCGCCGCGGGCTCGCGCACCTGGGCCGCGGGAGCTTCCTCGCCGGGCTCGCGCCCGACGACCGCCGCGAGCAGGCCGCCACGATCGAGCCCGTCGTGCGCGCCGCCGCCGAGCTGTCGCAGCGCCACCGGGGCGCGCTCATCGTGCTGGAGCGGCTCGCCGACCTCGACGAGATCCTCGAGACCGGCGTGAAGCTCGACGCGGCGCCCACGGCGGAGCTGCTCCTCGCGCTCTTCCAGCCTGGCGGTGCCCTCCACGACGGGGCCGTCGTGGTGCAGCGCGGCCGCATCGCCGCCGCGAGCTGCATCCTGCCCCTCACGGCGACACCGCACCCGCGCGATCTCGGGACTCGCCACCGCGCCGCGCTCGGGCTGGCCGAGGAGGTGGACGCCGCCGTCGTCGTGGTCTCGGAGGAGCGCGGCGAGCTCTCGCTCGCGGTGGACGGCGCGCTGCACCGCGGGATCGACGAGGGCGAGCTGCGGCGCCTGCTCGTCAGCCTGCTCGCCCCGGCGCAGCCCGCCGGCGTGAGCGCGCTGCTGGCACGCCTCGGACGTGGCTACGAGAAGAAGCCGCCGGAGGATCGCCGTGCGGCAATCTGACCTGAGCCTCCGCCTCCTCTCGATCGCGATGGCGATGGCGCTCCTCTTCGTCGTGCACGGCGAGCGGCGCGTCTCCTGGGCGTTCACGGTGCCGATAGAGGCGAAGCTCCCGTCCGGCCTCGAGCCGGCCTCGCCGCTCCCGCCCAGCCTGCGCGTGTCGGTCTCGGGCCCGTGGGCGAGCCTGCGCTCGCTCGACGGCTCCGAGCTCGGCCCCATCACGATCGACCTCTCCCGAACCGGCCCGGGCGTCGCCTCCTGGTTCGTCCGCCCCGAATCGCTCCGGCTCCCCTCGGGTGTCCGGGTGGAGTCGCTCTACCCGTCGCAGGGGACGGTCGAGCTCCAGCGCGACCGGCCTTGACCCCGTCCCGTCCTCACCCCAGCCTCCGATGAGCACGATCCGCGAGCCGCCCAAGATGAACGAGAAGACGCTTCCCCGCCTGCAGGCCGGTCGCAACGAGGTCTCGGCGGCGGCGCCGGCGGCCGGCGTGCGCCACCTGTTCGGAACCGACGGCGTCCGCGGCGTCGCGAACGTCCACCCGATGACGGCCGAGATGGCGCTGCAGCTCGGGCGCGCGCTCGCCTACCTGGTGCGGAACGGGCCGCACAAGCACCGCATCGTCATCGGCAAGGACACGCGCCTGTCCGGCTACCTCCTGGAGCAGGCGATCGCGTCGGGCATCTGCTCCATGGGCGTGGACGTCATGCTGTGCGGGCCGCTGCCGACGCCCGGGATCGCCTTCATCACCGAGTCGATGCGCGCCGACGCGGGGGTGGTCATCAGCGCGAGCCACAACCCGTACCAGGACAACGGCATCAAGTTCTTCCAGCGCGACGGCTTCAAGCTGCCGGACGAGATGGAGCTGCGCATCGAGCGGCTCGTGCTGGGCACGCCCGGCGACGACGGCGGCGCGGACGACTTCCACGCGCTGCGCCCCACCGCCAACCGCATCGGCAAGGCGACCCGCATCAACGACGCCGGCGGGCGCTACGTGGTGTTCCTCAAGTCGCTCTTCCCGCGCAGCCTGACGCTCGACGGCCTCACCATCGTGGTCGACTGCGCCCACGGCGCCGCCTACAAGACGGCGCCGCTCGTCTTCGAGGAGCTGGGGGCCAAGGTCGTCTGCCTCAACGCGAGGCCCGACGGCAAGAACATCAACGACGGGTGCGGGGCGGTGCACCCCGAGGGGATGGCGCGCGCGATCGAGAAGAACCGCGCGCAGATCGGGATCGCGCTCGACGGCGACGCCGACCGCGTCATCGTGGCCGACGAGCACGGCCGCATCGTGGACGGCGACGCCGTCATGGCCATCGTCGGCCGCGACCTCCTGCGCCAGCGCACGCTCGCGAAGAAGACGGTCGTCGCCACCGTCATGAGCAACGTCGGCCTGGAGCGGTCGCTGCGCGACGCCGGCGGGCGGGTGGTGCGGACGCAGGTCGGCGACCGCTACGTCGTCGAGGAGATGCGCAGGTCGGGCTACAACTTCGGCGGGGAGCAGTCGGGGCACCTCATCTTCCTCGACCACGTGACGACCGGCGACGGCGTCTGCGCGGCGCTGAACGTGCTCGCGGTGATGCTGCGCGAGGGGCGGCCGCTGTCGGAGCTGGCGCGCTGCTTCGAGCCCGTGCCGCAGGTGCAGCTCAACGTCATCGTGAGGGAGAAGCGCCCGCTCGAGCAGCTCGGCGACGTGCAGCGGGCGATCGCGTCCGTCGAGAAGGCGCTCGACGGGGAGGGCCGCGTGCTCGTGCGCTACTCGGGGACGGAGAACAAGGCGCGCGTGCTGGTCGAGGGGCCGGACGCGAAGAAGATCGCGGCGCACGCCGAGCGGATCGCGGACGAGCTGGAGAAGGCGCTCCGGGCGTAGCTCTCCCTTCCAGCCCGCCGGAGACGGGGGTACATTCCGCGTCCCATGTCTCCACGCCTCGGCGTCAACGTCGACCACGTCGCGACCCTGCGCCAGTCGCGCCGCACCCTCTACCCGGACCCGGTCCAGGCCGCGATGCTGGCGGAGCTGGCCGGCGCGGACCAGATCACGATCCACCTGCGCGAGGATCGCCGCCACATCCAGGAGCGCGACCTCCAGATCCTGCGCAAGACCGTCCAGACGCGGCTCAACCTCGAGATGGCGGCCACGCAGGAGATGGTCAAGATCGCGTACGAGGCGAAGCCGGACGGGTGCACGCTCGTGCCGGAGCGGCGCGAGGAGCTCACCACCGAGGGCGGGCTCGACGTCGCCGGGAACCGCGACGGGATCCGCAAGGTCGTGAAGACGCTCAAGGACGCGGAGATCGTGGCCTCGCTCTTCATCGACCCGGACGTGGACCAGGTGCGGGCGGCGCACCGCGTGGAGGCCGACGTCGTCGAGATCCACACCGGGCGTTATTGCGACGCGCGCCTCGCGCAGGACCGGCGGCGCGAGCTCGCGCGCATCGTCGACGCCGCGAAGGCCGCCGCCAAGCTCGGGCTCAGGGTGGCGGCCGGCCACGGCCTCAACTATCAGAACGTCCTGCCGGTGGTGGCGATCGCCGAGGTCGAGGAGCTCAATATCGGCCACGCCATCGTCGGGCACGCGATCATGGTCGGCATGGAGCGGGCCGTGCGCGAGATGAAGGAGCTCCTGGCGCGCGGCGCGAAGTAGGTCAGCGATGATCGTCGGCTTCGGCCTGGATCTGGTCGAGATCGCCCGCATCGAGCGGCAGCTCGCGTCGCGCACCGCCGAGCGGTTCCTCGCGCGCGTCTTCACCGGCCGCGAGCGCGCGTTCTGCGACCGGTTCGGCGACCGCGCCAGCCGCTACGCGGCGCGCTTCGCCGCGAAGGAGGCGGCCTCCAAGGCGCTGGGCGTGCCGGGCGGCATCCGCTTTCTCGACGTCGAGGTGGCGCGCGCGGACGGGGCGCCGCGCCTCGTCCTGGCGGGTGTCGCGGCGGCCGCCGCGAGGACCCTCGCCGTCGTGAGGGTGCACGTGACGCTGTCGCACGACGGCGGGGTCGCCGCCGCGGCGGTCGTCCTCGAGGCGGCGCCGTGAGGCTCGCCAGCGCCGACGAGATGCGCGCCATCGACCGCGCCGCCA
>WNGE01007205.1_pt1 | contig 12162 bp, 8 predicted proteins | sample 5400651 | NCBI WGS metagenome assembly WNGE01 (sample SAMN13153370, study PRJNA577476) | soil metagenome | isolation source: 60 cm soil or saprolite under grassland replicate 2 | place: USA:California | collected 2016-06-15 | reverse complement strand
AGGCGTCGAAGAGGCGGTTCAGGCGGGTGTTCTTCAGATCGACGGGGAGCGCCTACGGTTCGCGCACCCGTTGCTCGCGTCGTTTGTCTACGGGGGTGCCTCCGAGGTCGTGAGGCGGGCCGTTCATCGGCGGCTGGGTGCGCTCGTCGCCGACCCGGAGGAGAACGCCCTCCATCTCGGTCGCGGCGCGGTGGAGCCGGACGAATCGGTGGCCGCGACGCTCGAGGCAACCGCCGACCGGGCGGCGAAGCGTGGGCATCGGGAGATCGCGGCCGAGCTCGCCGGGCACGCGCAGCGACTGACGCCGACGGCGGGGGCGGACGACCGGGCTCGGCGCATCCGAGCGGCGGCGGGCTTCCTCTACGCGGCCGGGGACGGCCGCCGGAGCAGGGAGCTCCTCGAGGAGCTCGTCGAGCGGCTGCCACCCTCGGAGGAGCGCGCGAGGGCGCTACGGCTCCTCGGCCTTGTCGTCGACGACGTCTCGCACTGCACCGCGCTCCTCGAGCAGGCGCTCGTCGAGGCCGGTGACGATCTCGAGCTGCGCTCGCAGGTCCTCACACTGCTCTCGGCGAAGGCGAGCTGGGGCGGAAACTGGAGCGCGGGGGCGCGCCACCTTCGGAGGGCGGTCGAGCTCGCCGAGCGATCGGGCGGCGGCGCAGCGCTCGCAACGGCGTCCGCGCGTCTCGCCTGGGCCGAGGTAGCGCCGGACCGGCTTCCGTTGATCGAGCGCGCCGTTGAGCTCGAGCGCTCGCTCGCCGAATTTCTCTCGTACCCGGACAGCCCGAGCCACCTCTACGGGGTCGTGCTCCTCGCCGTCGACCGCCTCGACGAGGCGCGCCAGCAACTGGAGGCGTCATACGAGCGCGGGCTCGCGCTCGGCGATTCCCATCGGCTGATCCACCTGGGGTGGCTCGCCGAGCTCGAGCTGCGAGCCGGAAACTGGGAGCGGGCGCTCGCACACGCTCGGGCCTGCGAGGCGCTCGGTCGGCAGTTCGGCGTCAGGGACGCGGACGCCTGGGGAGCCTGGTCGAGAGCCCTGGTCGAAGCGCACCTCGGCAATGAGGACGCCGCGGTCGAGGCCGGAGAGCGGGCGTCGCGCCTCGCCCGCGCCATCGGATTCCAGTGGATCCTCACGCTAAGCGAGCTGGCTCTCGGCTTCCTCCGCCTCTCGGCCGGCCAGGAGGCCGCCGCGCTTGATCACCTGCTCCCACTGCTCGAGGAGCGAGCCGGAGTCGACTTGCACCCAAGCCTGGTGGCACGGACGCTCTCGAACGCCATCGAGGCGCTCGTCGGCACCGGCGAGCTCGGCCACGCCGAGACCCTGGCGGCACGACTCGAGAAGCATGCCCGCGCGATGCCCGTGCCGTCGGCGATGGCCGCGGCCGCCCGCTGCCGCGCGCTCGTGCTCGCCCATGGCGGAGACCTCCCCGCCGCACGTGCCTCGATCGAGCATGCCCTCGCCGCACACGCGCGCCTCCGAGAGCCGCTCGAGCTCGCGCGCACCTACCTGGCCAAGGGCTCGATCGAGCGGCGCGCGAAGCAGAAAGCCGAGGCACGCGCCGCGCTCCGGCGAGCGGAGGAAATCTTCGCCGAGCTCGGCGCCCGACTCTGGCTCGAGCGCGCGCGACGCGAGCTCGCCCGCACAGGGCTCACACGCTCGCTCGACCGAGAGCTGACCCCGACCGAACTCCGCGTAGCCGAGCTCGCGGCCGCAGGATCGCAAAACAAGGAGATCGCAGGCGCGCTCTTCGTCAGCGTCAAGTCCGTCGAGGCGAACCTCTCGCGGGTCTACGCGAAGCTGGGGATCCGCTCCCGCGTCGAGCTCGCCTCCCGGCTACCGAAGCAGGAACAACACGAAGCCGGCCGGGCGACTCGGCGATAGCGCCGGGCTCTCGCGTCATCAGCCCTGACGAAGGACCGCGCGCCTGCGAGGCCCTTCCTACCCGATGCGAACCTGCGACCGCCCGCAATTTTGTCATCTCCTCGCGCCCGAAAACGAGCGCACACCCAGCAAACGGGCAGCAACACGTCTGCAATTGGCTTCGCTCAACCACGCGGAATCGAATCGCGAAACGTCCCAAGCACGGTTCAACTGTTCTGCTTCGCAAGCGTGAGCGGCACTCTCGCCGACGCTTGCCGTCCCCCCGATCCCCGCATGCCCAAGCAACCGCGCGGTGCTGTCGCTCTCGTGGCCGAGCAGGCGTCCGTTCCGGTCCTCGGGTCGCTTCCCGGATGGACGAGCAGTGGTCGAGGGGACGCTCGCCGTCGGGCCTGGTTTCGCAGGGCGAAGCGGGAGCGCCGGGGCGCTCGCGTAATGATGCGGTCGATCAGAGTTGCAGCCCGGCGCTGGCCGACATCATCGGGGCGCGTCGTGTGCGGACGGTCGCGATGATCTCCTCGGGGTCGATTCCTTGGAGGTAGATCGACGTCGTGCCGAGGTTGGCGTGCCCGAGCTGGCGCTGGATGATGTTGAGCGGGACGCCCTCGCGGGCGAGCTCCAGCGCGTGCGCATGGCGCAGCTGGTGCGGCGCGAACCGGCGCCTGACCCCCGCCTGAGCAGCGAGCCGGCGGAACTCGGAGCGGACTGCGGCGCCTGACCACGGTCGCCCGCGGGTGGGGCGTCGATGATGCAGAACAGCGGTCCGACGGGAAGTTCGGCCCGGGCGCTGAGCCAGGGGCGCAGGTGCTCCCAGCCCCACTCGTCCATGCCGACCTCGCGTCGCCGCCCGCCCTTTCCGTTCCGAACCAGAACCGATCCGCGTCGCGGGTCGAGGTCGTGCTCGGCGAGCGCGAGCGCCTCTTGGACGCGCAGACCGGCACGCCACAACACGACGATCATCGCGCGCAGCCGCCAGCCGTGACGGTTAGCGGCGGCGTGGCGCATCACCGCGACGATCTCCTCCACCGTTGGTGGGTCGGCCGGGTAGCGCATCCCCTTGTTACGCGGCGGGCGCCCGGCGTGGTAGCCCGGCATCGTCGCCGGCGAGCGACGCCGGCCCGCGGAATCCAACGCTGACAGCACAGTCATGGGACCTCCTCCCATGAGACAGCAGATACCTGCGCTGTCCTACCAACGGGGCGGCGGCGGGACGACCGCTTTGGTGGTCGCGGCGAGGGTGTTGGGAAGCATGGGGCAGCGGCTCTGCGGCCTCTGCTCCCCTACGAGCTGCTACCCGCCCTGCGAGGCTGGCGGCGCCGCGGCTCCGAGGCGCCGGGTCAGGCGGTACAGGGTCGGGTTGGCTCGACGTATCGGTCGCGGCGCGTCCTCCGTCACGAAGGAGCGGCTGTGCTCGAACTCCCAGCCGTCGCCTAGCAGGGCGACGATGTCCTCCGTGTCCATCCCGCGCGGGAGTACCATCCGCCGCGCCGCCTTGAACGCGAGCATGAGCAGCGTCGCTCCGGGCGCAGCGAGCGCAGTCAGGCCGGCGGTGGCGCCCATGCGCGCCGAGTCGGGGAGGCCCTGGATGCAGCCGAAGTCGTAGACGAGGTTGTAGCCGGGCTCTAGACCGAGCCGACCCAGCTCAGCCACGTCGCCCCTTACCCACTCCACCTCAACGCCCTCCTCGGCCGCCCGCCGCTCGGCGGTGGCGAGCGCCTTCTCGACGAGGTCGACCGCGGTGACCCGCCAGCCGCGCTTGGCCAGGTAGACCGCGTCGCGCCCTGAGCCGCAGCCGACGTCGAGTGCGCAACCGGGCACCGGCGCCTCCGGGCCATCGAGCATCGGCCGCCATGACTCGGCGACCTCCCGTCGCTCCCAGGGGGCGAGGCCAAGCCTGTACAACAACGCGTAGGGGATCACCCGTCACCTCCTGGCCGCGACCATCTTGGACGACACTGTCGCAGAGCAAGCGCCGGGTTGGTTGCGACACTGCCGCCTACGCGACCGCTTCGGCCACAAAGCAGCGGTGGCCGTCACCCGCCGCGCGCTGTACCGCCAAGGACGAGGGCCGGTCGCCTTGAGGCGCCATCCGGCGCCTGGCCGGACACTCGGTCTCGCAACGGGAGTTCAATCGCTGCGAACGCCGAACCGTCCCTGCAGCGACACGTACAACACGTCCGCGAGGCTCTTGCGCCGGACGCCGTCGACGGTCTTCTCGAGAAGGGTCAGTCGCTGGCGCGTGCCTTCCATGACGGGCACGATCAGCCGGCCGCGCACCGCGAGTTGCTCTATCAGCGGCGGCGGGACATCGGGGCAGGCCGCCGTGACGCAGATCCGGTCGTAGGGCGCGTGCTCGGGGTACCCGAGTCCTCCGTCGCCGTGAATCAGGACCACATCGGCGTAGCCTGCCCGTTCCAAGTTCTCCCGGGCGAAGTCGAGCGTTGTGGAGTCGATGTCGATGGCCACGACCAGACCTTCCGGACCCACCACCTCCCGCGCCAAGGACGTGCCGTACCCCGACCCTACGCCGACCTCAAGGAACCGGTGCCCCTCCCCCAGGTCGAGCGGCTCGTAGAACAGCGGATAGCTATGCGGGCACGAGATCGTGGCGCGCTCGCCTGGGAGAGGGAGGGGGATCTCTTCGTAGGCGTGGTCCCGGTAGCGAGACGGGATGAAGTCCTCACGACGCACGGTGAGCATCGCCCTGCGGAGGCGCTCGGAGCGAAGGAGCCCGCGCCGCTCGAGCTCCCCGATCTTCGCTTCCCGCTCCCGCCGCAGATCCTCGTCGCTCTTGACTGGTTGGCTCGGCGGCGGAATGAGCCATCCGTCGTTCATCGGCCTAACTGACCCGAGGCGTCCCGGTGCACCGCCCGTTACTCAGACTCGACTGTTCGCCGACCGAACACCTCGTGCATCGCCTCGAGCGTTTCATCAGACGTCACGCGGCCACGGTATCGACGATCGCGGCGCCCGAAGGCTCAGCCACTGCTCCTATGCGCGGAGGAGCGGCGCGTGGAAGTGCGGGATGCCGGTGCTCGTCGATCCGAGCGTGTCGCGAGCCTCGACCGCGACGCCCGCTTCCACGCGAAAGCAACGGTGCTGCTTTGCATGGGAAGCAGACATTTGCAATGTCGCGGTCAGTCCGACGCCGATGAGTCTCGCAGTGATCTCCAGTCTGTACTCACACCGATCAACTGCGCTCAAGGAGAACGACATGACCGCGACCTACACCTTCGACGTCTTTTCCAGCCTCGACGGCTACGGCGCCGCCAGCGCCAACTGGCCCGGCTACTGGGGAAAGCAAGGCCCCGAGTTGCTCGACCACCGCCTTGCCTTCTACGGCGCGGAGCAGCGGATGGTCTTCGGGGCCAACACGTATCGGGCATTCGCACGGATGCTGGCCTCGAGCACCGAGGAGTCCGAAGTGCGTGACCCATGGGTCACGCGGATGAGGAGCCTGCCGGCAACGGTGGTGTCGACGACGCTGGAAGGCCCCCTCGACTGGCCCGACGCGACCCTCGTGAGCGGTGACGCCGTCGAGGTCGTCGCCCGGCTCAAAGAGGAGTCCGACGTGCCGTTGCGCTCGCACGGCAGCCTGTCGATGAATCGGGCGCTGATGGCTGCCGGCCTAGTCGACCGCGTGCAGGTGACGCTCTTCCCCGTCATCACCGGTCAGACCGGGCTGGACCCGATTTTCCAGGGTGCGGCCGACTTCGACCTGGAGCTGGTCGAGAACCGGACGCTCGACGGTCACATCCAAGAGCTCACCTACCGACCCACCCTCCATTGACCCGGGCAGCTAGCTCTGGCCGCCGCTGAATACCTGTATTGACTCGGCGCCCCGCGTACGGACCCGGCGTCCGTGGCGGGTGACCGGATACCCCCGTTTGGACGAGAAGCGAAACGTTCTGCTCTTCGTCCGGAGCGATATTGCGCGTCGCCGGCTCCGGCGCGAGTGCTTTGTGGCCTGAGCAGTGGCGCTGGGGACAAGCGCCCACGTGACTTCTCGGCGCCGAATGGCTAGAGGGTCCTCTGTCCTAGGGCGTTTAGCCGGTCCAGCCGAGGTCCTTCATCGCCAGGCCCGCGTTCCAAATCTTGGTCACATTGCTGATCTTCCCGTCCTCGAACTCCATCACGTAGACGTAGTCCGTGCTCGTGCTCCTGCCCGTCGGCGGCATCGGCCCGCCGGTGCCGCTGTGTGTGCCGGAGAAGACGCCGTAGGCGCAGACATTGTTCCGCTCGTGGTCGGTGGCGAACGATTTCACCTCGTAGCGTCCGTCAGGGATGAAGACGAGCAGGCCCTTCATCCACTCCGTGTAGTCCTTCAGCGTGTGCACATCCGCGAGCGGTTCAGCCTGCGCAGAAAAGCTGGCGTCCGGCTGGCAGTACGCGCTACACGCCTCCCAGCCTTTACCGGTCTCACAGGCATCGAAAAAGGCCCTCGCAGTTTCCGTGATGGTCGGCGTTCCAATGCCGGTCGCCATGATCAACGTCCTCCCGTCGCTTGCCAGTCACGGGAGCCTATAAAGCTCCAACGTTCAGGGCTAATAAAGTCCTACTAGTCCCCTCCAACGTAAGCGCGCTTCTTCGATCCAAAGGTTCCTATGCAGGGACGGGCCGGCCCAGCCACCCATCCGCCCCTGAGCCGGAGTTCGACAATGTCGAACTCCGGCTCAGGAGGGGAAGGGGACGCTAAAGGCCAGCCCGGCTCGTTCGGAATCGCCCCACACCCCTGTCCCTCACGAAGGCTGCGGCTCGTGCGGACACGACGCTGCTCGGACTGGCTTCTGACGACTTCTCTGACGGACGCGGCGCGCCCTACTTCATGTAGTTGTGGAGTTGCCAGATCTGCGGCGGGCCTGGGGGACGCGGCACGCCCGCCGCATCGAAGGCGGGCATCAGACGCTCGTCTCGGAATCGCCGTGCGTCCTCTTCAGACTCCCACACTTCCATGACCCGCCAGCCGCCGTTAGGGCTCGGCCCGGCCGCGTGGAAGATGCCACCGGCAGGTCCTTCGAGCCCAAGTTGCGCCCGAACCTTCTCGTAGATCTCCTGCGAACCTTCGGGGTTGTCCACCAACATTGCAATCGTCACGTCGGCCTCCTCTCCGTCAGGTTGACACCTGGGATCCTACGCTCCTTCGAAGCACGGAGAGCCCGACGCGGGAGCAACTCTGGCGGCAGATCGTGCGACGACGATCTAGCCACGCTCGACGGAAGCGTCCGGCGCTAACTCGAGTCAGATCACACTCCCAGCTCAAGCTTGCGCTCCTCGTCCCTTGCGAGAGCGAACCGCGCATCAGCGCACACGCTCGCTCGTCGCGCAAGCGACAGCTCGCCGGGCGCGGCGTCAGGCTCGGGTGAGCGCCTTCAACGGCTGCGCTGTAGGAAGTCGCATTCGGTCGCGTTGTCGGCGCGGGCGATCGTCGCCGCCTCGTAAGCCAGCGCGGCCTCGGCATTGCGGCCCAGGCGTTGACGCAGGTCTGCGCGGATGGCGTGGAACCGTCGAGGTCGAGTGCATCGGCGAGTGTGAGTGCCGCCTCCGATCCCTTCAGCTTGGTGACCGCGCGGTTGAGAGCGACGACCGGGCTTAGTGCGAGCTACCAGAAGCTGGTCGTTCCGCTGCTCCTCACGGTGTTCTACGGCTGGGAAAGGAGCCGGCGGGATTTCACGGAGGCGATCGCCTTGTTTGCCGCCATCGCGACGGGCCGTTAGCGAGGAGTAGAGATTCGAGGGCCCGCTCAGGCGCGGGAGGCGACGACGATGACTTCCGGGTTGGGCGGGAGCTCCGGCGTCAGGTCCCAGTCGCCGATCACAAGCTTCATCGCCTCGCCATCCTTTCGGGGTGCTGGCGCGGCGGGCTTGTTCGATGGTAAGTGCAGGTGAAGGTTGGCGTTCCGGTTTCGGGGGTTCCGCGCCAGCCTGTTTGCCAGCAGCGGATGCGCCGGGGGACCTGGAGGAGGATGGGTTCGGACCAGACGGCGGGGTGGAGGCTGGTGGAGTCGGCGTTGCTGAGCTCGGCGGCGAGCCAGTGCGGCCCCGGCGCTATGTAGGTGTAGGTGGTGTGCTCTTCGCCGAGGTTGTCGGCGAGCGGGTGGCCGTCGAGGTAGAGGCGCCAGTGGCTGGCTGCGGGTCGGTTGTCGCGTCCGGTGGCGCCCGGCTGGTAGGGGAGCAGCGCCCAGCCGTCGATGGCGACGCGGACGGCGAAGGTGTGGGAGATCAGATCGCGTAGGCTCGGCTCGGGGGAGCGCAGCGGCCGGATGGCGACGATCCGGTCGAAGGCGCCCGCCCCCGGTGCTCTGTGGGCGTTCTCGCCCAGCCAACCGCGGCGGCCACGGACGCGGCCAGCGCGCAGCCCAGCGCTGCCTGGATTACGAAGCGTCGCTGCAGGGGCGGACGGCGCATGTTGCGCTAGTTGGGCCTGTGGTGTCGGTTTGGCTGCCGCAGGCGTAGGGCCAACTCGATCCGGTGCGGCTCTAGGACCATCGGTTCTCTACGCTTCAAGGCGTGGGCGGACGGTACGCCGACGGCCCCGGAGGGTGAGGGCGACGCTCAACCGTGGGCGCGGGCGCTGCGGCCGCGTGGCTCGGATCTCCCTGGCGAGCCGCTCGGCGTGGGCCTCCCGCATGCGCCGCTCGCGACGCTCGTAGGTCAGGTGGTGGAGCGAGTCTGCGGTGTAGTAGTTCATGAATCCTCCTCCGATCGGTCTTTCGGATCCCACTCGGGTGGATCCCTGGCCCCGAGCTTGCGCCGCGGCTCTGAACGGCCCGCGAACGCTGGCCAAACGGCGGCTTAACGGCGTGGTACGGTCGTCGGCGGGAGACCGGAGATGGGGATCGACTTTGCGATTCTCGGCCCGCTCGAGGTGCGCGCCGACGGCCGGATATTGCCGCTCGGCAGCCCGAAGCAGCGCTCCCTGCTGGCGCTCTTGCTGGTGCACGCGAACGAGACCGTCTCGCGCGACCGCCTGATCGACGAATTATGGGGGGACGCGCCGCCCGCGACGGTCGAGTCTGGCTTCCACGTCTATCTCTCGCGGCTACGACGATTGCTCGACTCGGTCGGAGGCAGGGGTGCGCTCGTCCGCGAGACGCACGGCTACCGGCTGCGGGTCGGCCCAGATCAGCTCGATGCCACCCGTTTCGAGAGCCTGGTCGGCGAGGGCAACGAGGCGCTGGCCGCGGGGAGAGCCGAACTCGCCGCCGCTCGCTTCCGCGAAGCGCTCGCGCTCTGGCGTGGCCCGGCTCTCGCGGATGTCGAGTCAGAGCCTTTCGCGACCGCTGCGCGGGCTCGCCTCGAGGAGGCACGTGTCTCGGCCCTGGAGCAGCGGCTTGAGGCTGACCTCGGTCTCGCTCGCCACCGGCAGCTGATCGGTGAACTCGAGACGCTCGTGTCGCAGCATCCCTACCGGGAGCGTCTCCGCGCGCAGTTGATGCTCGCCCTCTATCGGTCCGGGCGCCAAGCAGAAGCGTTGCGCGCATACCAGGAAGCGCGGCGCACCCTCGCCGATGTGTTGGGGCTCGAACCCGGGCAGGGACTAAAGGAACTCGAACAGGCGATCCTGCGCCAAGATCCCATCTTGGAGGTCGAGCGGCCCGCCGAGCCGGAGCCGCCTCCCAGGCCAGCGACGAGCCTGCCGATTGCGCCCACGCCGTTGATCGGACGCGAGCGGGAGCTCGAGGAGGCTGCTCGACTTCTGGGCGCGCATCGCCTTGTCACCCTGACCGGCCCCGGCGGGTCGGGGAAGACGCGACTCGCGCTTCAGCTCGCGGCGGACGCGGTCGACGCGTTCCCCGACGGCGTCGTCTGGGTAGAGCTGCAGTCGCTCCGCGACCCGGAGCTCGTATTGCCGACCATCGCCCGAGCACTCGGGACGGACGAGATGTTCAGCGAAGGAACCGCAGACCGGCATGCGCTGCTCGTCCTCGACAACTTTGAGCACCTGCTCGCCGCGGCCCCCGGCGTCGGAGACTTGCCAGGACGGCTTCCCCGGTCGAAGCTGCTTGTCACGAGCCGCGAGCCGCTCCGCGTCGCGGCCGAGTACGAATACCCGGTCGCGCCCTTGCGCGAGCGGGAGGCGGTCGCGCTCTTCGTCGAGCGTGCTCGAGCCGCGCGCCCGCGATTCCAGCTCACCGGCGGGAACGCCACAGCCGTCGCCGAGATCTGCGCCCGCGTCGACAAGCTCCCGCTCGCGATCGAGCTCGCAGCGGCAAGGACGCGCCTCCTGGCACCGGAGGCGCTGCTGGGCCGGCTCGACCAGCGCCTGCCGCTTCTCACCGGCGGCGCCCGCGACGCACCCGAACGGCACCAGACGCTGCGGGCGACGATCGACTGGAGCTACCGGCTGCTCGGCGAGGCGGAGCAAGGGCTGTTCGCGCGGCTCTCCGTCTTCGCGGGCGGCTGCACCTTCGATGCTGTCAACGCCGTCTGCCTGCCGGAATCCCAGCTCGGGCTCGACGCGCTGGCGGGCATGGACCGGCTCGTGCAGACAAGCCTGCTAAGAAGCGAGGAACAGCCGGGCGGCCAACCGCGCTTCGTCATGCTCGAAACGCTGCGCGAGTACGCGAACGAACGCCTGGAGGAGAGCGGCGAGGCCGAGGTGATCCGCCGTCGCCACGCCGAATACTTCCTCGGCGACCCGGAGGACGTGGAACGATTCTGGCGCCCGGAGGAGACCGCGGAACGGCTCCGCCGGGTCTACGCCGAGCTCGAGAATCTGCGCTTCGCGCTCGACTGGGCACACGGCACACGCTCCGAACTCGAGCTCGCGCTCGCCGTCCTCTACCAGCGCGGCCACGCCGTCGTTCCGGCCGACGCCCGCGCCCGCCTCGAAGCAGCGCTCGCGAACGGCTCACCCCAAAGGCCGCAGCTGCGCGCTCGCGCGCTTGCCGCCGCCGGAGGGTTCGCTCGGCAACAGCTCGACTTCGCGGTTGCCCGGGAGCGGCTCGAGGAGAGCCTCCGCCTCTATCGCGATCTGCAGGATCTAACGGGCGAGGCGATGGCCTTAGCGCGCCTCCGAGCTCTCGCAACGATGTGCGGCGACGAAAACGAGGAGCTGCGGCTCGCGCACGAGATCGACGCGGTCGCACGGCGAAGCGGCGACCCTATACTGCTCAGCCTCGCACTCGAGGATTCCGCGATCCGGGCGCTCGTTGCCGGCGAGCGCGGCAGGGCGCGCGAACTGCTCAACGAGACCGTCTCACTGCTCGAGACGGCAAAAGGCGGCTACGCGCTGGCCCACGCGCACGAGCAGCTCGCCCTCGTAGACCTCCTCGACGGCGACGTCGCTGGAGCCATCGGCAAGTGCCAAACCAGCCTCGACCTCCAAGCCGAGTATGGAGAGGACTATCCAGATAAGTGGCCGACGTTGGAGGTCCTCGCCGCAGCGCTCGCCGCTGCCGGCGAGCATGAAACGGCAATTCGCGTCTACGCGGCGCTCGGTCACTGGAGGGAGACGCGCGGGCAGGAGCTATGGCTCATGCACCGACGCTTGGGCAGCCTGGACGAGCAGCTGTTCGGCTGGTTGGACCGCGCTTTCGCCTCACCGGAGTTCGCAGCCCCAGCGGCCGCAGGGAGACGGCTGGACCTCCCGGAGGCGACCCGTACCGCGCTGGACGCCGCCCGGCGCATTGCCCGACGCTCGGACTGACACGCAGACACGCCTTATTAACCCGGCTGGCTCCGCGCTGAGCTGCATGTTTCGTCGTCGCGGCGCTCCGCCTTGTGCGATGCCGGCGCCTTGACACGGGTCGAGACGGATCATCCTCGTCCGGGCTTCTCTGTCCGAGCCGCACGTCGCCCGGGGTGTGGGGACGCTCTCTGTCGCGCGCCTGGTTTCGCCGGGTGAAGCGGGAGCGCCGGGGCGCTCCCGCGTGGTGGTGGGTCGATTAGAGTTGTAGCCCGGCGCTGGCCGACATCATCGGGGCGCGTCGTGTGCGGACGGTGGCGATGATCTCCTCGGGGTCGATTCCTTGGAGGTAGATCGACGTGGTGCCGAGATTGGCGTGCCCGAGTTGGCGCTGGATGATGTTGAGCGGGACGCCCTCGCGGGCGAGCTCCAGCGCGTGCGCGTGGCGCAGCTGGTGCGGCGCGAACCGACGCCTGACCCCCGCCTAAGCGGCCAGGCGGCGGAACTCGGAGCGGACCGCGGCGCCCGACCACGCTCGCCCGCGGGTGGGGCCGTCGATGATGCAGAACAGCGGCCCGACGGGAAGCTCGGCCCGCACGCTGAGCCAGGGGCGCAGCTGCTCCCAGCCCCACTCGTCCATGCCGACCTCGCGTCGC
>WNGE01007202.1_pt1 | contig 12164 bp, 8 predicted proteins | sample 5400651 | NCBI WGS metagenome assembly WNGE01 (sample SAMN13153370, study PRJNA577476) | soil metagenome | isolation source: 60 cm soil or saprolite under grassland replicate 2 | place: USA:California | collected 2016-06-15 | reverse complement strand
GACTGGCGTTCGCGGCGGCGAACGCTTGTCGATTTGGAATGGGCGTTTTACAAGAACGCCGCTACAACACACGGATTGGGAAGCGCACGCCGCTGGCGTGCACCGTTCGGCCGCTGGCCGAACGGCTACTAAAGCGTTGCAAAGGCTGGAGGCTGCCGACGTCCTTAGTTAGCGCCAAAGGCGCACCATTCACCTTCAGCCTGGGGCAGCGCCCCAGGATTCGTGAAATAAAAATGGCCAGCGCTGAAAGCGCGATTCATTTCCGGTCCGTTGAAACGCGCTTTCAGCGCTTGTTTACGTGGCGGTTTAGATTACTGGGGGGGCTGGGGCGGCAACCAGGCTAACATGAGACGCCGCTTTGGCGCCAAACGAACACACGGGTTTCGTCAACGGAGCGCGTTCATGGCTTTTGTATCGTTACGTTAATAATGGTTATCCTGATTTTGCCGCCTTGCACGCTGACACCGTGTGAGAATGAGTTGCCGCCGCCGAATACGATGTTCAAATTGCCGGCCTTTTGTACCACGTTGAGAAATCCCTTCATCCGTTGGGCTGCGGGCTTGCCCCGTACATTTGTCCAGACGTTTGGTCGTATGGGAATCTGTAACGTTTGCAATTCGCCCGTAAGATTGGTTCCGAGAAAGCCGCAGCTGACGCCGCTGGGCCACCAACGGTTATCTTCGCTCACGTAATCGTCATTCTGGACCTGCAACATCGGCCGTAGATTGGGTTTTAAACCAGGTGGCGCGGGCGCGGGATCTAATGAGACAAAACGCAGAGGCTTATTACCGAGTTTCCTGACCGTGTACTTGACAGTGATAATGTCGCCTATTCGCACCGCAGGACGATTGGTTTGTACCGCGTTTATGTGCGCGCCAGGTTTTAAGGCGACAACGAATCCGCCATCCTTTTGTTTGATGTTGACCCCGCCGTTCCACTCCGTTGTGTGCCAGTTCATTTTGTGCAAATTCAAGTAGAGGAAAATCGTGATGATTTTTAAACATTTCAGCATCACCCGCCTTCGCTCGCCTTGGCGCGGCAGGCGAAATGAACACGAATCTTGTAGGGCGTCTGTGTCAGACGCCGACCTGTTTGAAATCGGCGTTTCACAGAACGGACCCTTGTGGGCGCCGAACGACATGGACGGGCAGGCCCAAGGCGGAGTGAGGGGGAGCGAACCCGTCAAACGCCCTTCAGTCGCCGAGTATTCCCACAATCCATACAATTCGTGTCTATCCGTGGTTAGATTCCGCTGCCGAGTTTAGAATTGGCGTTTCACAGAAACGCCCTACAAAGTGTTAGCCGATGACTGCGGCAGACGACCGGCGAATGAGCACCCGCGCCACGGGTGTTGTCAGCATCGCCATTCTCTCGAGTCGCATTCTTGGTTTGATACGCGAGATGGTGTTTGCGGGATTGTTTGGCGCCGGAAGAAATCTCGACGCCTTCCTGATGGCATTTCGGTTGCCGAATTTGCTGCGTGATTTGTTTGCGGAAGGCGCGCTTTCGACAGCGTTCATCACGACGTTCTCAAAGAAGATCGCGGTGGAAGGCGATCAGTCGGCATGGCGGCTGGCCAACAAGGTGGCGACACTGACCGCCGTTTTCATGAGCGCAGTCACGCTGCTCGGCATCATCTTCGCGCCGCAGCTTGTCGATCTCTTAACATGGGGCAGTTGGTCGCCCGACAAAACCGCGCTGACGATTTTGCTCACACGAGTCATGTGGCCATTCATGTTGATGGTGTCTCTCGCTGCGCTGGTGATGGGAATGCTCAACGCGAAACATGTTTTCGGGCCGCCGGCTATGGCATCGAGCTACTTTAATCTTGGTTCAATCATTGGCGGCGTGGCGATCGGTTACTGGATTGATCCGCATTTCGGGCCGCGGTCGCTCGTAGGATTGGCGATTGGTACGCTAATTGGGGGTGCGTGGCAATTGATCGGGCAATTCCCGTCGCTGTGGCACGTTGGTTACAAGTTTCACCCGGATTTCCACTGGCGCGACGAAGGCGTGCGCACGGTGCTGACCTTAATGGGACCGGCAGTGATCGCCGCGAGCGCCGTGCAGGTGAATGTCCTCGTCAACAGTGGTTTTGCGGCCAGTCTTGGAAATGGGCCGGTGAGTTGGCTCAACATCGCGTTTCGCCTGATGCAATTGCCCTTGGGAATTTTCGGAGTCGCAATCGGCACCGTCACTCTCCCGCTGGTCTCGAAGAGCGCCGCTCTCGGAAACACGGCCGAGTTTCGCGCGATCCTGGCTCGTGGAATGCGGCTCGCGTTTTTGCTTACGATTCCATCGGCGATCGGACTGGCGATGCTGGCGCCGCCAATCATCAGTGTGATTTACCAGCACGGACGGTTCACTTCCGAAATGACGCGGCAAACTGCAGGTGCGTTGCAATTTTATGCAGTCGGCCTCGTTTCCTACGCGGTCTTGAAAGTGTTGAACCCTGCGTTCTACGCGATCGGTAAACGCAACACTCCGATGGTGGTAAGTTTTCTGGCGATCGGCGCGAATCTTTTTCTCAACTGGCTTTTTACTTTCCGACTCGGCTGGGGACATCGCGGCCTTGCGTTTTCAACCAGCCTCGTTGCGACAATTAATTTTCTGTTGCTTTACGTGCTGATGCGCCGTCACACCCGCAGATTGGAGACACGCCAGATGTTGGGCGCTCTTGGGAAAATGTGTGTCGCAGGCGGGCTCCTGGCGCTCGTGTGCTGGGCGGCAAACTACTGGTTGCTTGATTCGTGGGCGACCCTGCGCTTTTTCCAAAAATTAGGTGCGCTGCTGGCGACAATCGCGTTTGCCGCGGCGACATTTTTCGGTGCGGCGTTCTTGTTGCGCGTGAATGAGGTGCAGGACATCATCGATGTTTTCCGGCGGCGCTTTCATTAGCACCGGCTTTCAAGCCGGTGCTTCGCGAGCAATACAGTGGAAGCCGTTTAAACGGCGTATTCCATTACGCCTGGCGCCACCGGCGTAAAGGCTGGTGCTAATGAGAGAATGGGCAGCTCGCGCTTAAGCCAAATGTTGTAGCGTGCGCTGTCCTCAACGCATTCGGCCTGGGCCAACTGGCGAAAGTCCGCTGAGGACAGCGGACACTACAGCAACCGCTATCCCAGCGCTTGATCGAGGTCCTCGATCAAGTCGTCTGCGTTCTCGAGACCGATCGACAGGCGCAGCAAACCTTCGGCTGAAGTTGTCCCGGGTCCCTCGATCGATGCGCGATGCTCGATCAAACTTTCCACGCCACCCAAACTCGTGGCGCGAATGAAAACTTTCGTTTTCGCAGCAACTGACATCGCTGCCTCGCGTCCGTCCGTCACTTCAAATGAAAGCATTCCGCCAAACATTGACATCTGCCGAGCCGCAATCTCATACCCCGGGTGCGATTTCGATCCCGGATAGTGCACACGGGCTACCTTTGGATGTGTAGCCAGAAAACTCGCCACTTTGATTGCGTTTTCGGAATGCGCGCGCATCCGCCATGGTAATGTGCGCATGCCGCGCAAAATTAACCAGCAATCGAAAGGCGAGGGGACTGCGCCGCCCTCGTATTGAATGCTGCGGATGCGCTTGACAAAATCATTGTCTGTTTTCGCAACGACAATTCCTCCCAAAACATCACAATGCCCGCCGAAATATTTCGTTGTTGAGTGCAGGATTAAGTCGGCACCGAGATCGAAAGGCCGTTGCAGCACGGGCGCCCATGTGTTGTCGCAAACGAAGAGTGCGCCGGCATCACGCACGATTTCCGAGACGGCGCCAAGATCGACAACTTTCAACAGCGGATTGGATGGCGTTTCGGCCCAGGCCAATTTTGTATTTGGCTTCACAGCTTTTTTCACCGCAGCGAGATCGCCCATATCGACGAAATCGGCTTCGAGTCCCCAGCGCAGAAAAATTTCGCGAATCAATCGCGATGTGCCGTAGTAGGCGTCAACGTGCGCCAGGACGTGATCGCCCGGCGCCAATGCTTGAAAGATTGACATCGTTGCTCCGGTGCCGGAGGCAAAAGCGACTGCAACAGCCCCGCCTTCCAGCGCGCTTATCCCGCGCTCCAATGCCTCTCGGTTCGGATTGTTGTTGCGCGTGTACATGAACCCGCGCGAATACGTCCCGTCCACGTCGCGCTCGAAGGTCGTGGACAGGTAAATTGGAGAGGCGACTGCTGCGGTTGCGGGGTCGACACCATGCCCGGCATGAACGGCTAAGGTTTCAATTTTCATTTCGGGCGTGACGATACTGAATTTGAAACACCATTGTCGATCTTTGTGCTGTAGCGTCCGCTGTCTCCAGCGGAATCTCGTCCCTGATCAAGCGCGCTGAAGACAGCGCGCGCTACACCAAAGTTTTCGGGGTTGACGGGTCGATTCGCAAAGCGCACATAGCAGGTTTCCGATGGACGCCCAAGTTTCTCCAGATTCATCCGCGACGATTTACGACGACGAAGTTTTCAAAATGGCGTGCGACCAGTTCAGAGTGATCGCCGATTATCTGAACATCGATAAAAGCGACCGCGAATGGGCGACGTATCCCAAACGCGCCGTCGCCGTGACCTTGCCGGTACACATGGACGATGGGAGCACCCAAGCCTTCCAGGGATACCGCGTTCAACATCACATCGCGCTCGGCCCAACCAAAGGCGGCACGCGTTTTGCCCCTTCATTATCGATGGGCGAAACGGCCGCGCTGGCGATGTGGATGAGCTGGAAGTGTGCGCTGGCGCAGTTGCCGTACGGCGGCGCCAAGGGAGGAGTAGCCATCGATCCGACGCAGTTGTCGCGCAACGAGCTGGAGGCGGTCTCGCGTCGATACATGCAGGAAATGATTCCGTTCGTGGGCCCGCACACCGACATCATGGGACCCGACATGGGCACAAACGAACAGATCATGGCCTGGTTCATGGACACGTATTCCGTTTACATGGGCTACGCCGTTAATGAAATCGTTACGGGTAAACCGGTCGCCATTGGCGGGACCGAAGGTCGACGCGAAGCAACCGGACGCGGGGCTGTTTACCTGATCGAGCGCGCCATGAACATCCTGAAGATGAATCCTGAAAAGTGCACAGCCATTGTGCAGGGATTCGGAAATGTTGGTTCAGTGGCGGCTCTTTCGCTGGCCTACAAGAGCGGCGTCAAAGTTGTTGGAATCAGCGATCACACTGCCGCGATTTACAATCCCGAGGGAATAGACGTTAAAGCGGCCGAACAGCACATGCTGAAGAAGGGAAACCTGCGGGCGTTTGCTCAAGACGATCATGTCGATCCAAGGGGATTTCTCACTCTGCCGTGCGACATTCTTGTTCCGGCAGCGGTCGATCGAGTGATTACCGGCAAAAACGCCGGGCAACTGAAATGCCGCATCCTTGCTGAGGCCGCCAACGGCCCAACCACGCCGGAGGCAGACCTGATTCTCGAAAACCACTGGGATGAAATCTTCGTGATCCCAGACATTCTCTGCAACGCCGGCGGCGTGATCGTTTCGTATTTTGAATGGGTGCAGGGTTTGCAGGCGTTTCTGTGGTCGGAAATGGAAGTGACGGACAAACTGTTCCGAATTCTCGAGCATTCGTTTGCGCAAGTGATCAGGCGAGCCAAAGAACACAGAATTTCGCATCGCACAGCAGCGATGGCCATCGGCGTCGAACGCGTCATCAAAGCCAAACAAGTGCGCGGGTTGTTCCCATGAGCAGCCATAAACGGTCTGTTGTCCTGCGGATTCATGCCTCCCCTTTTGGCAAGGGGAGAGGAATAAGGTGAGGTGATCGAAGTTCCGCGTGGCTGACGCGATTGAACCCTCGTCCCACGAGTTCGCAGCCGAATGAAAATTTCTTATTCCAAAGAAACGCGGGAAGATCGACAGCTCGATGTTCTAACCGATGAGGAGAACGGTCTGCGCATTGTTGTTTCGCGTCTTGGGGCAGAGTTAGTCAGTCTGGCGCGAATCAACGAAGCCGGGAATTGGACCGGTTTTCTCTATCGCGACAATGACCTCTCAACACCGTCTGAGGGTTGGGTAAACCACGCGACCGTCATGGGGTATTATCTTCATCGGCTTAAAGATGGCCGCAGTCTCTACCGGGGCCACGAAATCAAAGGCGGCAATCACGGGTTCCTGCGCTCGAAGACGTGGCGCTTAGTGGGAGTCTCCGATAAGGGCAGCGGTGCTTCATTGAGATACAGGATTACTCGGGAGGATTTTTCGCTTGTTGAATACCCGTTGAAAGTCGGTGTGGATTTAACTTACGAAATCGAGTTGAACACAGTCAGAGTTCTCTTCGACTTTCATAACCAAGAGCCTGAACTGACGGCACATGTCTCGTTCGGATTGCATCCGGGATTCGCAGCGACTTCGTTCGAAAGTTTTCATCTTCAAATGCCGAAGGGTCTTTACCGCAGATATTTTTCGCCCGGCAACTATTTGTCAGGCGAAACCCGCGAAATCGAATTCCCGGGCGGCGAAATGCCTTTCTCAAAGAACGAGTTACCCGGTTCGGTCATCCTCGAGCTGCTTGATGTTCGCGGGCGCAATTTTTCCTATGTCGATCCGCCTAGCGGGCGATGGGTGACGCTGGATCTTACCGGCGTGCCGTACCTCACGTTGTGGTCCGACGGAGGACCCTTTCTCTGTGTCGAGCCGTGCTGGGGCCTGACCGATCATCACGAGCAGCGCGCGTTTGAAAATAAACAGGGCATTCAAACAATCTCGCCTGGAGGCAAATTGCGCGCCTCCTTCAGGATGGCTCCGCAACTCGCATCTTGTGACTAGCTACGGCGAGAATAACGGAAGGCTTTGAACGTCAGCAGAGTGTGTACGTAAAAAACCGCACCGCGGGATCGCACCACAGTGCAGCTTTTTAGGCTTATTGATTTCGGGAGCCACCCTTTCTGAGGAGAGGGATGATAGGGGGAACCGCCGCCCTTTTGGTTTATTCGGTTGTTTGTTGGGAAGTTGCGGAAAAAATATAAAATAAGAAACCGCAGCGTGGGGTCAAACCACGGTGCGGTTTGTGACTTTATCTATTCCCTGTGGGGCCCTGCACCCTATGGCTCTGCACTTGGTGGGTTTGCACCCCGTGGGCACTAGCGCTGACGTTCGTGCTGACGCCGCCCTTGGCGTCTTTTGATGGTTTCAGGTCCTGCACTTTGATTTGCTTTTTGGTTTTCTTTTCTTGTCTGGCATTTTAGCTCTCTTTTATTGGATTGTTTCTTGTTTGGGTTGGGTCAGTGACACCGAACAACAATTGATGCCCGCCCGTGACGTCCTGTTTTGGAATCAGGTCATCCAGACGAATCAATTTTTCTCTTTTGCGCTTAGGCCTTTGACTTCCTGACTCTCCGGCGGGCGCATTCTTTTTGTTCTTCGATTCACTCACTTTGGTCCTTTCTATTATCAGCATCCGTGCCAAGTCCGCGAAAGACTTGGTTGAAATAATATCGACTGCCAATTAGTCACTCGACGAGAGGCACTTAGGCTCGCACTTCTTTTGCGCAAATCGCCGAGATTTCATGCGAGAGGGAACAGATGGTTGAGCTGTTATAAGGCCGCGTAGACTCATTTCTGGACAACTCATGCTTCACTTCTTCGCCATATCTCGCAGATAACGTGCGAGGGTCGAACGAGAAACACCGAGCAACTTTGCCGTGCGCCGCTGGTTCCGATTTGCGTGCTCATAAACGAACTGAACGTGTCTTTTCATGGCACCATCCAGCGAAAGGTCGCTACCAGAATCATGCTCTTTGTTATTATTCGTAAACTCGGAAACCGATTTGCCGGTTTCGGGAAGAAACGCTCGAGTGGGGTCCAAATCGGGAGGGAAAACGACATGCTCGGGCAGGATCACCGAACCAGTACAAAATAAGGTCATGGTGCGCACCGTATGGCTTAACTCTCGAAGGTTTCCCCGCCACTGATGATGCAGCAGCTTCTGCATCGCTTCGGGATGAATCGCGGTGATGTTTTTGCCTTCTTTTAACCCAGCCGCCTTCAATTCCGCAGCAATCAACGCTGGCAATTCTTCCAGTCGCTCGCGGAGTGGAGGAATGAGCAAGGTAAGCCCATTGAGACGCTGATAAAGGTCTTCTCTGAATTTTCCGTGTCCTACTCGCTCCCTTAGGGAACAGTTCGATGCACAAATGATCCGCGCATTGGATGTCAGCATTCGTTCAGAACCGAGCCGCTCAAATTCCCCGTATTCGAGGACGCGCAGGATTTTCACCTGGGCAAGGGAACTCATCTCGGAGATTTCATCCAAAAAAAGCGTGCCACCATCGGCAAGTTCGAATTTTCCTTTAACGCTTTGTTGCGCGCCGGTGAATGCCCCACGCTCATGACCGAACAGTTGGCTTTCGAGCAATGTATCGCTGATTGCCGAAGCATTAAATGCAACAAACGGCCGGCCTGCCCGAGTTGACGAGTTGTGAATTGCGTGGGCGAGCAAAGTTTTGCCGGTCCCTGTCTCGCCGAGGAGCACAACTGGCACATCCGACTTCGCAGCGAGCGCCGCGAGCTGCAAACAACGCGCCATTGCCTCATTGCTTGTGGTCAAGTCTTCGATCCTCAGTTTGGAAAGCGGCGCTTGCGTTGCCATAGCGGGCTTATTGCTTCATGTTTTCGCGCAATTGGCGAATTGGTTCAAAGGCGTATTCCATCAGGGTCCGGCCACCAACAATAATATGTGCGTCTCCTCTCATTCCGACGCGCAGAGGCAAAACTTGTCCCGCCCGAGGAGAAATCTCATAACGATCAAGAGATCCTAGGGCAACAAAATGCGAACCATCAGTGCTGGTAACGGCTGACGGACTGATCCAGTCAAGTTTTCCCGCCACGGCACCGTAACGCTGGTAAGGAAACGCATCGAAGAAGTACCGTATATGCTGGTCAACAGCCAGCTTTGGAAGACCAGCTTCGTTTAGGGTCATCCGGGCGCGTGGTTTTGCATCCTTGGGAGCCAGTTGGCAAAGTACTTGTCCCTGCTGCACAAAACTGCCGACAGTACGCTGATCCATGGAAGTGATCACACCTTCATAGGGACTGCGGAGTATGAGTAAGTTTTGATGAGTATTTTCCAGGTCCGTTTTCAAAGCGCCAAGCCGCATTTTTAATTTCTCAATCTCCGACCGTTGCTCGCCCGCCTGACGCATGTGCTCGGTTTCCATTCGCTGACGGTCGAGATTCACCTGCTGCAAGGTTCTCTGAGCAACACTCAAATCTTTTTCGGAACCAGCTAAATCGAGCTTCAACTTTACAAGGTCGATTTCTGATTCGCCGCCCTGCTTTGCTAATTTCTCCATCCGTGTGACAAGGTCGCGGCTTGTAGCGGCGTGATTCTCACGGAATTTCACTTCGCTTTTTGCCTGCTCGATTTCCGCCTTTTTTATCTCAAGTTGCGCGGCGTTAGCAGTTTCATACTGGGTGAGGCTTTCTTCCTTGGTGCGCAAATCTTCTGTGAGCGTCCGGAATTGCGTGTCCCAGCCCCGGATCTCGTCAGAGCGTAGAACGAACAAATCCTCGCCCGCTTTCACAGGTTGACCCTCCTCAACCGCGACCCGGCTAATTATAGCTTGCCGGGGTGATTGGATTGGATCGGCGTCCGTGGCCGGAATTAGGATGAACCGGCAATGTACACTTTCCGGCAGTCGCATCACGATCGCGATTAGCAACGCAAAGAGAAACGCCCCTACTAAAATCCACGCCGTTGCCCTGACAATCCAAGGCGGCGGCTCCTGCGGCAACATTTCGGATTCCGCGTCGAGAGAGCCACGTTGGGTCAATTGCGAGCTCATCGAAAACCTAATTCAGATTCCCAGTTGTTGGCTTGAGAGATAATAATAAAGCCCGCGGTGCGCCATCAGTTCGTCATGCGTACCAACCTCGGCGACGCTTCCCTGTTCGAGGACCACGATCGAATGGGCGTCGCGAATCGTGCTGAGTCGATGCGCGATCACGATCGTTGTACGGCCGGCCATTAATCGACCGAGATTTTCCTGAATCGCGCGTTCCGATTCTGTGTCGAGAGCGCTTGTTGCCTCATCAAAGATCAAGACCGGAGGATTATTGTAGATTGCCCGCGCGATTGCAATTCGTTGCTTCTGCCCGCCGGAGAGAGAAAGACCCGATTCGCCAATCTTTGTCTCGTAACCAAGTGGCAAGCGCATAATGAATTCGTGCGCGGCGGCAGCTTGGGCGGCCGCAAGCACGCGATCAAGTTCCGGCTCTGGATCGCCAAAGGAAATATTGCGGGCGATCGTCTCGTTAAACATGTGATTTTCCTGAAGGACGACTCCGATGTGTCTGCGAACGTCACGGTAATTGAGGCTTTTGAGGTCGATATTATCGAAAAATATAGCGCCTTCCGTCGGCTCCAGCAGGCCGGCAATCAATTTGATGAGCGTCGTTTTGCCGCAGCCGCTCCGGCCCACGAATGCCACCATCCGCCCTGGAATCAGATCGAGCGTGATATTCTTCAAGATGTCAGGCGCTTCGGGTCCGCCGTATTTGAAGTTGACTCCGCGCAGTTCTACATGCCCTTCGAGACTATGAACTGGGACCAGCCGGGAGCGATCATGACCTTGCTCTGGTTCCTGCTCGAAAATGTCGTTCAGACGATTCAGGAGGACAGAGGCGAACTGCATCGTGTCCCAAACCCCAAGCGCGCGCAGAATCCCCGCGTACGCCATTGCAGTCAGTGAGCTAAAGGCAACAAAGCCGCCCACGCTTAAATGCCCCTGCATGACTTGCGTCGCGCCGACCCACAAAAAAATCGCAGTAGAGAGAAGACCGATCGTCTGAAGGAGGCTATCCCACGACATTACGATGAAGGTCGCTTTAAAAAGTTTTTGTGAGACCGACATAAATTCGTTCAACATCGTGTCGCGAAATGCGCCCTCGGCTGATGCCGCCTTAACTGCCTCGATGCCTTTGATGGCATCGATTTGATGCGAACTGTATTTGCCCTGGCTTTCTTCCACGCCGTGATACAACGGGCGAAGCACCTTCACCGACAAAATCATTAGCCCGACATAAAGAGGCGTGGTCGCCAGAAACGCGACAGTAAGCAGTGGGCTGTACATCGCCATTAAAATGACTGCGCCGACGAGAAAGACTGCTGCCAGCAAAGCGCCCACTCCTTGTTGCACCGCAAATTGCCGAACCTGCCTGGCGCCTTCCAGGCGGCGTTGAATGTCGCCTGTTCGGCGACTTGTGAAATAGCTCATCGGCAGGGAGAGCAGTTTTCGACTCAAAAAATCGAGAACCGCGGTATCGAGTCGCACAGCGGCAAACGCCAGCAAATATTCCTGAGCGAGCGTCGAGAGTTGCACGAAAACAATCACCGCGAACATACCGAGCAGGATTGTCTTCAAAAGGCCGATATCGTTTTCGACAATCACTTTGTCCACGACCATTTGCGTGAACACGGGAAAGAGCAGTTGTAGAAAACTCACTGCAACAGCCAACCCCAGCACCTGGAGGAGAATTACCTTAAAGCGTGCCAGAAACGGAAGCGCCCAAGCCAGTGTTGGCCTGCTCACCGGAGCTTGTTCGAATGCTGGCGTGTAATCGAACAGCGCCGCGTAGCCGGTCCACTTCGCTTCAAATTCGCGGCGTGGAAGTTTCCGCAAGCCAAGCGCCGGATCGGCCACACGCACGAACTGTTCATCGACATCGTAGAGCACGATCCAATGGTTGCCTTCCCAGTGCACTATCGCCGGCAGCGGCATCATCGGGAGATTGCGCAGCGAAATCTTTAGCGCGCGCGCTGCCAGCCCCAACTCGTTTGCGGCGCGAGAAAGCGCTTTCAGGCTCGTGCCGTCCGTCGCCGTGTGACACAGTTGCCGAATACGCGCCAGGCTTACCTTGCGGCCAAAATGGCGACAGATCATTCCGAGGCTCGCCGCACCACAATCCATCTCGTCGATTTGCGTGATGTGCTCGATCTTGCGTATGCGCTTGCCGCGTTTGCGGAAAAGGCCTTTGTCATCAGCGAAAGGTTCTTCCTTGTCTTCGGGTGCCGACGACGGTTGACGCTCGAGCTCGACTTTGTTCTGCACCTGCGTTTCCGCGGGTAACAATTCGGTAGTGAAGTCCAGTGGAATGCGCGCTTCGGTTTTTGCCTGGTAAAGCGCAAGCCGCTCGCTCAACAGCTTGTCGAACTC
>WNGE01027200.1_pt1 | contig 12166 bp, 9 predicted proteins | sample 5400651 | NCBI WGS metagenome assembly WNGE01 (sample SAMN13153370, study PRJNA577476) | soil metagenome | isolation source: 60 cm soil or saprolite under grassland replicate 2 | place: USA:California | collected 2016-06-15 | reverse complement strand
GGGTCTATAGCCAGATCCTCGGGGTCGGCGGCAGCACTGAGGATCAAGTCCGGCTCTACAGCGATAATGCCAGGGACCGATTTCAGTTCTTGAGCCTCCGCCGGCGTGAGTCCCGTCACCACCGCGAGACCGATGTTCTCGAGATGGGTGTCGACAACTCCGCCGAGCGCCGAAACACGACTGCCCAAATCGGATGGCGCCCCGTTTCGATCGAATACCAGCAAGAACCTGGATTCTGCGACTTGTGATATGCTCGCCAGGCTCGGCTGGAGCGATGCCGGCCTCGACTTCACCGGGTCCAGTGCATCGCGACACCCGAACAGCGAGCAAACGATGGACACTACAGCCAACGTTCCTGCGCGACCGCCGTACATGAGTACCTCCTGAGCAGCGTAGGCGTGCCAGCGAACTGCTGTGGAGTGAGACGGACGTCGGCCCGCAACTGCTCAGGGTGCTCGGCGTGGTGCTCGAGGTTTGGTCAGGCTCGTCAGTGCTGGAGACCACGCCGGCTGGTATTCGGCATCAGGCGTGACCGTGAGGCGCGTGACACCGGACCCGTCGGCGTTGATCGTGTAGATGTCCGACCCATCGCCGTCCCCCGGGCGCCGCCCGTGAAATGCGAGGTGCGTGCCGTCAGGTGACCACGCCGGCCAGTAGGCCGCATACTCCGTCAATCGTGTAGCGCCCGAGCCATCAGCGAGCATCACATGAAGGGTTGTGATATCACAAGGCTGCGCGCCTCCCGTGGCCACGCAGCTCGTGTACCGCTGAAAGGCGATCTTCGTGCCGTCGGGTGACCACGCCGGGCTCGAGTCGTAGCCGTCATAGCCGGAGGTGAGGTGTGCCGCGCCGGACCCGTCCGCGTTCACGACGTCGATCGCACCAAAGCCATTCGGGAATGCGATCCTCGCCCCATCAGGAGACCAGGCAACGCGATCGCTTTGCGGTACGGTCACGCCGAAATAATCGACCTCGACGATTCTCGTCACCCCGGTCCCATCCGCGTTCGCAACGAAGAGGTCGCCGCTCCCGGCATCGATGCTTCCGCCCCAAAAGGCGATCTTGGTCCCGTCCGGAGACCATTGCGCGCCGAAGTCGTCCCCCTGATAAGGGCTTCCGGATGACGAAACCGGCAGCACGTCGGTCAATCGCGTAACGCCAGAGCCGTCGGCGTTCATCGTGTAAATGTCGTACGTTCCGCTGCTGGGACCGTCGGTCGTAAACCTCGCGAAGGCGATACGGCGACCGTCGGGCGACCATGTGGGGCCGAGATCCGCGCCGCTTGCTCCGTTGGTCAGTCGTGCGGTCCCCGAGCCGTCCATGTTCATCACGAACAAACCATCACGATACCGGTTGAAAACGATCGAACTCGCGCTCGAGTTTGGCGAGAGAATGCTGAATTCCGCGCTGCTTCCAGCGCTCAGCCCACCGGATCGGGCGGTCAGCGTGAACCCGCTGCCGCTCTGATCGAGGCTGAGGTCTCCGAATGTGGCAACACCATTCACAGCCTGAACGGATGTCGTGCCTGACAAGACTGCTCCAGCGGGTCCAGCGCCAATCGCCACGCTGACGACGCCGGCGAAACTCGTGACCGCATTTCCCGCTCCGTCGGTCGCAACCAGGCGGACGCCCGGTGTCAATTTCAACCCGACGCCCGTTGCGCTCGGTTGCACACTGAAGCGCAGCTCACTTGCAGCCGTGGCCTCCGTGATGAAGTCAACGACCACAGGCGCACTGAGGCTGTCGCCATCCAGGTCAAGAACGCCCTCACCGATAACGAGCGAATACGCGCTCCCCGACTCGAGCGCTGCCAACGGGGTAAACGCGGCGGTCAGGTGATTGGTGTCGGGAAACGCGAACGACCCTGAGACGGGCTGCGAGTCCTTCAGTAGACGTATGCTCGCGTTGGAGACTGTGGACACGTCAATCGGCTCGCTGAACACAATGAACATCTGTGAGTTCAAGGGCACATCGCGCTTTCGCGGAGGGGGATCGGTGCGTACCACAATGGGCCGTGCCGCGAGCGCTACGACAGGGGCAAAGCGGAGTACTCGCTCGGTTCCGGCGATGGCGACCTGGATGGCAAGGGTATCACCAGCTTGGGCAGCGATGGCCACGGGATCGAAACCTCCGGCAGTCATCGGCGCGGCGACGGTCGACCCGGTCTGCAGATTGCGGATGCTCGCCACACCGTCTCCGGAAACGGTTCCGGGCGGCAGCGAGACGAAGACCACCTCGGCGGCGAACTGTGCAAACTGCGAAGACGTTGCACTGGTGGTCGCCGCAGCAGTCGCAGCGACGGGGTCGGAAACGCTTCCCGGCCAGGGCGCGGCCTCTCTGGCTTGCGGGCCCGCGACATGGTCGCCGGCGAGACATCCCGTCGCGCAGACGACAGTCACCAACAGCCCTGGCGTGCTCCTTCGCATATCACCTCATCTTGCTCGTCGCCTGACTGCATTCGGCGACATACGACGGACACTGGGGCGGTACTTGCTCATCTCGCCCCTCCCACAGTCACAAACCCCGCCCAGTAAAACGGATTCGCCGTCGCCGGCGCGGCAATCAGCGCGCGCTGCGCCTCGGCCAGCGCCCGCCCCGGGTCGGCCGCGACGTCGCCCGCACCGTAGAAGCGTTCCATCAACGCCGCCGTCGCCCAGTCGTCCACCGGCCACAGCGTCGCCATCACGCGGCGAGCCCCGGCATGCAAGAACGCGCGCGTGAGCCCAACCCAGTCGTCGCCCGCGGGTACATCCGCAAGCGCCCCCGAGCCGAGTCCCGTCTGGCATGCCGACAACACGACGAGTTCGGCTGCGAGGTTGAGACCGAACACTTCGTGCACCTCGAGACGCCCGTCTTCCGCGCCGTCGCGCGCGAGCTGCACGAACGAGAACAGCGGGTTCTGCTTGTTGAGCACGCCGTAGGTCGCGAGGTGCAGCACGCGGTGCGTGGACGCGAGCCGACGAAAGGCCGACTCCGTCGCCGCGCTGCCGGTCAGGACCTGCGCATCCGTCCCGGCAAGGCGCCGGATCGTCGCCACTTCCTGACTCGATCCCGGCAGCGTCGCGGGCCGCGGCGCGAATGCCAACACGCCGGCGCCGGGCGGCCCCGCGGGTCGATCACCCAGAGCGATCCATACGGACGCCGATGGAGTCATCGCCAACTCGTACCGCTGGACGAGAAACCGCCCGGCGGTATCCATCAGCGCGGCGAATGGCAGATACTGCAGCTCGGCGTGCGGGACGAGGATCAGTCGGGTCTTCCCGGCGAGCAATCCCGTCTCTTCGACGGGAGCGATCAGCGCCGCGTGCAGCCGACGCAGTGGCCCGCGCCAGAGAGAATCGGTCCCCCGCGGGGTGAGGACGCCGCGGGCGAACTCGACGAGTCGCGCCAGCTCCTGGCGCCGCATCCCGAGATCCAGCACGGCAACGGTATCGCTGGTCACGACGAAGACCAGCGTCGCCGAGTCGCTCACGAGGTACTCGATGAACGCTGCCTCAGGCGCGAGTCGCCGCGCGACGCTTTGCCAGGTGGCGACATCGGGCGCCACGAGGGCCGCATGCCGCGGCGCGCGCTCGCGCGCCTCGAGCAGCAGGTCGGCGTAAGTCTCCTGCGCGCGCAGCAGCGACTCACGAGTCGTGCTCGCGTTGAAGGCGACGTCGGATCCGCGGAGCGTCTGATCTGTGGCGTCCGCCTGCTCCAGATCGTGCGTCAGCTCGCCGATGCGGCGGCGCAGGTCTTGCTCCCGCGCAACGATGTCCTCCGCCGTATCGGGCGCGGTCGTGATCCGTGCCCGCGCCATCTCGCGCGCCCGCATGCGCTCGCTCGCCTCGAACGACGCCCCGACGAGGCCGCGGTCGCGCTCGACGAACGCGAGCTGCGCGTAGACTTCCCATTTGTCCGCAAGAAACGCCGACCTCCGCTCGGGCAAGACGAGGGAGCGGCTGGGCCGCTCGAGCTCCGCGAGCGCGTTCCGCAGTTCGTGCGCCGCCGCATCCGTCGCGCCCTGGCTGCGCAACCCGCCCGCCCGCCCGGCGTGCAGCCGCCATGCCACGTCCGGCGCGATGTGATCGCCGAGCTGGTCGAGCGCAGCGCGATAGAGGGAATCGGCCGTGATCGCCGCGGCCGCGTGCAGCTCGAGATCCGCCCATTCACCAAGCGCGGCCGCGGCCGCCACCGGGTCTCCACTGCGTGCGAGGTCGGCGGCCGCGCGCGCGAGGTGGCTGCGGGCCGCCGCGGTATCACCACGCACCAGGACCGCTTGCCCCAGCGAGATGCGCGTCACAGCCGCGGCGCGTGAGTCTCCCGATCCCGTTTGAGTGCGCAGGGCGGTTTCCAACAGCGACTCCGCGTGAACCGCATCGTTGCGAGCCAGCAGCAACGAGGCGCGCCCCTCCTGCGCCTCGGCCTCACCCGCGGGCTCGGCCGCCAGACGGTAGAGAGCCTCCGCGCGCGCATACAGCCGCTGGGCCTCGGCGAGCGTGTTCAGCTGCACCGCGAGGTCGGCGCGAGCCAGCGCAATGCCGGCGCGCGCGGCCGGCGGCGCGCAGGTGGAATCGGCGCGGCGCTGCGCGCGACTCAGTTCGTCCCGCGCGCCCTGTAGATCGCCCGCCGCCGCCTCCGCCCCCGCGAGATCCCGCCGCACGGCCAGCTCGTCCGCCACCGGCCCGGTGCGTGCATAGATCACGAGCGCCTCCTGCAGCGCGGTGCGTGCGGCCGGGTAGTCGCCGCGTCGCAGCTCGAGCTGGCCGAGACCGTGCAGCGCGACCGCGGCATCGGCCCACGACTCGTGAGCCCGCCAGGTCGTGAGTGCGTCGCGGTACAGCGCTTCCGCGTGCCCGAAGTCTCCGTCGAGACTCGCGAGCCCCGCGAGGTTGACCAGGTTCGTCGCCGCGACCTCATCGCGACCGTCACGGCGATTGAGAGCGAGCGCGCTGTCGAACTGTCGGCGCGCCTCATCGAGATCGCCGAGTCGTTGCGCCAGCAGGCCAAGGTTATTGTGGTCCGCCGCGGTGCCGCGCGTGTCACCGATGCGGTCGCGCAGCGTAAGCGCCGTCGCGTAGTCGCCGCGCGCACGGGCGAGGTCCCCACGATCTTCGTGGACGCCGGCGAGCGCACCTACCGCGTTGGCCTCGACGCGGAGATCCCCGATCGCCGCCGCTAGCGTACGCGCCCGCTCGAGGTAGCTGCTCGCGCTGTCGACCTGGCCGTCCTCGAGCAGCCCTGCCCCGATATTGCCCAGCAGCGCCGCCATCCCCGTCGAATCGCCATTTGTTGTTGCGCGCGTGAGCGCGCGTCGCCACAGCACGACGGCGGCATGGGGGCCGTCGCTACCGAACGTCTTGATGCCGGCCCGGCGCATGGAGTCGACCGCCACCTTGGCCGAGCGGCGCGGCGGGGGCCAGGCCGCAAAGCGGACGACTTCGCGCACGAGAAACGAGTCGCGCCACGCGAGCGCGTACGCCGCGGCAATCTTCCCCGCGGCGTCGAGCTCGCCACGCCGCAGCGACTCGTTGACGGCGTCCCGCACGGCCAGCGGTCGTGCCCGTACTTCCAGAACGAGCGCAGACGGTGACACGCTGACAGCGAGCAGTCGGAGAGAATCGGAAGCAGGCGATTGCAGGACGGCGAGAAGACACCACAGCCCAGCGAATGTCATCGCCGCCGCGATTCTGCGACCCTAAACTCGGCCAGCTCCGACGCCGCCCACCGATCGAAGCTGGTGCGCGCGTCCACCTTCCATAGATAGGACGCGCCGGGGGTAAGCGAGACGGAATCGGGGAAGGCGACGACCGTATCGGATGCTTCGGCTGCGTACACGACGCCACCCGTCGCATCGAAGACGGTCACCCGATATCTGTCTGCTCCGGCGACGGCACTCCAGCGCAGCTCGTGCACCGTGGCTACCGCCCCAACCGGTGATCGCGGCACTGGCGTGGTTGCGGGTGGTGGGGGCGGCGGACCGCGGTGGCCCGGGAGGCGGTCATCCCCCGGCGACACGAGCAGGAGCAGCAGCACCGCAGCCGCGGCCAGCGGCACGACGATTCGGTACCATCGGCGTCCTCCGGCAGAAACCGAGAGTTCTCGCGCGACCGCGGGATCGGCCACCGCCCGCGCGACTGACGCCACCGCTGCCCGGCATCGTGGGCACGAGGCGATGTGGGGCAGGACGGAGGCTCGCAGCTCCGGCGCGAGCGAGCCATCGGCCAGCGCCGCGATCATCTCATCCTGCAAGCAGTCAGAGGTCCCCGTTTCAGACCGCACCCGTGTATCGAGCACGCGCCTCAGCTCCTCGAAGGATTCGTCAGAGCTTATGAGACGGTCGTGACGGTCCTGACTGCTCACAAATCCTCCCGTCGCACGCCGGCGCGCTCGAGTTCTCCACGCACAGCGGCCAATGCCCGGTAGGCGCGGTTGTAAACCGCCTTCGCGTTGGCCAAGCCCACGACCTTGGCGACCGTTTCGGCAGGCAGCTCTTCCAGGACGTACAACTCCACGAGCAGGCGATCGTCGGGGGTGAGCGTGCTCAGCGCCTGCTCCACCAACTGACTCTGTTCCGCGGCACCGCTGGTGCTCGGTCCGGTAGGATCTGCGGGCAGATCCTCTGGCGCAGGCACGGGAGCGAGATCGCGGAGGATCCGACCGCGCCGCCCTGCGGAGACGGCCTGATACGTCGCGCGCAGCTCGCTGAGGAACTCCCGAAACGTGAGGGTTGGCGCGTCGGCCACGTGGATCAGCTCGTAGGCTTCGATGTGACTGTGTTGATCCAGGAACACGAGCTCGAAGATCCGGCGGCGCAGCGGCGGCAGCCCCTCGGCAACAGCGGAGAGTCGCCGGCGGCCATCGCGGTGTCGAAACCAATCGACGGTGAGATGCCGAACCACCGTGACGAGCCAGGTGGAGAACCGGGCCCGATGTTCCGGTTCGTCGACCCAGGACCGCAGCCGCCGCAGATCGTCCGCGCGCAGCGCCTCACACGCGCGCGCGAACACATCCATCACATCGTCGTAATCCTGGGCGTAATGCCGGATGGCTGCGAAGATGAGACGCCGGTAGCGATCGAGGAACAGGTCCCACGCGGCGTCGAACCTGTCCCGCTGCAACTCGGCGACCCAATCGTCCACGGCCGGCCTTGAGGGAGTGCAGCCGGATATAGCCGTGGACGAAGGGGTGTCAAGACTTCAGGGCGTCAAGAACTCGCCCATCCCCGGTGCCGTGGCCGCCGCGCCCGGGAACTGCGTAACACCCAGCGCCTCGAGGATCAGGCGCAGTGTGCTCTCGTGTTGGTAGAGCGTCGTCGACTGGTAGCCCGTCTTCGCCCTCGGGCTGACGACGACCCAGGCGATTCGCCCCCCGCCGTGGATAATGTCGCTGCCCGCCTCGTCGAAGGTGATGATGAGCAGGCCGTCCTGTTGGAACGTCGGGCTCGCGAGCAGCGGGGCGATGTTGTTCCGGAGCCACGTGTCGGCCGTGTCCAGCGCGCAGTCGTGCGCGTCGTGGCACAGGTTCGGCACGATGTTCGCGAAGTCCGGCAGGGTAGCGTTCGCGAGGTCGGTCGCGAACTGGGTGAACGGCACGAGGTTCTTCCGCTGCGTCGAGTCGTTCGCCACGTCGGACAACAGCGCCAAGATATTGTGTTTGCGCGCGTAGTTCCCCACGTCGCCGCCCGTGTACCCCACCGCGGGCAGGTCTTCGGCGTACGACTTCCAGGTCTTGCCTGCGGCGAGCAGCCGCCGGACGACGTTGTCCACGGTCACGATCGTGGAATAGCTGTCGTTGTTCGTGATGATCTGGCCGGTCGCCAGCATGAAATAATTGCCGATCGACGGATGGGTGTTTGCGTAGTACTGCGTGGCGAGCCCGTAGTGCTGCGCGAGGCTGTCCAGATACGGCATCGCGGAGCTGCCGATCACCGACGCGTAGTTGTGGTTCTCCTCGGTCACGATGAACACGTGGCCGAACGGCGCGATCGGGTTGCCGGGGGGCGCGCGGTTGGGCTCGCAGGCGGCGGCGAGAGCGACAGCAAGAATTGCAGCGCGCACCCGTGGCAGCGGCATTGAACCTCCGTACTGTAATTCGGGTCATGAGGGGCGGGTCGAACGACGCCGGTTTGACGGCTCGTTGATGGAGCGTACCCACCTTCCCATGCTATGTTTCGTGTTGTGAGCGCTCCCGCATTGCTGACAGCTGAGGATGTCGAGCGGATTTCGCTCCCGGGAAAGCAGGTCGAGCTCGTCCGAGGACGGTTGATCGTGCGCGAGCCACCGGGGACTTACCACGGGGCTATTGCGGCGAACCTCGCCTATTACCTCGGTGCCTTTGTCCGGCAGCACGGTTCGGGTACCGTTTTCGCACAGGACACGGGGTTCAAGATCGCATCCGACCCTGACACCGTACGGGCGCCGGACGTCGCATTCCTCGGCCGGGAGCGCGCCGGAGCCGTTCGAGTGCGTGGGTACGCGGCGGCGGCACCGGATCTGCTCGCCGAGATCCTGTCGCCCGACGACCGGCCGGCTGAGGTACTCGCCAAGGTGGCCGACTGGCTCGCCGCGGGCACGAAGATCGTGTGGGTCGTCGATCCCGAGCGACGGGAGGCACGCGTCTACCGGCAGGACGGCAGCCTGTCGATCCTAGGGAACGACGACTCGCTCGACGGCGAGGACGTGCTCCCGGGGTTCACCTGTCCGCTGAAGGACGTCCTCAAGCCATAACGCCGAGCGCGGTGCCCTACGGCATCGCCGCCCGTGCTCCCGCCGTCGCCGGCAAATTGTCTTCCACAAACTTCGTCAGCAGGGTGTACAGATGTTGTCGCGTCGTCCCGCCCGAGATCGAGTGGGTGTCGTCCCGCCCGAGATCGAGTGGGTGCGGTTCGGGTACGCCATCAACGAGAACGGCCGGTTGGCCGCAACCAGCGCGTTGATCATCGCCTCGGTGTTCTGGAAATGCACGTTGTCGTCGCCCGTGCCGTGCACGATGAGCAAGCGGCCGCGCAGGTTCTGCGCGTACGTCAGCGGTGAGCCTTTGTCGTAGCCGGCGGCGTTGTCCTGCGGCAGGCCGTTGTAGCGCTCGGTGTAGATCGTGTCGTAGAACTTCCAGTGCGTCACCGGGGCGACCGCGATCGCCATGCGGTACACGTCCGGCGCCTGCGTGATCACATTGAGCGACATGAAGCCGCCGTAGCTCCAGCCCCAAATGCCGATCCGCGTCGAGTCCACGTACGGCAGCCGGCCGATCGCCTGCGCCGCCGCCGGGCGGTGTAGCCTGTTCGCCATACCATGGATACGTTGCGCCATCCCCCTTCCGGACCCACCCAGCGACCGTAGCTTAGCAGGACGTTTGCGCGGATGCCACACGGCGGTGAAGGTGAGCCCACTACCGGCGGCATCACCATCACGTTCCCGAATCCTTGAGAACACGTATGCGCTCCGTTACGCGAGTAGTCGTCATGACCTTGGTTGGCTTGGCGGCCTGCCTTGACTCTACCGCTCCGAAGAGCGGGGAAATGTCGCTCGCCATGCCCGCTAGCCCAGGTATCTTGGATTCGGGTCACGTCGTCCTGAGCGGGCCGACCGCGAAGACGGTGACGGTAGCCCCAGGAGCCACGGTCACCATAAGTGGTCTTGTTCCCGGCACGTACACGGTGGGGCTGGTGGGGTTTTACGGGGGTGGCGCCGCATTCTCCGCGCAGGTGTCGGGGGTGAGTGTGGTGGCGGGCCAGAACACGACACCCGCCCTGCCGGCGTTGGTCGCATCGTTCGGGGTGACGGTCAGCCCCGGGACGGGATCTATCGCGCCAGGCGCGACGCAGCAGTTCACCGCCGTGGCGAAGGATGCGCAGGGCAATACCATCAGCCCCATCACCTTCTTCTGGGCCTCCTCGAATCAGAACGTCGCGTTGGTGGATCAGACGGGGCTTGCGACAGGGGTCGCGGGCGGCACGGTGACGATTTCCGCGCTGGGGCTGGGCGTGCCAGGCAACGCGGCGCTCACCGTGCAGATCACGCCGGGCACGCCAGTCAAGCTCGGCTTCATCGTGCCGCCGGCCGGCGGGGACCCGAACCTCCCCCTGGCGCCGGCGGTTCAAGTGGCTATCCAAGACCAGTTCGGGAACACGGTCCCGAGCGCCAACAATCCGGTCACTGTGGGTCTGGGGACCAACCCGGCCGCCGCCACTCTGTCGGGCACGCCGATCGTCGTACCCGTGAACGGAGTCGCGACCTTCGATAGCCTCGTGATCAACAAGACCGGTGACGGTTACACCCTTCAGGCCACCACGACCGCTGGCCTCACGGCTGCGACCAGCGCGTCATTCGACATCTTTCTCGACTTCGTCTCGATCAGCGCCGGCGGCTCCGTCGGCGACCCGTTCCCGGGCCTGCTGCAGACTCACACCTGTGGCCTGACCGCGAGGGGCGCCGCTTACTGCTGGGGGAACGGCACGAACGGCCAGCTCGGCAACGCGTCCAACACGAGTAGCAACGTGCCGGTGCTGGTGTTCGGCGGCAACAAGTTTATTTCCATCGCGGCGGGACTGAACCACACCTGCGGGGTAAGGGCCGACAGCGCCGCCCTCTGCTGGGGTGATAACGCGAACCGACAGCTCGGCAACGGGACCACGAACCCCAGCAACGTGCCTGTGCCGGTCTCCGGCACCGATAAGTTCACGTCGGTATCGGCGGGACACTTTCACACGTGCGCGCTCCGCAGCGACAAGGCTGCGATGTGCTGGGGCGACCACAGCGTCGGGCAGCTGGGCTATAACGCCACGACCGGCGGTTTCAGCGCCACGCCGGTGGTCGTCGCCGGCAACCACTCATTCGTAGCGCTCGACGCCGGGCGAGATCACACGTGCGGGATCGATACCGGGGGGGCGGCCTACTGCTGGGGTTGGGACGGTAACGGACAGCTCGGCGACGGCGGCGGATTCACGAACAGCGGTGTCCCTGCAGTGGTCTTCGGCGGCCACACGTTCTCGTCCATCAGCGCCGGTGCCTTCCACACGTGCGGCGTGAGGGCGACGGACAGACGAGCCCTTTGCTGGGGGCACAACGGCCAGGGCCAGTCCGGGAGCGGCTTGGGTGACCAGGTCGCGCCGGTGCTCGTGGTCGGCGGGCTGACCTTCGCATCTGTGGACGTGGGGAGCAGGCACTCGTGCGGGGTGACGACGAGCGGCGCCGCGGCATGCTGGGGCCTGAACAATTACAGCCAGCTTGGGAACGGCGGAGGTCCGGACCAGGGCGCCCCGGTGCTCGTGGCCGGCGGGCTCACCTTTAGCGCGGTCAATGCCGGTGAAGCTCAGACCTGCGCGCTAAGCGCCAGCGGGGCGTACTGCTGGGGGCGTAACGACCTGGGGCAGCTCGGTAACGGGACCAACGTGCTCTACGCATTGCCGATCCGCGTGGCCGGCTCGCGGTGAGCCGTTGCTCGAGACGCTAGGATCATGATCAACCAAGTCACCGGCTCGGGAGAGCGGGCGCTTCACGGCTGTGCATGAGCTCGTAGGCTTCGATGTGACTGCGCTGATGCTCGAATACGTGCTCGAAGATCCGGCGCCGCAGGGGCGGCAGTCCCTCGGCGACAGCCGAGAGTCGCCGGCGGCCATCGCGGTGTCGGAACCAATCGACGGTGAGGTGGCGGACGACCGTGACGAGCCACGTGGAGAACCGGGCCCGATGCTCCGGCTGGTCGACCCAGGACCGCAGCCGCCGCAGGTCGTCCCCGCGCAGCGCTTCGCACGCGCGCGCGAACACGTCCATTACATCATCGTAGTCCTGGGCGTAGTGCCGGATGGCCGCGAAGATGAGGCGGCGATAACGATCGAGGAACAGATCCCATGCGGCGTCGAACCTGTCCCGCTGCAACTCGGACACCCACTCGTCCACGACCGGCCTTGAGGGAGTGCAGCCGGATATACCGGCCCGTGGAAGCGTGTCAAGAGAGTCGCGCTACGGCATCGCCGCCCGTGCTCCCGCCGTCGCCGGCAAATTGTCCTCGACAAACTTCGTCAGCAGCGTGTACAGATGCTGCCGAGTCGTCCCGCCCGAGATCGAGTGGGTGCGGTTCGGGTACGCCATCAACGAGAACGGCCGGTTGGCCGCAACCAGCGCGTTGATCATCGCCTCGGTGTTCTGGAAATGCACGTTGTCGTCGCCCGTGCCGTGCACGATGA
>WNGE01009515.1_pt1 | contig 12168 bp, 11 predicted proteins | sample 5400651 | NCBI WGS metagenome assembly WNGE01 (sample SAMN13153370, study PRJNA577476) | soil metagenome | isolation source: 60 cm soil or saprolite under grassland replicate 2 | place: USA:California | collected 2016-06-15 | reverse complement strand
CTGGGGCCGTGCAGATGGACCGGCTTGCCGTTCCAGAGAATCTCGCCGCTGGTCGGCTCCCAGATTCCCGAGATGGTCTTGATCAGCGTTGACTTGCCGGCCCCGTTGTCGCCGACCAGGGCCGTTACCTGGCCCGCCGGTATGTCGAGGTCGACTCCGGTCAGTGCGTGCACCGGGCCGAAGCTCTTGCCTATCCCGCGCAGCCGGAGCAGCGGCGCGTCGCCCGCCGCGGCCGGGGTCCGGCTGTCTGCCGCGCTGCCCGAAGGCGCCCGGCCCGCAGCTGAGGGCCGGGCGCCTTCGCCGCTGTCTGCTGTCACCACGGAAGGATTCCAGCTCTCGGTCGGTTGGTCACTATCAACCCGAGATTCCTGCTGCCTGGCAGGCTGACTTGTACTTGGCCGTGCAGAGCTGCGTGGCCGGCACGAAGCTGTCGGCGATGACGGTCCCGTTCATGTTCGCGGTCGTCACCCATGTCGGCTTCAGCAGCACCGACGGAACGCTGACGTTGGCCGTGGTGTCCTGGGTGGTGCCGTTCACCAGGCCAGAAGGCGGCGTCGCGCCGGCCCTGATGTACATGGCAAGCGCCGCTGCGGCCTGCGCCTCAAGGTAGATCGGCTTGTAGGCGGTCCCGCACTGGAAGCCGCCCAGGATGTTCTGCAGGCCGATCAGGGTGGCGTCCTGCCCGGTCACCGGGAAAGCCTTGGCCTTCACGCCCTGGGTCTGCAGGTAGTGGATTATCGGCGCCGCGTTCTCGTCGTTCGGGACCAGCACGGCATTGATGTTCTTGTGTGCGGTGAACTGGCCCTTGAATTCGGTCTGTGCGGTGGGCGGGTCCCAGGTTCCGGCTGCCTTGCCGACCTTTGTCCAGCCGGCCGACGCGAACTTCGGCGCCAGCACGCCGTCATAGCCCTGTGCGAACAGCGTCGCGTTGTTGTCCGTCGGATCACCGCGCATCACCAGCACCTGCGGCTTCTTCACGTGCCAGGCGGCCACGCAGCTGACCAGGCCGTTGCCGATCAGCTTGCCGACGTTCACGTTGTTGAAGCTGACGTAGTACTTGCGGCTGCCGCCCAGGACCAGCCGGTCGTAGTCGATCACGGCCACGCCGTGCGACTTGGCGTACTTCTCGATCGAGGTGCCGACGCCAGCGTCGAGCGGGTCCATGATGAGCACGCTCGCGCCCTTGGTGATGGCCGCCTGGGCGTCGCTCAGCTCGGTCGCGTCACTGCCCTGTGCATTCTGCACCGAGAATTGAGACGACGTAAGTCCGGCGGCCTCGAGCGCTTTTGTCAGGTAAGGCGCATCGAATTCAGTATAACGCGCAGAAGAAACGGTATCGGGCAGAATAACACCGACGTTTCCCTTGCCGCTTCCGGCCAGCGGCTTGAGCGTGGCCATCGCCGTGAAATCACGCGTGAAGGAGTTCGCCGAGACAGACGGTACGGCCGCGCTGCTACTTGAGCTGGTAGAGCTCGGAGTGCCGTTGCTTCCGCAGGCGGCAATGACGAGAGCCGCGCTGCCGACTACGGCCGTCAGGCCGACTCTCTTGGTGATTGAGTACAACGAAACCACCTCGCTCGTGGGCGGACATGTCAAGACGTGGACGACTGCAATGGCAGCATCTGAATGGGTCACCACGGCCGAGACCCGGTATCAAAATAATAGGCGGCGAGGAGTTAACGATGTTGTTAACATCCCGGTAACCTTGTTAAAAAATTATGAACAACGGCGGGCAAGCCGGGCACGTCGGCGTGCCAGCAGCGCTGAGCCCGGGCTGCTGGCCTCACTCCGGCGCCATCCGGTAGCCGGCCCTTGGCTGGGTGAGGATCAGTTGCTGGCCGTCATCAGCCTCCAGCTTGGCCCGCAGCCGCCGGACGTAGACCCTGATGTACTCGGTCTCCGTCTCATAGCCGTGGCCCCATACCCGCCGCAGCAGGTGAGCGTGGGTCAGATGGCGATCACCGGCGGCGCTGGGTCCGGTGCGGAGGCCGGCCGGGTCCTGCGCAACGTCGCGGTGATCCTAGCCAGTAGTTCCTCGATGCTGAACGGCTTGGTCATGTAGTCATCCGCGCCGACGTTGAGGGCTGTCACCTTGTCCCGTTCGCCGCCACGTGCCGACACCACGATGATCGCCACCGCCGAGCGCTCACGTATCTGCCGGCACAGCTCGAATCCGTCGATCTCCGGGAGCATCAGGTCGAGCAGGACAATGTCCGGCGATTCCGTCTCGAGGAGCTGGAGCGCACGGACGCCGTCGGTCGATACGACGGTATCGAACCCCCGGACGGACAGGTTGGACCGGATCAGGTCCACGATGTTGGGATCGTCTTCGACCACAAGAGCGCGCGTCCGCGCCGCGTCGTCAGGCACTGGAGGCCGCCCCGTCCTGCGCCACGCCTGGCTGGCCGGCGCCAGACGTGAGGAGCGCGCTTCTCCGGGATTCCCTGCCGTGGGCACCGGGCCGGGCGGCAGCAGCTCCGGCCGCCGGTTCCACGCCATTGCCCGCTGTCTTTCCCGGCAGCTCGATCGGCAGCCAAACCCGGAACCGCGTCCCTCGCGCTGGCTGCTCAAGCTCGATGCGGCCGCCGTGCGCGGCCACGATCCCGTTGGCTATCGACAGCCCAAGCCCGGCTCTGGCCGTCGGCGACCGGCGCCGCCGCATCGGCTCGAATGGGGCAGCGACCAGGTCAGCGGGCAGCCCAGCACCGTCATCGGCCACGGTGACCGCCACGCCCGCTGGCCCTTGCGCCGCCGCGCCGATGCGCACGTGGGTCCCCGGCGGGTTGTGGAAGAAGGCATTGTCCAGCAGGTTCACGAAGACCTGCTCAAGGCGATCATGGTCGGCCCAGACTACGGGCAGGCCGGCATCGCAGCGCACGTCGACAGTGCCGCCCACGGCAGGCGGCAGGCATGCGATGGCCGCCTCCAGCACGAGCGGTATGTCACACCAGTCGCGCTGGAGGCGGAGGATCCCGGACTCGATCGCGGAGAAGTCGAGCAGATCATCGACCAGCCGGCCGAGCCTCGCCGACTCCGCGGCAATGCGGGCCAGGAACCGCTGCTGCGAGTCCCCGTCCCAGGTGACGTCCGGCTGCAGCAGGCTGGAGGCGTAGCCCCTGATCGCGGTGAGCGGGGTACGCAGCTCGTGGCTGAGCCGGGACAGAAAGCCGCGCTGTAGCTCCTGTGACCGGCGCAGCGCCGCCGTCTCCTGGTGAGCGAGCCCGGCTTCCTCGCGCTCAAGCGCCAGCCGCAGCGAGTGCGCGGCGTCCTCGATCAGCGCGGTCGCGTCCTCGGTGAGCTGCCGTCCGCGCCAGCTCGCCAGCAGCGCGGCGGGCCCAGCCGGCGCGGCGAACGTAACAGCCAGGAACCGCTCGCCGCGCTGATCGCGCAACTGCCTGGCCACGCCATCGCGGCGGGTCCCGGCAATGACCTGATCCGCAGTGCCGAGCAAGGACGGCGAGGCAGCATCGGCGCTGGCGCGTGCCCCGGCAGGCCCGGCGGACCCGCGACAGCGCGGCGTCGCTGTGTCGCCGCCCTGGCTCAGCAGCAAAACCTCATCTGCCTGCAGGCCCCGGCGCAGTGACTGCAGGGCGACGACAATGCCGTCGGCGACCGGGATCGGGCCGGCCAGCGTCTCGAGCATCTCCCTGATCGTCTCAAGCACCCGGTTGCGGGCCGTGACCTCGTCAAGCAGCCGGTCACGCTCGATGGCGCTGGCAGCGTACCCGGCGTAGAGCGTGACCAGGTCGAGCTGGTCACGCGGCGGAGTTCCGGTTATCGCCCGGAACACGGTGATGACGCCAGCCAGCCCGCCCGGGCCCATCACCGGCACCGACCACGAGCTCGCCACCTCGGCCGCCCTGGCCAGGTCGCCGTAGGGCTCCCACGCGCCGCCCGCCTGCGCGGTGTCCTGGACTACTGGCTTCTCCGTTGTGGCGGCCAGGCCGGCCGGGCCGCCGGCCGGGCTGGCCGGCAGCCGGGACCAGGCCGAAAGCAGCGCGGGCGGAACGCCGAGTGACGCCGCGCATACCAGCGCGTTGTCCTGGTGCAGGTGAATGCAGAGGCGCTCGCTGCCCAGGGCGGCGCCGAGCGCCGACAGGATCAGCGAAAGGCTAGATGAGGGGTCAGCGGACACCAGCCGGTCGACAAGCCCGTGCAGCCGGGTGAGCTGACGGCGGGCGGATGCGTCAACCTGCTGGCCGGAGAGCAGGGCAACCACGTCATCCGGGTGCACTCCGCCCGGTTTCACGTTGGCCACTACCCGGCCGTGCCGCAGCACGATGATGCGGTCGGCCAGCCGGAACATCTGCTCGATGTCGTGGCAGGCGAGGAGTATCGCGGTACCACGGTGCCGCAGGGCGATGATCAGTTCCTCCACCTGCCTGGCCGCATGGACACCGAGCGATGCGGACGGCTCGTCGAGCAGCAGGAGCCTGGGCTTGCGGGTCATCGCCCTGGCCACCGCCAGCAGCTGGCGCTGGCCGCCGGACAGCGCCCGGGCACCGCGGGTGGTGTCGTCCAGCGGGATGCCGAGCTCGTCAAGCAGCGCGGCGGCAGCAGCGTGAAACCGCGTATCCGACAGCAGATGGCGGCGCCGCTCCCGGCCGAGCAGCAGATTCGATGCGACGTCCAGGTTGTCGCAGAGCGCCAGGTCCTGCCAGACGACTGCGACCCCCCGGCGCGCGACCGAGAGCGGCTCGGCAAGCACCGGCCTGCCGGACAGCAGGATGTGCCCGCTGGTCGGCGCGATGTCCCCGGCGATGCAGCGCACCAGCGTGGTCTTGCCCGCGCCGTTCTCGCCGGCCAGTGCCACCAGCTCGCCGGGCCGTACCGTAAGGTCGATTCCGTCCAGCGCGCGCAGTGCGCCGAACTGGACGGCCAGCCCGGAGACCGACAGCAGCGGCGGCACCGAGTCCGGGCCGGAGCCCACGGCAGCAGCGGCAGTCATCTGCACATTGTGGTCCGGATTCGGTGCATGTCACTACTCCGGGCCGGTGACCTCGGTTATCCGGCGGGTGAGGAAGTCACGCTCGGCGGCGTTGTCGGTCAGCTCCAGCGCGTCGTGATCGGCCTGCGCCGCCGCTCGCCGTACAGCCGCAGCAGCTGCGGCCAGTCGGTCTGGCCGTAGCTGGGCTCCTCGGCGTTCAATGCCGTGATCGCCGCCCGCAGCGCGAACCGGCCCGGGCGGCCGCCGCGCAGCGCGTCGGCCACCAGCGCGGTTCCCTCGCGGATCGTGTCACGGTCCCAGCGGGGAGCAGTCCTGCTCACGATAAGTAGCGACACCGACTGACCAGGCCCGGCGGGCGTCACACATCAAGCGAGGCCGATGTTTCTCACATCAAGTGACGCGAGGCATCAGTGCCAAGGGTGGTATGGGGTTCAATTTCGCTGGTCGCGGCGGTGACGGTGACCAGGTGTATCTGATGCCGCCGGATCCGCGGGAGTGGCTGCCGGGCCGGCATTTGGCGTGGGCGATGCGCGCGGCGGCGCAGGAGTTGGACCGACACGGAGGGTGACATGCGCCAGGGTTATCCATAGCGTTGGGGGCGTGGCGGCACCTATTTCGGGGCTGTGATGAATGCGTGCCGGAGGGTGTGCGGGCCGACCTGCTTGGTGATCCCGGCGCGGCGGGCGACCCGGCGGACGATCTGGCCGACGCCGTGACGGTCGAGCTGACGTCCGCCATTGGTGAGGAATTTGCGGCCCCGCTGCGTGCAGCAAACTCACCGACAGCCAGGAAACAACTGAGACGTGGAGTGACAATCGAGCCAATTAATGCTTAATAGAAATGGGCCACGAGACAGTCTTCTCAATATACCGCCTGCGTGGGCGCGGCTTGATCGCGTTTCACCCCAATCGACGACAAGGACGAGGGCGCCCTGGCCGATTGGGGTCGGAAACACAACCGTAATGTTTATTGACCATAAGTGATTATTGGGTTACGTTCGGATTCGGTTCGCGCGTGTCTGGGCCAGGCCGGCCAGCCGGATTGCCGAAACGTCGTCAGCGGTACACGCATCAAGCGACTCCCGGCGCCCCCCACGTGCCGTAACCAGTCGCCACCCGAGGAGGAAACGATGTTCCGTCCACTGCGTCTGCACCTCCGTCACCTCCTGTTCGCCGTCCCGCTCGGGGCGGCACTGCTCGTCCTGTGCGTGGCGCCGGCCAGCGCCGAAGGCAGGAGCGCCAACCTGGATTGCACCATCACCTTCACCTCGGACATCAACCCGCCGATCACCCCCGCGGGCGGACCCCACAGCTCCACCACCGAGGGATTGACCGGCACCGCCGGCTGCGCCGGTACCGTCGATGGCCAGGCGGTCAGCGGCACCGGCAGCTTCGGCCTTTACAGCGAGGGCACCGGCGACTGCGTCTCGGGCAGCGGCACTGGCACATTCGTCCTGCAGATCCCGGCCACTGGCGGGACCGAGACGGTGACCGGAAGGTTCGACTTCGCCTACGGCCCTGGGATCGTCGCCTCAGCCTTCACCGGCGATCTCACCGGCACTGGCACGACCATCGCGGCCGTGGGGGACTGCGTAACCACCCCACTGAGCCAGGGCACCGATCAGTTCGCCGGACACGTCTCCGTTTGATCAACGGCCAAGCTGCTCGGTTCCGGCGATGGCGCGTTCAGGGCCGGGCTAGCCAAGGGCTAGCCAGCTTCTTGGCCGGCCACCCGCCCTGACCGGCACCGAGCGGGAACTCGCCGCCACGCTCATCCTCGCCGGGGGAGGCACGCCGCATCTGACTCTCCCAGCGGCTGCGCATCAGCGGGAGCACCGCCCTCGCCTTGGCCGCCCAGTGCAGATGCCAGGCAGCCGAGGCCCTGGGCAAGCTGAGCGCCGGAGGCGGGCAACGGCACGGCCCTCGCCGTCGCGGTGGGCGTGGCCGCATCGGGTCGGCCAGCATGTCGTGTGGAGCACCGTCCGAACACGACTGAAGACCGCTCGGATTGATCGAGCCCGGCATCAGAGCTGTGAGGATAGCCGGAGCGTCTGGCTGTCCAGGCTGGGGTCCGTGCCGAAGGCGAAGTGCTTGGACATGTCCGGCGAGTACTCGCTTGCAGCAGGGGTGCGCCCAATCGCCTCTGCGACGGCACGCGTGTAGTGGGGCGCGTTGCCGCAACAGACCCCGAGGTACCGCACTCCCATCGCATAGGCCTCTTGGGCGAAACGGGCTACTTCGTAGCGGTTGCACAGCAGCGGCTCAAGTGCGGTCGGGAATGGGCGGCCCCCGGGGATCGCGCTGCCACCAGGGTCGGGCAGGGTGAAAAAGGTCGGATGGTCATTCGTCGTGCGGTATGGCACGGGCAGCGCGGCGATGTGACACGAGACGCTTTCCCGGATTTCCTTGATCAACGGCATGATTGTGGCCGGGCCCCGGAAGCAGTTGAGCCCCACGACCTCAGCGCCGTCGGCTGCGAGCACCATCGCCGCGCTGGCAGGCGAGTAGCCGTCCAGCAGCGTCCCCGTCGCCGGGACCGCCAGCGTTACGACCGCGGGAACCCCCGCCTCCTTCACGACCGCCAACGCGATCCTGGCCTCGCCGCAGAAGTAGAACGTCTCGGCGATCACGAAGTCCGCCTTCTCCTCGACGGCCCAGGCGACCTGCTCCTCAAACATTGCCCGCACTGCCTGGAGCGGTGCCTTGCCGTCGGGATGGTAGACGTTGGTGTTGCAGATGTTGCCGGCCACCAGCGGCCGCTGCCCGGCGGGCTGAGCCGCGGTCTCGGCGGCGACCTCATGCGCAAGCCGCAGGGCGCCTCGGTTCAGCGGCTCAAGGAGCTGTTCCTTGCCGATGAGCCGAAGCTTCTCCCTGTGCCCGTAATACGTAAATGCCTCGACGACGTCCGAGCCCGCGTGGACGAACTCCCGATAAAGCTGCTTGAGAGCCTCCGGGTGGTCGAGCACTACTTCGGGGACGAAGGCACCCGCCTGCAGATAGCCACGCCGCTCCAGCTCAAACAGATAGCCCTCGGCGCAGACGACGCCATTGTCCTCGAGGCGGTCAAGGAGCCCGCGTGTGCCCGCGGTGGTCACGGGGACTGTGGGATCTGACATAAAAAACCCTCCCGCCGAAATTGCGCCACGCGTCGACACCCATCTTGGCGTTCCCACGGTGGCGGCTCCTCAATCGTCAGCCCAAACGGAGTGGACGCAAAGTAAACCGGGTGTCGCTGAGCAACGGTCTTCAGGCAAGCAGCGTTGCGGCCGGAACCCAGCGCCGCCCACGCGCCCTGGGAAATCACCCACCGCCGTGTCCTGCCTGCCGGTCCTGGTCCTCGGCATGGGGCGCCGCTCTCGCGCACGTGCTCCGCGCCGACCCGCGCCCCCCGCCCGGCCCGGTCCCAGACCGAGCGCTACCAGCGCCTCGCCCGGCGCTGCGGCAAGCGCCGCGCGATCTCGCTGTAGGCAACTCGGTGCTGACCATCGTCTGGCACCTGCTCTCTGAACCCACCTCCTCCTACCACGAACCTTCCGCGCTAGCTACTACGAGTCACGTATCACCAGCCAGCGCCTGCCAGCGCGCCGTCATCGGCCAGCTCGAACAACTCATCGGCCTCAAGATCATCCTCCAGCAAGCCACCTGACCCGACTCCGTAGGACACAAAGCAACTCAGCAACGCCCGTCACGTTCGCCGCCCGCCCGCTACTCACGTTTCGACCCTTCGAGTCAGATACTCCCTGCGCCGCGAGGAAATGCCGGAACCAGCTCATCACGGCTAGTACCGCAGCCGCCATTGGCTAGCTGACCAGCGGGTTCATGGTGTTGTTCTGGTCGCCCCTCACGTCGTTGTTTCTTCACACAAACATGATCTTGAGGCGGCTGCGCTGCGCCATGTCACGACACGCCGTGATCATCCCAGGTCAAACGGTCATCGGCGACTGCGTGCTAGCCGACCTTGGCCGCCAGGTCTTGATAGGCAGGGAGGAGCTCGCCCCACCGCGCGCCGGCGTCGCAGCGTTCCCGCCCGGCGAGGTGGGCGGCGAGGTCTTCGATGTGAACCTGGATCCCCGACCCGTAGGCGGCGAGATGGTCCAGGGGCATGCCCCGTTCCTCGACGACCAGGATGGTCTGGTCGCCGGCGGCGGCCAGCATGGCCTCGATGACATGCTCGTCCGGCTCGTCCAGGGCCTTGGTCGTCACCAGCAGCCGCCGCGGCGGCTCGCACGCTTCCACCCGCCCGGCGCCTTCCCATCCGCTGGCAAAAAAGCGTGCGCGGAACTCACCGCCCAGGCGCAGGTCGCCCTCGAACTCGCCGATCCAGCGGGCCAGACGAAGGGGATCCGTGAGCGCCGACCACACGTCGCCGATATCGGTGTCGAAACGGTCCTCCATGCGCACAGCGCCCTTGCCATCTGCTGATCGCAGGCTGCCCAGGATGCGGCTGCCCGCACGTGCATTGCTGGTCATCTGGTGCTCCTTCGTTCGCGTTTCCCCCGGGCCACCTCGGCGCGCAGGGCATCCAGCCGCTGCTCCCACAAGGCCCGGTACCGGCCCAGCCATTCATCGACCTCGGCGAGCGGCTCGGGGCGAAGGCTGTAGACTCGCCGCTGCGCCTCCTGGCGGACCTCGACAAGCCCCGCCTCCCGCAGCACCCGCAGGTGCCGCGATACCCCCGGGCGAGCAATCGGCAGCAGCGCCGCCAGCTCACCCGCGGTTGCCGGACCGCCGGTCAAGGTCTCCAGCATCGTCCGCCGGCTCTCGTCCGCCAGTGCCCGCAGCACAGCTTCCATGGCGTGAATGTACCGAAGTAGTTACGTAACTGTCAAGGTACACAAGCGAGCGCAAGTGCGCCATGCCACACCAGCGAACCGGATGCGGGCGCTCCGCCGCAGCTCACAACCCGAATGGCGGCTGCCGCTTCGCGGCGCTCCCGTGGGGGACGAAACTGGGCCGCCTGGGGGTCGCTGGCTGGCTGCGGGCCGTAGACAGTTCGGCTGACACCGGGTGTGCGGGCAGGACGGGCTGGGCTGGCCTGCCGTCTGCCGTCAGAATTGCTCGCCATGGTCCGCGATCTCGGCGTGACCCCCATCCAACTCTGCGCCCTCCTCGGCGTCACCCCAGAAGTCCGCCAGGCCATCGCCGACCTCATCGCGACAACCGAGCGCGCTGAAGCCGAACGCCTCAGCCACGATCACGACCGAAATGAAACTGCTGACACGAAAACTGGGTCCCCGGTGGGCGCGCGGCAGCCAACCCTGGCCGGTGCGGTGGCGGGGGTGCGGGATGGCGCTGGTTGTCCGGCGGGCAATGGCCGGGGTGCCGGGTCGGCGGCGGCTCCGATGCTGGGGAAATCAGGGCTTGCGGTTACTCGCCGGGCGGTAAGGCCACCTCCGGCGGGCTGATGGTGATGGTGATCGTGCAGCGGGGGTGGAGCTTTTGCAGCTGGCGTTCCAGGTACTTCTGCTGCTCCTCAGGAGAGTTCCGCCGGGTATAGAAGTCGGCGCCCAGGTCCTGGTACGGGGTGCCGCTCTTGAGGACCTGGTAGGCGATCTTGAGCAGGGTGTGCGCGATCGCGGTGATCGCCTTCTTCTTCGCGGCCGGGTTCTTCTGCCCGCCGAAGCGGCGCGCCAGCCGGCTGTACCGGGCCTGCAGCCGGCCGCGGACCCGGATCGCGGACCAGGCGGCCTGGATCAGCATCGGCTTGATGTAGGTCCCGGCGTCGCCGGTCCGGCCGTGCTTGCGCTTGCGGGCGCTGATGTTGTTCCCCGGGCACAGGCTCACCCAGGAGGCGAGCTTCTCGTGCCGGGAGAACCATTTATGCGGGGCAGGGCCGATCTCGGCCAGCCAGGCACAGGTCACCACGTCGCCGAACCCGGGGACGGACTTCAGCAGGCCCGCCTCCCGCTGCCAGCGTGCGGCCCCGGCCGCGATCCGGCCGTCCAGGCCGTCGACGGCGTCGTCGAGCACCTTGATCCGGTCCAGGTGCAGGCGGCACAGTGTTGCGTGGTGCCCGGTGAACCGGCCGGTCAGCGCCATCGACAGGTCGGCCAGCTTCCCGGCGGACCGCATCCGGCCGATGGCCAGGTCCGCCAGCACGCCGCCGCGGCGTTCCCCGTCGATCAGCGCCTCGATCATCGCGGTGGACGCCTTGCCGGTAATCTCGCTGGCCACCGAGCCGAGCTTGATGCCGGCTGATTCCAGCGCCTTGCCCAGCCGCTGGATCTCCGAGGTGCGGGCCTGCACTGTCTTGATCCGGTACCGGGTCAGGTCCCGCACCTCCTTCTGCTCCGCGGGCGGGATGTAGGAGCCGCGCAGCAGCCCGCATTCGAACAATTCGGCTAGCCGGGCGCAGTCTTTCGCGTCGGTCTTGTGACCTTTCAGCGCCTTGGCGTGTACCGGGTTGATCACCGCGACCTCGGTGAAGTCCTGCTCGCACAGCGCGTAGTACACCGGCTCGGTGTAGACCCCGCTGGCCTCCATCACCACGTGCGTGACACCCCGCCGGCGCAGCTCGCGGGCCATCTCCTGGAGCACCCCGTAAAACGTCCGGTACTCCAGGATCTCGGTCTTGCGGGTCCACGGCTTATCGCCCGGGGACCGGATCGCGACTTTGATCATGTCTTTATGCACGTCGATTCCCGCGACGCGCTCGTACATCACTTTCATACCGTCGGCCACCTCCTGCAGCGGCAATCCACGATGGGAACAAGCGCGCCGGCGGCCAGGGCCCCGGATCAGTACAGGAGACTGACACACGCGCACGCAGCGGCAGCGGGGGGTACCCGGCATGGGGCTCCAGCGCCATTCTTTACTACGGCCTCGAACGGTCCAAACAGTTACGGCGACGGCCGCCGGCACGCCACCGCAACTGTGCACCTCCGGCCCCGCCCGCATCCACCCGATCCCGGCAAAACCCCGGCCGCCCACGGCCGGAAACACGCCAGCGGCGCAAGGGGACCCAGTTTTCGTCCCACCACGGGAGAGTCGCGAAGCGGCGCATGTATTTCTTTACTGAGATAGCGGATCCGCAGCGCCTGGCCCAGGTCGCAGATGCCTGGCCGCAGCAGGCGGCTATAGGGCGCCTGGGCCAGGTCTGCGACCGGTGGATCTATAGCGCCTGCTTGTGCTTCGGCCTGGACCTGGCCGAGCAAGAGCGCAGCGGGTTCTGCTACGGCTATTCGGTCTACCAGGCCGAATACAGCCGCAACCTGCTGTTTG
>WNGE01016019.1_pt1 | contig 12169 bp, 8 predicted proteins | sample 5400651 | NCBI WGS metagenome assembly WNGE01 (sample SAMN13153370, study PRJNA577476) | soil metagenome | isolation source: 60 cm soil or saprolite under grassland replicate 2 | place: USA:California | collected 2016-06-15 | reverse complement strand
CAGGGTGTTGGTGTTTGATGGGCAAGCTTGATGGCGACTCTCAACTCAATCTCTCCCTTCGGCCTCCATTTCCAGGGCGGCCCTTCGCCTGGCCTCAAGATCTTGAATCATACCCTTAGCCCAGTTTCGGACTCCGGGCGGTTCGTCCGCGCGCTGGCGCCATCCGTTAAGCTGCTCGATCTGTCGCGCAATGCGATCAGACTCAGGACCCGTCCAAAAACCGCTGATAAACTGCCCCCAGAGAGCAGATGTTACTTTCTCGTCCTTTCCGAACCTCCCGAGCAGAAAACGAGCTACGGTAGTCGGCTCTTCATCTCCTACGGGGGCGACGGGAGCGACAAGGCGGGCGCGACCGACATCGGTTCCAACCCACCTCTCGATAATCTCAACCGGGACGACGGCAAGCAGCCACCCTCGGATCTCGATCTGTATTCGCCATGAGCCACCCGCAAGCCGCCCTGAAAGGTCCTTCCAGAGCGGCTCCGGATGGAGGCGGAAACACTGGGCAATCAAATTGGCCTCGTCCTGACCTTCAAGAATCATCAACGAGTCCGCGTCAATGAGATCAAAGATGAGCCGGGCGAGCTGCACTCCATGCTCCTCGACCAAGCCTCCCGCCAGCTGACACCAATCCCATGTCTCCTGCGACACGTCGGGGTATTGCTCTCGAAGCAGGAGTAGACGCAGAATCCGATCCTTTAGTCGTTCCGGGATGCCGCCTTGGCCGTGAAGGCGGAGGTTGACCCAGTCAACTAGAGCATTGTAATCCCTTTGCGACTCAATCCGCGGAAGCCAGTCGTCAATCAGTGCTTCGACGTCGTTCTCCGAAAGGTTGCGTTGCCAGGCAAACAAGGTGAAGGCGCCGTCGGCCACTGGAAGCTCGCGTAGCCCCTCAAAGACTCTCGCACGCGCTCGGTCTGTGGCTGGGCCTCGAACCGCCACGGCAAGCTGCGACTTAAGATCCAACCCTCGCGCGTTGCTGCTGTCGAGGAAGTCGTCGAACGCCGCCTCCTGCCCTGACTCGATGAGTCCTTGAAGGTAGCCAATTAGGCTCGCAGAGTTCGTGTTGAAGGCGGCCAGCAGGGCGCCGAGAGCAGAATCATTTTCTCCAAGGACCACCGCGAAAGCGTTGCCAAGCTCCCACGCGGCCGGAAGATCCTCATTGAGCAGTGCGAACGCCGACTGCCGACCAGCCTCGGATTCAAGGGCGTCGACTGCCGCGCTGACGCGCGACTGCAACTCGCCGTCTGCGAAATCCCAACGACGCAGCCGGACAAGCACCTGGAGCTCCTCGATCTTGCTGGGGGTAGGGAGTCTCCGAAGTAGCGCTTCGAGGCGTTCGACGAGGTAGCGTTGGTCTGGCTTACGTCGTTCGTAGAGGCGCAGCAGATGTTCCGCTTCAATCCGCAGCTTCCGAAGCGCCAAGCCCCGAAGCCCGGACAAGACTTCGGCAAGGAAGTCGCCCACAAATTGGTCGGCGATCCAGATGGAAAAAGCCCCAATCAGAGTGTCCTGTGCTGCACGTGCAACCTCGGAATCGGCGTCCTCAAGCAGTGACTGGAGAAGGGATATAGCCGAGCGTCGGTACTCACCTGCCTCGCCGAACGTCGGGGCGCCGCCTCTCGGCTCAACGAGCACGCCGCCTTGTAGTTCTCCGGAAACAGTGATCGTCTCATGTGGAACCAGTGCGCGGGCCGCAGCCTTAATCGCCAACATCCGGATCTCCGGACGCGAATCGCTGGCAATCTGACTCAAGTAGCTGCTTCGTTGGTTTGGCGTTGCCGCCGTGCCGGGGAGCAGCGTTCCGAATAGGTCGACCCACGTTCCGGTAGCGTTGTTTGCGTACGTCTCGTTCTCAGCTAGCGCGAGCCGCAGAAGGCTGTTGGCGGCGGTTGTGAAGGTCAGACGATGCCAGACCAGCTTTTCCAGCGTCCACACCAGATCACGGCGGGACTGCGTTTGCGCCCGAAGCGCATCTACCGAGGCGGCGTCGGTCAGCTCCCACAGATGCAGCGCCATCTCGTCGGGCAGCACGATCGCGAGCTGCGTCAGCATCCGGCCAAGCCCACCAGACTCGATCTGCTCTAGCGACGCGAACGGGCCATCCTCCGAAAGGAGCTGCGGCAAGACTGATCTTGCAGGCTCGAAGCGCCCAAGGTCCGCCACCCGTCGGAACAACGAGAGCGCCATTTCAGGATCGAGTTGCGGCAAGAGTTCACTGACAATGCGTGCTCCCTGCGTCCGCCAGGCTTCAGCGGCCAAGAATACGGCCAACGGGTGTGGCCCGACTGCCCGATACCGACCCTGCGGCGTAAGCAGACCTTGCCGCCCAAGCTGCACGCCGACGCCCTCCATCTGATTGACTGAAGCGTCCGCGAAGCGCGCCAGGATTTCAAGCTGGAAACGCTTGTCACGATCCCAACCGACACGTTCAAAGAGTGCCAGAATAGCCGCGAATAAAAAATCCCGGCCCTCGGGCAAGATCGTCGCAACGAACGTCTGAATATCGTCGCGTCCGATAAGGTCGGCTGCTTGGGCGTCCGGCAAACCAACCACGCGGTCGGCGAGTACGATCGTCCATCGCATATTCCCGTGAGAGTGATCCGAGATGAACCGCCTGGCTTCAGGGCCGAGCTGGGGATAGTTCGCCTTCAGGAACTCCTCGCGTCCGGGCTCGGGCATAGCATCAACGGCGATGACCGGAGTTCTATTCGCGGCCGCGCCAGTGTCCCCAATCGTTATGAGCCGTATGGCCGGGTTCCGCGGCAGCCTCTCTACGAGCTTAACGTGCCGCTCGGGTGGGCATTCGTCTACGACCAGAATCGCTACCCGCCCCTCATCTATGAGGTGCGTGAGCAGCTCGCCGCCGACTGACCGCTCATCGGAGACGTAGGCCACGAGCGGACGGAGTTTGTCTTGATTCAGCGCTTCGAGAACGAGCCGGGACTTGCCAATGCCGGAATCGCCTTGTACGCGTACCTCCACGGTGCCTGCCGAGGAGAGCTGCTGCCGGATCGTCCGGATCGCCGTCTCCCTGCTCGCATCCGCGATCCATCCCTTATCGTGCGTCCGCCCCGAAGCCCACCGTTCGTAGTCCACCGCGTCGGATCCAGGCCCTCCGGCCAGCCCGCTGACCGCCAACGACGGGAACCGGGACGCCCACCGCGCGAGTTTGTTGGCGTCATAGACACGAATGCGCTGGCGATCGTCGGCTGTTAGAAGGCCAAGCTCGATGGCCTTGTCGGAGACCTTCTTCCGCCGGCTCTCGATAAGGTTGTCTGGTAAGGCCGCGCCAATAACAATGATATAGGCTCCGCCGTCACGGACGAATCCATGTGCCCAGGTCGCTTTAGCAAACTCATCGGCGCACACTTTCGGCCCAAAGCTCTTTCGGGTTCCCTTGAACTGCCACGCGGAGTCGCCGGAGGGGATATAGTCCGTCTCCCGAGAGCCACGTAAGGAAGCATCTACGCCGCCGTCCGGCGTCGTGTCGTTCGAGTTGATTGCTAAGAGGTGGCCGTGGATTTCATAGGCCCTCGTTTCTAGCTCAAGCAACCTGTTTACGAACGGCGTGAATCGGATGCCCAGCGCCGCAATACGCTCTGGTGAGATGTCGAATGGGCCTAGAGTCATCTCGCGGCCCCCTCCAGATCGCCACGGAACGCCTTGGCGAGGATGGCCTGCGAGCTGCGGTCGACCTGACGGGCGGCTGTCTCGATTCGTTGACGGATAACGTCGGCCAGACCTAGCAAGTCGTCAACTCGTCGCGTGATTTCTTCCTGCTCCCCTGGTGTGGGTAACGCAATTGGCGCTGACTTAAGCTGATCGAAGCTCAGATGAGGTCGACCCGCTCCGTAAATACAGGTCTCGAAGTAGCCGCGACCGTGATTTGGGGAATTGAACCACAGATTGAGGAAGGGTGTGACTCGGGCATCCACAGGGCGAATAAGAGCGACACTTTGGCACACATAGTGTTGCGGACGTGCATCCAATACGGGCCCAACGTCACCTGTATTGGCGCCGACTATCGTCACGAGGAGATCGCCGAGCTGTATTTGGGAGCGTTCTCTGCTGGCATCCTCCGCAGGCGGATCGACAGCCTGGCGGTACGACCAATCGATGTATCCCTTACGAACATTCTGCGCCATCACGAAAGTCCCCGAGCCGCGGCCATAGAACTTTGACCAATCGCGCGATCCACTTGTGACACGAAGACTGATAGCATCTAGGCTTGACAGCGCCCAGCCCTCTGGCACCTCAAATGGATGATCCGCAGGCCGGATGGCTTGCCTAGCTCGACCTCCAAGTGCCTGATTTCTGGTTGCTTGGATGTCCTTCAGATAGTCGCGGGATGAGCCGAGACCCGCTCGGCTGTCGCGCCAATCGGCGGTAAGTCGGCCGGAGCATGCGGCGGCGAGGACGGCTTGGCGGAAGCGCTCAATCGCACGTCGTGCCACTCTAAGATGGCCGAGGCTCGTCGTCCGCCTTTCTTCCACCGCGCTGATCAACTGCGAGATCTTGCCTTGCTCTCCAGCGGTTGGAACAGGGACCTCGATATCGTAGAGCCGATCTCGGCTCAGTCCTGGGATTGCTGTAGATTGATCTAGGCCGGTCAGGCCCAGCGACCTCAACAATTGTTCAAGAAACTCCATCTTATATGGGCCCGGATTGTCAATAAAGTAGGTCGTATCGATCGGCCAGCAGGGTACGTTCGAGAAGTTGACCTCTCCAAAGCTACCCTTTCTACCAATCACAATCGTCGGCGCTGTGGCGATCGGAGTGTCATGCCAACCAACGATGCCGTTCGAGCCGTAGACAGGGACGTCACCGCCATGACGGTTGGGCCGCGGCAAGGCCTTTCCGTACTTAGCCTCTATAACATCGCCCAAACGAACCATTCGCCAGCCACTCATGACATTGACCCCGTCTGTCCATTGCCCTCAAGCAGTTGCTGGATGTCGGCCAAATCGTCCAGCGCAAGCTGCAATTCCTCCATCGCCTCAGTAATCAGCTCCTCCGGCTCAGGCAACTCGTCCGGGTCGTCAAGCTCCTCGTCCCGAATCCACTTGAAGGCGTCGAGCTTGTAGTGGTGCGCCTTGACGTCGTCGAGCGTGAAGCTGCGCCACCGGTCGTCAGCCGAGTCGCTTGTGCTGCGCTTGCCCAGCCCGTTGGGGTCAGCGCCGAAGCAGCGTTCGAACTCGGCAAAGTGCTTGGCCGTGAGCGGCCGGCTCTTCTTGGTGATCTTCGGGACGTTGGCCCGGGCGTCGTAGATCCAGACCCGTTCGGTCGGCCGCCCCTTGGTGAAGAAGATGACGTTGGTCTTGGTGCCCTCGGTGTAAGGGCTGAAGGTGCCCCGCGGGCAGCGCAGCACCGTGTGTACGTCGCAGTCCTCCATCAAGACCTCGAACACGTCACCGGCCTTGTCAGCAAACAGCACGTTGTCCGGCACGACGATGGCCGCGCGCCCGCCAGGCTTGAGCAGGGTCAACACGTGCTGGACGAAGTTGAGCTGCTTGTTGCTGGTCTCGACTACGAAGTCGTCACGGCTTGGCGCTTGGTTGGCGCCCCTGGTGCCAAACGGCGGGTTGGTCAGGATGACGTCGAACCGCTGCTTGGTGGGCTCGTCGTAGATCGAGTCGCCAAGCGTGATGTGCGGCTCCACCTGGTGCAGGTACATGTTCATTAGCGCCAGGCGGCGCGGGCGCTGCACCAGCTCCTGGCCGTAGTACGTCTTGGTCTTGACGCGGGCAGCCAGCTCACGTTCGAGGGCCCCGTCTGTCACGTCCTTCAGCCACTCGTAGGCGGCGACGAGGAAGCCGCCCGTCCCGCAAGCCGGGTCGTTGATGGTGAACTGCTTGTGTGCCCGGGGGTCGGGTTTGACGCACCGCACCATGGTGTCGATCAGAAGGCGCGGCGTGAAGTACTGGCCGGCGCCCTTCTTGCCCTCGCTGGCCGCCTTCTCCAGGAGACCCTCGAAGGCCGCCGCCTTGACGTCGGTGTCCAGCGCTGTCCAGTCGATCTCGTCGACGAGCTGAACCAGCCGCTGCAAGTTGACGGGGTTGGTGAAGCGGCTCTGGGCGCCCGCGAAGATGTCGCCGAGCATGCCCGGCTGCTTGCCCAGCGTCCTGAGTGCGTCCACGTAGGTGTCCAGCAGCTCGGTGCCGCTCTGCTTGCGGAAGTACGGCCAGTCGGTGCCTTCGGGCAGGCTGCGGTCGCGCTCGTCAGCCATCTTGATGAACAGCAAATATGTCAACTGCTCGATGTAGTCGCCGTAATCGACGCCATCGTGGCGCAGGGTGTGGCAGAAGCCCCAGAGTTTTCCAACAACGTCGGTCATGCGGCGACAAGCTCCTTGTTGATCTCAGAAAGCAGCTCAGGCAGGCGGTCGTCGAAGGCCCGGTTGGCACGCCGCCAGCCGCCGCGGTCGGACAGCACCGGGATGGCGTCGAAGTCGTCGCGCTCGATGGACAGGTTCTGCACCAGGTGCTGGCGGATGTACTCCATCCAGCGGGCCTGGTCTTCGGTCAGCTGGCGGCCGGCCACCACGCGGATGATGGCCTCGTTGACGCGCTCCTCAGCCGTCAGCAACGGCGACGAGTCCAGCGCCGCCCGCTTGACCATGGAGATGATGTCGACGAGCGCCTTGTGATGGGCAACGCGGAAGGCCCGTTGCAAGTTGGCCTCGGTGAAGTGCTCCGGCGCGTGGACTAGCGCCAGGCGCAGCTCGTTGAGCGCCTCGGCGCCCCACTCCTGGGGCCGTGACAGCAAAACGGACAAGGCATGGATGCCCTCGGCGTTGTCCCGGACGAAGCTGGCGAAGGCCCGCAGGTAGTCGTCGGGCTTGTACTCGCGGCCAGTGCCGCCCTTGATAAGCCACTCCGACTCCACGGTGTCCACAACGGACGGTGCGACGATGAAGGTGCGCTGCCCGCGGGGGTGGTTGGCCAGCAGCTTCTGGAACTCGGGATCGCGCAGGACGGCCATGGTTGAGCGGAACTGGCCGCGGAGCACGGTGGGGAGCTGTTCAGCGAAGGCGGCGAGGTCGCCGTCCGGGATGAAGCGCGAGAACAGCTCGTACGCCTCGCCGGTCATGCCCTTGGCGGTGCGCTGTAAGCGTTTGGCCAGCCGCCGGACGTTGTAGTCGCGGTCCTTGTTCTGCCAGATCTCCTCGATGATGTCCGGCACGCTCTTGCCGTCGCCCTCGGGCGGCTCCACCGTCATGCCGGTGGCGCTGCGGAAGTATGCCAGCAGCGTGCCATCAAGCATCTGCTCGAAGAGGATGCGGGACTTTACCGGGCGCAGGAAGACCAGGAACTCCAGATCCGGGATGTCGATGCCTGTCGTCAGCAGGTCGACGGTCACGGCGATGCCGGGGTTGGGGCGGTTGCGGAATTCACGGATGCGCTGGAGGGGCCGGTCTACCCGGCCGGTGATCTTGGCGACGTACGCCTCGCCGCGCCCGAAGATGTCGCGGGCCATCTCGACGAGCTGGTCGGCATGCGAGGTGTGCGGCAGGTCGTTGGCGGCAAAGACCAGGGTTTTGGGCATCCGGCCGAACTCACGCTCGTGCTCCTCGGCGTATCGCTTCAGCTCCTGGAGGATGCGGCGGTTGGAGTCCGGGGCGGTGATCTTCCGTTCGACATCCGGCGCCTCGAAGACCCGCTCATCCTCCAGGAAGTCAAGCTGCTTCGAGCCGGACGTCCGAGCGCACCCGTACGACGTCGTAGTCGACCAGCCAGCCCTCACGCACCGCCCGCTCGTACTCGTAGCGGTAGACCAGGTTCTCGAAATAGGCCATGGTGTGGGCCGCCGGCGTGGCGGTGAGGCCGATCTTGAGGGCGTCGAAGTGGTCAAGAGTTTCACGCCACACGGATAGCTCCCGGGCGGAGTAGCCGCGGTGGCACTCGTCGGCGATGACCAGGTCGAAGGCGTGGATCGGGATGTTCAGCTTCTCGGCGTCAACGTCAACCGCCTCGTCGCCGACACGCAGCGCCTTCTCGCCTCCGAAGAGGTTGATGGCCATGCGCTGGATGGTGCAGCCGTAGACGAAGGCGTCGCCGAGCTTGGGCGCCGTCAACAGCGAGTTCGGCATGACGTTCGGGTCCCAGCCCGTACCCTCCTCCAGGTCGGACTGCTGGAAGCGCTGGGAGTAGATAGGGTAGATCTTGTCGAACTTCAAGCCAGGCTCGGCTTCAAACGAGCCGAAGGCCCGTACCGCCTGGGCGGCCAGGGCGCGGCGGTCGACCAGGAACAGCACGCGGCGGGCGACACCGGACTTCATCAGGCGGTACGCCTGGTTGACCATCGTCAGCGTCTTGCCGGTGCCGGTGGCCATAGTGACGAGCATCTTGCGCTTGCGGCCGGTGATAGCCAGCTCGACGGCGGTGTTGGCTTCCACCTGGTACGGCCGTAGCCGGTCGTTCTGGGGGACGGTGGTTGGCGCGGCAAGCTCGGCCTCGAAATCCCGCGTCAGCAGCTCGTCGAAGGCGGCGGGAGTGTGGAAGGTGGCAACCTGCCGTGAGCGGTTGAGGGCGTGACGTACGTCGTGGAACCAGAGCTGTTCGCCGTTGGTGGAGTACAGGAATGGCGCACCGAACTGGCCTTGGTACATGGGTACCTGGCGGATACCGCGGGCGTAGCGCTCGGCTTGGACGAGCACGCCTTGCGGGCCGAGGGTCAGCTTCTTGGCTTCAACCACGCCGCGCACCTGGCCTTTGTGGCAGAGGGCGTAGTCGGCCGGGCCATTGGAGGTCTCGAACTCCGTCAGAGCGAGCGGGCTGGTCGAACGGGTGATGTCCACTCCTTCGCCCGGCGTGACCGGCCAGCCGGCTGTTGTCAGCTTGGGGTCGATACGGCGGGCGCGGGTTGCCCTTTCGGATTCGGGGGACACTATTGAATATTAACAAGGTGGGGAGTTTTAGGCTAGTACAGTGTTGCGGGGTATTGACGCTCCAAGCCTTGATGTATGGAGAGAACCGTTCTCTTGAACCGTGCGGGTTGCTCTTTGAATGACCTCTAGGCGTGAGGCTTGCTATACCGATCAACGTATCTTAGGAAGGTTTCTACTTCTTTGGGCTCACCCTCAAGCAACTTATGATAAAACCTGCTTGCATCCTCAACGAACTCTGGAAATGACATGGTCTGCCCATCGCGTGTCCATATCGTTCCTTGCGCGGTCTGCCAGCTCGGGTCAGTCCAGCTGTCCAAAATTTCGAAGAGGTTCGCGTCATACCAGGCCGGGTCGGGCTCGCCTCCATACGCCAACAACTCCTCCTCGCCCTGGGCGTCATCACAAATCAAATAGATTGTCTCCTTGCCAATTCGGGCTGTCGCGTAGACGGCATACTCTTTATCGATGGTCAACAGATAGGTTGATTGGTTGGTGCCGGTACTGGAACCGAGATACTTGTGTGTTGCCGCTGCATTCTGAGGGTTGTTGCTTACGCATTTTACTCGCATTAGTAGGGTCTCCTAAACTTAACGTATTTGATCTTCACCTGACTAATCCGGCCTGTAAAGCGCTGTTGCATCCAGTGTACAGTTGTCTTCGTGCCGTCAAGCGCCGTATGCGTGTATCTTCGTTTATCCCAGAGAAGTCGGTACTTCGGATCATCCAACTGCTGCATTGCCTTTCGGCCGCCATTCGCAAGCGCCTCGTGGAAGATCAGCTTCTGGTTCAGGTTTGTTGCGGCCTTCGTTGCTTTTGCGGCCACGTAGGCAGACCTTGCGGACTTCGCCACCTGGAAGCCCTTCACCGCCGCTCCAGCTCCCACACCCGCCGCAGCGATGGTCACGGCCATGAGTACGGCGTTCTTCTTATCCCCCGCAGCGGCGTAGCTGGCTGCTGAGACTGCGGCGGCAGCCATGCCGATAGGCCCAGGGATCATACTGGCAAAGCTCGTGACTGCCGCTATCTTGGCAAAGCCCTTCCAGGCGGCAGAGCCATCCAGGTCAAAGTCATTCACGGGGTCAGGCGGGTAGACGTAGTTGTTCTCCACGCCGCCCAGCTTCTGGTTCTGCCCCACCCACCCGTAGGAGCTATCCACGCTCGCGTTGTTAGGGTTGGCCGGATTACTCCCCGGGAGCTGTTCCCCGAAGGGGCTGTAGCTATAAGTGGAAATGAGCGCTCCCATAGCGTTGGCGGTAGCCATGGTGTCGCCGTGGATATTCGGCAGGCTGTAGGTCTTCTGGTTGTTGCCGGTCTTGAGGGGCCGGATGGTGAGGAGTACCCCGCCAGGCAGGGACAGGTACTTCTCGGTGATGTCCCAGTTGTCGTTGCGCTGGTAGTCGGGGGTGTCGCCGCTGCCGGTAAAGAAGTAGTAGGCGTTGGCTCCGGCATCCAACCAGTTCCAGGCGGATATGTTGTTCTTGTACCTTGCTACGATCCGGTTCTGCACATCCCTGTCGTAGTATTCGGCTACTCCGTTGCCGCTACTGTCGTATTGGTCTAGGCCGGTGTTGCGGGAGGGTTTGAAGAGGGAGCTGGATAGCTCTTGGATTAGGGTTTGGCGGGTGGGGGATTGAGTGGTTGTTGTTTGCATAGACTATTGTTATTGTGGCATGTTTGACTTTCAATCATCAAGATAAAAATACCGTTTCAACTCTTCAACTACTTCCGGCCACGAACTGAGCTTTCTGGCATTTATGGCTTCGACAACCCCATTAACATACGCTTCTACTTCCGCCTTCGAGAATTTTGCCAGGACCAAGGGCTTATCCTGGCTCGCCACGGGTTCGTTGGGGTCAGGTTCTTGCAGGTATTCTTCTGAGCAGATGACGAGACCGAATGTTCCCTCAAGTGGCCTTGGCCTACGTTCATGAGCATTGCCTATGCCGAAATCATAGTAGTACAACCAATGCTCGCCGCCCCTTCCGTGTGGGCCGGAAAACGATGGCTCCAGAATAGCTATTTGTTGTGCTTGTGAATGAGACGGCATCCCTTTAGCCAGTGGGCGGTTCCTCAACCGCAAATATTTTCTCTATTTCTTCAAAGAGACCCGCTATTGTCGACGACACTAACGGCGCTAGCAGTTCGTTGATTTTGCTTTCCGCCTCCTCCTCCGAAAAATGATCCATTACTATCAGTTTCTTCTTTCCGTCATAGAGCTTGCCGTTAGGCTTCGATTGAAAGGAAGGCGAGCATACTAACGCATAGATCTCGTCTCCGTAGAGCTTCTTGCGGTTCTCTAGCAACTTCGGTTTTTCATTGATCACGTTGATCAGGAAGCATACGGACACGCACCAGCGTTGATTCGGGTTCTGGCCGAACGGTACTTCTTCGCCCTCCTGCCAGAAATCTTCTCTCTCAAGATCGTAGATACTGGCGACCTCGCATTTGTACATTACCACCACCTCCTTATATTTAGGTGCCCGTTGCCGGAGCCTGCTTTCTTTTTGAGATAGTTCCACTGCCAAGATTGGTTAGTCGACGCACGTCTTATAAAATTGGCGGTCATTTCACCGGTTCTGCTTTTGGGTATCGGACTCCCATACCTCCTCAATCCATCAGCGCTCTGCAAGAACTTTCTGCCACCTTGCTGAACAACCGTTGCCCCCCTCCCAACAAACATGCGACCGGCCAAGGTGGATGTAACCTTTCCTGCGTTGCCGAGACCATATGCTGCTTCTCCCGCCTTTGCTGCCGTAGCTATAGCCTTAGCATCCTTAACAACCTGAAACGCCTTAACCGCCCCACCAGCTCCCACCGCGGCCAGCGCCACAGTGGCGGCCATCATCAGGGCTTGCTTCTTATCCCCCGCAGCGGCGTAGCTGGCTGCTGAGACTGCTGCGGCAGCCATGCCGATAGGCCCAGGAATCATGCTGGCGAAGCTGGTTACAGCCGCTATCTTGGCAAAGCCTTTCCAGGCGGCAGAGCCGTCCAGGTCAAAGTCATTCACGGGGTCTGGCGGGTAGACGTAGTTGTTTTCTACGCCCCCTTCTTGCGGGTCCACGCTGGTGAACCTACCGAGGCCTGGGAGGTAAACCCGCGCCCCCATCTGGATAGCCCCGAGGACAAATCCCGTCTCGGTCAGCTTCTGGTTCTGCCCCACCCACCCGTAGGAGCTATCCACGCTCGCGTTGTTAGGGTTGGCCGGATTACTCCCCGGGAGCTGTTCCCCGAAGGGGCTGTAGCTATAAGTGGAAATGAGCGCTCCCATAGCGTTGGCGG
>WNGE01008947.1_pt1 | contig 12171 bp, 10 predicted proteins | sample 5400651 | NCBI WGS metagenome assembly WNGE01 (sample SAMN13153370, study PRJNA577476) | soil metagenome | isolation source: 60 cm soil or saprolite under grassland replicate 2 | place: USA:California | collected 2016-06-15 | reverse complement strand
CCACCGCCACCCCAGCTTCATATACGAGAGACGACGCTCCCAATGATGATCCACGAAGCGACTTTTCTTTGCATGAACAACCCCCACCCCAAGACTAGTCAGGTGAAGGGTGGTCAAGGCCAGGATCAGCAGCAGGCGCTCCAAGGCTTCGGGCGAGGCGAGGCAACTGGTTTGAAGCTGGTAGCCGCCCGATTTTTCGTCCCGAAAGCTTTCTTCGATGTCGAAGCGCAAGCCGTACTCCTCCAACGTCGCCTCAGCGGTCGGCTCGGAACTCGCCACGAACCAGGGATCATCCGGCTGCTCAAGCAGGGTAGCTAGAGCCAGAGAAACGGGTCCAACAGCTACTCCTAAAATCGCCACCTGCTGGAAGAACTGAGTGTGTCCGTGCCTCGGGGCAGAGATCCTTCACGGCAGCCATGTGGTGGGCTCCTAGATGAACCAGGGTGTCACCTGGCAAGCGCAAGCGAAAATGCCACTGAAACTTCTGGAGGGTGTGAAGCAGCTGCTCATGCACAAAGCCGCGATCAGCAAGCAGGGTGACAAGCTGACTGGCAGGCAGGAGTGCATGCACCTGCTTGAGCACGGGCTGGTAGGCTTCAAAGCTTACCTGGGTACTTCTGTGGCGCATGGCTCGCCAGGCGAGAGGAATCGCCCGACCACGATAGACGAGGGAAGCACGGATCAGCACAAAGGGCGTGAGGGCAGTGGTATCCAGGGCGACATAGAGACGTTGATCAGCGGGCCAGTCAGTCAGGGCAGCCTGTATCACAGGCCGATACCAATCTGAGGGAACAATGCTCCCATGATGCAGCCAGCGGGAGAAGCGGCGCTCCCGGCTGGCTGCGTACTGTGCACGGCTCGAGAGCACCTCAGCCCAGGCACTCAGTCGCACGGTGTGCGTCAGGCACAGGCCCACGATAGCCCAGACTAACGTGTTTAGCCGACGGATATCCTGATAGGTCGTTCGCGGGATGATAGGGAGCAAGGCATGCAAGAGATCATGATGCATCGGGTTCGCTTCGTTCATGGTGGCACCTCCAGGAATCAAGACAATCGACGCAGTGCTTTTATTCCCTTCTGGAGTGCTCTTATTCCTTTCTAAGGCACATTAATTTTGTCAGCCAATCAGCCTTTGAGCATCCAGATGACCCCTGGTTCGTCGCAAGCGATGAACCGGCCTCGGCCTTGACCCTGGAGGAGTACGCATTGCGCTTTGAGATTGAAGGTGCTTTTTTAGATGAGAAATCGGGTGACTTCCAGCTCCAGCGCAGTGAACTCGCCACGCCCGAGGCCCTTGAACGCCTTCTGCTCATCATCGCGCTTGCCACCCTGCACCTGACCTGCATCGGCACAGGAGTCGTCCGAGCGGGCAAGCATCGCTGGGTCGATCACCATTGGGATCGTGGTCTCTCGTATCTACAGTTGGGTGCTCGAGGGCTTCGGCAACAGGAGCAGCGTGGCTGGCAACCCTTTGCCCCTTTTCGGCTCGACCCCGCCCCCGATCCTCTACCTGCTCTCGCCCGCGCGCCCGAGCCGCTGTGAGGGTGAGCCGCGAGGTGGACCCGCCGTAGTGGTATAGTATTCCTTTTTAGAGCGTGCATTGTGAGCCAGGGCATGGAACGACGTCAAAGCTGGCGAGGACTTGAATGCTGTTGTAGTCATTTAACGCACCTCCTACCAGACGGCCAGTAGCCGAGTCAAATTGACCTGCATACGCGTAATTGGCCTGTGTCAACATATCGTTCAGAAGTGGGAGAATCGAAGGTTGTGCTAGTTGTGTATCGCTCATCGCAAGGAGTTGCTTGGCATCCCGGCGTACCAATTGTAACCGATATTCTATATTGACGCGAATATCCTTTTCGACATCGAGGGCCATCTGGCGCCGTTCTGGTGATAAGTGATTGGCCGCTTGTGCAAAGCTGAGAACGGAAAATGCTACACGCGGCGAGTACGCTTCAGGGTTCTCGCCAGGTACCACAGTAATTAAGCCATTTTGGGCTAACAGTGGATTGACGAGCAGTGATGTTCCACGTGGGAGATCTGCTGAAGCAAACGCCGATCCATCAAGATACTCCAATATGCGGATAAAGTGCCGATGCATGAGGCCGTAATTTTTCAGATCCCATTCATCGCGAGCACTACCTGACCACTCTAACACTTTTTGTGTATTTCTCAACAGCCGTAGCGCATGACCTCCATGAAGACCTTGTATAGCTAGCTTATTGCTCTCGAACAGTAGGAAACGCAGGTACGTTAGTGCGCCACGATGAGGTGCCCCCGGCGAGGGAAACGTTTGCGGAATCTCAGCATAGTAGCGCCATGTGTTCTTATTGAAGGAAAAATTGACCGGTGCAGGGGTCGTACTCTCCTCAGTAATCAGCAAACGGCTCGTGGTCGCAATAAGATTGGTATGCTTTGGAGTCACATAAAGAGAGTCAATAGTTCCATGATTGACCGCCACTGTTCCTAGCGCAATAGAAACCACTGGTTTCTGTGTTCTGTCACTCAGTAACCAGAGGTAGTAGCTTTTACCGGAAGCAGGACCAGGAATGCTGTGCATGATCAGATGCAGTTCATCGTTGAGGCCATTGGTGCTGTTCTCAATAAACTGCCCACTACTTTCAAAGTAGGCGTGTCCAACGAACTGATCAGCTGCAACAGGACCAGCGGTGCGAGTGTTCAAGAAGGCAAACAGACCTGAGCCGATTAACAGAAAGAGGAGGAGCAAAACAAGCAATCCAATGAGTAGTCGATTGCGCCGCTTCTTTCTAGGCAATGAAGACACAGATGGAGGAGGAGATGGCCGCTGACCTATACTCATGTTAGCACCTGCTTTCTCAACGTACCTTTCTGTAGATTTCTCAGAGCCGAGTTACAAGTAATGAAGAGAAAAAAGTGGTCTCTACCATTATTAAATATATGGTGGGGTTTTGTCAATGGATGTTTTCCTCTCTGAAGTCACAAAAATATACTTGACATATCCTTTTTCCTCCTTTACAATTAAGCTTAAGAATTCAGGATGGATTTTTGATATACTTCGGATACCATCATTGGTGCTGAAGGAGTCAAATCATGACAGAGTGCATCGGACAACAACTCGGAAACTATCGCCTCGTGTCCTTAATAGGAGCAGGTGGCTTTGCCGATGTGTATCTCAGCGAACATATCCACCTGGGTACACAAGCCGCTATCAAGGTACTGTCAACTTCCCTGGGTAGTGAAGGCATTGAACAGTTCTACCGCGAGTCACGCACCATTGCTCGTTTAGAGCATCCCCATATTATTCGTGTTTTAGACTTTGGTGTAGAAGAAGACGGCACCCCCTTTCTGATCATGAGCTATGCTCCTAATGGCACGTTGCGCCAGCGACACCCCAAAGGAAGTCGTGTGCCGCTCAGCAGTGTAGTGACCTACGTCAAACAGGTGGCTTCCGCTTTACAGTATGCTCATGACCAACATGTGATCCATCGTGATATCAAACCAGAGAACTTGTTGATCGGACGCAACCATGAGATCTTGCTCAGCGATTTTGGCATTGCCTTGGTGACTCAAGGGTCGAGTCTGCGCGCACAGGACATGGCGGGGACGATCGCTTATATGGCTCCTGAGCAGATCCAAGCTCATCCATATCTTAGTAGCGACCAATACTCGCTTGGTGTGGTGATCTATGAATGGTTGAGTGGAGAACGACCCTTTCACGGCTCCTTTACTGAAATCGCAGTGAAGCATGGTCTGACTCCACCACCACCTTTGTGTGAGAAGGTTCCCATGCTTTCACCAGCAGTAGAGCAGGTGGTGCTGACCGCACTAGCCAAGGACCCCAAGCAACGCTTTGTTACCATTCAGGATTTTGCAATCGCCTTGGAACATGCAAGCCGGGCCGCTGAGCAGACTTCTCTTACAACCAGACCAATATTCATGTCACCACAGCCAGCTGAACTGAGTACTCCTGTAAAACCTATGATAGGCCCAGCTGAACTGCTGACGCCACCGAGTCAGCCCGCCCCCAAAACAGAGGTAGTTCATTTACCGAGTTCAGCAGCGCTGTCTATGTTGGCAGCACCAGTCGAGCAACCTGTGCTAACGCAATTATCCCCTGCTCAGCCTCAGCCGGTCCACAGGGGCCTCTCTCGTCGGGCAGTTCTCATAGGACTGGCGGGGGTGAGCGTGGGTGCGGCAGGAGCTGGCATGGTCTGGCTGACTCGTTCTCAGGCCACACCACAAGCTTCCTCCACCTCTCATACCAAACCAGCACCCTCTCCTACTCATCGTCCTCCCTCTTCTCCTACCACTACCGCAGCTAACCCCATCAATTCTTCGGGTACGATGTTTGGTTTTGATCTACAGCACACACGCTTCAATCCTATGGAGCAGACTCTTTCAGCCGCTAACGTCTCCCGGCTTGTGCGCTACTGGGCTGCTTCCACTAGTGCTGCGATTGCCTCATCACCTGTCGTTGCTAATGGCCTCGTCTACATCGGCTCAAATGACTACAACCTCTATGCCTTCGATGCTACCACAAGCATACAGCGCTGGAAGGCCCATACCGGTAACGAGATTCACTCCTCACCTGCAATCGCTCATGGAGTTGTGTATATTGGTTCGAATGATAGCATACTGTACGCTTTCTATGCCTCCAACGGTAATCCATTCTGGAAAGTTCCCACCGGAGGTCCGATAGACTCTTCGCCTACTATTGCCAACGGTATTGTCTATGTTGGTTCAGATGATTACAACCTGTATGCCTTAGACGCCACTGCAAGTACGCAACGCTGGACGCCAACCTCTCCGACACGTTATGCCATCAACTCTTCGCCTGCCATTGCTAACGGAATCGTGTATATTAGTACAGCTGAAGCCAAGCTTTATGCCTTTGACGCTGCTACTGGTTCCCTCACTTGGTCGGCTTTCACCGAGAACACCATTAACTCCTCACCGACAGTCGCCGATGGTATCGTTTACATCGGCTGTAATGACGGCTACCTCTATGCTTTTGATGCAGCTATCGGTGGCAAAGCACGCTGGACAGCCCCTACAGGCGGTCCAATTTACTGTTCACCCGCAGTCGCTAATGGCACAGTGTATATCGGTTCGGATGATGGCAAGCTCTATGCTTTCAGTGCCACTACTGGCAAACCACTCTGGTCTACACTGATCGGTACGCAAATTCGCTCTTCCCCGATGGTTGCCAATGGCGTCGTGTATGTCGGTTCGGATGACGGCAAGCTCTATGCTTTCAGTGCCACTACTGGCAAACCACTCTGGTCTACACTGATCGGTACGCAAATTCGCTCTTCCCCGATGGTCGCCAATGGCGTCGTTTACATTGGCTCGGATAATGGCACGCTCTATGCCTTTCACCTGCCATAAGCAGACATTCTCACCTACAGGACTATTGAGCAGAGGCAAACGAGACGAACAAACAGAAAAATAAGTCCTCTAAAGGAGTCAGATCATGACAGGACGCATCGGACAACAACTCGGAAACTATCGCCTCGTCTCCTTAATAGGTGCAGGTGGCTTTGCCGATGTCTATCTCGGCGAACATGTCCACCTGGGTACGCAAGCCGCTATCAAAGTACTCCATGTGCAATTGAGCAGTGGAGATATTGAACAGTTCCACCGTGAGGCTCGCACCATTGCTCGTTTAGAGCATCCTCATATCGTTCATGTTTTGGGCTTTGGCGTAGAAGCTGGCACCCCCTTTCTGATCATGAACTATGCTCCTAATGGCACGTTGCGCCAGCGGCACCCCAAGGGAAGCCGTGTGCCACTCGCCGGTGTAGAGGCCTATGTCAAACAGGTGGCTTCCGCTTTACAGTATGCTCATGAGCAACATGTGATCCATCGTGATATCAAGCCAGAGAACTTGTTGATCGGACGCAACCACGAGATCTTGCTCAGCGATTTTGGCATTGCCCTCGTGACTCAGGGATCAGGTATGCAGCACACGCAAGATCTAGCGGGGACGATTGACTACATGGCTCCTGAGCAGATTCAAGCTCACCCATGTCCCAATAGCGACCAATACTCGCTTGGTGTGGTGGTCTATGAATGGTTGAGTGGAGAACGACCCTTTCACGGCTCTTTCACTGAAGTCGCGGCGAAACATAGTTCGACCCCGCCACCTCCCTTGTGCGAGAAGGTTCCCGCACTTTCACCAGCAGTCGAGCAAGTGGTACGCATTGCACTAGCCAAAGATCCCAAGCAACGCTTTGCTACGGTCCAGGCCTTCGCAACCGCCTTGGAACAAGCGGGACACACTCCTGATCAGGAGCAGGCTTTTCTTGCAAGGTCACCACATCCTGTAGAGCGAGGTACTTTACCAAAACCATCGCTCACACCGCCAGTACTTCCAGTACTGATGACCCCACCAAGTCAGCCCTTATCCCAATCACAAATGGTCACTGCCATGAATCCGCCGCTCTTGAGTGAGACCCCCATTCCACAAGCAGCTCCTGGGCTATCTGCTGCTCTTGAGCAAAACACACTGCCTCCTCGTCCTATGCAGCCGCGGCGCGAAGGTCTCTCTCGTCGTACTGCCCTGATAGGACTGGCAGGGCTGGTCGGAGTCGGCGCACTAGGAGCTACTGTCGCATGGCTGTTGCGTACTCAATCTGCTCCCACCACGACTGCTCTTCCTGCCACTCCTACTGCTCCCACCAGGTCTGTTATTCCTAATCCCACTCCCACTGACTTTGCTGGTTTTGGTTTCGATTCACAGCGTACACACTTCAATCCCTTTGAGCAGACACTGTCGCCTACCACTGTGGCTCACTTAAAGCCGTATTGGACAGCTAAAACCGGGAATACTATTAATTCTTCACCGGCCGTGGCTAATGGTATTGTCTACCTTGGCTCCGATGACCATAAACTCTATGCCTTCAATGCGACGAACGGCACATTGTTGTGGGCCGTTTCTGCTGGTGATCGCGTCTACTCTTCGCCCACGGTCAGTAAAGGTGTTGTCTACTTCGGCTCCACCGATGGGAAGTTCTATGCCCTTGATGCTACCAGCGGCAACCCACGCTGGATAGCGCCTATCGGCAATCAAATTTACTCATCGCCAGTAGTCGTCAATGACATCGTCTACTTTGGCTCATTTGATACGAAGGTCTATGCTCTTGATGCCACTACTGGCAAGGTCCTCTGGGCCACTCCCACTGCTTCGTACATCGTGTCCTCGCCAGCTATATCTAATGGCATCCTTTACATCGGCTCTACTGATGGCAAGCTGTATGCCATGAATGCTACCACCGGTGCTCCCACTTGGTCTACACACATCGGCAGTCGTGTCAATTCTTCGCCCACCGTGGCTAATGGCATCGTGTATGTTGGCTCAGCCGACATGCAGCTCTATGCCCTCGATGTAACTACTGGCAAGGTTCTCTGGACTGCTGCTGACTCTCAGGATGTTCTCAACTCTTCGCCTGCAGTCGCAGGGAGGCGCGTGTATATTGGATCTCCTGATGGACATCTCTATGCTTACAACGCCACTAGTGGCAAACTGCTCTGGTCTATGCGTACCTACAACCAGATCAATTCTTCGCCCACCGTGGCTAATGGAGTCGTGTATACTGGCTCATGGGATGGCGAAGTGTATGCCTGCGATGCTACCACGGGCAAGATACTCTGGGTAGGGGATACCACTGATCATATCTTCTCCTCAGCGGCGGTTGTCAATGGCGTTGTCTATATTAGCTCCTGGGACACCAAACTGTACGCCTTTCATCTGCCTAGTACGCAACCATAGTCGAGCTCAGTACAGGCGGGTGTAAATTCGTTCCAGGCTATGTATAAATGCTGATTGGCTGACAAATTTAAGCTTTCACTCGCGAACCGCGCCAGAGCGCCCTTCACGGTACCCCAGAAAGCGCGAGAAAAGTGTAGAGAAGAGAGCTATTTCTCTCACGCACCCAGGTGCTGAGCCGATTGAGCCCTCTTATCCTTTTCCAAGGTACCTTAAATTTGTCAGCCAACCAGGTATAAATGTTGGAATTAAATGGACGAATTTTGATAATTAAGTGGGCGGTAAAACGAGCACTAGTGTGCAAAATTTTTTGCAAGAAATGAGGGGAAATTGGCTCATTCGGCTTCTCTTCCCATTCCGCACTGATTGCTTGCTTACCCATTTAATTATCAAAATTTTTAACAATTCGCCCATTTCATTCCAATATTTACATCCTATGGGCCATAAGACGACGATCGTGCTCATTTACAGGAATCCTTCCCGACCCATTCCAGGGAGGAAAGAATGATCACCTGGAAAACAACAGATAGAGAGAGAAGGAATAAAAATAGTCAGCATCTACGCACGCTTCCCGTGCTGCTTCATTCCCGCTCCTGGGAATGCCTTATCCTGCGGCTACATGACGCTTCCATCCCTCTTCATACTTATGCATGACACTACATGGCCTTGCTTGCCCTTACATGGGTACATCCCAGCGCATGCCTCGCTGTTCCTCACCATGTGACCGACAGCAAACTCTTCGCGTCGTTGATAGACAGGATGGTGTTTCTGAACGCACGTTCCAACGATTTTCAACCAGCCAACGAGAAGAAGGAAGCGGGTGTTCACCACCTTGATACACTTTGATATACTTGACATAATCGTCCATCATGCAAGCCCATGCGGCTAGAACGAAAGGCAGTACGACGACCCTATGGCCAGCACACGCAGCAGGTCACAACCCAGAGAAGAACAACGTCGCTCCGACTATGGGAGCTACGAATATACTCGGCGCGATCATCGGCTTCAGCTGATCGTTGCGCAACAAACGTTTCTGTGCCTCGATCACCTGGCCGACTTCGCTGACCCGGAACTGAGACCTGCGACCAATGAGCCTCCTGAAGCTCCACCGGAAGGGCAACCAGCGCCCAAGAAGCCGCGAGGTGGCAAACGCGATGATGTCGGCTGGCCACGCGATCGAAAGAAGCGTCTCCACGCCATCGCCGAGTTGGTGCGCAAGTGGGAAAAGAAGCAAGGCTACGTCGAAACGTGGAAAGCGTGGGAAGACATGCCGCTCTGGGTCAGGATCAATGAGGCAGGGCTGCGTAACCTCGGGCTCGACTGGAACGAGATCCCCTTCCCAGAGAAGCGCAAACGGTTGCTCCCGACGGCGCACGCCTACCAGGTCAATAAACGACGTCTCGCCCTGGCACGCGGGAGTGCAGATGCCCCGAAACATGACTGGCTCTGCGAGCGTGCCATTCTCTACGAACAGCTCAAGCAAGACCCCAATATGATCCGGGCACATCGCCCCGACGGCGTGCTGGTCGTAAAAGCCGACGGGTCATTTCCCTTCAAGCGTGGCGATGTTGTGATCGAAGACATCCCCCTCAAAGCGAAGCAACGCATTGCCGTAGAAGTCGAGCTCAGCCGGAAACAGTTCGCACGGCTCGGCGAGGGTATCCTGCCCTCGCTCCTGCGGAATTACGACTTCGCCTGGTACTTCTGCGGCAGCCAGGAAGTCTACGATACCATTGTCGCTGCCCGTCGGGACTACCTGCAGACGAATGCGGAGCGCAAACGTATCCGCATCTTGCTGCTCGAAGAAAAAATCGAAGAAGAGGAGGACGAATGAGCACGATGCATCCTCCCGATCCTGGATCGCCACAAACACCCGCTACGTCTTCACCCAGCAAGCTGCAATCTGGACGGCTTCATCCGTTTGTCAGACGAGCAGGGCTCCTGCTGGCGTTCTATCTCTTGGGCCCGATGATTTTCTATGCGCACACCACGCAAGTTGATACTGCAGGCTCGTCATGGCAAGCAGAAAAGCGCTGGGCGATAGTCAATGGGAAAGCCATCGCATCCCTACTGTGGTACCTGCCCATTGTGGTGTTTCACAGTCCGTTGGCCGCGTTTTGGACCGCGATCTTCGTGACGCTGGCCCACGGGCTCCACCTGCCGTTTCTTGCTTGGCTCGGTGGCACAACGATCTTCCCTCCTGTCCCTTCGAGCACGCTCCTCCGTTGGCTCCTGGCTTGCCCACTGGCCGGACTGCTGACACTTGGGCTGGAAGCTGCGCAGCCGCGTACCGTCTGGGAGAGCAAGCGTGTCATCACTGCCGAGGAACAGCAGGAGCTCAATGCCATCGCAGCGGCCCAAGAAAAGAAACGACTGGCGAAGGCCCAACGCAAGCTCAAGGCAACTCAGCAGGCAGCGACTTCCGCACCGTCAGGAGGAACCCAGACACCAAAGAAGACTTCCCCAAGGCCACGGAAACCACGCGCACCCGCCACACCGAAAGAGAAAGCGGGAACATTGTCCCCGAAGGCGGATTCGTTGTGGGGGCAGATCGACTGGAGTGCGGTCCCTGCCGATCACCCGCTCAAGCGTGCGGTACGCGAAGAGGCGGAACGCCTGGAAGCGGAACGCCTGGAGCAAAATCGGAAGCAGTGGCTGACACAGCAGCAGGCCGCTCATGGGCTTACCACCTCACTACAGATCGTCGATGCAGCGCCTCCATCTCCACCAGTGTCACCTTCGCCGCCAGCGCCTCCACCAGTACAGGCTGAGACGGCTGATGCGGCTGACGAGCAATATGACTGGGATGAAGGCGAAGGGTCGATTCAGGCATAGAGAAAGAGAGGACGATGAACACATTCTCGACGAAGACGCTCGAAAAGCGCCATCTCCGCCTGGCGGTGGTGCGCAAGCTGGCAATCGCCAGTTGCCTGGGCGGCTTCCTGACGTTCGCAGTTGGCGCGTGGATACTCCCCTGGCTCGGGGCAATAGGAGTGTGGCTCATCCACCGGATTCCCTGGTGGCATGTGGCCGGGTCATTCCCCAACCTCTTAGACTTTATCGCTGCACCACACATGGTTCTCGGCCTCATCTGGCTGATCTATTACATAGCGGCCTACGTGTGGGCAACCGTCAGCTTCTCGCCGCGACAAAGAATGCAGCTCCTCGCAAAGTGGGACCGCGAATACCGCGAAACGTATGGAGAGTGGTCCTTCAGTGGCTACTACTACGACAGGAGCTACTATCAGCCCGCCCGAAAGAAAGAGGAGGCTCCACTGTCGCAAGCCTGGCCGGGCGAACTGAAACACCAGCTGGTGGAACATTGCTACGAGGAGTACAAGAAAGCCCTCAAACGCTTTGACCCTCCGCCGCTCACGCTCAGGGTTCCAGAAACCTTTCAGTACCGCAAGGCAGGTCAGATCGACTGGGATGGGTCAACGCTCATACTGCCTGAAGCGGTACTGACTCCCGAACGCATCCACGAACTCCTGCCGTTCTTGGCGCACTTCTTATATGACTACAATGCAGAAAGCATCACGGAAGAAGAAACCACGGACTTTCCCGACCACGTGCCTTTCGCCCCGCTGCTCTGCGCGACGGGAAACTTCTTGTGGCTGCCGGTTGCCTGGAAGCATGGGATGGAAGAGCGAACCCCTGTGAACGATGTCGCACAACAGAAGCAGCGCGTGTTAGATCGCGATGAGTTCGCCGTGTTGTTGGGGCAAGGGCCAGCGCTCGAACATCAGCTTCGCCGTATGGACGAGGAACTCAACCGACGGGGCGAGATCGACAGAAGCATCCCGACCCTCACCGAACGCATCGGACGCCTGTCCGTGCTCAACGAAAAGGAGCGTCAAGACATGCGTGCACTAGGGCTCACTCCCAAGGAGCCACCGCTCGTCATCAATTCTCCCTTCCTCCAGATCAGGAAGGGCAAGAAGCCAAAACAGTAACGCCCTCTCGTCTTCTGCCTTCTCTAAAGAGAGACGATGCAGTCCCACTGACCAGAGACATGATAGAGAGACGAATGAAGGGTAACATATATTAAAGACGTAGTAAGAGAGAGAAGTATAAACAGTCAGGAACTGGCCTCGCTTCTCACCGACCACTACGCAGCAACCACGGGATGCCGATGAATGGAAGAGCATGGCGACATCACCCCTTTGCATGCCCCTACATGACAATACATGCCCTACATGCGAATGATAGACCGTAGGAGCACGGATACCCAATAGCCTTTGACGATGAGAAGCATAGTTCTCTTCCCGGACAGAGAAGAAAACACTTCCTATGAAAATCAGAATCCTGACCAGACCTGCTAGGCAACCTCCTTGGGAACCAGCGTCACCGTGTAGCCGAGGGCCTCCAGCTGTCGAACCGAACGATGCGTGAGTCGTGTACTATCCCGTTGCTCAAAATAA
>WNGE01007196.1_pt1 | contig 12173 bp, 15 predicted proteins | sample 5400651 | NCBI WGS metagenome assembly WNGE01 (sample SAMN13153370, study PRJNA577476) | soil metagenome | isolation source: 60 cm soil or saprolite under grassland replicate 2 | place: USA:California | collected 2016-06-15 | reverse complement strand
CCGGCGCGCCCAGCTCGCCACCAGCCCGCCGGGGAGTGCACCCTGGGCGTGCTGGTGGCACCCGCCGGCACCGCCACGGCGAGGATGTCAGTGAAGTTCCCGGTGACCGTGCACGCGCATCGCGCCCGCCGGCACCGCCACGGCCGACCGCAGATCGGACGATGGCAGGGCACCCGGCGCTGCTTGTGCGGAATATGCCGGCGGAATCGGGTTGGTCGCGGCAGGTGTCTCCCTGGGCGTCGTAGCGGCCGTCGGCACCTGGCGTATTCGCTCCGGTCGCGACGCACCCCGCTCACCGGCACGAGCACGACCACCCGGGAACACTCCAGGAACACGGCAGGAACACCGAGCACCACCACCCCAACACCCGCACACCCTGCCACCAGCAGCCCGAACACAACCACGACCGACAACGACAGGCGCGACGCGCTCACTGCGCTGCTCACAGCGCGCTCCAGCCGTGCGACCGCGGCGTGGCACTCGTCTGTCAGTCGTTGTACGTTGCCAGCGAAGACGGCCCGGTTCCAGCGGCGTGACCTGCGCGGGCCGGTTTGAGTGGCACGGGCTGAGGACGGTCATTGCCATTGAATCCGGCCCGTCTCCGGGTTGGTAGCTCCATCGAGTAGGCCGACGACCTGCACGGGCCTGATTGAGTGACATGAACCGGCTGGTCGGGCCGGATTCGATGACATCCGGCCATCTTCAATGGCAAAGGACACTGGGAGCCTGGTCGCCGTACCGGTGACCAGCAGTTGTGAGCCATGCGGTGAGCCGTCGTGTCCGTTCTCCGGTGAGGCCCGCGGTGATTCCGCCGACATCGCCGGGGCCTGATTCCGGCGGAATGTGCTTTCCGTCGCAGTTGTGGGCTGAATCACGGCCCTGGGGCGCGCACCAGCGACACGGCTGTAGGCGCTCACCGACACCGCAGTAGCCCACCGCTCCAGCTCAGCGAACTCAGGGTCGCAGACCTTGATGTAGGGCATGATCCAGCGGCCCTGCTCGACACCCTGGTGATGAACGTGCACCTCGCTCGGTGCACGGTCAGATACCTAGGCGACGGGCGCCGTTCGGCATTGACGACGAATCCGTCCGGCGTTCTTGTACCCAGGCCAGGTAGCCTGTGTCGTCGTCCCGGAAGAGCGGCATCGCAGGTCAGCTCTCACGCTCGGGCTCTCACTTGGGTGAAGGTTCGAACCGGATACTGCGAGCGGGAAGGTCGAGATGCAGAATGCCGCCACCGTGCTCCCGCAATGCACGCCAGATCTCGAACGAGCGTAAAATGGCCATTTCCCAGTCGCGGAAAGTACGAATGCGAACCTCAAAATGAGAGGCCATGTTGCGCACTGTCTGTAGGAAAGAGAGATCAAGTTGCTGAACGCCCTCTAGGAAGCTCGCTTCTCGCGCATACTCGAATGCAAGGGCGGCAATGGCCTCCTCGATTACCTTGGCACGACCCGAATCCTCAATCTCGCGCATACGCGGATTAGACACGCGTTGGCGGCCGAAGAAGGCTCGCGTGATGGGTGACCAACCCAGTACCGCGGCGTAAGTGAGATGAAACGCATCATGGAAACGGTAGTCGTCCTCTTCCCAGGCCATATCCGAGAGTGGGTCTCCGACCTGATTCCCTTCATGTATCAGCCGTACTCGTAGGCGCCCCTCCTCATGGGCCTGCACGAAGGCAATTGAAGCGTGGCGAGGAAGCCGCTGGTCGTCAGGAAACCCATCGTCAAGTAGGGAGACAGGCCTAGTGCCGGAGCCCGTCGCCCAACGCTCGTCAAGTCGGCGCAAGTTGATCTGCGCGATGTCACCAAGGCTAAGGTCTAATTTACCCGCGAGATTGGCGATATACCAGAGGACGTCTCCCAGCTCCTCAGTAACCCGTTCAGAGAAGAGTGCATGCGCTTCGCCGTCCCGGATGCGCTTTTTGTACAGGTTGAGTAAGGACCCGACCTCGGAAGCTAGGCCAATAAGTGGGTAGACCATCGCCCGCTCATCCTTGCCAGGGCGTTGGTCCGTACGATTCGCTTGCTTCTGGTACTCGTTCAGTTCCATGCAACTTGTGCGGGTCGGAACAAGGTCGCACTAGCGACAGAACGGTCGCGGCCGATGTTACGCTATCCTGGCGATCGTTCCTACCCCACCAGCTTCACGAAGACGCCTGTGCCGTGAAGCTGCAGCAGGCCAGCGCCAGCCAGTACCTCTTGGGCGGCCATGCGCTCGCCGAGTGTGTACACGTAGTCTTGAGTCGTCTCGTAGTGATCGAAGACGATGGAGCCGCCTGCCACCAGGTTCGGCAAGACGGCTTGAAGCGCTTCCTTCGCTGGTGAGTAGTTGTCGGTGTCCACGAATGCCAGCAGCACCGGCTCATCAGCTAGCCGAACCTTCGCGGTTTCGGCGATATCACCGACAACTAGCTCAACTCCCAGCGGCTCAAGGTGAGCCCGGACAGCGTCTAGGTCTGTGAACACGCAACGCGGATGTGTGTAGAGGTCGAGCACCGAGCGTCGGGAGGGGAACCCAGACCAGGAGTCGAAGCCGATAACAGGAACCTCTAGTCCGAGTCGATGCACGCTTCGGGCAAGCCATGCGGTCGTGCCGCCCTTGAAGGCACCGAACTCCACCACAGCTCCTTGTAGGCGATTTGCGGCCGCAGCCTGTAGGCACTGAAAGAGATGGACTCGCGTGTTGGGGTAGCCGGTGGCGTAGGAGGGTACAAGCGCCGGCGCATCCAGCTCCTCGTAAAGAGAACTCCGGAAAGCTAGATGAGCAATGCCGGCCAAGACTACCTCCGGCGGTCGGGGGCCGTCGCCAGAGCCTGCGCGGTAGGCTCCGAGCAGCTCCTCCTTACCAGCGTCGCTACACACGACCAGCAGATCGGGCGATTCCTCCAGCAGGTCTGACCACGGGCGGGCCTGGCCCGCGCGACCCTGTAGAACCGCCGGATCGAATACCCCCAGTAAGCGTTCACCCAGCCCCGCCGACTCAAGCTGTGCGCGAACGGCCAGCGCCACAGGCGTAAGGCCCAAGAGGGCAATGCGATCGCTACTGTGGCTGAGGACCCTCTCTAACGTCTGCTCAAAGAGCGCCTGCTCTAGGCCCATTCCGGGTCTCGCTGCTCCATACGCTCCAGCTCGCACCGCACGGATTCAATGTGAACTGCATTGCGTTGAGCTAGCCGTTGCAGCAACCACGCGCATCCATCGGTGAGAGCCCACGCGAGATTGACCTTATCAACCCAAGCCAAGCGCCGATCCGTGTCGGAACCAATCTCCGTCTGCGCCAATAATCCTCGCTCAAGCTGCCTGAAGGCTCCCCGGACTCGCTCCCAGGCTTCTTCAACTCCAGCTGGTGGAATCTGTCCGGCTGATTGCTCCCACGCGGGCAATTCAGCGAGTACACGTTCTAGGGCCTCGGGTCCTTGCATAGCTGCGTATTTCGACGCTTGTGAAATCGCTACGGACGACTCAAAAGCATGAGGATGGGCTTCGGCCAGCCAGGTGAGATACTTGCCTGTATAGATGCACAGATCCCCAGCAGTATCTCCCAGCGTTTCCATGGTGGAGGCCTTGATTTCCTCAATTCCAATCTCAAGGCGGTCATACTTACGAGCGATATTGGCAAACATTCCTACCACTTCGCCTCGTTTGCGCCATGCATCCCCGTAGGCCCTGTCCTTAACTCGATGTAGGCGCGTCAATAGTTGGAGCACTCTATTCAGGCCCTTCAGCATCGATGTTTTCCGTGTCCACGCGTGCTTCTTCAGCTCCCAAGCCGCTCTTAGCCCGCACCTCAAGCGAGACCGATTCCGCTGTTGCGATCTGCGCCTGTGAACGCCCTGATCCAACCGCAGCGGCTGGGATTGTGAGCTGTTCCCCCGCTCCAACATATAGCTGGGGCGCCTCGCTGGCGTTGTTACCTACACTGAGTTCTCGACCGAGACGATCATTGATGCCCCACTTTGGAGGGTAGAACAGTTTTAACGGCTGGCCAGCGGGTTTGAATTCTTGCTTAATCCGAACACGGTTACTCTTCAGTTCAGGGAATGCCTGACGTGAGTATTTATCAACTTCACAGAACAAGCCCTGACAGTCAATGGCGTGCAAGCGCCGCCCAAACAGATCCTGAAAGCGAATGCCCAGTCGCTCAAATTCTTCCTCCTGGCGATCGACCATACGCATAATCAGCTGCTGCGGCTTTAGAGTACCAAAGTCACTGAAGACCTTCTTCAGTCCGCGCAACGCGCCCGGACCTGGGGCGGTAAAGTCGTCCTCAGAGAATGCCAGGTGATCAGTGTAGTTAAGGTCAATGGAGAGTTGGTAGGCAAGGAAGGGACCGATCATGGGCCAGGCAAGCAGTGCTTGGTAAACGCCCTCCAAAGATCGCGCCCGAGCTAGCTGGCTGCCAAGTCCACCTGGGCGGAACATATGCTCTACAAGTGCCAAGTGGTTGCGGTGCTTAGCTGGGTGTCCATAGACATCGTGGCCGGGCAGGATAAAGGCGCCTGTGTAGATGGGCTGCTGGCGCCGTATCTCCTCCAGAAGGTCTCCCAGCCGTTGGATGTCTAAGGTAGCAGCCCGCAGGCCGCCGGTTTTTTCTTCAAGCGCTTCCCAAGTCTGCTCCTTGGAAAACAACCGAAATAAGATGACTCGCAGAAAGGCGTCTTCGGCTGGAAGGTCACGCGCCCAGAGCTCGTTGATTACACGTTGGATTAGGTACTGTGAGACCCTGTCTGAGGCGCGGTATACATTGCAGAATTTGAAGCGTTTAAGGATCGGGTCCTCGGTCCAGGGCCACGGTTCCCCACGTACCCGCCGATGGAAGATCGCCTGTCGCTCGGAGGCGAAGGTCCAGTACGTATCGTACACCGGCGATCGGGTCGAAGGCTGCATGGGCTAAGCATGCCACACCCATGCGACACCTGCGGCCCTGCATGCCGCCAGACCGTGGAAGACGACGGATCTCGAGGACTGAACGGCTTCCTGAGCTCCTCACTCTACGGCTGACCGGAGTCTCTGGGAGGGGCCAGGGATGCCAACATGTTGCCTACGGCTCTCTTGCTACCGTCTAGCTCGATGTGGCCGATCGTGATCATTAGCTCTCCTACCTCGAGACCACTCGCCCTAGCCATGTAGCGCTGTAGTTCTGCTAGGCCCAAATAGTTGCCATAGGCTCGGCCTACCAGGTACTCATTGCGGTAGACAGCTTGCATGTGGAGCTTGCGCTGATGTAGATGCACGGACAGGTGCGCTAGGCACGGGAAACTCATTGGGCTGGTGTCGAGCCGTTCGCAATAGATGTTGATCTCATAGCGCGAACTCTTGGGACGCCCACCGCGAATCTCGTTCCGTAGCTTGCGAACTGTGCTGCTCAACTGATCGCCCGGCTCCTGTCCTACTGCACGAGGATAGGCCACAATGCGTCCGAAGTACGTGCCTCTGTTGTTGTTATTGAAGCTGAGTAGACCGTCTCTTGTGTAACGATCGCGATAATAGCCTGCTAGGTCTTCAGGCTCGGGGTTTCGACTGGCCCACGCAGCAGGGAAGATAGTGTTGCGAGTGCTCTCAACATCGTAGAGGTGGCGACTCTCGGCGTGGGTGCTATTCCATTCATCTATGAGCCACTGCGCATGTTCGCGGATGTCGACCAATTCGACCGTCGGATCAAGGATGCGCACCAACAAGTGCACTAGCTTCCCGTTAGGAACTGAATAGACAGCCCGAACGGCATCAAGCCAACCCTCCGAGAGAGTATTGGATACGATGTAACGATCGTCAGCTAGGGTCATGGTCGCTGCTCCAGCACGTAAGCGCGCACTCCGTAGGTTTCGAGGTAACGGCGTGAGACAAAGCCGTAACCTGCATCGCCCCAGTTCTCACCCCAAGAATTCTTAACGATGATACGTTGAGTGGCGCCATCTGCACTGGTCCGCACCCCTACCGCAACTACTGCATGATTGCCTGGAGTCTTGCGACCCGGATCAGCATCGATCACACCGCCGGGCTGACGCCAGGCCGAATACACTACCCGCAGGGTCAGGATCACCGCGTTCCCTTGGACCAGCTCATCCTGCACTGTGCTGAGCGTGACGGCGGACAGCTGACGCCAGACGGGTAGAGAGCGTTGGTTATCAGCGAGCGTTGCTGCTGGAGGGCGAGGCGCCGGCCAGGAAGGATTGCCATATGGCCAGGCTTCCTCCCTGGCGTGCCGGTGCGCCTGCAGGCCGCCCAGCGCCAATCGCACAGAAGTCTCTTGTGCCGCAGCTGGCCCACCCTGCTGGTGACCGGCCCAAATTACGTCCTCAGGCGACCGCATGATCCCATCCCGAGCCATCCATTCGTGGGCTGCACTAACCGCGAAGCCTACACAGGTTGGCCGGTTGCCTTGGTTGCGTACTGCGCTCTGCTGTGGTCGATGGTCAACCACGTTGCTGTGAAGGATCACCCTGTCAACACCAGCTCACGCTCGGACATTTGTATGCCGCTTAGCGGCGGGTTAATCGATACCAGCAGCTCAAACTCCTCGCTGGGCGACGACGGCTCCCAGGATTGATCCTTGACTAGCGCAAGACGCTGAACCCTGCGACTCGCGTCGGCATCAATGTCAATGACGAAGGAGCGCGGGTGGGCGCGTCCGACCAAGTCCTCCTCGTCCTCGGTCTCCTGTACAGTCGCCTCAGGTTCCCATTCGTCCTCATAGGAGTCGGCCAGCAACCGGAGGTCACCGGGCAGTTCCGTGAAGCGCCATGAAAAGCCAGAGGAAACCGTCTCATTCAAGGTGAGTACCAGCCGATCACCCGGCCGAGCCTCCACTGCCTGGTAGTTGTGACGGCCGTCCAGCCACCAGACGTCGTTCCGCAAGTCATCGGGCGCCAACTCTCCCGCCAGCGCTCGCTTGACTGTCCGTGGTGGGATGCGCGCCCAGATCTCGGCCTGAGAGGAGCTCACAAGTCGCGTTGCTGACAGTTGTCTGGCCGTAGCGGTGTAGCTGGTGCCAAGCCACAACGCCAGCGAGTACACGTGGTATGGGTTTTGAGGTGAGCCGATGCGTAACTGCTCGAGCCCCGCCCGCATCAGGCGCCGCGGCATCAGGAACCACGCGCCAAATGCCTCTGCCTCCTTCTCGTGATCCGGCCAGCGTTCCACATCATCGCGCTGGAGTGCGCCCTCCAAGTCGAGATCCACCTCGGCTGCGTGGCCGAAGACGTGGTGGCCCAACTCGTGGCCAGCGGTATACCGCTGTCGCGTGCGTGGGTGCCCAGAGTGAAGCAGGATGCCCCCTGAGCCACGACGGGGAATATAGAGCCCCGACACCCTGCCCAGCGGCGCAAAGGCCAGCACGAGCCCGAGTCGCTGAACCGCCTGAAACACATCGACTGGGCGGTTCTGTGGGATGTCCAGGTCAGCTCGCACTTCGGCAGCCATCGCAGCTGCGCGTCGATGAGCGTCTGCCCAGGTAACCACTGCTACACCTGCCCACGACGTTCAAAGTTCCGGAGGAACAGGGCAAACCGCAGCACCTGCTCCTTCTCTTCCTCAGACATCTCGCTTGCTGCACGCGCCAGCGCCCGCACAGTCGGGTCGTCCGCGCTGCCAGCTAGGTCCTGATCTGGTTCATTGCCCAGGAAGTAGTCCACCGGCATCCGATAGAGATCAGCAAGGCGCTTCAGCTCCAGACTCTCGACGCGCCGCGTACCGCGCTCAATGTCAGAGATCGCCGAACGCGGGATGCGCGTCTGTTCTGCCACAAACTGCTGTGAGAGGTTGAGGAACTCGCGCGCTTCGCGCAGCCGCCGAGCAAGCTGCTGGGCGTCGTCCGGCTGTGGTGCTCTGTCTACACCGCTCACAAGCGTGCCTCCTGCTCGACAAACTTCGCGAAGAGCTTGACTGACCGCATGGTCTGGCGGCGTAACCTACGTACCGGAATGCGCAGGCCCGTACGCTTGCGCAGATCTTGCAGTACGTCGAAGAGGTCCAAGGAGTCGACTGGCATGCCTGCGCCCTTGTCCACGAGCTTGTTACGCAGCTGCTCTGGGTCCTCATCGAGGAAGGCCCCTAGCAACTCAATCACAAGATCCTCGATCTGGGCGGCGGTCCAAGCCACCGTGTGTGTCTCCTCTATGACTGTCATCGCCCGCCGCCTCGTCTGTCCTTCTGTCGGATCCGGCGACAGTATAGCGCCTTTTTCCGACAATGCAAGGCTCTCTTGGTCGGATTTCCCCACAACCCCAGCCGATTTGGGGGATTTACGCGGATGAGCACCCCCGCGCCTGTCCCCCTGATCGGGATCGACCTCGTGGAACCGCCGCGCCTTCGTGACCGTCTGGAACGCCATCCGGACCTCCGGTCCGAACTCTTCACCGTGCGCGAGCTGGCCTACTGTGAGGCTCAGCCTGCCGAGATTGAGCACCTGGCTGCGCGATGGTGCGCCAAAGAGGCAGTGGTGAAGGCACTGAGGTTAGATGGCTTCGATCCCCTAGACATTGAGATATTGGCCGAAGGTGGAGCCCCTGAGCTGCAGTTGCACGGCGACGCGTTACGTCGCGCCCAGCATCTCGACGTGACTGTCAGCGTCTCTCTAACCCATGTGCCTGACATGGCGGCGGCTGTAGCGCTAGCCCTTCCCCGTGCCCTGCGGTTGGTCTGAGCTCGTCGGCGAGGCCCTCGCCCCCTTCCGCGGCGACGTGGTCATCGCCACCAAGTTCGGGTTCCGCTTCGACCAAGAGGGCCGCCAGGTGGGCCGCTCCAGCCGCCCCGAGCACATCCGCCAGGCCGTGGACGGTTCGCTCCAGCGGCTCGGAGTCGACGCCATCGACCTGCTCTACCAGCACCGCGTCGACCCGGAGGTGGCGATCGAGGAGGTGGCTGGAGCGGTCAAGGACCTGATCGGGGCGGGGAAGGTGAAGCACTTCGGCCTGTCAGAGGCCAGCCCACAGACGATCCGACGCGCCCACGCCGTCCAACCGGTCACCGCCCTGCAGAGCGAGTACTCGCTGTGGTGGCGGGAGCCCGAGGCGGAGATCGTCCCGACGCTGGAGGAGCTCGGGATCGGCTTGGTCCCGTTCAGCCCTCTCGGCAAGGGGTTCCTCACCGGCAAGATCAGTGCGGCGACGTCCTTCGACAGCTCGGACATTCGCAGCACCATCCCCGCTTCACCCTCGAGGCGCGGAAGGCCAACCTGGCCCTGGTCGACCTGCTGGGGAGGATCGCGGCACGCAAGAACGCCACACCGGCCCAGGTCGCGCTCGCCTGGGTGCTCGCGCAGAAGCCCTGGATCGTGCCGATCCCGGGCACCCGTCGAATGGAGCGCCTGGACGAGAACGTCCGAGCAGCCGCCGTCGAGCTGACCGCCGACGACCTGGGCGAGATCGAACGCGCTGCCGCGCAGATCCAGGTGCAGGGAGCCCGGTACCCCGAGCACCTCCAGCGACTCATCGACCGCTGACCCAGCCTCGGGTCTGCACGAGCCTGGTCGGCCGCCGGGAAGTCGGGGCGCCGTTACGCCCGGTGCGGCCCGACCGCCACCGTCGTCGCATCGGATGCGGGACTTTCGCATCTGATGCGAGGGGGTCAAACCCGCAGTTCAAGCAGGGCAGGCGCAGACGGCGACCCGAGACCGCGTGGCCTCCCCTCATGCCAGGGCCCGGGATCCCATACGGCGGGAACGCCCAGGTCGGAGGCGGCAACGTCGCCGAGTCCCGCTGCTCGTACGCGGTCCGTCACGTATCCGCATCCCCTGCAATTCGCGGCGGAAGGAATATTCCTGCGGAATCAAAGATCAGCACCGGTTGGGTCGCGGCCGGGCGGCCTGCCGCCGCCCCACCCGGGGCGGCGTGTCGCTACGGCCCGCGGCGCCGGCGGCGGGTCAAGGGCGGCCCAGAGGGCCGGTCCGAAGGACCGCGAAGTGCCCTTGACGCGGTGCCGGCGCCGCGGGATCAGCCGCCTGGCCGTGACAACGGCCGGTCCGCGGACGGGTGCAGGGTCCCGGCCGCGGCGCCGCAGGCGAGGCCGTTCCCACCCCTGTGAGCTGTCCCGGCGCAGCCGGACAGCGTACCGCGTCTGCCGAACGGGTCTTCGCCTTTGCTTGGGTTACTGGTGCCTGTTGGTGTCAGTGGTGCTGGTGGGTTTGCTTCGTCGCTCTCTTCTTCCTGTCTTACCAATGGTGCTGCTGATGCCTGCTCATTCTCGGGCTGGCGGTGCTGCGGATGGCTCGGCCTGTCAGCTTCGCGGTGAGTGCCATGCGGTTGGCTTGGGCGAAGCCTCGGCTGTGGCCGAGTGCCGGGGCCTGAGCGATGGTGATGGTGATGTCCAGGCGCAGCCGGGAAGCCTTCAAGCTCGCCAAGAGCCTGTGGACCCACTGGGGGCTCGGGCCGGGCGCGGTCGAGGTGCGCTGGACCGACGGCTGGTTCCGGGGCGGCGTGTACCGGCAGGGCTGGGAGATCGCCTGGGACGACGGCCCCACCGTCCAGCGGATGCGCCAGGCCGCCCTGGAGGTCCCCGCCGGCCCGGCCATCGGCGAGCTGGTCCGCGGCGACCTGGTGCGGTATGAGCGGTCGCTGACGCTGACGGCTTGGGCGGCGAGCCTGGTCCGCCACGTGTGCGGCGGCGGCCAGGTCCCACAGCTCGGCGACCCGCTCACCGAGGAGGCGTGGCGGGCGGAGCTGGAGCGCACGGAGTTCCCCGAACGCGCCCGCACCGCTGAGGAGCAGGCGCTTGCCGGGGTGCTGCTGCGGCGGGGGCTGCGCGACTACCGCCAGGGCCTGGCTGCCGCCGAGCGGGCCTGGTTCGAGGAGCGCCGCACGGTGCCGGCGCCGCCGCTACCGGAGGTGCTGATGGGCCGCGCGCTGGCCACCTTCGGGCTCGACGCCCTGGTGGCGCTGGAGCGAGCGGGCAACGTCGTCGAGCTGCCCTACCACGGCCTCGGCCGTGGCGACGGGCTGGGCCTGCCATAGCCGGGGTGGTCGAGGTGTTCACGCCACGCAAGTTCGACCCGGTCGCTCTGGGCGGGCCGGCTGTGGGGCTACCGCAGGGCGGCCACGAGTCCGCCGATTACTACCTCGCCCGCGACGGCACCCCTGGCGAGGCGCAGGTGGAGCTGCACGGCCGGCTGTTCGCCCGCCTGGGGCTGGAGCGCCTGGACCGGCGAGCGTTCGACCGCCTGGCGGCCGGCTGCCATCCGCTGACGGGTGAGCGGCTTGTCAAGACCTCCCACGCCGCCCGCCGTGACCGCACCACCGGTGAGCTGATCACCCAAGGCGGGGCGCATGTGCCCGGCATCGACTGCAACCTCTCGCCGCCCAAGTCGGTCTCTGCGGTGCTGCCGTTTGCCTCCGCCGCCGACCGCGCAGACCTTGAGGCCGCGCACCTGGCCGCGGTGCGGGTGACGGTCCTGGAGTTGGAGCATCGGGTGGCCGCCTGCCGACCGACCATCGACGGTGAGCAGTTCCATGCGCCTGGTGAGCTTGGCATGGCCAGCTTCACCCACCACACCAGCCGCCCAAGCCCCGAGGTGGCCAACGAGCTCGACCGGCCACCCGACCCGCAGCTGCACAGCCACGTGTTGGTGTTCAACCTGGCCTGGTGCGAACCAAGACCGGGACAGGGCCGGTTCCTGGCGGTTGACTCCCGGCCGGTCTTCCAGTTCGGCGCCACCGCTGAGGCGATCTATCAGTGTGAGCTGGCCGCCCAGCTCCAGCGGCTCGGCTACCGGCTGGACTGGCACGACACGCGCAAGGGCACGAGCTGGGAGCTGGCCGGGGTCGACCAGCAGGTGCTGGAGCTGTTCTCCAGCCGCCACCGCCACATCGACCAGCTCGCCGCCAGGTTCCAGGCCGAGAAGGGACGGCCGCCGACCAAGCTGGAACGCCGCCGCCTCGCCCAACACGACCGGCTGGCCAAGACGCCAGGGTGTCGGGTGCCGCACTGGCCCGCCTACCGCCAGGTCCTCGACCGGCACGGCCTGGCGCCACCGTGTCCTGAGCGCACGCTGGTGCACGCCGCCGCGCCGCGTGGCAAGCGGGAGGCGACGGTGCGGGCGCGGCTGCTCGGCCCCGACGCGCTCACCCACCAGGACGCGACCTTCGACGAGGCCATGGTGACCAAGCTGGTGTTCGAGTCGGCCACAGGGCTGCTCACCGCCGAGGAGGCGGCCGGGTTCCTGGAACGGTTCCTCAA
>WNGE01007193.1_pt1 | contig 12175 bp, 11 predicted proteins | sample 5400651 | NCBI WGS metagenome assembly WNGE01 (sample SAMN13153370, study PRJNA577476) | soil metagenome | isolation source: 60 cm soil or saprolite under grassland replicate 2 | place: USA:California | collected 2016-06-15 | reverse complement strand
GCGTTCAGAGCGTCCTCCACGCGCGCCTTCCTTTCCTTCATCTCCGTCTCCGTGGCCGCCCCCACCTTAACGATGGCCACGCCCCCCGCCAGCTTCGCGAGGCGCTCCTGGAGCTTCTCGCGATCGTAGTCCGAGGTCGTCTCCTCGATCTGCATCCGGAGCTGCTTGATGCGGCCCTCTATGGCGCTCGTCTTGCCGCCACCCTCGATGATCGTGGTGTTGTCCTTGTCCACCACCACCTTCTTGGCCTTGCCCAGGTCCTCAAGCTTGAGGTTCTCCAGCTTGACGCCCAGGTCCTCGGTAATCGCTTTCCCGCCGGTCAGGATGGCGATGTCCTCGAGCATGGCCTTGCGGCGGTCGCCGAAGCCCGGCGCCTTCACGGCACAGCAGGCGAAAGTCCCGCGCAGCTTGTTGACCACGAGCGTGGCCAAGGCCTCGCCCTCCACGTCCTCGGCCACGATGAGGAGCGGCTTGCCGGACTTGGCCACCTGCTCGAGCAACGGCAACATCTCCTTCATGCTGCCGAGCTTCTTCTCGTGGATGAGCACGAGACAATCCTCGACTACGGCTTCCATGCGGGCGGGGTCGGTCACGAAGTAGGGGGAGAGGTATCCGCGATCGAACTGCATGCCCTCGACCACGTCGAGGGCGGTCTCCATCCCCTTGGCTTCTTCGACGGTGATGACACCGTCCTTGCCGACCTTCTCCATAGCCTCCGCGATGAGGTTGCCGATGGTCTTGTCATTGTTGGAGGCAATGGTCGCGACCTGGGCGATCTCCTTCTTGTCCTTGGTCGACTTCGACATCTTCTTCAGCTCCGCAACCACCTTCTCCACCGCCTGGTCGATGCCCCGCTGGAGTCCCATAGGGTTCGCACCGGCAGTCACGTTCCTCAGGCCGCCCCGGTAGATGGCCTGGGCGAGCACGGTGGCCGTGGTAGTGCCGTCACCGGCCAGGTCGGAGGTCTTGGAGGCGACCTCCTTGATCATCTGAGCCCCCATGTTCTCGTAGGGGTCCTTGAGCTCGATTTCCTTGGCGACGGCCACCCCGTCCTTGGTGATGGTCGGGCTGCCGAACTTCTTGTCGAGTACGACGTTCCGTCCCTTGGGGCCCAAGGTGACCTTGACCGCGTGCGAGATGACGTTGACGCCGCGCAGGAGGGCCGCGCGGGCTTCCTCGTTGAATAGGAGCTGCTTTGCCATGGATGGATTCCTCTCGGGTGGGTGCAGACGATCAACTGCGGCGGAGCCGGCAGTCTAGGTGCTGAGAATGCCGAGAACGTCGTCCTCCTTCATGATCAGGTACTCCTCACCGTCCAGCGTCACCTCATTGCCCGAGTACTTGCCGAACAGCACGCGATCCCCCGCCTTGACGTCGAGGGGGATCTTCTTGCCGTCCTCGGTCACCGTGCCTTTGCCCACCGCGAGAACCTTACCCTCCTGCGGCTTCTCCTTCGCGCTGTCGGGAATGATGAGTCCGCCGCGACGGACTTCTCCCTCTTCGATCCGTTGGACCACGATCCGGTCGTGGAGTGGCTGCAGGGTCATCGCCATTGCCTTCGCCATGGTGCGTGTGCCTCCCTCTAGCTGGTGCGGGTGACCGTCACAAGAGGTGAAGTGTCCGGACCGAACGCCTCCCTTCGGGAGCCCTCGCGATCTTCTTCCTTTGTCAGTATATATCATAATATAAAACCTATAAGTAAAATATGTTGTATACTGATTTCTAGGTAAAAGATCCTGGCGATGCTCGCCAGGATAGAAGGAGAGGACAGCGCCATGACCACCATGATGCATTGGTCGCCTTTCACCCAGAAGTTCCATCTCCATCACCACCACGTCGAGGATCTGTTTCCGAGGTTCGTCGACGACACGACGGATGCGACCGCTCCGCCCGTCGCGTCGTGGCTCCCCGCCGCGGAGGGGCGACTCGAGGACGGCACCTACATCATCCAGTTCGCCCTGCCGGGCGTGGATCCGAAGGCAGTCGAGGTGTCCGTAATGGACAACTCTCTCACCATCAAGGGAGAGCGGAAGGCCAATCACGACTCCACGGACAAGGAGTACTTCGTCCGTGAGGTCACGTACGGCGCGTTCCAGCGGAGCGTCACGCTCCCCGAGGGCGTCGACGTCGCCCGAGTGGAGGCCACGTACGTGAACGGCATGCTCGAGGTGAAAGTCCCCGCGCCGCGCGCCGCGACGCCGCGGATGATCGAAGTCAAGGCCGCCTGATCGAGGGCGGCGGGGCCGTGCCGGTGCCGACCGGCACGGCCTCGGTGTGACCCCACGCGGAAGCACCGGTCACACAAGTTCCAGGGTTCGCCAGACGCACCGCCGTCAATGTGTCGGGAAGCACGAACGAGTTGACTGGCGGGAGGCTCCGCTCGGTGGACGCCGCCATGAGAGACGGCCGGGCCTCCCTAGCGGAACTCCCGGTTCAGGAGGTCTTGTCAATGAAGCCTGAGAAAACAGCGAAGATCAAGTATGGAGTGTGGGGCCTCATTTGTGGGGCCGTCATCGTAATGATCATCGGCTTTGCGTGGGGTGGTTGGACTACCTCCGGCACGACGCAAACGAGGACTAAGGAAGCGGTCTTGGCGAGTCAGGCGGCGATCTGCGTCGCCCAATTTATGAAGCAACCGAACCATGAAGAGAAACTGAAAGTCCTCGAGGCAGTAAACAGCTGGCAGAGAGCTGAGACCATTGAAAAGGGGGGCTGGGATAAGATGCCCGGCCAAGAAAAGGCTGACTATGCTGTAGCCCGAGCATGCGCCGATGGGCTTGAACTTCTTATGAAGAAATGAGATTGGTGCCTGCGCTTGAGCTTTGCCGCGCACGTCCTGAAAGCGCCAGGATGTCCGCGCCTTGTACATCAACGTCGGCGCAGGGCAATATCGCTTGACAGGGGTGAGAGCTGCGCCTAGCATCAAGAACAGCTTCGCAGTAGGTTCACTCGGTTATCGATTGGTAGCGGACACGAAGTCGCGAGAGTCGAGTTCAACGCCGCGAGGACCTCAAGTCCCGTGGCGTTTTTGTTTGTCCTCCGATTCCGGAGGGCCCCCCCCGTCATGGTGACGGGGCATCACCGAGGCGGTACGCCTCAAAGAAAGAGGTCAGTAGAAATGGCTCAGGGAAGCGTGAAGTGGTTCAACGATGCGAAGGGGTTCGGTTTCATCTCCCAGGAAAACGGCGAGGACGTGTTCGTGCACTTCAGCGCCGTCCAGGCCCAAGGCTTCAAGAGCTTGGCCGAGGGTGACAAGGTCGAGTTCGACGTGACGAGGGGCCCGAAGGGCCTCCAGGCCGCCAACGTTCGCAAGGCCTGACAACTAGCGTCAAACGGAAGGCCGGGTCCCTGAGACGGGACCCGGTCTTTCTCATTTACAGCGCGTCTGTGGATCCCTTCTTCGCGGTCCGCGAGGGATGAGGGGCAATCGACAGGTGCTGAAAGGCGGATGATGACACTCATGGCCTAACCGAGCGCCCATTCAACTTTCCACTGCAACCCACCGCAACACTGAGTATCACGCGCCCACCCTAGGCCGCGAGAACAAAAAGGGAGACACGATGACCATCCCGATCTTCCAGAAACATGATCGAGTCGCATTCAGGGAGTCGCCCGAGGTCGAGGGCAAGATTGTTGAGTGGTGGAAGAGAGGCTTTTATAAAGTCGCTTGGGATAGCGGGGTCACATACCAGGGCAAGACCACTATCGTCAGTGAGAACGTGATCCGGAAGAAGGCGTCCTTGAGCGCACGCAGCATCGTATGAAGGGCTTACCCGCTAGGCCGACCTGTGGATCACTGCCTTCACAGGTCAGCCAATCCCGCGGAGCGGCAGAATTGCACCCGGTCGGAACCATTGCCTCGCACCTGAAGCCCACGTGCTTGGTCGCGGCCACGTTTTCGCCGAGCATTCTGGGCTTTTGATGCGTAGACGCATGCGCGGATTGCCACAGGTCCCGAACACAGTTGTCGGTGGCTTAACGGATCGTACCGCGACCGTGAGAAACTCAATTCCAGCTTGCAAAGGCTGTCGACTGTAACCTCGAAGCGGTGGCCTCCCTATTCGGACATCTCGACGCGAGGATCCCGTACGTCCAGACGCCAGGTCGAGCCGTACGAGCGACGAAACGCGACTCGTAGGTCATTGACCACTTTGTCAAAGGGAAGGTCCCTATCCGGCTCCACGGTGATACGCTTACGTCCGTCCGCGCTGCAGAGGAAGAATCGGCCGTCCAGTTCTCGCGCATGCAATACGTCGACCTCGCCAGCATCCCGCAGCGTAAACTCAGCGAATTGCGGAACAGGATTATGGCCGCGGCGGATGGCATCCCCGACCATCAAGTCGAGCCAATCTCTCGTCGCCGGGGACACATGTGGACGGAGTTCATCCGCCATTGTCGAGGTCCGTAGCTTTCGGCTGATCTCAGACACGCTGGATCCGAACGACACCCCAAGACCCGCGAGTTCCGTCGCGGCCGCGCGCGACCGAACTCCGGCTAGAAAAATGCGAGCGGCATTCTCCGTTGACAGTCCCAACTCTACAAGCAAAGCAATATTTCCGAGCGCATCCGCTCGTTCAGTCTCCCCTGCACCGCGTAGCACCTGGGAGGCCGCATGGATGATCCACGGCAGTTGATAACCGTAGAAGTCTTTGGAAATGGTCTTTGCATCGCCGTCGAGAGCGCTGAGCGCCTGGAGCCCGAGACCTCCGAGCCATCCGTCCCGCACTGCGTCGAGCTTCGCCGCGTCCGGCATCGTGCCAGTAATTCGGCCGGCGTTGGCACGCGCCCACTCTTCGATGGCCCTGACCGCAATAGCCAGCGCCGACAACGTCTCACCGCCCGTATTGTACGACTCAGCCACCGTACCGAAGACGTCCAGACTTCCCTGGGCACGAAGGGCTACACTCAACGGAAGACCGCACGACACGATCGCGCTTCGCGCAGTCCCCGATACGCGGCGTACCACGGAGTCCGCACGCGCCCTGAGAAAGGCAACCACGTCTTCGGACCCAACCTCGGACCCGCCAGCACGTGCTTGTAGTACCGCCAAGGATTCGCGAAACACTCGTTCGACCCACAGACTTGGATCGTTTTCTCCTTGATTCACCACGGGATCTGAATGTAGCGCTAGTAGCTCGTCATCCAGGAGATCACAGATCTCCTCGCAGGTATCCGCGGCATCTCCGAGTCGAGAAAAGTCATTATTGGCAGCTAGTTCAAGTAGTACATCGAAGGAGACACCCGCCTGACCGGCTATCCGCCGAAGCAGTCGGACGACGAAGAGAAGCCCGCTCTCCACTCGATCGTCTACTCCTGCGTCGAAATAGCCCCGCGCCAGCGCCTCATCCTTCTCGATCTGCCAGCGCTGCCCCGTATCATCAATCGCATACAGAACCTTCCCCTCCCCATCGACGAACGCCCGACCTGCTCGCCCGCAGATATTCCAAAAATCCCGTTTGCCGATTGTCGCCTGGCCGATGTACGGGGTGGCGACGATCACCGATGAAATGCCGACGTTCACCCCCTGCGCGAGAGTTGTGGTGGCGACGATAATCTTGGGTGGCTTCGACCGCATGAGATGTTCAAGTGCGAGCCGAACCTGTGGCGTAAGTCGGTTGCTATGACAGACTACCCCGACCCGTGCCGCCCGCACCTCTATGGCATCGTCTTCGAGCTCCTCCTGGCACACCGCTTGGAAGACTCTCCACTCGTGCTCCGGCCAGGCGTAGTCCTCCGGTCCTTCGCCGAGAGCAAGCAGCACGGCCTCTGCTAGCCTCGGTACCGATACCGCTCGGCCCGTGAAGATCATCACCGGACCAATAGTGCTAAGGCGGACCGCTGTGGCCGCAACGGCCTCGTTCTTGTCCTTGGGGAACAGTTTCCTGCGCCGTCCAAACCCCAGGCGTTTCGCCTCTACAAACGATGGATTGAAAGACGAGACTTCTCCTTGCCAGTCTATCCTCACGCGGACACCATTCCACCGCAGCAAACCGAAGCGTTCTGCCGAGGGTTTCCATGCTGAGCTGGCCACCGCGTTCGCATCACCGGTGATCCACTCGGCGAGCTCTTGGGCGTTGAGCAGCACCGCCGAGAGCAGCAGCACACGCGCGCCCGTGGCGCGAGCTAGCCAGCGGAGATGGTCGACAAAGATCTCATTTCTGACATATCTCTCCTGTGGTCCGATCAAGTGCCCCTCGTCCACGACCACTAGCTTCATATTCTCGAAAAGGGCCGGTGCAGCACGGAAGAGCGCGCGGGCCTTCTCAGGTGTGGCAATGGTGATCGTGGATTCGGCAGCGAGCTCAGTGTCAACTGAACTCACGCGAGAGCCTCCATACAAGTGCGACACCCCGTAGCCAAGCCATGCGAAGGTCTCGGAGAGCGTCTGCTCGACTTCCAACGCTAGCGATCGGAAAGGAGCGAGGTAGAAGATCTTTGCCGTCGGATCGGAAAGAAGCGTCTGCAACATCGCAAGCTCAGCGACGCGGGTCTTGCCCGCGCTGGTACGAAGGTTGATCACTGCACCACGGTTCGTCCGATCAAGGGCGAGAGGCAGAGCAGCGCGCTGCGAAGACCAGAGTTCGGTTACCGGGCGCGTCGCGAACGCGAGTAGCCGCACGTACCGAGCGAGCCCGTCCGCACCTTCGGGGCCGAAATAGGGGGGCAGGACCCGCCATGGAGACGCATCGCCCACGTCTCCGGTCATGAGCCTGAGCAGCCGAATCACCCACCACCACGCGGGATGCATTCCAGTCGACGCTATGATGGCGCCGTCCCCAAGTTGTTCGTCCGCGAATGAGACAGCGTCTACCGCACCCGTTAGGATGAACTCGAGAGTCACTGCTACTGCCCGGGCAATGGCAACCGTGATAGCCCACTCGTCAAGGTCCAATTGATCCTCGAACTGCACTGGTTGGCGCAATAGGACCTCGTTCAGTCTCCCAACCAGCAAAGCCATGTCCTTGCGAAGGAATGCAGAAATGATCCGCGCTGCCAGCGTCTGCTCTTCCACGGTCCGAATAGTGACGAAGGCGCGCGAGTATTGTCCCGCCGCGTAGAAGCCCATCGCCGACACGAACACATGGAAGCCACTCTCACGAAAGTCCTTTGCGAGTGGTCCATGAACGTACTGAAGTAACGATGCGGCCCGCTCCAGCGCAGCGGCGCCGGCAGCCCGGTCTCCTTGTTCGATCACGCTGCAGCCGGCGGCCAGGAGGCCGTAGCCCGCGAACGTCACCTTCTCATCGAGGTTTGGATCAAACGCCGGGAAGTTGCTTGGCAGTTCTTCGACCTCGTGGAGGACGTGTTTTGCGTGCGCCTGAGCAAAGAGCTGTGTGAGCTGTGGCGTCTCGAGCTCAGCAAGGACCGCGCGCGCCCGTTCAAGGGGGATAGGCATATATCACTCCAGCTTCTTGTAGCAGGCGTCGACGAGAGAGTCTGGATCGTCGATGCCAAGTGAGATCATCGCGAGACGTCGAAGAGAACTGGGAGTGGCGTCATCGACCCGCTCTGCGGTGCGACTGTCGCTCACGAGCATTCCGACGTAGTCGATCCGCAATTTGCCGCGGGCAAAGAGGATAGCGCAGTTGAGCACTTGCCCCGCCAGGCCCGCTTGTCCAGCCTCAAATAGGCGGTCTGCTACGAACTGGAGAGACGCCGGGACGCCCCCCTTGTGCGACCGCAAGAGTCCTTCCACGACCTCCTTGACGGCGACGGCTGAAGATGCCTTCCGAAACTTTGCCTCACCTACAATGATCCTCAACGGCGTACCGTTGAGATCGAACGCCAAGACGTCGTCCCCCTTCATAGACTGGTCGACATTAGGATTGTAGCGAAGGCGATAAACGGGAAGGGCGACGTTGCTTGTGGCAACGAGGTACTCCGCCAACACGATCTCCGCGAGGTTGCCTTTCTGTGTCGAGGTGTTGGTTGGAAAGCGCCGAAGCCGTGCCTGCTCCGCTCCGAGGCCCAGGCGTTCCATCGCATGGCGGTGCTGCTCAGTCCGCTCTAGCGCCTCCGGGCCGGCATGATGCCGAATAACCATCGTTCTGAGGGACTCCACGGCAGCCGCCCGGGTTCCGTCCCTCTCAGCTAGGGCTCGGTGAGGCACCTTCGTCCTGGTCTTCCTGTCCTTAGCTCGCAGGACTTCCCCGAAAGGGTGCGGGGGAGACGGATGCGTACCCAAGATTTCCTCACGAGAACTGACCGGCCGCGAAGATCTGCCCGCTGCAGGGATCTCCTCCGATTTCGCCATCGTCATCGTGAACGTTGTGAACGTTGCATCGTCAGGTCAGCAGCCCTAGTCCACATATGCCGCTTGGACCTGCGGCGATAGCGGCAGCAGTTCGCGCAACAAGACCAAAGAGGCCCGAATCAGCCGAGAATCACGGTCCGTTCCTGAATGTGAGTCCGGCGCAAACTTGCCACCGTGAAAAAGATTGTTTCGGACTTGTCGAATGAGGCCGACAACTTTCGATGTTTCTGAGATACCCGCTGTCGGATTCGACGGATACCAGCCGAGTCTGCCAGCTTCGACGACGAAGCGCCGGGGCGGCTCACTAGTGAGATAAACGAATGCCTCTCTTAGTTCTGCGTTTCGATTCGGATCAAACGCGTTTGAGGTGGCGTTCGCGAGCGCCGTCCAGTCAGCCCTCGCCTCACCATCCCCAGGCTGGCGAAAGCCACCCACCTTGAGGGCGAACTCGAATCGCGAAACACAGCTAGAAACTCCAGAGCAAGTCTTGGACTGACGGTGAGATGGGTGAGTGCAGGATCATCCACGCGTGGACCTCCGCTCACAGCGGCCAGAGGGTGACCAGCGCGAGCCCCCACGCCGCACGTTAGCCCCGTCGCTGGCACCAAAAGCACTTGTTTTTTGGACGCCTTGCCTAGCCCCTGTCGCGCGCCACCATTCTAGTGGCTTACTGTGGCGCCGTGTCGACAGGTTTTTGCAACCCCGCAGCGACCACCGGGGCCCGTGACCTGCGTGTAGAACAATCAAGGTAGCCCGAGCTGACCGTCGATTCTTGTCACCCGCCTTCTGTGTTGTCCCGCCCGTCTCTCCAGGTGTTGCCCACCGGGGCACCCACGACCAGACAGCAGCTAAAGGGAACGGTACCGACACTTCACATCTAGATGTTAGCCACACTCCCGGATAGCCCGCGAGAGGACTCAACTGGGCCGAGGTCGGTCGGTCGAGTCGTGCTTGACGTCGAATCGAGCAGAAGACCATTGTTGCGCCGACACAGATGTGATATCAGTGTGCCGGTCAGGACAATCACGTGGTTGACCTGACAGAGGAACCCCGAACGGGGAGGCCCATAGGGCCCAGAAAGGGCAAGTGCCATGACCGAATCTGAATTCACCCGCCAGATCTCCGCACTCGCGGAAGCCGCTGCCAAGCTCAACGCAGAGTCCGATACAATCGATCGGCTAATCGTGCAGCTTCACGAAAAGCTGCGCGCAATGAACATCGGCCTTGAGGCTTGGGTCAAGCTTCACTCCGAAGAATCCTCTATCGCCATCCAGGGCCAATCGACCGCAGTGACACTCGAGACATCTCTCGGCTATGCTTGCGGCGACGACGGCTGGGGACTTTACGTGAAGCGCATTGCATATCGGCCAAGGAGCTCCGGCCTCCTCGCCCCTCTCGAGACACCAGAGCCCCTCAAGGTAAATAAGTGGCTCAAGCTTCTAGACACATCTCGTTCGATTCGCATCGCGGCGCTCGCTGCTTTCCCCGCTCTCTTTGAGGCCTTGAAGACCGCGGCAGAATCCGCGGTCCAGACTATCCAGAATTCTAAGAAGATCGTCGGCTAGGCGTTCGCGGCTGATCGAGGCATGCCGTGATCAACCACTGGCGGACGTGTACTGTCTGGTCGCTCTCCCCTTCTTTCATGCGGCCTCCGGCTGCCGGTTCGACCACTCGCCCGCGAGCTCATTCGTGCTCGGCCAAGGACAAGCACGGACGTCGTCGACTCGGGAGATGTTCTCCTCTCCGGAGCCGGCCATGACGAAGGTCGAGTTGCTGGACCTCTTTGCATCGATGGGCGAACTGAGCGCCTCGGAGATCTCGGAGCGGCTCGAGGTCCCCCTTGAGACGAGCTGCATGATGTTGCTCAGATTGACTCGCCAGAAGTTGCTGGATCGGGAGCGAGTCGACGGCGTTTTCATCTATCGCCGCACACCCAAGGGTGAGGCACGTCTTACCTACCTGGTCAACGCTACCCGGTAGCGGCGATGCCTCGGACTCCCCGTGTGGAAAGTACCTTCGGTTCGATCAAGACGAACTCCTGCGTTGGGTTCGGCAATTTCACCACGATGGCCGCGGTCGTGGTGCGCGACACAGTCACGGCGGCGTCCCGGGAGCCTCGCGGGCCTCAAATCCGCGAGCGACCGTTAGGTTGAAAGCCCACAGGTCATGACGGCCAACTGCCCGCTTTCGCTAAGGTCACCGCGCGTTGGGCTGCCTCCTGCTCCCAATTTGCTCCCGTCCGCTGTCGCCGAGTCGTTGACAGGGTCCCCGCTTTCCGCTATGGCTGCTAGCCATGATGTACGTCGTACCCCGCGAGATCAGAGGGTGCCGGCATGGCCTCCCAGAGAAAGGAGGCTGTGAAGTGGGAGCCATCCGGAAACGGGGGAAGAACTACATCATCACGTTCTATGACGGGACCGGCAAGAGGCGGTGGGAGACGGTCGGGCCGAATCTGCACGAGGCCCGACAGGTACTCGACAAGCGGATGTGGGAGCGACGCAACGGCAAGTCGAGGGTGACGCGGGACACGCTGACGGTAGCCGAGTTCGTCAAAAAGTGGCAGGAGGATTACCTTACGGTCCAGCAGCAGCTCGGCCGCCTGAAGCCATCGACGATCATTTCGTATCAGTGCAACCTCGCCGGCCACATCGTGCCCTTCTTTGGGGCCATGCCGCTGGGCGACGTCACCCTCACCCACGTCCAGGAGTTCACCAAGGCACTACTCGGCAAGGGCTTGTCCCCCAAGACGATCGGCAACGTGATCGTGATCCTGAAGGAGATGTTCAAGCACGCGGTCCAATGGAGCCATCTTGATACCAACCCGGCGCAGTACGTTGAGCGGCCGCGGGGAGAAGACAAGGAGATGGACGTCTTCACCCCGGAGGAGATCCGCCGGCTAATCGATGCCCAAGAGGAGCCGTTGCGGACGTTGTTGCTGGCGGCGGCCCTCACCGGGATGCGGCAAGGTGAGCTCTTTGGGCTCCTGTGGGAGGACATCGACTTCGCGGCACACGTGATTCACGTCCGCCGGGCGCTGTGGCGGGGCACACTCGGAACGCCGAAGTCCAGGCGTTCGCGCCGGGCGATCGACATGCCGCCGACGCTGGAGGCAGCCCTCCGCCGGCTGTCAGCCACACGACGCAGTGAGTTTGTTTTCTGTAGCGAGCGGGGCACGCCCATTGATGCGGATAATTTCCGTCACCGGGAGTTTCCGCAGGCGCTCCGGCGCGCTGGCCTCCGCCGGGTGCGCTTCCACGACCTCCGCCACACCTACACCAGTCTCCTGATCGCCCACGGTGCCCACCCGAAGTACATCCAGGCGCAGCTGGGTCATGCCTCCATTCAAACGACGCTCGATCGCTACGGCCATCTCATGCCCGAGTTGCACCAGGCGGAGGCACAGAAGCTCGACCAGTTGGTCTTTGGCAACCAGGCGACGACGCCGGCCCGGCGGCTCACAGCGATACGCGTCGGACGGCCGCCGCGTGGGAGCAAAATGGGAGCAGTCGATGTCCGAGCGGGAAATCATGGGAGCAAAACGGGAGCAGAAAACACGAAAGGGTTAGCGACGTAATCGCTAACCCTTCGTTTTACTTGGTTGCGGGGGCCCGAAATCGTCAAGCCGTACACCTCCCCGCTTTGCCTCCCATTGAAATGACGGTCAGATAGGAATCCCCTGCCGCGCTGACTGTCCAAGCCTGCACACCCTCGGACGCCGTTCGGGCTACTAGTGCTCCGACCCGCGAATCCCGCCGGAAAAATCGGGGCGCTCAAGGTAGGGACCAAGGGCAGTGACGAGATCGTGAGCCAGCGGGACGAGCTCACCGCCGAAGGGCATCTTCTCCCAGCGGCCGGTGTGGCTGTGGAAGCTGAGGCCGTACTGGTGGGCGCCGAGGGGCGTCACCCGAGCGACCGGCGCGC
>WNGE01007192.1_pt1 | contig 12175 bp, 11 predicted proteins | sample 5400651 | NCBI WGS metagenome assembly WNGE01 (sample SAMN13153370, study PRJNA577476) | soil metagenome | isolation source: 60 cm soil or saprolite under grassland replicate 2 | place: USA:California | collected 2016-06-15 | reverse complement strand
GCCATCTCCTTCATTCCCTCATCCTACAAAGGCAATCCTCTCCCTATGCTGGGCGGGTGATGAGACGTGCATCACCATCAACCGTTAAATGAGTTCCAAAACCGACCGTTTGATGCGTCTCGAAATCGTCCGTTTTCTGCGACACATGGCTCTGCTTTTTCAATGTCGCAGCACATCACTTCTGCAAGCGTGAGGTTCCCTCTTGACGAATCTCAAAACTTATCTCAGAATCAGAATCTCAAAAGGTCAGGCTGTTGACGGGAAACCTGAGACAAACGGAGGAGTTTATGAAGATTGGCTACATGCGCGTCTCCAAGCATGAGCAAAACGAGGCACTCCAGATTGATGCGCTGAAAGCAGCAGGATGTGAGAAATGGTTTGTGGATAAGATTACGGGATCAAAAGCCGAGCGCAAGGGGCTGAACGAAGCACTGGCTTATGTCCGACCAGGCGACACCTTCATGGTGTGGAAATTGGATCGGGCAGGACGCTCCTTGAAGCATCTGATCGAACTCCTCAAGGGTCTCCAGGGGCGAGGGGTTGAGTTTATGAGTTTGACGGAACAGATTGACACGACCACGCCAGGTGGGAAGCTCATCTTCCATCTCATGGGAGCCCTGGCAGAATTCGAGCGCGATCTCATTCGTGAGCGCACCAATGCAGGATTAGCTGCGGCCAGAGCAAGAGGGCGCGTCGGTGGCCGCCCCAGAAAACTCAAGACCAATGGGAAGGTGGCACTGGCTCGGCAGATGTTCGCCGACCAGAGCCATTCTATCCCAGAGATTTGTGCAGCATTGGGAATCTCCCGTGCGACCCTCTATCGTTATGTTAGAAAAACCTCATCACCAGAATAATTATACAGATTCCACCAGTTTAATTTTGGGATTTACACCACAGCATGCAATGCATTAGATAACAAATAATAAAAATGTCTAGCAAATCAATGAAGGGTAAACAGATGTTACAGAAAGCTCAATACACTACTCTTGAAGACCGTGAAATACGAATGGTTATTGATATGATGTCTGAGGTGGAGGGGCAACGTGCGTATCAGCAGGCTTTGCAGGTGCTGGCGATGCGTTTGCGGGGAGAGCTGGTGCTCCCAGGTGATCCTGACTATGAGCCGGCGCGGGGCGTTTGGAACGCCGTTGCCGATCGCCATCCTGCCCTAATTGTACGCTGTGCAGATGTGACCGACGTCATCGAAGCCGTCACCTTTGCGCGCGAGCAGGGCATGACTGTGTCCGTACGCAGCGGAGGCCATAGCCCTGCAGGGCATGGCACCAACGATGGCGGGATGGTGATCGACCTCTCGGGCATGAAGGCCATCACCATCTACCCCGAGTGGCACAAAGCGCGGATAGAACCTGGCCTCACCTGGGGCGAGGTAGCCCAGATGCTCCAGCCCTATGGCCTGGCTATCACCGCAGGTGACACATCATCGGTAGGTGTCGGAGGTCTGCTCCTGGGTGGTGGAATCGGCTGGATGGTTCGCAAATATGGCATGACTATCGACCGGCTGCGGGCTGTGGAGGTGGTGACAGCCGATGGACAACTCCTACGAGCAAGCGCCAAAGAAAACGCTGAGCTGTTCTGGGGGCTACGGGGCGGCGGTGGCAATTTCGGCGTTGCGACCGCATTCGAAGTGGACCTGCACCCGGCCGGGATGGTGCTGGGAGGCGCGGTCTTCTTTGACGCGGCGGAGGCGGAAGGCATCCTGCGGGCCTATGCGCGTTACGCAGCAGCGGCACCGGATGAGCTCACCACAATGGCGATGCTCATGGCTGCGCCGCCCGCGCCTTTTATCCCGCCAGCAAAGCAGGGCACGCCCGTAGTCGCCATCGCGGTATGCTACACAGGGGATCTCGCGGAAGGCGAGCGGATTGTGGCGCCTCTCCGAACGTTGGGGACGCCCATCGCCGATGTGATTGCACCTATGCCCTATCCAGGCATGTTCGCTCTCACCGAGGAGGCCACGGCGCGCGGGCTACAGCAGCATATTCGCTCGATGTTCTTGCAGGCGTTGAATGATGACGTCATTCACACGATTGCTGAAGAGGCCGCGGCTGTTTTGTCCCCCGATACCCTGGTGCAGATTCGCATCCTGGGTGGTGCCATGAACCGTGTACCGGCGGACGCGACTGCCTTTGCCCACCGAGACAAACAGGCTATAGTCTCGTTCATGCATCATGGGCTGGGATCGACCGTTGACGAGCGCCGCTGGGCTTACACGGAGCAGGCCTGGCAGTCGTTGCTACCCTACGCCTGCGGCGTGTACGTGAACTTCCTTGGTGCTGAGGGTGCGGAGCGGGTCCGTGAGGCCTACCCGCCAGCGACATATACACGGCTGGCAGCGCTCAAGAAGCGCTACGACCCGACCAATCTGTTCCACCTCAACCAGAATATTGCGCCCGCATAAGTGGACCCGGCGACCACAAGGGCTTTCGACAGTAGGTTTTTTGGGGCAGATCGTCACATCCGTAGGGGCGGGAGAGGTGCGGAGTGGAGTGGGGACGCTTGCGTCGCCCATGGGGGGCAGGGGCGAAGCGGCAGGGGAACAGGACGCCGGGCGACCCAAGGGTCCCCACCCTTCTTCCCTGCCACCCCCGCTCCTACTATGGACGAACTGACCCGGGCAGTCTGTGTTGCATTTCTGTAAAAGATACGGTAAAGTCTTCTATGGAAGAACAAGGCACACAGTCAGTGTCACTATCTACTTTTTTGGAGGTTACAGCAGTATGACGACACAACAGAATCCGAGCATTGCACAACTCTTCGATCTTACAGGAAAAGTGGCCATCGTTACCGGTGGGGCGATGGGAATAGGTCAGGGCATCGCTTTGCGACTGGCTGAGGCAGGTGCTGCGGTGATGATCACTGATATCAATCCGGAAGCGGCAAATAACACGGTCAATCAGATCCGCTTAAAAGGGGGCAAGGCAGAAGCGATCCAGGCAAATGCCTCCAGCGTCGCCGACGCCAGGCGGACGGTTCAGGAAACGGTGCGAGTCTTCGGGCGGCTGGATATCATCGTCAACAACGCCGGTATCTACCCCTTAGCACGTGCGCTTGAGATAACCGAGGAAATTTGGGACAGGGTATTGGATATCAATCTCAAGGGCCTCTTCTTCTACTCCCAGGCAGCCGCTCAGGAGATGATGAACGAAGGTCATGGTGGGAAGATCATCAACATTGCCTCAATCGATGCTCTCCATCCGACTGGTAATCTCGTGCATTACGACGCATCGAAAGGCGGTGTGGTGATGGTAACAAAAGCGCTGGCTCTGGAGTTCGGTCCGCACAACATCACTGTCAATGCCATCGCTCCTGGCGGCATCCAGACTCCTGGAGCGGGCGGCTCCTCCATTCCGGATGAGTTTTTGCAGGCCTTCACCGCCAAGATTCCCCTGCGCCGTATGGGCGTCCCAGATGACATCGCCAGGGTCGTCGTCTTCCTCGCCAGCGGAGCTGCGGATTACATGACCGGAAGCCTGGTCGTGGTGGACGGTGGGTTCCTGCAAGCATAGGAACGACTGCTTACGCAAAAACGAGGCAGTATGTCACAGCTCAATCAGGTGCTGTTCAGACTACACCCCAGGCCTGTTGGACTCTCACCTCGCCCGCCGCTATCCTTGTATACCTTTGAATGAATACGTTGAGATGCTCGGTGTGCCACTCCTGCGTCAGGCGTGCAGACGCTTTCGCATCAGCAAACTTGTTAAAGGTGCTGATGAAGGTGACGTTGTTGTCTCCGGCTTCCATGAGCGTGAAGCGTCGAAATCCTGGCACATGGTTCAGGAGGGGGACCAGGCGTTCTTCCACACGCTGGATAAATTCCTCTCTCGTCCCTGGAATGAGGTCGTATGAGCGTATCACTATGTACATCGTTCTCCCCTTTCTGCTTTTATCTCTTGAAGGTCTTCAGATAGCTTCTTCTCATTGTAACTATAGCATAGTCGCGGCTCTACGTCCTCACATAGCTGTCACGAAATGCCTTCGCTTCGCTCGCCCCTCGATAAATCGGGGTCTACATTGGCTCGCCCCTCGATAAATCGGGGTCTACATTATACTGACTACTCCTCTGAAATACCCTGGCATCCGCAGTCGCGGCCAACACACCAACCCGTTCGCCCGGCGCTTGCCGCAACTGTACCTCTTCAACCATTGCCAAACCCATGGTTCCCGCTGAACCATCAAACAGGAGCAACGGCCTGCGCTCGTTGCAGCGCCTTCAGGTAACCCAGGATCAGCGTGGGAAACAGGAAACGCTGCCTGACGGTCTCGTAGGCATTTGCGCCGAGTTCGCGCCAGAGGTCACGATCCTGGAGGAGCTTAAGCGTGTAAGCTGCAGCCGCTTCTGTATCATCGACGAGGTACCCGTTCGAGCCGTGTGTGATCTGCATTTGTAAGCCTGTGACGCGGGTCCCGACAACCGGCTGCTTTTTCCACATCGCCTCGGTAACAGTAAAGCCAAAGCCTTCGCGGATCGAGCGTTGCAAGATCACACTGGAATAGCGCTGGAAGGCATTGACCGCCTCGTGGTTGATGATGGTTGGATCGGACAGCAGGTGGATATCCGTATCTCCATGCACATAATTTTGCTGCAAATCGGCGAGGATCTCCTCGGCTTTGATATCGTCTTTCGCCTCCATCGCGCCGACCATTGCTAGCTGTACAGCTGGCATCTGCTGCTTGACCAGGCGGTAGATCTCAATAACCTGCCAGGGATTTTTCCAGACGCCAAAGCGCGAGACTTGCGTGATCAGCGGGCGAGCTGGATCAATGCCGCAACTGCTCAAAATCTGCATGCCCCTCTCCCTGGGCAGATCGCGGTTTTTGACCCGGAAGGGGTCGATGCCGAGCGTAACCACCTGGACCTTCTCTGGGGGGAGGTCCTCGAAGACGGAGGCTGGAGAGTTGAAACACGTAAGCGCATACGGATCCAGAAATTGCCGAATGTACTGCTGTGCTGAAGGGGTGGGGTGGGCCGTATCGACATGACAGAACCAGATGGCCGGCCTCATCCATGGGAAAAACTCTGCGAGGGGAACGAGTTGGAAGTCGTGGATGAAGTACATATCAGCCTGATACTCTGGCCCTTTACTCACTGCATGCCGTAACTTCTCCAGGAACACCTGTTTTTCTGCTTCAGGAAATGCCCCGGTATCATATCCCTGCAGCATGTCGACCAGGCGAGCCGTAAAGTAGCCGGAAGCCTCATCTAAGGGGATAACTTTCCAGTCATGTTGAATACCAAGCTCTTCTACCAGGGGGAGCAGATCGGTGAGGATTTCCGCGACACCGCCGCCCTGGGCTGTCGTATTGACATGCAACACATGCAAGCCCGCTAATGAACGCGCTACTTCGTAGATCTGCTCGATCAGTGACGCGCTTACAATGCCCTTGTAGCGGTCTAAGAGAGGCGAGGTTTCCATGAAAACTGCTCCTGTGAATCCTTCGTGTCAACGTATTGTGGCGGTACTCATAGCAGTGATCATCGACCACGTGCTTGATAAATCCGCACTCTACAAGGTAGACCCTCGATGTATGTATCGATATCCGGATTATTTTGTGAAACCTCATAATCGAGGGCCTACTTATTTGGATATGCGCGAGAAGGATTCATCTATGAAAAGCAGCGCATATCTCTTGAAAGGAAGCATGCCTTGTTAACATCACGTTTGTCTCTCATTTACCAGGTTCGCATCACAAATCGATCACATGTGCTGAAAGCTCAGAACCATGCTTAGATCGCACCCGCATGCAAAAGTAACGCAATCAATGCCGCGAGGGTCGCCCTTACATTTTGCGGGCATGAGGTGCAATTGAGGCAATTTCTCGATAATTCACAGACCCTGCTGCTTATGTTAAAATGTGGTCGAGGTTATGTAGTGGAGCAAACATTATTGATGCAAGAACAATCCTTTACTCCGCCCTCAAAATTACGGTGGGAGCAAGTAAGGAGAAAGAATACATATGAGCTTGAGTGTCTTTATTTCCTACGCACACGAGGATAGGACTCTCCTTAGAGAACTCGAAAATCACTTGGCAATGTTGCGAAACCAGGGAATAATCACGACATGGAACGATCGAGACATCAGTGCTGGAACGGAGTGGGAACGCGAAATTGATCTATATCTAAATACAGCTCAAATCATCTTATTGCTTATTAGCGCAAATTTTTTGGCTTCGCAATATTGCTACAGTGTCGAGATGAAACGAGCTATAGAGAGGCATAATGCTGGAGAAGTACGTGTTATTCCAATTATCCTTCGCTCTGCAGATTGGAAAAATACCCCTTTCGGAAAACTTCAAGCTTTACCTAGAAACGGAAAACCTATTGCGGGTAAAAGGGGACGATATGGTCGAGACCAGGCATTTCTTGAAGTGATACTCGGCATTAGAGAAGCGATTGAAACAATGAAAGAAGCGCCTCCATTAAATCGCTTGACCCCGTCGGCTCCTGCCGTCTCTACATCACTAGCAGGCAGTCCTGTTCCGGATGCCTGGAGCCGCTCTACCCGCACGGCTCTACCCGCGCCCTCGACCTCGCTCATTGGACGTGAGCGGGACATCGCGCAGGTCCGTGACCTCTTGCGGCAATCTGACGTGCGCCTGCTCACCTTGCTGGGCCCTGCTGGGGTAGGCAAAACCCGATTGGGCTTGGCCGTTGCTCACGCGCTGGTAGACGAGTTTGTTGATGGAGTCTACTTTGTCTCTCTGGCCAACTTACGTGATTCTGCACTAGTTCCCTCAACGATCGCTCAAGCACTCGGCCTGGTGGAACCTTCGCTCGGCATTCCATCCCAGGAGCTTGTATCCTCCAAAAGTCTACTCAAGGCGTTTGTGCGCAACAAGCACCTGCTATTAGTGCTGGACAATTTTGAGCAGATTCTTGAGGCAGCAGAGTTTGTTGGGGACTTGCTCGAAGCCGCACCCCATCTGAAAGTGCTCGTGACGAGTCGAGCTGTCCTGCAACTGTACGGTGAACACGAATTCGGCGTACCCGCGCTGGACATCGGCGATCCCACGAAGGTCTCCGACCTGGCCATGCTGGCGCAGTTCCCGGCCATTCGTCTGTTCGTCGAACGCGCTCAAGGTGTCAATCCGCGCCTTCGTGTGACGGAGTAGAACATCTCCGCAGTTGCACAGCTTTGTCAGCGGCTGGATGGCTTACCGCTGGCGATTGAACTGGCCGCCGCACGATGTCGTCTGCTCTCTCCGCAGGACATTTTGCAGCGTCTTGGAGGCAGTGAGCCGACCGGACAGGGCAGTGGGGCAAGTGGAACATTCACCTTCTTACATCAGGAGGCGCGCAATGTGCCGGAACGCCAGCAGACGCTACTGGGCACGTTGGACTGGAGCTACCACCTGCTGGACCCCGGAACACAACGTCTCTTTAACCACCTGGGTGTCTTTCTGGGCGGTTGGACCCTGGAAGCGGCACAGGTGATCATTGCGCCTCCTGACGACCAGGCTGGTGGTCAGGACCTACTCGACCAGCTTACGGGATTGGTCAGCCATAGCCTGGTGGTGCCGCTGTTAGTGGATGAGAAGAAAATATCCCTCAAGCACTCAGCTTGATTAGAGAGGCTATGCTGCTTGTGATCGAAGTAAAACGACAGGCCGATATCGGATTTATGTTTGCGATAAAACCAGGGGCCCATGTGGGCTTTACATTGGCAACCCTTGGAGCCTTGCTGGGATTAGCCGGAGCACCAGGCGTGGCGGCTCAGGTGTGTGCAGCGGCAGAAGCATTGCTGGAACAACTGGGTACGCCCGTGCCAGACCCTTACAAGGTACTCTATACCACCAACTTGCTCCGCATCAAAGCGCAGATCGATGCCACTATCTGGACGGAGAACTGGACTCGTGGTCGCATGCTGGCTTTGGAGGAGGCAGTGGCCCTGGCCCTGGAGGAATATGAGCAGGTGTGGCCCCGTGTTCAACAGGCATCAGATCAACAGCAATGAGGATACGTAACTTGATCTGAGACCGCCTTTATTGCTGCATACATTCACTGGCAAACAGCCGTATCGACTGCAAATCTTTCGCATCAGGCATCCACAGGATCATTTCCTGTGCTCCGGCCTGTTCGTATTCAGCCAATCGCTGGCGAATCATCTCGGGAGTGCCGATAAGAGCCTGTTCGCGTGGAAAGGAGACACTTTTAGCAAGGGCCGCTTCCTCGGTCTCCGCGATAGCGCAGTCGAGTAACACGGTGCGCTTGATGCTGTTATAGTCGCGTCCGATCTCTTCACAGTGCTTTTTGAGAACAGCCAATTTGTGTTCGAGCATCGCCACGTCGGGATTGGAAATATTGCAGGCATCGGCATATTGTGCGACGAGTTTCAATGTGACCTGTTCGCCGCCACCGCCGATGAGCAGAGGAATGTGCGGTTTCTGGACTCCTTTGGGTTGGTTGAAGGCCCCGTGAACAGACAGATAAGGTCCCTCAGAGACGGCCTCGTCCTGCGTCCACATCGCCAGGATGATTTGGACGGCGTCGCGCAGGTAACGCAGGCGTGTCGGGCCATCGGGAAAGTCATAGCCATAGGCGCGAAATTCGTGCTCGTACCAGCCTGCACCGAGGCCAAAAATGAGACGTCCGTGGCTGAGCACATCGACGGTGCTTGCCATCTTGGCAAGCAGGGCAGGATTGCGATAGCCATTGCAGGTGACAATCTGACCGAGGCGGACTCGTGTGGTGTCACGAGCGAGTGCGGCTGTGCTTGTCCAACACTCAAAGGTCACTTCTTGCGTTGGCTGAGGGACGGTATGAAAGTGGTCGAAGAGCCAGATCGAAGCAAAACCAAGAGCCTCGGCTTCCTGAGCAACGCGAGTCATCGTTTCGTAGGCTTCAATTGGGTCGGAGATGCCCACCAGGTCCATGCGCCAGCCCTGGGGGACGAGTAAACCAAATTCTAGTGTCATGTGTACCACCCCTTCCTGTGGAAAAAAAGAGCTCCCTGTTCTTCTACTAGTATGCGCGGCGAAAGAGGATGGCGTCAAGATTTGTCCTTCGTCAAAGAAAGGAGACGTTGCGTGCTAGCCGAGCGGGAACGAGAACGGGAAGCCACTTCGGTAGCTTTGGATTTTCTGTGGCTTGAAATCACAGGGCATGTAACCTGCAATGGACTCTCTGCTATGCAGAGAGTCTCCCCATTGGCACTCATGGAACACCGCAACCCTTCTGATAAGCAGGATACTATTTCCCATACTCTATAAAGACCGTCCCGGCAGAACCATCAACAGTAATCCGTTGACCTGTCGTGATACGCTCCGTGGCACCCGGCACACCAACGACTGCCGGAATACCATACTCGCGGGCGACAACAGCACCATGCGACATGATGCCGCCCATCTCCATTACCAGACCACCAGCGGTAAGGAAGAGCGGCGTCCAGCCTGGATCGGTTGAGGGAGTGACCAGCACTTCGCCCGGCTCCAGTCGAGCGCCGGTTGGATCGAGGATGACACGTGCCTGAGCCGTGACTATCCCGGGGGAAGCTGGAAATCCTTTGAGCGTGCCTTCAGCTAACGAGCCCGCTTGCGATGCCACGGTTGGCTCTGTGCCATCGGAGAGCAGCACGCGTGGTATAGAGCGACGCCGCAGTTCGTGATCGTAGCTGGCATGCCTCTCACGTACAATCTGGTGCATATCCTCGCCCGTAAGTGCAGCGTGCGCCTCAGAGAGCGTTATGAAGAAGATATCCCCGGCATGCTCTAACCATCCAGCTTGCTCCATTGCCTTGCCGATGGACAAGAGAGAGCGGCGTATAGATGCGAGGAGCAAGACAAGACAGAACTTTGGCATTTCGCGGAAACCAGCCAGCACACGCGTACGCTTCAAGAAGAAGCCCACAAGCACGCCGCGCAGCCACCCTTTGCGCCTGGCTCGTCGGGTGAGTGTAGCAACCATGGCTTCGGCCTCCAGCGCTCCACGATGGAATTGTACATTCGGTGCCAGCTCAGGGTCGTTCAATTGGAGGTAATTGGCAAGGACGCCAAGGATATAGGTGGGATCTTCGGACCAGCGTGGCAATCCCAGGTCGATTTCGGCCACCCCACGATGTCCGTACGCATGCAGGAACTCCCCTAATCCGAGCTGAAGCGTCGGGGGCAGGGTGCCTTCACGATACTGCTGGGCCAGCCGCTCGGGCGGCGTTTCGCGAACTGCTTGAGCAGCAACAGCATCGGCCCGTACAAGCTCGGCAAGCGCCCAGAGTTCGAGATCCATTTCTGTCGTCGGGTTATGCGGCAGTCCACGCAGCACGATCCGCATTTCATCGCGAGTGGCAATACCTTCCAGCAGCCTACCACTCAGTGCGTAGGAACCCAATCCGCTGATCATCATCACCGGAATGGCTCTAAAGACATACTTCACTCTGCCCGGTAAGCGTTGCTCAAGAGCAGTCAGACGATCATTAAGATCAGCAAGATCAGCTCTATTCTGTACCTGTACCGAAGCTTCTGCGACTTCGTCATTGAGTGACTGCAACCATGCCCTCATCTGCACCATGCGCTTCTGGACGGTTGACGGCCACAGCAACGCTTGAATAACATAGATTGGCGCTCGCGTTTTCTCTAGCAGCGAGCCGAAAGCGCGGATCAAACTCCAGCGCGGCGTAGGTACCAGAGAAAGACGCGGATCTGTGGTAAGCTGCTGGAACAGAGCAGCCGAGGGCGCTTCCCCGATCTGTGCTGCTGACTGCAGAAACTTGCGCCCAATCGCTGTGCGCAGGGCAGATGTGACATCGATGAAGAGACGCCCGCCAGCTTCGACAAGGATACTCGGACCGCGCAGAGGATCGCGGGGGGCCAGGTTAAACACCCCGGCAATTGTGGAGCCGAAGAGCCGGAACACAGCGATCCCCATAGGCGTCAATGGACGATACACACCCTGAAAAACATTGAGGGAGAAGTAGGCACGCAGTACATCATCCGTATCTGGCGCGTTGTCAGGCAGCGGGTAGAGAGTCGTTATCGGGCGCGACTGCACGAGCCAGAGCTTTCCCGAGGGATCAATGGCCCACTCAGTATCCTGCGGCGCTCCAAAATGCGCTTCAACCCGCGCTCCCAGTGCGGCAAGTGCACGTATCTGCTCATCGGAAAGACATGCCTCTGTGTTGCCATCGGTCAACTCGACTCGCTGCGTCCCGCCACCAGCAGTAGCCCGAATAACCAGGCGCTTATCCCCCAGACGCCGCTCAACGATCTCACCGGTGGCAGTATTCACAACGAAGTGATCAGGATTGACCGCGCCGGAGACGACAGCCTCACCAAGGCCGGGACTGGCATCAATCACTGCCTGCCGGCGCCGCCCGGTCAGTGGGTTAGCTGTGAAGAGTACGCCGGCAACAGCAGCTTCGACCATCTGCTGTACAGCAACTGCCAGGCGCACAGCACGATGGTCAATTCCGAGGCTTTCGCGATAGCTAACGGCACGGTCAGTCCAGAGCGAGGCCCAACAACGTCGTACCGCATCAAGGAGAGCCTCGATACCGATGACGTTGAGATACGTCTCCTGCTGACCGGCAAAGCTCGCAAAGGGCAAATCTTCAGCCGTAGCCGAGGAACGCACAGCCACCGGGACAGGTTCTTCATGCTCCAGTTCCCCATATGCCTTCCTGATAGCCTCTGCAACCCTCTCAGGCATCGGGGCTGCCAGCAGCCTGGCCCGTGCCGCTGCCGCTAATTCTGCAAGATGCATCGTGTCATCAGCACGAGCTGTGGCTAGTTCGGCCAGAATTGGCTCGAGGCCCGCTCCCTCAGCTACAAGCGCATAGGCTTCGGTGGTCACACAGAAACCGGGAGGTACAGGTAATCCGGCCTGCGTAAGCTCACCCAGATTCGCTGCCTTGCCGCCAGCAACTGATAATGACGAACGGTCGATTGCAGCAAAAGGGAGGGCAATCTCCATCTCCTTGACCTGAAGTTCACTATTCTGTTGTTCGTGACTCTGGATGCTCATAATGCCCCCTCCTGGCCTGGGAAAGTATGTCTTGCTTCATCACAGAATTGCGGCAAGGAAGCCCTGTGCCTTCAGGCCAGGGAGGAATTGCCGCCTCCTGTCGCATACCTATACCCATCTGTATGCTGTACGATACGACAATATTTTGCTGCAATCCCTCCCATACGTCCATGGGGAGTTGTGATGTCAAATGAACCGCTA
>WNGE01028185.1_pt1 | contig 12176 bp, 10 predicted proteins | sample 5400651 | NCBI WGS metagenome assembly WNGE01 (sample SAMN13153370, study PRJNA577476) | soil metagenome | isolation source: 60 cm soil or saprolite under grassland replicate 2 | place: USA:California | collected 2016-06-15 | reverse complement strand
GGTGTTGAAGTGCTGCTGGGTGAACGCGTTGAGCTTGTCGATCCACGACGGCAGCTGCCTGACCGCTCCGTTCACCCCATTGGCCAGCGCCGGCGCCAACAGCGCACCCGGCAGCACGAACAGCACCAGGATCCCGCCAAGCAGCAGACCGGCCGCGCTGCCTCTGCGCCATCCCGCTGGTGCAGCCACGTCACGGCTGGCTCCAACGCGAACGCCAGCAGCTGCGCCAGGATCAGGTAGCGGACCAGCGCGCTGGCCTGCCGCAGGACCACAGCCCCGCAACCGTCGGCAGGACGGCCGCGATAAGCTGCCAGATCCCGCGCCAGACCGCTCGTGCCACCCAGGACGGCTCCGCCGCCGAGGCCCGCTCCGGCTCGGCAGCGGGTGGACCCGCATCCGCAGCAGGCGGACCCGTACCCGCGGGCTGGACCGCCTCGCCAGTCTCGCCGTCCACCCTCGATCCCCTGGACCCGGCCGTGACGGTGACCCGGGCGGAACGATACCGCGCAGCGGTATCCCTGCCGATGCTCGCTCTGCTCAGTCCCAGCGGGCGCAGCGCGCAACCCTCATCCCGAACGGACATGACCGTGACCTGGCTGCCCGCGATATCGGTCGACGCCATCCTCTGGGGGTTCGTACCCTAAGCCGTCGGCCCGCCACCAGCGGACCAGGATCGCAGGAGGACTGCATGAGCATTCGGGCGCTTCCCATACCAGTCAATCCGGCGCTGCTTCGGCATGCCGAGGAGCGGAGGCAGAGCCTCGAGAACCGGATTGCCGACGCGATCACCCGGTTCGCCGGGTCGATGCAGTTCGTGTACCTCCATGTGATCTGGTTCGCGGCGTGGATCGGCTTCCGGGTCGAGCACTACCCCTTCGGGCTGCTCACCATGATCGTGTCACTGGAGGCCATCTTCCTGTCGACCTTCGTGATGATCAGCCAGAACCGGGCCGACGAGAAACGCCAGGTGCTGGCCGACCACCAGTGGCAGACGGTCCAGGAGGAGGAGCAGCAAAACGAGGAGCTGCTCCAGGCATCCAACCAGATCCTGGAGCTCACCAGGGCGATCCACGCGATGAGCGCGGCACGGGCGCCTGCCGGTCCCGCCGGCACGAGCGCCGCGCCGACCCAGGGCTCCGGCCCGGCCGAGCTGCCCGGCTCGTAACCTCCCGAGCCCTCCCCGTGCCGAGACCAACCGACGAGAGACTCTGGATCGCCTCGTGCATGACCAGAGACAGACACCAAGAAGACCGATCGCGATGGAACAGCAGACCATCCGCTTCGAGGCGACCCCCGGCGCCTTGTAGGCGCTTGTATCTGGGAGGAAACTCGGCGACCATCCACTGTGATGGTCGTCTTGGTTACCGTTCATGTACGTCAGCAACACGGCACCAGCGTGCGACCAGCCCACGCCGCCACCAGTTGGTGGACGGCTGATGGGACCGGCAGCAGCGGCGGGTAAAGGGGACCTGGTATGACCAGCGACGCGACACCCTCGGGCACACTGCGGGACACCATGCGGGCGGGCGTGCGCGACGTGTCGGGGATCTGGTGGTGGTTTCTGATCCTCGGGGTCCTGTGGACCTGGTTCGGCATGTACGTGCTGTCCTACCGCGTGGGCAGCCTGGCCGCGGTGGCCGCGCTGGTGGGGGTGGCCTTCCTGTTCGGCGGGATCACCCAGCTGGCGGTGGCCGCCCGGGTGCAGAGCTGGCGCTGGCTGTTCATCGTGGCCGGGATCCTGTCGGTGGCCGCCGGGATCGTCACCTTTGTCTGGCCAGGGAGAACGCTGTATATCGTGGCGATCTTCGTGGCCTGGTACCTGATCATCTTCGGCGTCATGCACGTGGTCGCCTCGCTGGCCGGTCCCAAGGTGCAGTGGTGGTGGACCCAGCTGCTGCTCGGGATCGCCGAGGGGGTTCTTGGAGTGTGGGCGGTCCGGTCCTGGCAGCGGTCGCTGCTGACGCTGGTGACGCTGGTGGGGGTGTGGGCGATCTTCTACGGGGTGAGCGAGATCTTCGCCGCGTTCTCCATCCGCGAGGCCGGCAAGCGGGTCCAGCGGCTGGTCGGCTGACCCTGACCGGGCAAGCGGGTCAGCTGTCAATGGCGGTGCGATGGCATGGCCCGCCAGGTCATCGGGTGGAAGAAGCGGCTCACTATCGCCGCGTTCACGCTCGCGCGAGCGGCACCGAACCTGATGACGTTGACGGTGGCGCCCAGGATCACGTCCGGCGACGGCCGTCACACCGATTGTGCTGGCAGCGGCCAGGAGCCCGGCGATCAGACTGACCGCCGAGCTCCTGGCCGCAAGGTCGAAGGCGAAGCCTAGGAGCCCGCTGCCCTGGCGCGCTCGTCGGCGTACGCGCGGGCGTCGATGGCGTCCAGCACCGCCAGCCGCGCGTTGTCGACCGTCCACTGGGCGTAGTCGATCGCGTCGGCTGCGTCGCCTTCCGCCCGGTCCGCGTCACTGGCCGCCGCGCGGGCGTCGAGCTGTTGGGCCCGCTTGTCGATCTTCGCCTGGAGGTCGTCCATTCTGGCGGCGGCGTCGGTCTTCATCTGCGCCCACTTGCTCCGTGCGCTGGCGGCGGCCTCCCCGGCCTGCTGCTTGGCGTCCTTGACGGCCAGGTTCATGTCGACCTGGGCCTGGCCGATGCGCTGCCTAAGCTGGTCATGGGACTCGGTGGCGGCAGCCTGTGCCGCCGACTTGGCCTCCGCGGCGTGCTGCTGGAGCGCGTCGAGTTGTTCGGAGAAGTCCATGCTTCCTCCTTGGGTGGCGTCGATTGCGTCGATTGCAGGTCTGGCTGCCCGCAATAGCGCGTCCTGTCCGCTCGCGCATCACCCCCCATGCGTCGAGTCCACAGTCCAGGCCTGGAACCTCTCAAGGGCCGTCCGCCGATGTAGGTGGACTGTACCGGCTTTGCGCCGACGCAGTCCTGGGTCCACCCGACGAGGTCGGGGATCAGGGGTGAGTCGGCGGCGACGACGCCGACGTGGTCGCGATTGGGGTAGGTGCGGTCGTCGACGTTGCCGCCTTGGTGCAGCGTTGCTGCACGTAGGCGGTCTGGACGGAGGGCGGCACCAGGGGTCGACTTCGCCCTCGGTTGCGCAAGCCTTCATGGTCTGACCGTATCGGGCGTCCGAGGCTATCATCCCGGTGGGATCAACCCGGCCTGGCGAACACCGCTGTAGGGTCCCGTCCGCTGGTGTAACCGGGATGGCATGCAAGAGGTCAGGGGTTCAAAGTGTGTCACTGGCCTGGGCACTTCGAGCGCATCTTCAGTCGGCGCGGTAAAAGCCGGCGCCCGTAAGCCAGCGTCTGGGGTAAGACGGCTGGGCCAGACGGCCCACGCGCACCGACACCGTGGGCTGCACCGCCTGCAGCGCGGCGGCGAACTCCGCAAAGCCCGGGGTGGCGAACGTCACCCAGATCGTGCCCCGCCCGGTGGTCACCACATGGCCCGTCACGGCGACCCGCGATGGCCGGACCGCCACCACCTCGGTGATCGGGACCCGCCCCGAGCGCAGCGGCGCCCACCACCACAGCACGCCGCCACGCACCTCGAGCTGGTAGACGATCCGCAGCAAGAACCAGTAGCCGTTCCAGCAGAGGATCGCGATCCAGGACAGAACGAACCATGCCGGTGCCGGGAACGTGCGGGTGGCCAGCAGAATGCCGACCATGGCGAAGACGCCGAGGGTGAGCAAGACCTGGAACCGGTAGACGGACGGCAGGCGCCAGCCGAAGGCGGGCTGCATGGCCGCGGCGCTCCTCTCTGACCGCATCACCGCTGGGGGAGCAAACCATAGCTTCCTTGGCCGGGTTGGGAAAGCGCGGGCCGAGCGCATCGTGGCGCTGCCAGCAGCCGCCGTCGGCTTGGGTTGCGCCTGGGCAGCTCGGCCGACCACCGCAAGTCACCACACCGACAGCCCGCAACAACCACCATCAGCGCAACCACGGCCCATCAACGAACATGACGAGACCCTGGCTCGGCGGCAGACGGCGGCTGGCCGATGCTGGGCAGTTCCGAAGCTGGTTACCAGGCCATGCCCAGCTGTACAGCAGTCGTCTTGCCGCATGGCTCTGGGCAGTAGACGGGCAGCAAACGCGCTTGTCAGGGGCTGTGGAAGGCCGTTGCGGATCGTCGCTGTATGGGCTGGCCTGTGCTCACAATCGGTCACGTGACCTCGTGTCTTCCACGGGCGGTGGGGGATAGCCAATTCCGGCAATACTGGGCATGCCGGACCCGGCGGACCATGGCATGCAAGAGGTCAGGGGTCCAAATCCCCTCAGCTCCACCACCCAGGTCGATACCTCTGAGCAGGTCGGATGCCGTCTTGTGGCCATCTTGTTCAGCTCCGAATCGTAGCTCGGACGAGGCTGCTACCGCCTCAGTGGTGGGGGCCAGCCGCTCCGACCGTATCTCGCGGGTGTGCCCGTCGATCACCCCGGCCACGATCGAGCGGGCATGCACGTCCAAGCCGACCGACGTACGCTCCAAGACCATCCGGCGCCTCCCGTAATTGCGGCTCTAAGCAGCTGACCAGAAGCTCTGCACGTAACGTGGGGCGGCGAGCGCTGATGAAGTAGTGGGAGCCGTCGCCGGTCCACTCGCACTCCCACGACGCAGCCCGGGTTCGTTGCACCAAGGAACGGTACTCAGCGGGTCGCCCCGATCGCCGGCTGGTGGGCGCTGCTCGGCCTGGGCGCCGCGGGCGCCGCGGACAGCGTGATCAGCTGTGCGTGTCGCGGAGAAAGTTCCGGACTGCCCTGTTGAACTGTTCAGGGGCCTCGATGTTGCACAGATGACCGGTGTCCGGCAAGACGACCAGCGTCGCGCCGGGAATCGCTGCCTGGAGATCCTCAGCGACGGTCAAGGGTGCCCGCACGTCCTTGTCGCCGTACACCAGCAGCGTCGGGACGTCGATGCGGGGCAGGACCTCGCGCAGGTCCTCGGCGGACGCACGCGCCATCGCCCGGAAGCCGGCCGGATGGAACGCCAGCATGCTGGCACCGAACCTATCAACAGACTCCGGCGGCGTCGCCTGGGAGAACATCGTCGGCAGTAGCCGACCCACGAACGCATCGGGCGACAACTCGGCCAACACCAGCGCCTGTTGCAGGCGCTGCCCGGCGACCTCGGCAGGCAACGAGCCGCCCCACCCGGCGTAGGCGGACGCCAGGATCAGCGTCCTCGGCATGGCGGGGTGCCGGCGGTACAACTCCAGCACAAGCGCGCCGCCGAACGACAGCCCGGCCACGTGCGGTCGTTCCAGCCCGAGCCGGTCGACGAAGCCGGCCAGGCAGTCGGCGTAGCCGGCCATGCCAAACGATTCCGGCGGATCGGATGAGCCACCGGCCCCTGGTGCGTCCCAGGCCACTGCCGTGAATTCGTCGCAGAGCCCTTCCAGCTGCCGCCGCCACGTCGTCGGGCGTCTCCCGCATAGCCATGGAGCAGGACAAGCGGTGGTCCAGCGCCGGCGCGTTCGTAGGCGATGCGGAGCCCGTCAACCTCGATCATCTCCATGGCGCGTCCTCCGCGACGGCCGGTTACCTTCGCGCAGATGTCATGGAGATGCTAAGCGGGGACCAGAAGTCCTGCGGGTCACCCTTGGGTGAGGCGAGCGGTGATGACGTAGCCTCGCCGGTCGCTTGAGCCTTCCACACACCGCCGACCGACGAGGCCGCCTGAAGTATGCGTCCCCCAGCGTGTACGCCAACCCTCCTGCCCAGCCGCCTGCCCCTGCGACGTGCTGGGTCTGCTGCATGGCCCTCACCGTGTTGGCTGCCGGCTGGTGAGGATCCTGCTCTCCCAGCAGGGCTGGCCAGCCGCCGCCGTCGCCGGGCTGCTCGGCGACGACCCTCGACCGTGCGCCGCTGGATCCACTGCGAGGATGTGGGGGTGGTGCTCGCCCCGCCGGTCTGACTCATGGATCCACCGGCTTGGTGCCCTGTAGCGGATCTGTCGACCGGTCGGGCGGGCGTCCTCGGATCGGCAGCCCCAAGCTGGGCCAGCGGATCCGCCGGCTGCTCCGCCAGCCCAAGGCCTGGACCATCCCCAGAGGCGGCGGCCCCGCCTGGTCGCACGAGGCGACCCCGACCGCGACCAGATCCTCGCCGGCCTGCAGCAAGCCATCGCCGAACTACCCGACGGCGCGGTGGTGCTGGCCGAGGATGAGGCCCACATCAACCTGCTGCCCTAGGTGCGGGCCACCTGGATCCCCAACGGGCAGCGCCAGCAGGTCATGACCCCGGGCAAAAACCGGCTCTCCCGGCATCGATGTGGCCGGCAGCGACTGCCAGGTGGATGCCGGAAGCCTCGTGGCGCGAGCCGTATCGGCCGGGCGGGTAGCAGCCGGCTCGAAGGTCGGGGTCAAGGCCCCTCCGCTTCGCTGCGGTCCCTGCGGGACGGCCCCGCCGGGCCGGCCTTGACCCGACACGCCGGCTGCTTTGGGGCGTCCACGGCAGGCTGACGGGGACAGCCTGCCGTGTGGTGCATCGGTCGGCGGTGATCGTGTGGGTTTCGTCAAGTGATCTGGCCCCACTTGCCCTGGCGCGGATTTTGGCCCCACCTGCGCAGCGGTGTTCCGGCCGGTCAGCTGGCGCGCTTGCGGCGTGTGCTGGTCTTGCTGGTGCGTGGCCGGTAGGCCTCGGTGCCGGTCTCGAGGATGTGGGCGTTGAAGGTGACGCGGTCGACGATCGCGGGGACCAGCCGCGCGTCGGGGAAGAGCGAGCCCGTTCGCTGAACGGCAGGTTCGTGCCGATCGCGATGGGGCGCGCTCTTCGCGTTCGGTGATGATCTGGAACAGCAGTTCGGTGCCCCACGGGTCGACCTGTACATAGCCGAGTTCGTCGGGCAGGAGCAGGTCGAAGCGCCCGTAGCGGCCCACGACGCGGGACAGTCGCGATCCGGCAGGGCCGGTCAGGCCGGTTGCCGGACCGACTCGAAGAAGCGGATCAGCTCCTCGGCGAGGGGCGCAGGTGCCAGCACCGGGGCGAAGTGGCCGACGCCCGACAGTTCGCGAACGTGCGCGTCGGCGACGTGCTGGGCGATGTGCCGTGCCGCATCGGCGAACCAGGTGCCGAGCTGGGTCTGCTGGCCCCGCAGGAGCAGGACCGGCGCGGCAACCGTCCCGAGCACCTCGGGGTCAGTGGATCGGGGCCCCTCGTAGGCCGCGTCCTGCTGGACGAATCGGAGCATCGCCGGGACGCAGCCTGCCCATCGCTCGTAGAAGTCCGTCTCCTCCAGGGCGGCGGTCTCATTGTCGGTGCAGATCCACGGGGCGAACGCGCGAACCGCATCCACAAGCCGGCCGTCGGCAGCCGCCATACCCACCTGCTCCATGGTCGCGAACGTACGGGCGAGGTCGTCCTCGCGCATCACCGACACCACACCGGGCTCGTACGCGGCCACGGCGGCCACCGCGGCCGCGGACCCGCTGCGCGCGGCCGCGCCGAGCACCCACGCCCCGCTGCCCGACCAGCCGACCAGGCAGACCGGCTCGCCGATGCTGTCCACGAACGCGGTGACGTCCTCCTCCAGGCGCGCGGGGGAGTGGTCCGGGTTGTCGCCCGACAGCCCTCGGCCGCGGGTGCTCGGCAGGTAGCAGGTGAACCGGTCGGTGAGGTGGGGGAGCAGAGCCTCCCAGGCGATGTCGCCATCCCCGATCCCGCCGTGGACCAGGACCAGCGCCGGCCCCCGTCCCCATACTCGTCCAGCGATCTCGGTGCCGTCGGCGGAAACGGCTCGGTGGATCCGCTCGTCAGTCATGGTGGTCTCCTCCTGAACGATCGCTGCGCCGGCGTTCGGTACGTCTACCGGGACGCTAGGCCGCGCGCCGCCGCTCCGGCATCGGCGCGATTGACCAACTGGCGGCGGTCGATCTACGCGGTTGTGCGTAGCCGCGTCGCCCTCACCGGGTGCCGGTCATCCCGTGGTCGATGGCGTAGCGCGCGGCCTGGGTCCGGGAGGTGACACCGATCTTGTGGAAGATGTTCGTCAGGTGCCGGGCGACCGTTCGGTCGCTGATGTAGAGCGCCTCGCCGATCTCCCGGTTGGAGCGGCCGTCGGCCACCAGGGTCAGCACCTCACACTCGCGCCGCGTCAGCCCGTCGGGCAATTCCCGCGCCGGCCGGTGCGCGCCCAGCCGCTCGTACGTCGCCTCCGCCCGCGCGACCTCCGCGGCGGCGGACGCCTCGTCGCCGAGCGCCTGATAGGCCTCGGCAAGCCGGACACAGGTGCCGGCGGCGTCGTACACCGCGCCCAGATCGTGCCAGCGCCGACAGGCGTCGCGTAGCACCGGGAGCGCCTCCTCGGCGCGGCCCTCGGCCAGCAGCACCGCACCGCGCGCAGTGGCCGCCATCGCCTCCAGCCCCGACGTTGCGTACGTCCCTGCCGTCGCCGCGAGCTCGGACGCGACAGCCGCCGCGTCATCCAGCCGTCCCGCCGCGATCGCGATCTCGACCGCCGCAGCACACAGCGGGGCCCGGCGCAACGGGTCGGTGCCGACCGCCGCCACGGCCGAGCGCACCGACGTCGCGGCACCCGCGGGGTCACCCTCCTGGAGCCGCAGCAGCGCCCGTCCCGGCTGCGGGTCACGCCCGCGGGCGTGTGCCTCGTCGTACGCGTCGGCGGCGCCCGGGTCGCCGCGCAACCGGCGCGCCTCGGCAACGACGTACCAGGCCTCCGCGGCGTAGTCGATCCGGTTGGCGTCGAGGTCCGCCCCAACCCGCAGCGCCTTCCGCTCGGCCTCGTCCCATTCGCCGCGGAACAGGTGGAGTTGAGCCCGGTGCACCGCGCACAAACCCCCGAACGCCACCGCCGCGGGGAATGTGGCCAGCCACCGCTCGGTCAGCTCGATCCAGCGGGTCATCCGGCGGATGTCGGCGACCTCGTGGCAGGCCGCGATGGTGTGGCAGTAGAGGGTGCCGGACACGAACGGGGCGAGCTCGCCGCCCAGGACGGCGACCATCGCCTCGTCGAGCAGCTTCAGCCCGTCGACCACGTGACCCGACTTGATCAGGGCGCGGCCTTCGCCATTGAGGCCCATAGCCACCAGGTCGGGCTGGTCGAGCCGGCGGCCGAGGTCCTGCATCCGGCGTGCTGCGTCCACCGCCGCCGCCGGTTGCCCGGCCTGGAGACTCGCCTCCACCTCGGTCAGGTGCAGCAGGTACCCGTGCACCGGGCACTCCGGGATCCCCTCCAGGAGACGTCCGGCGCGGCCGATCCAGCCCGTACCCTGTGGCTCGTCGCCTCGCGACAAGTGGAAGATCCCGAGCACCATGGCGGCCCACGCGGCCTCGACCGGTCGGGAGTCGGCCAGGAAGGCGTCGCACGCAGCGGCGCTCAGCCGCAGGTTGTCCTCGATACGGCCGAGCCACCACACGGCATCCGCGTACGCCGCGAGGTCGTTCGCGGTGAGCCGCTCGGTCGCGACCACGTCGAAGCGCGCCGCGGCGGTGGCCCAGTCCTGTGCCGTGTAGGCCTGCCGCGCCAGGGTCAGGTTGTCCGTGTGCTCGTCCACCCGCCGTTCCCCCTCGTGGGTGACACGCACGGGGCCGTAGGTTCGGAGCTGCTCAAAGCCAACCGAACCAGGGACGGCCGCCCGTGCGTGTCACCACTGCATTCTCTCGCCTCCTGCGTCTGCCCGGCATCTGGGTGCGTCAGGTCGCCTTCGAGACCGACCGGGTGGCGGTCACCGTGGCCCTGCGCCGGTGGCGCCTGGTCTGCCCCGACTGCGGCTACACGACCTGGTCTCGACACGACACCCGCCCGGTGGACTCGACCTGGCGGCACCTGGACCTGGGGGTGTGGCGCCTGGAGGTGCGCGCCCGGCTGCGCCGGCTGGAGTGCCCGACCCACGGGGTGCGCACCGAGGGCGTCCCCTTCGCCCGGTCCGGTTCCCGGTTCACCCGGGACTTCGAAGACCTGGTCGGGTTCCTGGCCACCACCGCGGACAAGACCACCATCTGCCGGCTGGTGCGCATCGACTGGGACACCGTCGGGCGCATCCTCACCCGGGTCATGGACGATCGCCTGGACCCCAACCGCCTGGAGTCCCTGTTCGAGATCGGCGTGGACGAGGTGAGCTGGCGCAAGCGGCACAACTACCTCACCCTGGTCTCCAACCACCGCACCCAACCAGGTGGTGTGGGGCGCCCAGGGCCGAGACACCGCCACCCTCGACGGGTTCTTCGACGAGCTCGGCCCCGAGCGCGCCCAGCGGGTCACCGCGGTGTCGATGGACATGTCGGCCGGCTACGCCAAGTCCGTCGGCAAGGACGGGCACGCCCCCGCAGCGGTGATCTGCTATGACCCGTTCCACGTCGTTGCCCTCGCCACCAAGGCCCTGGACGTGGTCCGTCGCCAGGTGTGGAACGACATGCGGGCCCTGGACGCCGCCGCGGCCAAGCGGTTCAAGGGCGCCCGCTGGGCACTGCTGAAGAACCCCACCGACCTCAACGACGACCAGGCCGCCACCCTGCGCCGCCTGCGCCGCCGCGGCGGCGACCTGTGGCGGGCCTACACCTTGAAGGAGGCCCTGCGCGCCGTCTTCGCCGGCGACCTGGAGGAGACCGAGGTCGCCTACCTGCTCGACCGGTTCTGCTCCCGGGCCTCCCGCAGCGGGCTGAAGCCGTTCCTGACCCTGGCCCAGACCATCCGCACGCACCGTGCCGGGATCTTGGCTACGGTTCGACTCCGCGTGAACAACGCCCGGCACGAAGCGCTCAACCGCCGGGTGCGGATGATCGTCAACCGCGCCTACGGCTTACACTCCTCACGCGCCGCCCTGGCGCTCATCATGTTGACCGTGGGCCCGATCACCCACGTGCTGCCCCACGAACGCGCCGCGGTTCCCGACGGATGAGCCACATTCGTGCCGGGAGCCCCCAAAACCGTCGCCGCACCATCTTCGGCGCCGTCGATCTGGCCAGCGGCCAGTGGTTCTACCAGGTGACCCGCAAGGCCATCAGCACAAGCTTCACCGCGTTCTGCGAGCACCTGCTGGCCGCCTACCCAGCCGCTCCAAGATCGTCCAGCGGTGGCTTGCCACCCACCCCCGGATCCAAGTGCTGCACGGCGCGCGCTACAGCCCCACGACAACCCGGTCGAGCGGATCTGGGGCGCGCTCAAGGCGTGGCTGGCCAACAACCCGACCCTGACCATCCAAGGCCGTGTCCGCCAGGTGCACGCCTTCTTCCGCCAGCGCAGCCCCGCGCAGATGCTGACCACCGCCGCGCCGCACAGCTCACCGTGGCTGCCCGAGGATTACGTGCAGAACTTCAGGGAGGCCGCTTAGCGGCGGCAGGGGGCGGCGCTTGTGCTGCACGGCCTCCCAACACCAACCCGGGCTGAGGCCGCCACGTGATGGGAGAGGACCCGGCGACATGGAGGTGTCGAAGGAGTCAAGGGGCATCTGACGGCCAGCGTTGCCACACGGTCGTAGAGATCCGGCTCACATCCAGGACGATCGGATCGTTACGGCTTGGGCCCGCGCAGGTGTCCGCCGGATCGCAACGGCAAGGCAGGCAAGCAAGGCGAGCGAAGCTTCTATTGTTGTCAAGCCCGAAGCGGCGACCCGTACTGCGGGAGGGCCCGCGATCCTGTCTTACGGCACCGGCGCGCTGCCGCGCCGTCTCCGGCTTGGCCACCAGGCAGTCCACGGCCAGATGGTGACGCACGGTACTTCGTCATGCGCCCTGCGACACTGCTCGCCCCACTGCGGCACGACCGATCCTTGCGGCAGACACGTCAGCCAGGACGGCAACGACGGCGCCGCAGCCCGACCTGGGATCGCGGGCCGTCCGACCCGGGAACGGGACGCGAATGCCCGACACCATCCCTGTCCCCAGCGCGGCGCGCCGGCCTGGATCACCGAGCGGTTCCGGCTCGGCTCAACGGACGGCTCGGTCGAGCACCTCAAGACCGGCTGCGTGAACAACTATTGGCTCACCCCGGCTGGCCGAGATGGTCGAACGGGAGCGGCCTGCCGCCCTGGATCGCGACCTGGCGGGCACTGCCCCCCTGACCCGATCCGGCCTTGCGGGCTCCTGGGCCTCGTAGGCAGGGCCGCCGAGGAGCCAACCAGTCATTGGTGGTGAGCAGCACGGCCGGGCTGCCACCCAGCAACCGACCGCCTATCCGCCGTTGGGCAGGCGGACAGCGGCACGTGCGAGCCAC
>WNGE01007188.1_pt1 | contig 12178 bp, 20 predicted proteins | sample 5400651 | NCBI WGS metagenome assembly WNGE01 (sample SAMN13153370, study PRJNA577476) | soil metagenome | isolation source: 60 cm soil or saprolite under grassland replicate 2 | place: USA:California | collected 2016-06-15 | reverse complement strand
AGCTCTTCCCTCGTCCGCATCGAAGCAGGTAATCTCGTCGCCATGGGGTGCTCCTTTGCCGGGCCTGCTAAGCCCGTTTTTCGATTCGCAGGCAAAGGATGCACCCCGCCTAATTTTCCAGCGAATCTAGGCCTTCACCCAAGGGGGTCTCGGGGGAAGGCACAGGGCGGCAGGAAAGCATTGGGGCAGAGCGACTTCGAGACCTTCCTGACCACCTCTCCCTGGGCTCCTGCGGGGCTCCCTGGGCGGCGAATCCACGGCCCCCTTCCCCCGACAGCCCCCATGCCCTCGACCGCTCCCTGGCCCCGGAAATCGCAGCAATATCAAGGCGTGTTTAGTCACTAAACACGCTGCGCTCGGCCCCGGCACAGCAACCGGCCCGATGGCTGCTCACTGCGGCTTGGGCTCGTTCGCGGCGGGCTCAGAACCGAATGCGTTGATGGGGCGGGAGCGAATAGGACCGGTCGAGTTGCGATTCCATTGCGTCGAGTATCTGATCCCGAGAACCGTTGATGCGAATTCTGGATGCAACCGACTTGTGCACGATAACGGCCGCAACCTCCCCGTAGTTGGACTCGACGGTCTTTGTTTGCATGGCCTTCGCATCGGTCGCGGTGGTCGGTCCCTCGATGCTCTCAATGATGTTGTCACGGGATGTAATGACGAACCAAACAAGCGGCTCAGGGCGAACGGGCAAGGGCGGTGCGTCGGTGGCTTGCTGTCCCTCGATGGCTTCCCAGTCAGTGAGAGGCAGCGGCGGTATTACTGGCATGAAAGAAATGAATCTCTCCTCACAGTTTCCGAAGCCCCGTTAACCGCCCATATTTAGATAAATTTAGATTATGCCCAAGCGAAACCGAGGCCGACCACCCACGAACAAACCCACGGTCGAACAATGCCTTAAGATTAAAATCCAAGACCTCGTTACCGGCCGACAATATCTTCCTGATGGTTGGTCAATAAACACAAACCGGCTCAGGGTGCATCATCTCGAATGGCTGATCGACAATGTTCCAGCAAACTGTAAGACCGGCTTGTACTTCGTGCGGGGAGATGATGGCCGACGATACCGCGATATTCTCATTACTCCTGACCGCACGCACATCGGGACCAGGGACCAGATCGTGCATGAACTCGACATCAAAAGCCCGTATCGATCCCAACGTGAAATGCCGAACAAACGTCATACTCGATACCGGAAAGATATATTGAAGCGACTGAATGTGTATGATGTTGATCCGACCCGCGATAATGAGTTCAATCCACCGCACAAAGGCCTTCGACGACATTGGAGCACATACTGGCAGAAACGAATGTTGGCGGGCTTGGAAGATATTGTAGTGCCGCAACCGAACAGAATGCGAAGTGAGACGTGGCGAAAATTACTGAACAAACTCCGGAAATGGAGTGGGCAGAAGCCGATCAAGTATTTGCCTGGGCGGGGACGGAGACGGTCAATTCGAGCTTAGTCGAGAGAATGTTCCCACAACGGTTTATCTTCGCTGCTTGCTCGTCACTCATGTCAATGCACCTTTTACGGCTGTTCGTCACACATACGGTCCCGCAGTCTCCGCATTTTCGCTTCGTGCCTTCTATATTGTACGCGGAGCCGTTGCTCTTCCTCCGGGCTCGGTTTTTCCAAGCGTGCCAGGAAATCTTCGGCCTCGGGTCCCGTCACCACCTCGGAGTGGAGGTCCTTTAGTTGTTGACATGCTTCCTCGAAAGTATGTTTTTTCATGAAATTGCTGAAGTCCAGGAATATGGTGAAGCATAGGTCACCAACTTTATCACGCCGACCCATGACGCCGAACGCATAGTTGGGAGATAGGGCGATAAACACCGGGCCTTCATCATCCCCCATTTCTTCATCGGAGATTTTGACAGGCGGGCGTTTTGTTCGTTCCACACCCTCGATCATGACGCCCGTTCCACCATTCTCGTCGTCTTGAACACTGGCCTTGTAGCGCATTAACTCCTCGCCTTCCGGGACCACGATCGTGATGCTGTTGTGCGTCACCTCGATCGTCCAGAATGCATCCGGAAACTGCTTCTCGGCGGCACAGCACACATAATATCCGTGACGAGTCTGCTCAAGGCCAAGGTCATCGTCCAACCAACGCATTCGGCTTTCGTGTAGTTTCGTCATGCTTTGCTCCTCGGTGATGTTAGGCCGCCGCTACCATTTGCTCTTCTTTTTCCGCCTTGATCTTCCTTTGGTGATCGACGAACTGTGCCCATGGCGTATCTCGAATGACGGTCACGCTAATGCCGTCTCGGTTCTTCAGGAGTTCGCTCTCATGCTCGATAAACGACTGGCGATCCTCAACCGGGCACGCCTCCTCGGTCGCCTCGATTGCATGTTCAGAGTGCGCGTCTTCAAACTCTTCATCCCCAAGTTCAACCGGCATCGACGGGTGATTGTCCCATTCCCACCGCGTCCATGCTCGATTCGAATCAGGCGAGGTGTCGGTTGCTTGGTACTTCTGAAGCGGCCAAATCATGTCCTGGACCTCCACTGGATAGCCCATGAGCCAACGAGTGAAGGGCGCGTTCTGAACTGACCCCGGCATGCGATGGGTGACGAAGTGCTCCCAGTCGCCGTCGATCTTTCCCCAATCAAGCACGGCATAGCGATTGACTGCACTCCACGGAATCGTTCCGGAATACACAAGCGAACCATCATGAATAACGCGCATGCGGTCCTCATCCAACTGAGTAAGATCGACTTCCAGAACGAGACCTTGGATGGGCTCCTTCTCCTGGTCCTCCTCGCTCTCCTCTGCTTCCATATTTTCAGGCTCACCCGGAGGATCGCTCCAGGGATGACAACCATTGGCTTCCCACGGATTATTCTCGGTCAACCACACTCCACACTCGGAGGTAATACCGTTCTGCTTGATCTCCTCCAGTTTGGAAGCGGACGTTCCGTGGAAATGTTTGGTGGAACGATGGCCAAGGAGAAACATCCAATACAGTTTCTCCAACGCTTCCCTAAAACCACTGCGGATTTCCCCGGGCGTCTTGTCGGGCATTTGCTTGGCCAACTTCTGCAAATGACGTCGGATGATATCGCCTGCTACGTTCTCTTCCGGATCGATCTGTTCGGCATCCATTTCCAGACAGTCCGTCCAGATTTCATCAAAGGTCAGTATCGAGCCATTACGCTGCCGCCAAAGCCTTCCCTCGATGTCAAACATGCACGTCCACAGAGCAAACATGGGATCGGATTCTCTGTCGCCCCGTCTCCTATCCTGGATGAACTCCTCCGAGAGTTTTTCAAGCGGGGTGTTGGTTTTTTTACAGACCGCTTCCACATCCTCCAATATTCCGCTCTTGATCCTTTGCACGGTTTCCTTAAATGATTTCCCGCAGGTATTCGCCACCCGCTGGACCTTGTCGGGCTCGCTCTCGGGGAACAGACGGAACTTGACCCAGTTGCCGAAGGCTTGGTCGGCATCGATTACCTTGTCTCGGTCTGCGTCTTGCTTCTCGATGTAGTAGTTCAGGAAGTCACCAAGCACCTTCCTCGCGTCTTTCAACTCTTCATCCTCGACGGGCGTGATCCCCTGCGCCTCCAATACCCACCGGATGTCCTCCCGTGCCTCTTTATCGCCATATGCCACCACGGCCGTAATGAACTGGGGCCAACTACCACACGGCAAGGTCATCCCGACCGCCTTGGAAATATCCGGCCCTCTCGGCGTCTTGATATTGAGAATCCACGGTACCTTCGGTGAGTCGGCAGGAACCGGACCCTCATAGTACAGGTCCACGAACTCACATTCCGGGTCATCGACAGCGTCCTTGATATTGACGAACACCTGCATGTCGTTGCCAAGGTCGAACCCGGCACTCTTCGCACGATAGAGAGCCTCCCGACCACGCTTCACTCCATCTCGGTATTGCTCACGCATCTCTTCGTCAGGCATCGCCGAAATGTACGCTTCCAGGCGGTTCTTCGGTTTCCCCTCCTCTGCCTTTCTCTGGGCCTCAAAGATCGACTTGATCGCTGCTTGTCGTCGCCTCTCTTGCTTTCTCATTTCAATGCTCCTGTGTGTCCATAAGGGTAATGAAGTGCCGCGCGAATGCCTCACGGTTTCCGATATTCAAGTGATGAACCGCATATCTGGCAGTCAGTATTGCCAGGGCCGTTGCAATGATCGCCGGTTCGGTCTCGGTCGCGTCGATGGTCTTTTCGATTGCCTCAACCAGATCGTCGATTTCGTCGTGCGGAACATTGTCCTCTTCATTCATATGATTTCTCCCCATTGTGTCCCGGCCCCGCTACGTTTCGTTTCAGTGCCTCAACGGCTGCAGTCCCGGCTTCGTGAGCAGCGCCAGAGGCTTTGTCATTGGCGCGTTCACGGGCTTTTTTCATCAGAAACTCCAACTCGGCGTCATACACATCATCATATTCGGCATTGTAAGCCTCATCGTAGATCGCCGCGACTTTCTCATCATCATAGATTTGTTGCCCTTGTGTTTCTTCAGTCATGTCTCAGTTCCTCCTCTGTCTCGATCCCTCCGGCCCCCGTTCGCTCGTTACGCCGCGGCCTCTACCTTCGTCGGTTTGATCTTGTAGGTTTCATTGAGCGGTTCTGTCACAACGGCCATCGTGTCCTTCGTAACGGAAATACTGATGGTGCGTTCGGCCACATTGATGACCAGGGTGCCTTCTGCGCTTTCACCCTCTTTTTCCCCGCCACTATGATACCACCATAGGTGACCTTCGATTTTTAGCCGACACAGACCGCCGACCGTATCTTCGTCATCGAGATCAAGCACGTTCCCTGCGGCATCTTCGGCTTTGACTTACCATGCGTCCTCCTTAGGAGGTCGCGAAGCAGCCCTTCCCATCAGGCTCGAACCGCCACACATCCCAGTCCTGCTCAACCATCTGACCCTTAAACTTGATCTCGACCTTGGCAACGTTGTGCGCGGCGAGATCGTCCATTCTGCTTCTGTAGTCATAGGTGTCTCCCGTTGCGGTCAGGCCATGATAGCCGCCGCCGTTGATCCAGTTCGGTGATGTTGTTGGCTGGTCGAGTTGGCAATCAGTCAATCAACAACGAGAACTCAATGATGGGAATATTATAAACCAGTTGAAACAAAATCGCAAGGGGGGCGTGTACGATTCAACCAGAGTGACAGTGAAATATTAGGAAATAGTTTGAAGTGAAAAAACTTGAGGAAAATGAAAATATGAGGGAAACTACGCTACGGACTTTCCTTGATTTCTGATCCTGCTATCTCGGCCTACGTGCTCCCATTTGTGCTGTCGATGCCTGATACGATGACAGTTCGCGCATAGCACCTCGCATTTCTCCAACTCGGCCTGCAACGACCCCAGACCGACCCGATAATGTAATGCGTCGGCGATCTTAAAATTCTTCTCGACCCCGGGCTTGTGATGGAAGTCGAGCACCACGGGGTTATCGATGCCACAGTCAACGCAGCACTTGTCGGCCATGTATTCGGTCATGAACTCGCGAATGGCCACACGACGTAACCGGTTCGCCTCTGCTCGTTTCGACGGATGTGATTGTCGGGCACCATGAAGATCACCCACCAGCCCTCAAGCGCAAACGTCTTAATCTGGAAATATCCTCGGGCAGGAACCAAGTCCTGATCCTGCCGTAAGGTCGATACTGATTTTGCCGATTAAGTTCCCGTGCCGCCTCGATATCGCTCAGGTCGGAAAGCAAAACGGCCCGCGCAGCATTATTAGCCACCGGGCCGTCATCAGATTCGGAATGTACGGGCGGTGCTAGGACATTCACTCAATGTGTCCGGATCGTCCTGCGCGTCCCGGAGGCTTCCTTATCGAAAAACACCGCGGTGATGGCTGGGAGAGCATCGATCATTTCGGATGGGGCATTATATTTGCGGGCCGTTTCCTGCAATACGTCCACCAAGCGCATGTACCGTCGAAACGTATCGGCCGAAATCATGTTTAGTTCACCATCAACCGTTGGGACTGATCGTGCTCGTAGAACATAGCCACCAGCACCGGCAAATCTCGAATGAAGTCATCGGGCGCATCGACATCCTTGGCCGCTTTCTCCAATGCATCACAGATTCTGACATAACGATCCAAGGTCTCTTCGTTCATTATAGTCTTCCTCTGATTGATTGTTCAGTATATCATATTTTATACTAACAATCAATCCTCATCAGACATCTCACGTCGATCCTGCAAGGTCTTTCTCAGGTCATTGGCGAAACTGGTGGCGACGGGGGTTCGATATAACTCCTCTCGGAACTCGGCTTCCTTCAGTTCGGCAAGGATTGCGCCGATGGAAGGTGGATACTCGACAAACTCCCTGATGATTCTCCGATAGGCGATGGCGAGGACAGCTTGGCTGGGTTGCATATATGCCAGTTCCTCCCGCAGTGCCGAAAGGATGACGGTCTTGTTGCCTTTCGCCATAGTCGGAAAAGAAGCGAGCGTGGTCAGAATGAAAGCCGCCTGTTGGATTGCCGTAGAGGGTCGACAAGCATTGGTGATTTTCTGGATCAGGGCGGGTGCTTGGTCTTCCATAAACTTATCGAACTCGGCCAGAACCGTCTCCATGGCGGGAATGTCCCAGGTATAAGTTCGTTGTATCCGGCCGGTCCAATCGTTCCAGGTGCCTTCCGCAGCGTCCAGATCCCTGAGAGTGCCATAAATCGAGGCCACGGACGAATCAGCAGTGACCGTGGTAACGTCGGTGTTGGTGTGGTCGGTGATCGTGATATCGTTGTCGTCGGTGATGATGATTTCGTTGGGCATTAGTGGATTCTCCTTTTCTGGTTAGGGTCGAATAGGTCACCGAACACTGTCATTACGGACTTTTCAAACTCAGGGTCAAATCCTGACGACCGCGGTTGGCTGTCGTAATCGTCCGTCCACCGCTTGTCCCGCAGCCACGTCGCCGGAAGGGCAATGTAGCGGACTTCCCTGCCAGCAACTGACCGTGCGTAACCGGCCGCCTTGTCGATAATGGTCCGGGGATGCACACCACCTCGGACCGCCGCCATGAACTCGGTGCGGGCGTCTTCCTTCTTTTCTCGCCGCGGATAGACCGACCAGAAGTGCTCGAAGTCGGCGGCATATAAATCTACGTTGCTATCGTGGCAGTGCGTGGCTGGACTAGTGTCGGGGGCGGGGTTGCAGGGTAGGTCTGTGGCGGTTTCCTCTACACCGTGTTGGACATTATCAGGTGTGCCATGATATCCAGTGTCGATATCGGTCTCTTGATTTGACTTACTTCCCTCTCTCTCTTTCGGAAGTGTTAGATTCAGTGGTTGAGTTCCATGGTTAGATTCAGTGGTTAAGGGTAGCGATTCCGTGGATACCCCGCCGTGATTTCGCTCCATACCCACCGCGGAATCGCTACCACCCCACCGTGATTTCGCTCCACCCTTTTTCCAGTTGAAGTCCGTGATACTCGACTGATTGAAGCGACTATCCCGCAGCACATATCCCGCCCGCACCAACTCAGATATATGCTTGCTGGCGGTCTTGTGATGCATCCCGACCGCAGCACCCACCGTGGCATTCGATGGGAAGCAGAGCCCGGTCTTGGTATTATGGAACAGGAACAGCAAAGCGCCAGCCACCCGCACAGCCCCATCCGACAGGTTGGTATCGGCAAGGATCGTGTTGAATAGTTGGTGTTTCTGCTTTCTCTTGTTATTCGTCATCGGTTCCCCCCTTGATGAAAATGGTCGTGATGATTCCACCCGCCCGAACAGGACTTTGGCATGAATCAGATTGTCGCTGATTGTCTGCCGAAAATGTGCTAATAAATAGAGTGTCAGGCAATATCAGTCTCCATGTGGTGTTGTCTGGTTAGGTGCTCCATTTCGATTGGTCTTTCCATTCGGTTGGGGTGTCCTTCTGAGGTTCTGGTCAGGTTCCTTTTGGTCTTCGGTTCGGTGTGGGGCTGTGGTTCAAAAAGACCGCTGCCCTTTTCGTTGTCATGCTGCCTGTTTCTCCTGCATCTTGGCCAGCCCCGCCGCGACTAACTTCCGCAGCACATCACTCAGCGAAACCTCCATCTGGTCCGCTATTGCTTCGGCCTGCTTCAAGTGCTTGTCGGAGATCCTGAACGCGACCGTGTTGGGAAGGTCGCCGGGTTTTACTCGCATGGGATTTTCCTCCTTTTCTGTATTTATCTCGCAAATATCCTCATCACAAAGAAGTAGCCACCCCCGGAATGAACCAGGGTGACGGCGATAGGTCTTCGACGGGGTTGTTTCGACGGATTGGCTGGATATGTCGAGGGTCGCGAATCTTCAAAACCACGGCCGAATAATGCGCTTGGTCACAACGATTATATTATCTCATTATTTGCTCGTAAGAGTCAAGCACCAAATATTTGTAAAGTTTTTAGTTGGAAGGAAAATGAAGAAAATGGTAGGCTAACTTATTCCGCCGCTTCCATCACGACGACCGGCGTAGGCGACACGGTGACCGCAAGCGCACCGATCTCCGAAAACACCCGCATGAATTTGTCTGGTTTGCGCCCAAGATAGAAAACCACTTGACCTTGGGATGCGGGTCTGATTGCCGCTTGACCCCGATGACGGAATTTCAACCGACCCACGACAAGGCAGTACACCGAACACTCCCGAACGACCCGGTGGAACCATTCCGTATCCGTTTCGGCATTCATCAACAGGACCGCTTCTTTGACTTCACCGGATTTGTACGACTGAAGGAACTTGTCGAATCCACGGCACCAGATTCGAGTACGGTGGATTCAGGAACACCCGGCCGAGCCATTTTTGACACAGGCCATCATTGTGTTTCGTGTAGAATCGTTTCGCCATGACGGTACGTTGCGCCTCGATACATGATGCCGGGTCGAGATCGATTTCACCAAGGACCGTCCGCACCAACTCGATGATTTCAGGGGGCGTGTACCATTCATCGTCGGCATTGGCCCCTCGCCTTTCGCACCCCGACACCAATGTGGCCGCTTGCTGCAAGGTCAAATCGGCAACGGTTGCCATTTTGGCCCGGACCTTTGCCTTACCCTTGGCGATCTGCATGTAGAGTCGGGCGGTCCTTGGTTGGATCGTCGGGCATTCTTTGCGGAGCCAACCCGCCCAGTGGCCGTGACCCATCTTGTCCTTGGCCTCTTGGAGAAGTTCCCCTGCGTTGATGGCGTGCTCGATCCCCCGCCGCATTGCCCCGATATAGGACTGGTGCTCGGCGTTGATGCGCTCGGCAATGTGCACAAGCCGGTTCGATTGCCACGCCACCATCAGTCAAACCTTCTCATCGGCGGGTTGTGTTGGCGCGGTCGGTAGTTCATTCGCCCACCGGAATACTATGAACGGCGAACAGCATGGACCGGCCGGGAAGAAACCGAACGTAAGGCCATGACAAGCGACCTCGGTGCCGCACTCGGTCTTGTCGCCCCCGAATACATCGTGCTTCGGCTTCATTCCATGTTGCTCGGCCTGTGCGATGAATTTTTTCAGGTCTGCCAGCGTCTCGATCCGTTCCCAGAACAATGATCCATCAGGCTGTTTTTGGTGTTTGGGCTGCGTGTTGCCGTTGGAGTTCGCGCCGATATCGGGTTCGGCCTTCTGCACGGGCTCCTTCGGCGCGGCCTCGGCGGGCTGGCCATTGCCATTGGCGTCGGCCCTGACCTTGGCGCGAGCGCGGGCGTCAGTAGGGACCGGATCGGGCGTCGGTGCAGGCTCGGGTTTCGGTGCGGCCTTCTTGCGTGACTGGCGCGGCTGCGTGGCCGGTCGCTCCCTGCCGTCCTTCCCGACCCGCTTGTCCGACTTCGGAATTTCCGAAGTTGCCTCCAATTGCTCTCTGACCGCCGCCACCGTCTTATCACTGACCCCGACCATCTTGGCGACCGCGTTGTTCGCCAGTTCAGGGTTCTGCTTGAGGACTCCGGCAACGACCTCCCGCTTCTGCTCGCTGGTGAGATGCCTTCGCAACGAATTCGCCGTGCAGACAAACCGGAGCGCCTCGGCATCATCGCCCTCGAATTCCTTATATACGGCATCGACCCCGGCTGCTGCGGCGGCGCGGTGACGGGTCCAGCCCTCCAGCACCTTCCCCTGGTACGTGTGGATCGGAAACTGCGGGAGGAAACCCTGGGCCTTGATGCTGGCGACCACGGCCTCGAATGCCTCGCCCTCGACCAACGGGAACAGCAGCGCGAACGGGTGGGGCTCGGTCGGCGTGGTGGCGCTGCCGGTCGGGGTCTGGGGTTTCTTGGGCTTGCCTGCCATCGTCGGTTCCTGGGCCGTGCGGCACGGTGCGGCCGTGCGGGGGCCGTGGTGAGCAGCGCGAATCTTGCTACCGTCACCTTATTATGGCCTCTCCCCGGTCGGTTTCCAAGGGGTCGGTGAGGGCTATATAGACCTATTCGTGAGGCTATACTTGACGTTACCCGCCGCGCCGACTATGTTCCGGGTACCATGAATCTACGACGGACAACTTGGCGGATACCGCTAAGAAAATCGGCAGATCAGAGCGATGGATGATGCGCCAGGGTTATTTCGGGTTATGCCGATGGGTGTCTGGGTGGACCTCTATCGCAAACGGGGGCAACAGCATGATCAAGCGGCGGATCGACAAGATCTTCATCCCTGTCAACCCAAAGATGCTCGACAGAATCGAGTGGCGTTCAATTGTTTCCCAGTCCTTCCACTCCAAACACCTGGTCCAGCAAACTCTCGAAAAGGGCCAGGATGCATGGAAGCGGATCAAAAAGTCGCCCCGGAAACAACAGAGTTATCGAGACTGGCAGGCCCTGATCGACGCCTATGAAGTTGGGGAAGAACTCTGTGAATCGCTCGCCGGGAAGAGACAGGGCGGCAGATATAATCGGCTGCTCTCGGCGTGGCTCAAGTCGCATGGGTTTGACGATATTCCGAGTGCGACCAGGACATACATGCGCAACGTCGGCAAGCATCAAGGTGATATAGAGGTGTGGCGCAGTACCAAATTGACGCCGGAAGTCCGAATGAAGTTGAACAATCCCAAAACCGTCTGGCAACATTACGAGCGATGGCGGAAGTGGAAGAAAGATTAGGAGAAGGCAGAATGACTCGACGTGCGATGGTCCCCGAATGTGCGATGATGCCCGCAGACGACGACCTCTTCATCTTGTTGGACGGAAGGAAAATCGCGAAACGGGGCAGACCAGGAACGCCTCAAGCAATGACCTGGGTATCATTGGAGCCCGGATATGCAGTTTACGACGATGGCGACGAAGAGATCGTTGTGACTTATCGCGGACACCGAATTCAATAACCGAATTCGAGCACACATGAACGCCACCGCCGCCCCCCTGAAACTCCTCGACTCAAACCTGCTGCTCAATGCTCTGCGCGGCAAGACGGCACCGGCATCGGTCTGGGACGGCTTAGAGAAATTCTGGTCGCTGGATGCCGAACGTGCCCCCGCTCCCATCAGGCCCGAACGCTGTGAACCGGCCCGACTGAATGCTCGGCAACCGGTCCGTCAGCGCCGCCGTCCTGATGTTCACCGATCTGCCCGTGTCGAATCCTGGTCGCCCTCATCGAGTTGGGTACCCCCGTGGCAGGACAAAGCGACCCTCTGCATGTGCCTCTGTCTATCTGAGAACACAGTGGATGCCTGGGTGCGTCAGGACTTGTTACCGTTACCGAGGAAACGCGGCGGCAAGTTGATGTGGAAGTGGAGTGAAGTCGAGAAGCGCCTTGAAGGCGACGATACACAATCGCCTGAGGAACTAGCAGAGAGTATACGAAATGCCACACGACGAGCGGCGAAGGGCGAGTAAAATCAAGATCGGGACTTTCGCCTCGGTCATTCGCTCCTTCATGACCAGTCCGAAGTTCCTAAATTATGCACCGGCAACACGGGACGCTTGGGCTCGTGAACTCAAACTGGCCGAACGCATCGATACCCTTGGTGCAATCTCGACCGATGTGATCCGCCCATCGCTCATCCAGGCATTTCTCGATGGGCTCTCTGATCGTCCAGCCAAGCAGGCCAACGCTCGCACTGCCATCAAGGCTTTGGAAAGGTGGGCACTGGTTCGCGATATACTGCCGTTTCCGATCACGACAGGCACCGAGATTATCGGGTCTGATGGCGGTCATATCCCCTGGAGCGATGAACAGGTAGAACTTGCCGAGACCCATGCTCGTCCTGAAATGGCTCGTGCCGTCACCC
>WNGE01007187.1_pt1 | contig 12179 bp, 1 predicted proteins | sample 5400651 | NCBI WGS metagenome assembly WNGE01 (sample SAMN13153370, study PRJNA577476) | soil metagenome | isolation source: 60 cm soil or saprolite under grassland replicate 2 | place: USA:California | collected 2016-06-15 | reverse complement strand
TTACGATAGAATACGCAATCTTCGCGAATTCGACGAATTTGCCTTAAAAACCCTCGAAACTGACGAATCAGAGGCCGAGAAACTCGAAAAAAAATCGTCCAAATTCGTCGAATTTGGACGCCTCTTTGTTCGTAAATTTCGTCGATTTCGCATTCGTATTTCAGTCGTACTCCCGTTGCTCCGGCCAGTTGAAGCATTTTGGCTGTAACATCAGCTGGAGTGGTAAGGCCATTCAGGGACATGAGGTAGGCTGCGAGGCCGGCAACGTGTGGAGAAGCTGTCTCACAATCGTTAGTTGGTAGCTCTGATGTATGAAATGGAAGTTAAGTGACCTACCCATGCTGGTACCGCTCAGTACCGCGGTCGAGGTATCAGTGGCGATTCCAACACTTTGGACCTTGACTCCAGGAGCAAAGATATCAACAGCTGTACCAAAGTTGGAGAATGAGGCTCTCGCATCACTCCCATCGATGGCACCAACCGTTATTGCTGTTGCGGCGGACCCAGGAGACGTGTTCAAAGCATCTTGCTATTCGGAGTTGCATCTTGCACGTACGAAGTATTTATTCTCGGGGGATTGCAACTTACATTCTCATTTCCAGCTGCAACGACAACTGTCACACCAGTTTGAGTTAGGGCGGCAATTGCCGAATTGAGCGCACTTGACTTCGCGCCTCCGAGAGACATGTTCATGACGGACTGTTCTAAGTCCTTAATGTCCTTGTTGTCTGTCTCTAGTGGGTCTAGTGTATAGTCTAACTCTGAATAGGGTTCTAATACCTTATCTTTAGGGAGTAGAAGAATTTCTTCCTCTTATAGAAGAGCTTTAGCCTACTTCCTAAAAAGGTTCCTTATAGTAGTACTCTGTTAGGCCTAAGTTCCTTTAGCTTATAATACCCCTTCTCTTTGTTTACAGAGTAAATCTAGTAGGGTCTAAGCCACCTAAAATTAAGCTTCCTACTAGTCTTGTGCAAGATAGCTTTGTTAGTATCCTCTTCCCTTATCTAGAATTGTCTAGCTCTAAGTTTAATAAGTTTCGCCCTGTTAGTAATTTCTTCTGTAAAAAGGGTTCACTATGTTAGGAATTTGGATTCCACAGGTAAGATGGGTTCTCTGCTATAGACTATATAGAAAGGTGTGTATCCTGTGGGTCTATACACTGTCGTTCTGTCTACAAATAGCATAGCTGCTAAATTCTCATCCTACTTAGCTCTAAGCTTTAAAAGTGCGTCTTTAATAGGTTAATGTCCTCTTTTAATCATTCTGTTCACAGGTAGGTGGTATACTGAAATCTGGATCCACTCTACTCCCTATTTGTTAAGAAGGTTAATCACCTCTACTTTGAATTCTCTACCTCTGTCTAGAACTATCCTCTAGAAAATCCCATGTCTACAGATAACGTCTTCCTAGATGAACTTTGCTACTCCTATTACTCCCTTACTTAAAAGAGCTCTAGCTTCCACCTAGCCACTTATGTTGTCTTAGGCTACTACTAGGTACTTCTTCTCTCTTCTTTCTAGCATAAAGGTAATGTTAATAGCCTATTTCTCTATTAGTCTATTAGAAGCTGTTAGGTATATAGCTTCTTCCTGTCTTCTAGCCACTCTGAACTAACATGCTAGACAGCTCTTAACATAGTCCTAGACATCTCTATAATAGCCATCAAATTCCCTTGGCTCAAATTCCCTTGGTTCAAATTCACTTGGCTCAAATTCCCTTGGCTCAAATTCCCTTGGTTCAAATTCACTTGGCTCAAATTCACTTGGCTCAAATTCCCTTGGCTTAAATTCATTCCCCTTGGCCCAAATTCCCTTGGTTCAAATTCCCTTGGCTTACATTCTCTTGGGCTCAAATTCCCTTGAGCTTAAGTAAACACCAAACAGTGATTATTTACTATAGAGTGAACATTCGCCTCTTAGTGAATATTCACTCTGTTGACAGAAAATCACCAGAAATGGAAGGAAAGCCTAAAAAAAAAAATAACAACCTGGACGTTTCCTAAATTATTCTGATTAATAGTGAATGTACACTGTTTGGTGACTATCCACCAGATGGCAAACATTCACCTTCTGGTGAACATTCGCCTTCTAGTAAACATTCGCCTTCTAGTGAATATTACCTAAACAGTAGACATTCACTAAACAGTGGACATTTACTAAACAGTAGACATTTACTAAATAGTGGACATTCACTAAATAGTAGACATTCACTAAATAGTAGACATTTACTAAACAGTGGACTTTTACTAAATAGTAGACATTCACTAAATAGTAGACATTCACTAAACAGTGAACACTCACCACAGAGTGAATATTCACTACCTAGTAGACAGTCACTAAACAGGGTACATCTACTATTAATTAGGACAAGTTAGGAAACGTCTAGGGTTATTATTATTATTATTTTAGTTATCCTTAAGTGAGTATTTACTAAACAATAGACAGTTACTAAACTGTGTACATTCACTATGAATTAGAGGAAATGTCTAGAGTTCTTAGTATTTTTTTAGGCTTTTCTTTATTCTTAGTACCTTATTACCTTTAAAAACGCACGAGCTAAGGACTATAAGCACTATAAGATAGTTAGAGTCTAATAATATAGTATAAGTAGTAGTAAAGGGGTAATAAATTACAAGTAAACAAGTAATAAGATACAAAATGATCTTTTACTATTAATAGGAAATTTAAGATTTATATATTCTCTTTACTACTAAATATAACCTCTAGAAAATACTACTTATAATTATTATTTGTCTTAGATATAAATCCTATTATTATTAGACTTTATTAAATAGTTAATAGTTCTTATAGTCTATAAGCTATATCTATTTATTATACTTTTAAATACTTATAATATCCTTACTCTTCTCTTAAGTCTCTATTATTACTACTAAGGTTAGAGTTATTATTACTTGAATTACTACTATTATTAAACCTCTTTTTTAAGAGATTAAGAATATAGTCTTCTATTTAAGTCTAGTCTAGTAATATAGTATAAGTTATTATATTATATATTTTCTAAGTATAACTTATTTCTTTGATTAATTTACTAATATAGTTATTAGAGAGCTCTTAATTAAGATTTATCTTTATTAAAGTCATGTATTTATAGTTATTAAAGATAAAAGAGTTATATAAGTAGAAATAGAAGTGAATTTTAGTTACTACTAGTAGTTTATCCTTTAATATAGTTAAAATCTAGTTATTAATATACTTATATAACTTATCTCTTTCTTAGAATCTAAATAAATTAAATAAAGAGTAAGATCTCTTAGAGTAAGACTTATATCTTAGTCTAACTTATAAGGAAGACAACTATTTCTACTTAGTAATATATATCCTTTTTATCTTATTTAATATAATATGAATTTTATTTAACCTTATAGTATTATAATTATTATAAGAACTACTTGTTTATACTTAGATTAACTCTAGTAATAAAATATAATAAGAAAGTAAATTCTTTATCTAAGTTAATATTATTTATATCTTAATTAACTTAAGATTAACTTAAGAGATAAATAAGTAAAAGGCCTATAATTTAGAAAATAATTAAAGTAATTTTACTTAATATATAAGTCTAAGTTATAATATAACTAATCTAGTTAGTCTAAGTAAGTTAAAGTTAAGAAATAAGATATAGTATAAGATAAAGAAAGTTAAAGTTAAGAGTAATAATAGTATTAGTTATATAAAAAGAAAAGAAAGAGAAAAGAAGACTAAGATAAGTAGAGTTATAGTATTTATATCTTATAAATCTTATTATACTTATTAAGTACTAGTTATTATAAACCTTAATATAATTATAGTATTATACTAGTATTATCTAGTCTTATATAGATAATATTTTAAATATTATATTCTTATTCTTAATATAACCTTATTAATAAGAGGATTATAAGTATTAAGTTTATTTTAAGTTATTAAATTAAGTTTAACTTTCTTTATTAAACTTCTTTAAACCTTCTACTTCTTGTTTATTATCTTTATATATAAGTATATATTAACTTTAGAATATATTCTTCTCTTTTCTCTTTAAGTAGTTAATATAATATAAGTATTATATAACTATAGTCTAAGTTCTTTTATTAGTATTTATCTCTTAGTAATAAGACTATTCTCTTAACTATATATATTAATAAAGATATATAATAGTTTATATCTTATATATAAAAGATCTTATATATAAACGAGTTATTTAATTAAATAAATAAACCTTTATTATTATATTTTAGTTACTTAAAGAATTAAAAAACTCTTTGTATTTAATAATCTAATAGAACTTAAGTATATTAACTCTTATATAATTAAGATAAAGAAGTATATTTATATTATTTAATAATAATATAAATAGTCTAATAATCTTAGTTAATTTAACTAATATAATTATAAGACTAAAACTAATACTTTTATCTCTTAGTTATAATAAGAAAGAATAAATAATAATATATAATCCTCTTTAGAGTACTATAAATACTTAGTACTATATACTCTTATATTAAGTAAAGTATTATCTATAAGAAGCTTAGAAAGTTTAAAGAGTTTATATATTAGATAATCTTATCTTATTTACTTAATAGAATATATTATATCTAAGATATCTTAAATAACTAAGTTATAATACTTATTTAGGATTTAGTTAAGAATAAGATAATATAATATCTTAATAACTCTACTAATAAAGGGTTTAAGTACTTAATTATTAAGTAACTTTTAATAACTATATCTTAATTATTCTCTTTAGTTTAAGTATCTTCTTTAAAATATATAATAAATATATTAATTAAATTTTAATTAGATATTATTATTTAGTTATTATAAACTAGTTATAGATCCTTCTTAGACCTTAATATAGTATATAACTTACTTCTTAACTTACTTATAAAACTATTACTCTTATTTATAATCTATTCTTTTTCTTTCTTTACTTATATATTTTAAGAGATAAGTAGTTATTAGTTAGATAAATCTAATCTTATTCTTATTAACTTATTATATTATATATAAGTTAATTAACTCTATTTAAGAAGGCTTATATAATATCTTATTATACTATACTCTTTTTATAGAGTTAATCTTTAACCTTTAACCTTTATCTTTTATATAAATTTAACTCTTTATATATTTAAAATAATACTTAGAAATAATCTCTTTTTAAACTCTTATAAAAGTAAGAAGCTTATATAATAAAGTCTTAAGACCTTATTAGATCTTATAGATCTAAAAGCTCTTTAATTACTCTTTTTCTTAATATTTACTATTTAAGTAAGATTATTAATTCTATAATTACTATTTATCTTCTCTTTAAAGTAGAGTTCTCTTAAACTAATAATATCTTAAAAATAATACTTATTATCTCTTATAATCTAAATAGAGTCCTCTTTAAGTAAGAGTTCTTAGAGGTCTAATTATTAATAACTTATATATATATAATATTAATTATAAGTTATATTAGATAAAGTAATATATTTAAGATAAAGACTTATAAACTTATTAAGACTATTTAAGACTAATATACTTAGACTCTCTTTATTAATATAATTTCCTTAATAGTCTATAAATCTACTTATAAACTACTTATAACTCTTTATTAATTTACTAGACTCTAAGAAGTTAATAAATAGAATAAACTCTAGCTTTTAATAATAAGAGACTTAAGTAAATAGTAAGTTATAAATTAACTAGAACTATTACCTTATAAAGATAATATATATATACTATATATATAGTTAAATAAAAGATAATATATAAAAGTACCTTTATTTATATTATTATTATAAAGTTATTAACTTATTTATAAGTATAAATAAGATATTAGACTACTTTAAAAGAGCCTTTATAGACCTTAATAAGACTAGAGAAGTAAAGTAAAAATATAATTATTTATTTATAATCCTTACTAAGACCTTCTTTAAGTTTAAGACTAAGTTCTTATATTTTATAAGTATAGTATAAGTTCTTAAGAAAAGCCTTTAAATAGATCTATATAACTAATTAATATCTTAGTTAAGGCTTTCTCTAGTTCTTTAATTATATACTTTAAGTATATTATAGAGCTTTATAAATATTATTAAATAAGTTAATATTAAGTTTAAAAGAATTAATAAAGAGTATATACTTAAAGGCCTTTAATAATAACTCTTTATAAATCTAAATAAAAACTATAATAATTACTTTTAAACTATAAAATTATCTCTCTTATAAGTATTACTTATACTTATTACTCTTAAAGATATTACTCTTATACTACTTATAAACCTCTTATAATAAGTTATTCTTATAATTAAGAAGTCTATTATAACTATAATAAACTAAGTTATATAGTCTTTTAATACTTAGAATATTAAAGATAAGATAATATTTATAAGATCAAAGAAGTAAAAGAGTTTATAATAAATAATATAAATAAGAACACCTTAGAGTTTAATTAGTTATAAGTAAGAAATAAGTCTACTTAAGAGAAGTCTTCTTTTTAAGTTAATTAGTAGACTTATAATATAATAAGTTAATAAAAATAGAACTAGATTTATTTAATTAATAATTACTTATCTCTTAGAATATATAAGTAAAGAAAGAAAGAAGATAAGTTATAAATAAGAATAATAGTTTATAAATAAGTTTAAAGATAAGTTATATATTATATTAAGGTCTAAGAAAGATCTATAACTAGTTTATAATAATATATCTTTTATAACCTATAGATATCTAAGATTATAATAATAAAATAGATATATAGATTACTTATATACTATATCTTTATCTTATAATTAATAGATAATATATTTAGAATATATCTTTCTTAGTTATAGATCTAAGTATAAAAGAGTATATCCTTAGTTAATTATAGATAGTATTCTTTTAGATTAAGCTTAATATAGTTAATAAAAAGTTAGATTAGCTTATTAAATACTTATTAATCTTATCTTCTTCTTATAAATCAATTATCTCTTAAAGTAGATTAGTAGTACTTATTAATTATTATATTTAGTAATAATACTAAAGAAATATAAAGAGAAGAGACTATATAATAACTATAGATAAAATTAAATACTTTATAAGTATTTAGTTTATTAGTATTCTTTAAAAACTATTACTTATAAACTTATAAGTTACTCTTATTCTCTTTATAAATTAGAATTTACTTAAATACTTATTACTTATTATTCTTATAACTAATATAAGTATAAGTGATTTCTTAGACCTAGTCTAAGAAATTAAGAATAGATAACTATTACTTATAAAGACTATATACTAGGTTCTTATATATATAAGAAATACCTTTACTCTTAATATAAAGAATAACTTTAAGAAGATAAAGTAAGAGTTAATTAAGTCTTTATTAACTTAAGTTAATAAGTCCTTTCTAAGGTCTTACTTATATACTAAATATTATAAAATCTCTTATAAATCTACTACTTTTTATATTATAGATCTTATACTAATCTTAAGAGATATATTTATATTTAACTTATATTATCTAAATATAGAGCTTTATATAATAAGCTTATATAAGATTAATAGAATCTTAGAAAGTTATAATAAGTCTAAGTCTTTTATTAAGAAAGTAATAATTAAAGTACTTATAACTTATTAAGACTTTTATAATATATTCTTAAAGATAACTTTAAATATTCTCTTCTTTTATTATAAGTATAACTACTAGATCTAATTAGAACAAGTTTATAATCTTAAATATAGTCCTTTATATAAGATAACTTAAGAGAAGTTATTAGTTATAAAAGAGTACTTCTTTAATAATCTAGATAAGGACTTTATTAAGTTTAACTAAGCTCTCTTTATAACTCTTATTCTCTTTATTAAGAAGTTTAATAAAAGCTTATAGTTTTATATTAATTATTATAAGCTTAATACTCTTATTTATAAGGATTATTACTTACTCTCTTTAATTAATAAGACCTTAATATAAATATTATAAGTAAAAGTCTTTATAAAGCTAAATATTTACTAAGTCTTTTATTATATCTATATAGACCTTAACTCTAAGAAATTAATAACTTTCTAAACTTATTATAAAGTCTATAAGTATAAAGTCTTTTTATTTAGATTAATTAATAGACCTATAATATACTAATAGTATATAAATAATATATTATTTAATTATTTAAATAACTTTTATATTATATACTTAAATAATATCTTAATCTACTTAAAGAATAAGTTAGATTATAAGATATATATTAAGAAGGTCTTATAAAGACTTTATAATATTAACTTATAAATAGATATAAAGAAGTATAAGTTTAGTATTATTAAGACTAAGTATCTTAGTTTTATTATTATTATTTAAAGAGTAGAAGTAGACCTTAATAAAGTAATTATAATATAGAACTAATAACTTTTATTTATAATTAAGAGTATATAATCTTTCTTAGAGTTTTATAACTTTTACTAATACTTTATTTATAACTTTAAGTTAATTACTAGACCTCTAATATACTTAACTAAGATAAATATAGATTTTAAGTTTAATTATATATATTAAGAAGTCTTTAAAGAACTTAAGTAATATATAATAAAAGTCCTTATTCTTTATTATTATAATATTACTTTAGAATTTATAATTAAGATAAATATATTAAATAAGATAATTATAAGTATACTCTTATAAAAGTACTCTAATAGTAAATAGTATTTAGTAATCTTCTTCTTAAAGATTATAACTTTAATAAAGTATAATTATAAGATCTATAATAAGAAAATACTAATAATTATATAGTTCTTATAAGAGTAATAACTAGAGTTAAAAAGGACTTATTCTTAAATTTAAATATTTATAAACTATAAGTTATTAGAATACTTTATAACTATAAAAGAGCTTATAACTTATTAAGTCTACTAAGTTAAGGCTCTTACTAAATATAACTTTATAATTATATATTAATTAAGTAAAGACAATATAAAGATAAATACTCTAACTTATTATATAAATAAAGTAAGTACTTAAGACTTCTTAAAAGAAAAGTATTAGACTAGAGTCTTATTCTTACTTAATTAAGTAAACTCTTATATTCTTATTATTATTAATTATAACTTAAACTTTATAAAGTTAATAAAGTTAACTCTTATAGAGTTTAATAAATCTACTATTATAATTAAGTAAGTATTATAAGTAAACTATAAATTAGAGTTATTAGAAGTGTTTTATAAATAGGCCTATAAGAGAAATAATAAGCTTATAGTCTATTAAGACCTCTTACTCTATTATAAATATCTAGTAGTTCTTAATTATCTTAATCTATAAATAGACTTAATTTATAAAGCTTATAATTAGTTATCTATTACTTACTCTAATTATAATAAGACTTATTATCTTCTTAAACTCTAATACTTTTAAAGAAGTATATTTATAAACATTATATAATATATCTTTAATTATTATATATATTAGTATAGTAGGGCTATATACTTATTACATGGATTACGTAGGGTTGTTTTACGTGATCTATGTATCTATATTTAGTAGTAGCTATACTATACTTCTATTCTTTAACTTTATATACATTTTATTCCTTAGATTTATCTTAACTCTCTTTTATATTAGTATTCTTATAGTCTTAAGAATAAGGCTTTAAGACTCCTTTAATTACTACTTATATTAGATTATCTTTAATAATATATAATTATAAACTTTAACTCCTTTAGTAAAAATAAGTATAGATTTAATATTATATATATAATAATTAACTAATTAAGTAAGTAGAGTATCTTTATTCTTTATTTCTATATTATTATAATAAAGGATATAACTAAACTATATATTACTTATATATATTATTATATAGATCTACTAGTATTTATTATCTTTAATAAAGACTTATAATTTATCTTTACTTTCTAGACTAAATTCTATTAGATATTATAGATATAACTTAAGCTTTTAATTATAAACTACTTATAAATAAATAAATAAATAAAGATTATAAACTAATACTTAGAGTAATACTTATATCTCTTCTTAACTTACTATTAAGATAACTAATTAGAGTTACTATTAATAATAGACTATATATAACTTATATTACCTTAAGAAAGTATTAATATAACTCTCTTTAAAGTTATTTATAACTAATAACTTTATATATTATTTAATTAAAAGACTCTTATTATTACTTCTTTAAATAACTTAAATATAATAAAGATAAAGGCCTTAATTACTTAAATATATAATATATAGAGAGTTATTAAAGAATATATAAATAAGATCTAAGAGTATATAAAAAAGATAATAAATTACTACTAGAGACTTATAGACTTTAAGATAAGTAATAAGATATAAGTAATAATAAAGAACTAGAAAACTTAATAACTCTTATAAAAGCTTAATAACCTTATAATAAGACTCTTTTAGATCTTTAAGTAAAAGAGATACTTATTTAAGTTAAAGCTCTCTTTTATTATAAAGATATACTTTATATTTCTCTTAGATTATCTTTATAAAGTATTTAAGGACTCTCTTATAAGTTAGATTAATAATCTACTATTACTAATCTAAATTATACTAGATTAAGAATATAAAGTAAAAGAGTTATTAACTTATAAGATAATCTATAATAAGTTATTTTATAGAACTTTATAAATAAGTTATAATAAAGACTTAAAATAATACTTTATATTTAACTTTAAGTATATATTATATAAGTTATCCTTGTTCTATAAATAGTACTCTAAGTTATTAGGACCTCTTTATAGACTATAAGAGTAAGTAAATACATAGAATATAAGTATAAAAGACTATAATAAGTTTATAGATAATAAACTTATAACTTTATACTTAAGAGTAAGCTTTTTTTAGAAAGAGAGATAATATTATAAACTAGTTATAAATCTTAATATAATATATAACTTATCTCTTAATTTACTTATAAAACTATTATTCTTGTTTATAACTTGTTCTATGAGGGGTTGAACCCCTATTAAGCCTAGGCTACGTCAAGGCGAGCTAGTATCCTAGTAGGAAGGGTCTAGGAAGCCCTTGACCTACGTCTAAGTAGGTTACCATAGTGACCTGTTGTTTATATACTGTTTATATTAGAGTAAGAGGAGCCTAGAGTAACTAGCTCCTTATTAAGTTCAATCACAGTCTTATAGAACCCATACTGTCTAAGTTATTCGAGTTTGGCCTCTAACATTTTGAACTCGATCACTATCACCTACATAGGTTCGGATCGTGACCGTCCCTATAATGTCCTAGCTTTAAATCGACAGTGTCCTAGTTCGTGTCCAAAGAGTAGTTAATAGGCTTTAAGGTGCTTATAGTTACTATATTAGAATACTAGTAGGAGGCCGTAGTTGAGCCGCCTCCTTCTTAAAGAGTAGTTGACAGGCTTCAAGGCGCCTATAGCTACTATATTGAAATACTAGTAGGAGGCCGTAGTCGAGCCGCCTCCTTCTCGAAGAGTAGTTGACAGGCTTCAAGGTGCCTATAACTACTAGTAACTAGATACTAGTAGGAGGCCATAGTCGAGCTACCTCCTTCCTAAAGGGCAGTTAGCTAGTTTCAAGGCACCTATAGCTATTAGAGATAATAAGTAGTAGTATAAACGAAGGAACGGGCCCTACTGGCTCTATAGGTAGCATTAGACCCGAATAGGTGCTAGAGCAACACTAGAACTAACAGGAGATTAACGTCTAGATTATACAGGGTCTTAGGACTGTCTAGGAGTCTATAGCCTCCCTTACCCTCACCCTATCCTAAACACTAGTATTAGAGATAACTATATAAGAGACAGAGCCTACCTAGAAGGCAAGGCACTCACTGTTCTACCTAGACAAGTACGATAAGAAGAACAAGACAGCTTACCCTGCCTTCAAAGGTCACCTATGTGCCAAACTAAGGATTGACTAGATAGCTATTAGAGGTGAGCTAGAGTAGGTATAGTATGTCTTTAGACGACTAGCTAATAAGGCGGTAGATCGTATCTTCCCTTAGATCGAGTCAACTAAGTAGAGAGGGGCACCCCTCTAGGTCACTGTCTTCTTTAAGTAGTTAGATATAGTGTTTTATAACCTCTAGATTCCTTAACAGGCATTAGAGTAGATCAATAACAAGAAATAGGGTAGTATGTCCTTTTAAGACTTTCTATAAGAGTTTAAATAGAAGCTATTAGAAGTAGGTAGTTAGGAGTTCTTAGATAGGATTTAGAAGAGATACTTAAAGTC
>WNGE01016852.1_pt1 | contig 12182 bp, 8 predicted proteins | sample 5400651 | NCBI WGS metagenome assembly WNGE01 (sample SAMN13153370, study PRJNA577476) | soil metagenome | isolation source: 60 cm soil or saprolite under grassland replicate 2 | place: USA:California | collected 2016-06-15 | reverse complement strand
GCGCAGCGGTTCGCCGCACAGCGGCGCCAGAGCCAGGCCGTGCTCACCGCCGCCGCCGTGCCCGCCGTGCCCGCCGCCCGAGCCGCCGTGGCCGGAGCCGCCGGAGCCGCCGGAGCCGCCGGGCCTGCCGTGGGCGGGGCCGTCTGCCGGACCGGGGCCGAGGTCGTTCGGCCGGGGCGGTGGAGGACCGTCGGCGAGCGCGGCGAGCAGGGGACGGAGCAGGTCGGCGACGGCCACGTCAGCGGGTACCGCAAGGTCGCGCCGACGACTCCCCCACGCGACCGTCACCAGCACAGTGCCCATGTCATGGCGGCCTCGACGGGGCCCGGTCCAGCGCTGTGGCGGTGCCGGGCGGTGCCCAGGCCACCTGGACGAGCGCGCTCTGCCCACGGCGACCGACAAGGTAGCCACGTCCGGGCGGCTGCGGGGCCGCGGCGCGGCCACCGAGCAGCGAGCCCTCCTGTGGGTCGCCGGACATGATCAGACCCGGGCTGCCGGTCTCGCGGAGCCGTTGGTAGACGGGCTCGAACGAGCTCCGGGCCGCGCCGCTCACCGGACGGGCGAGCAGGACGTGCAGGCCGAGGTCCCGTCCCAGGCTCACCAGGTCGAGCAGTGGCTCGAGCGGGTTGCCGACGCTGGTGGCCACCAGGTCGTAGTCATCCACCACCAGCAGGTAGCGAGGGCCGGTCCAGCGCCACGACCGCACCAGCTCCGCCCAGCCGGCTCCCGGCGGCGCGCCCGGCGACAGGGCCGGCGGCGAGCCCGGGGCCAGCGCTGGCGGCGCGTCCGGCGACAGGGCCGCAAGCGGGTCCGGCGGCGCGGCGACGGCGGGCGGGAGCCGTCCCTCGAGCAGCGCCCGCAACCGCCCGATGAGCTGCGTGGCCGTTGCCGGCGAGCATGCGTACCCGCAGCAGTGCGGAGCACCGGCCAGGTCGACCAGGGTGCGGCGGTAGTCGACCACGACCAGCTGCAGCTCCTCCGGAGGATAGCGGGCGCCAAGGCGCAGGGCGAGACACCGCAGCGTGCCGGTCTTCCCGCACTCGGCATCGCCGAGCACCAGGAAATGCGGCGCGGAGAGCAGGTCCAGCCACGCCGGCTCGAGGCGCTGCTCGCGGAGCGCGAACGCGACGCCCCGGGGCGACCCCTGGTCCGGCGGCGGCACCGTCTCTGGGAGATCGCTTATCCGCACGAGCGTGGGCAGGGGGCGCAGCGGCGGTGCCTGCGAGCCTGTTGGGCTGCGCACGGCGCGCCGAGCGATCTCGCCGGCGTCAAGAGCCCGACCGCCGGTGCGCTCCCCCTCACCCGTTGTCGCGGCCAGGACCGGCAGCGCGACCTGGAGCTCGTGTCCCGCGAGGGTCAGTCCACGCCCGGGGAGCCGCTCGGACAGGCGACCGGCCACCGACCGCCCGACCTGCGACTCGACCGGGTCGTTCAGGCGCAGCTCCAGCCGCCCGCCCAGGTTGTCGCGCAGCGCCAGGCGCAGGTCCGCCCAGCGGTTGGCGGCGACGACCAGGTGCACGCCGTAGTGCAGGCCGGTGGCGGCCAGCGCCTCGATCTCCGGCTCGAGGTCCGCGAGCTCCCGGCGAAGCCTGGACCAATTGTCGACCATCAGGAACACCTCGCCGTAGCCGTCCCCGTCCAACCCGGGCCCGCCGCAGCGGCGGGCGTGCCATGCAGCCATCGGACCGGGTCCATGACGGCGGAGCATCTGCTCGCGGGCCGCGATCAGGGCCCGTAGCTCGCGCACCAGGCAGCCGGCCCGCGCCGGCTCGTGCCCGCCGCACACCCCGCCGACGTGCGGCAGGCAGGTGAGCTCGTGCAGCAGCCCACCACCGAGGTCGATGCCGTAGACCTGCACGGCGTCAGGCGGATGGGTGAGCGCCAGCGCCGCGACCAGCGTGGCAAGCAAGGTGCTCTTCCCGCTCCGCGGCGCACCGGCGATCGCGAGGTGCCCGAGCTGCCCGGCAAAATCCAGCAGAAGCGGCTCCTGCACCTGCTCGAGCGGCCGGTCGACGATCCCGGCAGGCACCTGGAGCCAGCCCGGGTCGCCGGGCCGGCGCGCGCAGCCGACGGGTCCGGGCACCCGCTCGAGCACCTGGGCGAGGGTGACGGTCGGGGGCAGTGGCGGCAGCCACACGGGACGGACCTGCCGCCCGGCCGGGATCGCCGAGGTCATCGCGACGACCACCGCTTCCATGTCGGTGCGGCCCGCCGGCCCATCGACGCCGGGCGGGTCGGGCTCCCCACGGCCGGGCTCCCCACGGCCGGGCTCCCCGCCACCGGGCACCTGGCCACCTGGCCGCCTGCCGCGGTTGGATGTCACGACCCGCTCGCGCTCCACGAGCGGGTCGAAAGGCAGGACCGTCGGGACGGTGGCTCGCCTCGCCCCGTTGTCGACCGGTGTCGAGGACACAAGGGCGCCCCTGAAGCGCTGGCAGGCGCCGCTGTCGACCTTGAGCAGACCGGCGCCCGGGGACGGCGGCAGAAGGTAGGCACCGGCCGTGCCGAGGACTGCGAATGACTCGGCCGGGCTGAACGTCCGCAGGCAGATGCGGTAGCGGAGATGGCTCTCAAGCCCGCGGAGCCGGCCCTCTTCGAGCCTCTGGGAGGCGAGCAGCAGGTGCATACCCAGGCTGCGGCCGGTCCGGCCGACCGTGGTGAACAGGTCGAGGAAGTCGGGACGGGCGGCCAGCAGCTCACTGAACTCGTCCACCACCAGGAGCAGGCGGGGCAACGGCTCCAGGCGCGGGTCAGCCACCCGCAGCCGCTGGTACTCGGCGACCGTGTTGAGGTTGCCGGCGTCGCGGAGCAGGCGCTGGCGGCGCTCCTGCTCCCCCCGCAGCGCGGCTTCCGCGCGGTCGACCAGGGTGAGCTCGGTCTGGAGGTTGGTGATGAGCCCGGCGGTGTGCGGCAGCCCTGCCAGCCCGGCGAATGCCGCGCCTCCCTTGAAGTCCACCAGTACAAAGGCGAGCAGCTCCGGCGGGTGGGTGAGCGCCAGACCCATGACAATCGTCCGCAGCAGCTCGCTCTTGCCCGAACCGGTCGCGCCGATCAGCAGACCGTGCGGACCCATGCCGCCCTCTGCGGCCTCCTTCAGGTCGAGAACCACGGCGGCGCCGGCAGCGGGGACGGTGGGACCTCGGGGCGAGACTGGGCGACCGGCGGCGGGAGCAGCGGGAGCGGCGGGCCAGGCGGGGACCTGCCCGTGCGCGGGAACGCCGACGGGAACGCCGACAGGGACGCGGAGCAGGTCGGACCCGGGTCGCGGGCGCCAGGCCATCGCGAAGTCGATATCGTCGGCATCCGGCACGCCCAGAAGGTCGAGCAGGCGTGACCGCCCCGGCGGGGACGTCCCGCCAGGGTAGCCTGGACGGTCCAGCCACAGCGGGGCCAGCCGTCGAGCGATCGCCCCGGACACAGCCAGGTCGGCCGCATCGGCTCTGACCTGCTCGATCGTGCGGCCGCCCTGGCGGACCCCGCTTGCCACGAGCCCGCCGTGGCCGTCGGGCTCGACTCTGACCGCAGTGGCGGACGGTTCGTCCGCGGCGCTGTCCACGAGGCAGACGACGGTGGCGTCGAGCGCGGCCGCCGACCGCATGAGCTCGTCAAGAAGCGGCAGCCGTCCCAACCGCCCGCCGGGCGAGTAGCCGTCGATGACGACGACCAGGTGCGCGGCGCCTGCGGGCGGCCCGGAGACCCCGGCATGCGGAGGACCGGCTGAGGCAGAGCCGGCGCCGGGCTCGGAGCCGGTCAGGCGTGGGCGGACCTCGCGCTCGAGGAGGGCGGCCGCCTGCCGGGCCGTGGCGGCGAGCAGGCACCTCGGCACCGCCACCCCGGGGCCGTCGTCCAACTCGTCGCGCGCGTGCGGCAGCCACTTGAGCCAGTCCCAGGCAGCGGCGGCGTCCGGTGAGAAGGCGGCGAGGATGCGCAGGTCCCCCGGCGCGTGGCACGCGGCCAGCCGGAGCAGCACCGAGCGGGCCAGCGCGCGTGCCGGGCCCGTGCGCCCACGAACGGTCAGGACTCCGAGCCGGCGCAGGGAGATGACCACGTGCGCGCCCTCGAGCCGGGAGCCACGCCGCGCCAGATCCTCCGCCGCCGCAAGCAGCTCAGGATCGTGATCGGCCAGTGGGTCGCGGCCGAGGTCCAGGCGCACGGGCGCGGCGAGCGGCAGCGGACCGCGGCCGATCCGCACCTCGAGGAAGTCCTCGTCGGCCGCGGTCCGCTCCCACACCCGCTCACCGCGGTCGACCAGGGCCAGAAGCTCCGTCAGGTCGGGGTGCAAGTGCTCGGCGGCGGTCCGCTGGATAGCCTGGACCCTGGCGAGCTCGCCGGCGACGTCCTGGAGGTGCGCGAGGTAGCGGACGCGCTCGCGGTGCCGCGTGCGCCCGGCCGCGTGCCGCGCCCAGAGGCGCATGGCGAGCCCGGCGCCGCCCGAGAGCAGCAGCGACGCGGCCAGCCCGAGCAGGAGCCGGCGGCGCCCCGCCAAGGGCGAACCGAGCAGCAGCGGCAGCGAGCCCGCACCACCGAGCAGCGGCAGCAGCAGGAGCGGCCAGCCACGGACCCCGGCAGCCCCGGAGCGGCCAGAGCGGGGCGGCGGGGCGATGACGATCTCGCCGACCGGCACCGGGGCAGGATAGGCGCGCGGTGGCCGGTGCAGCCGGTACCGGCAGGAGCTGGCCAGCCCGGTGGAACGATGGCGGGTCTCGGTCATGCGGCGGGGCCGAGAGGGTCGGGGGTGCTGGTGGTCTCGGCTGTCCGAAGCTACCCCCGCGGCCCACCACTGTGGCGGCAGCCAGAGAGATTGTGGATAACCGACCGGCGAGCGCCGACCGGGGCGCTACGGCAGGATCACCGTTTGGAAGTCGTAGGCTTCGCGCCGGAAGCCCAGGCGCTCGTAGAGTGCGACCGCCACGGCGTTGAAGTCGTTGACGTACAGCGACAGCGCTGGATGGCGCTCGAAGGCGAGCGCGCAGCAGGCGGCCATCGCGGCCGTGCCCACGCCCTGGCCGCGCACCTCCGGCGGCACGTAGACGCCCTGGATCTGGGCGCTGCGGTGACTGGCGCAACCGATGTCCATTTTGAACCCCGCGCGGTGAGGATCTGGACTCGCCGACGGTAGCCGGAGGGGTCGCGGGCCAGGGGGTTCTCGCCCATCTCCTCGGTGTACATGGCGGCCGACAGGTGGAGCACCCGGTCTTCGTCGGCGGGGGTCGCCAGCCGCGCCCGGCCCCGCCGCCCTCCCCGACGCCGCGCCAGGTCGCCGGGCTCGACGGAATAGACGTACTGCCGGGCGCGGACCTCCCGCGCAGCCGGATAGGTCGGCCCGATCAGCTCCCAGAGGCGCTCGACCGCGCGGCGCTCGCCGACCAGCATCCGGGTGGCCGTCGAGCCCGCCGCGGTGGGCGCGAGCGCGTCGCAGATGGCGAGGTCGTCAACCGCGGGCACCACGTTCGGGCCGACGTGAAGCACGCCGCGCAGCTCTCCCGAATCCGAGAAGGCCCCCCAGAGCGGGCTCCAGCCGGGCGCCCGGAGCACGCCGTCGTTCAGCACCCGGCTGGCGATGAAGACGTCCCGGGCCGGCTGGCGGTCCAGCAAGGCGAGCGCCACCTTCTCGTCGGAGCGCCCGAGCAGGCGGATCTCGAGGCCAGGCGATCCGTGCGCCCCGCCCCCCGACCGCGCCAGGCGCATTCTCAGCCTCGGGTCACCTCCGGCTTGCCGCGGGTGGCGCCGGACGCCTTGTACTCCTCGGCGAGCAGCTTGGCCTCCTGCATCAGCGCGTCGACGATCTCCGACTCGGGCACGGTCCGGATCACCTGGCCCCGCCGGAAGATCTGCCCCTTGCCCTTGCCGGAGGCGACCCCGATGTCGGCCTCGCGCGCCTCGCCGGGGCCGTTGACGATGCAGCCCATCACCGCCACCCGCAGCGGCGCCTCGATCTCGCCCATCCGCTCCTCGACCGCATTTGCCAGGGAGAAGACGTCGACCTCCGCCCGCCCGCACGACGGGCAGGCGACCAGGTCGAGCTTTTTGGGCCGCAGCCCCAGCGCGCCGAGGACGGCGTTGCCGACCTTGACCTCCTCCACCGGGTGGGCCGTGAGCGACACGCGGATGGTGTCGCCGATGCCCTCGGCCAGCAGCGTGCCGATGCCGACCGTGGACTTGATGATCCCGTCCTTCGGCGTGCCCGCCTCGGTGACCCCGAGATGCAGCGGGTAATCGCAGCACTGCGCGAGCAGCCGGTACGCGGCGATCATCATCACCGGGTTCTGGTGCTTCACCGAGATCTTGACGTCCCCGAACCCCACCGACTCGAGGATCCCGATCTCGAACAGCGCCGACTCCACCAGCGCCTGTGGGGTGGGCCCGCCGTGCTTGGCGAGGATCTCCTTCTGCAGCGATCCGGCGTTGACCCCGACACGGATGGGGATGCCGCGCGCCTGCGCCTCCTGCGCGATCAGCTTGACCTTGTCATGCTTCTTGATGTTTCCGGGGTTGATGCGAACCCCGGCGCATCCCGCCTCGATCGCGGCCATGGCGTACTTCCACTGGAAATGGATGTCCGCCACAACCGGGATCGTCGACTTCCTGGCGATCGCTGGCAGCGCGGCCGCATCGTCGGTATCCGGCACCGCGACCCGGACGATGTCGCAACCTGACGCGGCCAGCTCGGCGATCTGCTGCAAGGTGGCGTTGACGTCGGCGGTCTTGGTGATCGTCATCGACTGCACGCTCACCGGTGCTCCGCCCCCGACCGGCACCTTGCCCACGTTGATGCGGCGAGACTGCCGTCGGCCCCTGCCAGCCGCGAGGTCGGTCATCTCGAGGGGGGTGGCCACGGTCCATAGCTCCTTTCCGAGACGGGTCCCGCCACTGGGGGGTGTCTGGCGGAACCCGTCCAGCCGGCTTCACCTGAACGGGTTGGCGATCGGATTGGTGATGTCCAGCCACACCACCACCAGCACGAACACGAACAGCAGGCTCACGGCGACAGCGGCGATCGGCGCGACCTTGCGGAGGTCCACCTCGCGCCTGGTGATAGCCTGCCACCCCACCAGGGCGAGGTAGCCGCCGTCCAGAATCGGTATCGGCAGCAGGTTGAAGATTCCCACGAACACGTTGAACTCGATCAGCAGGGCGACGAACGTGCCCCACTGCCCAGCCGACACCGCCTGCCCGGCCAGACGGCCGATGCCGATCAGGCCGACCGGACCGGATCCTCCTCCACCACCGCCTCCGCCGCCAGCCGGCGCGGAGGTGGTCGTCTGGAGGCGGTCGGCCAGTCCCGGGATGAGCCCGCCGAGGCCCTTGAACGAGCCCACCATGAGGTCGCCGAACATGCGGCCGCTGGCGGCGATGCCCTCGACCGGGCCCCTGCGCTCCACGGCGCTGGCCGGGCTGATGCCCAGGAAGCCGTGCGGCCGGCCGTTCGCGTCGGTCTGCAGGGCCGGCACCAGGCTGGTCGTCCCGGTCTGGCCGCCCCGTTCATATGTGACCTTGACCTGTTTACCCGCTTTGTCGGCCAGGACCGACCGGAGTTGCTCGAAGCTGGAGATCCGCTGCCCGTCGATGGCGACGATCCGGTCGCCGGAGCGCAGGCCGGCGGCGGCGGCGGGGGCGGGCTTGCCGTCGCTGGTCGTCGCGACGGTGTTCTGGATGGTCGTGGTGGGCGGCCCCGCCTGCAGCCCGATGAGCACCACCAGCGCGTAGATCAGGAACAGCGCCACGACGAAGTGCGTGACCGAGCCGGCGGCCAGCACGACCGCCCGCTGCCAGGCCGGCTTGCTGCGGAACTGGCGTTCGGGCTCGACCGGCTCGGGCCTGCGGCCCCGCTCCTCCTCGAGGAGGTTGCCCTCGAGCTCGTGCGGGCTCATCCCGGCGATCTTGCAGAAGCCCCCGAGCGGCAGGACCTTGATGCCGTACTCGGTCTCGCCACGGCGAAAAGACCAGAGCGTCTTCCCGAACCCGAGGAAGAAGCGCTCGACCTTCATGCCGAAGAGCTTCGCGGTCATGAAATGACCGCCCTCGTGCAGGAAGATCGCCAGCATGAGGGCGAAGAGAAAGAGCAGGACGCCGATCAGGCTCATGCGGTCTCCCCGGTTGGGGTCAGGTCTTCGACCAGTGTACGAGCGCGCTCCCTGGACCACTGCTCGGCCGCGAGCACGGTGGCGAGGTCGACCCGCTCCGGCACCTGGTGGTCGGCCAGCACCTGGCCGACCACCTCCGCGATGCCGGGGAAGCGCAGGCGCCCCGCCCGGAACGCGGCCACGGCCTCCTCGTTCGCCGCGTTGAGCACGGCCGGCGCGGTGCCGCCCCGCCGCCCGGCGGCGATGGCCAGACCAAGCAGCGGGAACGTGTCGGCGTCGACCGGCAGGAACTCCAGCGTCAACGCCCGGCGCCAGTCGAGCCGGCTGATCGGCCGCTCCGAGCGCTCGGGCCAGCCGAGCGCCAGCCCGATCGGAAGGCGCATGTCCGGCAGGGAGAGCTGCGCGATGGTCGCGCCGTCGCAGAACTCGACCATGGCGTGGACAATGCTCTGCGGATGGACGACGACCTCGATCCGCTCAAATGGGATGCCGAACAGCAGATGCGCCTCGATCACCTCGAGACCCTTGTTCATGAGCGTGGCCGAGTTGATCGTGATCACCGGGCCCATCCGCCAGGTCGGGTGGGCGAGCGCCTCCTCGGGCGAGACGTTGGCGAGCTCGGCGGCGGAGCGGCCCCGGAAGGGCCCGCCCGAAGCGGTGACCACCAGCCTCGCCACCTCGGCCCGCCGCCCGGCGCGAAGGCACTGGGCCAGACCGGAGTGCTCGGAGTCCACGGGCACGATCTGCCCTGGCCGGGCGCGCGAGGCGACCAGGGGCCCGCCGACGATCAGGCTCTCCTTGTTCGCGAGCGCCAGCCGGCGGCCGGCCTCGAGCGCCCGCAGCGTCGGCAGCAGGCCGACCGACCCGGTCACGCCGTTCAGCACGACCTCGGCGCCGTCGAGGGCGGCGAGCTCGGCCACCGCATCCGGCCCAACCGCCAGGCGGCAGCCGGGCGGCAGCGCGCTGGCCAGCGCGCTCGCCTCGGCCTCGTCGACGAGCGCCACCGCCGCCGGCCGGAACTCGCGCGCCTGGGCGGCGAGCCGCGCCGCCGAGCGCCGCGCCGCCAGCGCCACCACCCGGAAGCGCCCGCCGTCCTCGCGGATCACGTCCAGCGCCTGGTCGCCGATGGAGCCGGTCGAGCCAAGGACCGCCACGCCGGTAGGGTTCATCGGGCCACCTCCTCGCCCGCTCGGGTCCCGAGCAGCAGCCCGGCGCCGCGGCCCGGCCGCCCGGCCACCGTGCGGAGCTGGCCACAGGCCGCGTCGATGCCCACCCCGCGGTTGGCCCGCACACTCACCGGCAGGCCATGGGAGGCCACGGTGTCGCGGAAGCGGTGCACGGCGCTGCGCGAGGGCGTCTGGAGCCCGAGCCCAGGCGTGGGATTGTAGGGAATCAGGTTGACGTGGGCGGCGTGGCCGCCGGAGCCGGGCACACGCAGGGGCGCGAGCAGCCTCCCCAGCGAGTCGGCCTGGTCAGCGCCGTCATTGAGCCCGCGGATCAGGGCGTATTCGAACGACACCCGGCGGCGGGTGGCGGCCACGTACTCGCGCACGGCGGCGACCAGCTCGGCGATCGGCCAGGTGTGGTTCAGCGGCACCATGCGGTCCCGCAGGTCGTCGGTGGCGGCGTGGACCGACACGGCCAGGTTCACGGGCAGCGGCTCGCGCGCCGCGCGGCGGATGCCGGGGACCAGCCCCACCGTCGAGATGGTGATCGCCCGAGCCGACAGGCCGAAGCCGTCGTGCAGGCGCCAGGCGGCGCCCCAGGTCGCGCCAGGGTTCGCAAAGGGCTCGCCCATGCCCATGAACACCACGTTGGTCAGGTGGCCAGGAGCAGCAGGCGCCGGCCGCAGCTCCTCCAGCAGGGCCCACACGCGGGCCACCTGCTCGACCACCTCCCCGGTGGACAGGTTGCGGGTGAAGCCGAACTGCCCGGTCGCACAGAACGTGCAGCCCATGGCGCAGCCGGCCTGGGTGGAGATGCACAGGGTCGCGCGGCCCTGCCGGCCACCGTCCCAGTCGCCCGGCGCGCCGCCGGGCGGGTAGAACATCAGCACCGACTCGACGCTGTCCCCGCCCTCGAGACCGAACAGGAACTTGTGGGTCCAGCCGTCGTCGCCTACCTGGTGGCGCTCGGGGCGCAGTCCGGCGCCGGCGAGGCGCTCCCCGAGGAAGGCGCGAAAGCGGCCGGGCAGGTCGGTCATGGCGCCGGGGTCCGCGGTCTTGCGCCGGTCGAGCTGGCGGGCGAGCTGGCGGGCGCGGTAAGGGGGCTCGCCCGCCTCGGCGGCCAGGCGCGCCAGGTCGGTCGGCCCGAGGTCGTACAGCGACCGCAGGCCGCCGGCGGCGCGGGCCGCGGGAGGGGCGCCCGTCAGGGGGCGCGGAGCAGGTTGAACCATGCCATCACGTAGTAAAGGGCTGGGGCCATGAACAGCAGCGCGTCGACCCGGTCGAGCATGCCACCGTGACCGGGAAGGAGCGAGCCCATGTCCTTCACCGCAAGGTCACGCTTGAGCATCGACTCGGACAGGTCGCCGAGTGGCGCGACCATGCAGGTGACCACGGCCAGCGTCAGGCCCGACGCCAGCGACCAGGGCTCCCAGCGCGGCAGCAGGAAGGCGCCCGCAAGCAGGCAGACGACGGTGGCGCCGGCCGCCCCCTCCCAGGACTTGCTCGGCGACACCGAGGGCGCCAGCGCGTGCCGGCCGACCAGCACCCCGGTCGCGTAGGCGAAGGTGTCGTAGGCGACCGTGAGCACGGCGTAGGCGATGACCGCGCCCACGTAGTGGTCGGCCTGGCGCACCACCAGGACCAGGTGGGCGGCCATGAACGGCACGTACACCGTGGCGAGCACGGTCGCGGCGACGTTGCGGGTCACCTCGGTCCGGCGGCGGTCGACCAGGTACCAGGCGAAGGCGGCCAGGACGGTGAGCGGCAGCCCGAACGCCAGGGCGGACGGGCCCTCGAAGTAGGCCCCGAGCATCAGCACGGCCGCCATCGCCAGCACCACCGGCTGGGCCGGGCGGGTCGCCCGCGCCCGCAGCACCGCCAGCAGCTCGAGCACCGCCAGAACCACGACGACCAACAGGAAGGCGACGAACGCGGGCCGGGAGGTGAGCAGTGTGCCGAGCAGCGCGCCGGCCAGCACCAGCGCGGTCGCGATGGCCAAGGGCAGGTTGCGTCCGGCCGCGCGCTGTCGCCGCGGCTCCGGCGGGGGCGCAGGCTCGACCGGGGCTGGGTCAGCCATGGCGTCCCAGGTCCTGCCCTCGATCACCGCTCCCTATACCTCGAGCAGCTCCCGCTCCTTGTGCTGGAGCAGGGAGTCCACTTCGCCGACGAACCTGTCGGTCACCTGCTGGAGACGCTGCTCAGCGCGTCGCAGCTCGTCCTGGGAGATCTCGCCGTCCTTCTCGAGCCGCTCCAGCGCCTCCTTGGAGTGCCGGCGCACGTTGCGGATGCTGGTCCTGCCCTCCTCGGCGCGGTGCTTGGCGAGCTTCACGTACTCTTTCCGCCGCTCCTCGGTCAGCGGCGGAAAGGCGAGCCGGATCACCTGGCCGTCGTTGGAGGGGTTGATGCCGAGGTCGGAGTTGCGGATGGCCTTCTCGATCGCGGCGGTGGCGTTGCGGTCATACGGCGAGACGACCAGCATGCGCGCCTCGGGCGCGGCGATCGACGCAAGCTGCTGCAGCGGCGTCGGCGCGCCGTAGTAGTCAACGGTCAGCCGGTTGACCAGCGCGGGATTCGCGCGGCCCGTGCGGATGCCGCTGAACTCCTCCTTGGCGACCTCGATGGCCCGGCTCATCTTTGCCTCGGCCTCTCGCAGCGTGTCCTCGATCATGTGCGCTCCCCTCCTGGCTGGGTGTCGCTGGTCTGGCTGTCCTCTGGCCCGTCCCGGAAGTCGGCGCCCATCGAGCCGACCACGGTCCCGATCGGCTCACCGCACACCGCACGCCGGATGTTCCCCTCGGTGAGCAGGTCGAACACGATGATGGGGAGGCCGTTGTCCTTGCACAACGACAGTGCGGTGGTATCCATCACCTTGAGCTCGCGGCGGATCGCCTCGAGGTAGTCCAGGTGGAGGAACTTGCGGGCCTCGGGGTGC
>WNGE01007183.1_pt1 | contig 12183 bp, 11 predicted proteins | sample 5400651 | NCBI WGS metagenome assembly WNGE01 (sample SAMN13153370, study PRJNA577476) | soil metagenome | isolation source: 60 cm soil or saprolite under grassland replicate 2 | place: USA:California | collected 2016-06-15 | reverse complement strand
GGAAACAGTACTCCCCGAAGGCGATCAACCAACTCACGATGACCACTTCTAGCACTGGCGCGGACCGATGCTTCAAGTGTCCGTACCAGGCGAACGTCATAAATGCGTTTGAAGCTAGGAGGAGCATTATAGTTAACATTGTCAAAATGTCTCACCCGCGGTTTACCTCAGTCATTTTCGACGATTCGGAATTTTTGCGATAGTCATAGATTGCCAGAATCAAAACCATGGACCCTACTACCAGGACCCTACTACCAGGTTGTTCCAGGCGACCGCCTTAACGTTGAAGTAGTGATATACGATCGGGTTAAGCAGTGTGGTCAGACCTAGGGCCATAGTCACGAAATCCAAAAGCGCAGCGCCCCTGCCCGAGGACAAGCGGCATAGCGAGAAAGTTGCTATACCGAAGCCCAGGAGGAAATCTTCCCAACCGACTCGAAACACACGTCGATTTACCAGTTCGAGGACGAATGGCGAGATCATGAGCCACATTCCTAATCCTAAATTTAACCGCATCAAATGCTTCAACGTGAAGACCTCCTTAGATAGAGTTGTGCAAACGAACCCTACGGGCGTCTAGGGTTGACCGGCTGGTCACTCTCTCATTCCCACCAGAGTTATTCCCCCAGATGCTGCTTGGGATGAAGTCGCACTTCTCTCTCATTGGTTTCCATTAGGCGCAACGATTGTGCCATTCAAAAGAGCTGCTGCCGGAATCTGTTTTGCGCAGTAGTTACACGTCGATATTTCGTCGTGTGCCAACAGATCGGCAGACTTTCTTCGACACAGCCCTACTAACCCAAGGCGCAACGAAACTTAAAGCCGCCTCATCCTTGCGATTACGAGATTCCACGCATTCAGGTGCTTTGGTATCGCGCTTGCGCCTGCACAAGGTAGCAGTCAATGGAAGGAAACGAACCAGAGATAGTTTCGACATCGAAAATCGAAACCAAATCCAAAATCCAGGGACGGAGGTAGTTATGACTTTGAGAAATAAAATCTACTTTATCATCATCGCCGCGTCATACTTTATTGCCGTGTTATTCGTTCTTGTAGTAGCAGCTAACGCCGAAGAAGCCGGCGCTCATACCGTAGAACAGGAAATCGTCACGGGACGGGGGCAGCACGATCTGTCTCTTATCTCGTCTCAGCCATGGTTGTTCGAAGGAGAAGTATTGGGCACATTGGCGGCGTACGTTTACAAAGACGTGACGACCGAAAGACCGATCGACTATTGGGAGCTTTATGATGATAAGGCCGGCGATCTTCTGGCGGCAAATTCGGCTATGAGGTGCTCATAGATAGTATTACGCTCGGCTCTGGAGAAACGTCTATCTTCGATGCTGATGGAAGCGCGATCATTATTCATGTTACTGCCGATGACAATGTCACGGATCCCGCGGGTAATTCTGGAGATCGGATCGCCCGTGGCGTGATTAAAAAAGCTGCGGCAAAGGGAAAGTAGGCTTTAGAAGCTGGATCGAGGATTCTCCACTTCAAACAAACGCGCCGCCGCTCGATCTGCTTCTCCGACAGTTTACTTCTCACGGTTGCGCAAACGCTTGGGCTTAAAAGCTCTCCAAGCGAAAGAAGTTACTGCAGTCATCATGATTGCAGCGAGAACGATGTGTTCGGCTTTTGCCAGGTAACCCTCGAGCCAGTGAATATACTCGCCAAACCCTAAGCCGACGGCGTAGCCCAAGGCGACGATCAAGGGAACATAGACTGCGGCGCCCGCAATGTTCGCTAGAAAAAATCGTTGAAACGGCATGCCCGCGATGCCGGTTAAGGGCCCGGCAAGGAACCGGAGTCCTGGAATAAACCGCGCCAAAAAAACCGCGACTTGACCGTGACGATTGACAAAATTTTGCATCACATCCAAGCGTTCGGAACTAATGAAGAGCTTTTGTCCGTAACGCTCGATCGTCGCTCGCCCATATATTCTGCCAACCCAGTAACCGAGGTTGTCGCCGCTTACCGTGCTCAGAAAACCAACAATAAGAACAACCGAAAGTTCAAGCTTTTTCTCCCACACCAGGAGGCCCGCCAGCAACATTATCGCTTCTTCAGGCACCGGAATTCCAATACTGCCGAGGATGACAATGAGAAAAATGGCCGAATATCCCCAATGGCCAATGAGCTGTGTCAAGTCTGGCATTAAGCTTTTAGCTCCTGTTGCGGTTCGCGGAAAATATCGAGAAATTGCCGACGACGATAGCGACTACGTCCACTCCGGAGAATAACCACGGCTTAGCCGATTTATGCCAAGCTATTGTGCCTTGAAACCGCGCCCTAACTTGTTCGCGCGGAAAATCATAGACGCATATGTTATTCCTCCGGCCGCTCGTGTAACGGACGAACGGAATAATAACGCATCAGTGTTCATTGCCGAATCGGTTGTCGATTCGCGCGGTCTCATGTTGGAGCTGACCATCGGCAGTAAATGACGGCCTATCGACAGTTGTCGATATAACGTCTCTTCCTCTTTAAGCTTAGCCCTGAAGAACGAATCCAGTTCGATTTCATCCAAAATACAATTTGGCGAGATGCTCCGTGTACACGCTTGGCATAACAGTTGCCCAGTTATTGGGAGACTCAAGAAACGCAGCAAAGTTTGTAATTGCCAGTAAAGCTGAACCGTGCGATAGGGGCTCCGCTATACGATGAATGTGGAGGCAGCAATTCTGGTCCACTACGGTGGACGGCCAAGTGCTAAACGCGATTATGAGCACAGTTGACTGTATCGCATTGCCTCGATGTAAAATTGGAACGTAAAGGAGGAAAGTTTATGTTTCATAAGCTTGTCGACACAGCGAACGACCGCACCATCGCGATAATTCGTGTGATTTTGGGAATTGTGTTTTTCGCGCACGGCGCGCAAAAGGCGATGGGTTTGTTCGGCGGCCCGGGCTTTAGCAGCACCATAGGTTTTTTCCAACAAATAGGTATTCCAGCCTGGCTAGCGGTTCTCGCGATCGCGGCCGAGTTTCTGGGCGGACTGGGGCTGTTGGTCGGACTTCTCACTCGCATTGCTGCGCTAGGAATCATTGTCAATATGGTCGTAGCTATCTTGATAGTACACAGCAGGGTTGGCTTCTTTATGAATTGGAACGGTAATCAACCAGGCGAAGGATTTGAATTTCATCTGCTTGCCATCGCGTTAGGACTGGCCATTCTCGTTAAAGGAGCGGGCGCTTTTTCCGTAGATCGGATTCTGGCAACGTAGACGCCAGCGCGCCGCTTGGGCCCAGTTACAGCCTGACGCGAATTTCATTGACCGCTGGTGAAGAAAAGAGATGAGCCGTCGATTGGAATGCAAATTAGGCATACTCCGAGTGGCGTTCAGCTCTACAAGGCGCTGGGAGGCGGCTGGCAACAATGAAGACTCGAAGGCCAATGAGAAGATTGGGCCCTTCCGATCAAATGTTCAACAGAACGACTTCAACAAATTTTTATCGCGCCAAGCCGTCGAGAGGGCAAAGAAAAATATCGTCCTATTTGGCTGAACCCGGCGTGCTTTGCGTCTTTGTGCGAGTCATCGTTTTGCCGATTTCGCAGTGCCAATTTCAACCGACCATTTCAAATACCTTGGCTACGTTTTCCCGCCACGGTTAGTGCCGTCATTTAGACAGCGCACGGTATTTCGACACGATCTCGCCGACACGAAAACATAAACCAGAATTAAAACTTCCTCGATCCTCAACTGAAACTTCTTTCACTTCTGTTACTTGCGCGAAGCATAAATTTCTTCAGGTGATTGGCATAATCCCTGTTCTGCGTTTCTACCAGCTGATCACTTTTGATTTGCTCTCCCACCTGTGGCGGCAAATCCTGGGAGTTTGGCCAGTGGAAAAACATCTCTGCGATGGAGGAACACAAGATGCTTGCATGGTTAATCGATACTGATGGCGATTGGCTATTTATGATCGTGCGAGTTGTCTTGGGAGTCGTCTTATTCGCTCACGGAGCGCAAAAGCTGCTGGGCTGGTTTGGCGGTCCGGGTCTCCGTGCCACGCTACACACATTTCGGGATCAAATGCGGATTCCAGTAGCGCTCGCATGCCTAGCTATCGCCGCGGAGTTTTTTGGCGGCCTCGGTCTGATCGTCGGACTCCTGACGCGCATCGCTGCGCTGAGCATTGCGATCACAATGGCGGTCGCCCTGACTTTTCACTCGAAGTACGGATTTTTCCTCAACTGGTTTGGCAACAAGCCGGGCCACGGAGTTGAATACCACCTCGTGGTTATCGCGCTCGCGGTCGTAGTGATCGTGAAGGGCGCAGGGGCTTTCTCTTTCGATTTGGCTTTGTCCCGCCTTCCGCCAGATTCAAGCAACGTCGCATCCAGCCCCATGAGGGAGAGTTATAAATGACTCCTATCGATCCGGTTCACCGCAAGCTCGGATTTATCGGCATCGGCTCTATGGGACGGCCGATCGCGCGGCGTCTGCTCCAAGCCAGCTACAAGGTCATGGTCTACAATCGAGATCGTCGCAAAGCGGAAGCGCTGGTTGAATGCGGGGCAACCGTAGCAAAAAGCATTAGTCAGCTTGCGTTCTATGCTGATGTTATCTTGTCATGCCTTCCGACTGATGACGCAGTGCGAAGCGTTTACGCCGGCCCTGAAGGCGTATTCGCGAATGTGCGTCCCGGGTCGGTGATCATTGAAATGAGCACCGTCAATCCCGAGATTTCACGGGAACTATATAAGCTAGCCGCCGCCTGTGCTGTCGGCGTACTCGATGTTCCAATTTCCGGGAGCACACTTGCTGCCGAACAGGGTACGCTCACGCTGCTGGGAGGCGGCGACGAGGACGTCTTCCACACCGCCGAGCCGATTTTCCGAGCGATCTCGCAACAAAATTTCTATCTCGGCCCAAGCGGTTCCGGCACCACGATGAAACTGGTCGTGAATACCTTGCTGGGTGTAGGGATGCAGGCCGTCGCCGAGGCCGTCGCATTCGGTGAGAAGGCCGGCCTTAATCGCGATCGACTGCTCGACGTCCTGTCACAAACCGCGGTAATCGCTCCAGCACACGTTGGAAAGCTCAAGAAGGCCGCGGCAAACGATTACAGCCGTCAATTCGCCACGCGGCTCATGAACAAGGACTTCTGCTTGATTCTGGGAGCGGCTGCGGCGCTTCAGATTTCGATGCCTGTGACGGCCGCGGCGTTTCAAATCAACACCCTGGAAGCTGCCGATAGCGGCGGTGAAGATTTCTCGGCAGTAATTCGACGGATGGAGAATCTCGCACACCTCAATTCTGAAAGGCGACGAGCGGTCGGAGAAACCTAAGGAGGGAATTAAGGTGATCCAAATCAAAGTCAATGGAGTTGAGCACACATTCAACGGCGATCCCGAGATGCCATTGCTTTGGTATCTCCGTGACGAGTTAGGACTCACGGGGACCAAGTTCGGCTGCGGCATAGCGCTTTGTGGAGCTTGGCGCGGACGGCCGTGGCAACACGCCCGTCGGCAAAACCATGGGAATTCCCGATCTCCATTCAGGCCAGGTCCAGAGCCAGTCAGATTCGCAGTTAGCGGCGGTGATCAGCAACGGAAAAAATAACATGCCGCCGTTCAACGGGAGCTTGAGCCCGGAGCAGATCCACAACTTGGTTGCTCATGTGCGTCAGCTGAGCCAAAAGAAATAGACGCGTTTAAAAAGACGGCGGCCACCATGAGCGCGATGCACGGGTTTATGCTCTCGCTCTAGCAATATTTGTTCTGGCGAGCGTCCGATCGCGATGCTATTTACAATCATTGCGGGCCCGTCGGCGCGGAAACGGATCTCTTCCCGCCTCCTACAAGTTCACGCGCCGCGTCCTCGGTTACTCGGGACAGCTACTTCTACACAGAATGGCTTATCCGCAACCTCTCGGACAAGAACAGCAACTTCTTCTATGCGGCGCTTCAGTATACATTCTGGAAATACGATCCCCACGGAATTCATCCCCACCAGAACGCTAGAGTGAAGCGGACACTCTGGATCGACATACGCCTGAAACTTTCCACAAGCACAGTGTCGTCATTTAGACACGTTCGGATATTTCGACACAGTGCTTCGTCACTAAGAAACAACTTCACTGGTTGTGAACCGAAAAGTCTTTTGTATCTGTCACCTTATCGACTCCTTCATGGCGCTGGCACAATCCTTGCCCTCTTTAATGATAAAAGAACGAGCAGAGTTAAAGAAAAACAAAACATACGCCAGTTGTAACTTTGACGTTAAAGCGAGGAGTCATGTTATGGAGACAGGTATCAAGTTAAATGTAACCAAAATTATTCGGTCCTCAAAAACAGGTATGTTTCTGCCGAGAGAAGGCACTCTCGTTTCTGTGACCGAAAATCTCGGCCGCACTCTTTTGCTGGTTGAATTTGAAGACGGGCAACACGAGTACCTGTTTGACCACGAGGTGGAATTCGAGAGCGGCAATGCATCGCCACAGAATTACAGCGCCGTTACCGACCCCACATTTGAAAAACCATTCTGAAACCGTTCATAGGTATGAATGATGAGCGTCGAAAAACCAAGTTGCTCTGACTGGAGGATTCAGCGGTTGGTTCGCAGATCGGCGAAGTGATCGACGATGCTCAGCGGCAGAGGCGCAAAGACCTACGGCGGATGTCCACACTGACGGAGGTAGTTATGGCATTCAGGAATAAGATCTATCTCATCACCCTGGGGATTATCGCCCAGCTATTGTTATTTGGCGACGTTCGAGCTTACGAGCTACAACCGAACGACAACGCCTCGGAACAGGAAATCGTTACGGTGCCGGCGCACCATAACATGACTCTCGTCTCCTCTCAGCCCTGGGTTGTTGAAGGAGGAAAAGTTTGGGGCACGTTAGCGGCGTACGTTTATGACGATGTGACCACCAAAAGGACCGCCGATTATTGGGAGCTTTACGGTAACACAGGTGATCTCGTAGCGATCAGTTGGTTTGATCGCTTCGGCATCCAAAGGTTGGCTGTAGATCGGGGGCTAATAGAGGAGGGCGACAAACTCGAAGGAACTTTCGTCGTCTTTTTAGACGGCGACTCGGTTTGATCCTGGTTGAGCGTTAAGCGCCGGATCAGCACACTCACAACGGTCCGTATGAAGGGGACTGCTGAACGGCAAAATGAAACTAACCAGCGAATTTCACGGCGACGATGTCCGCAAGATCGATCCCAAATTTCAGCCGCTTCGCTATGCGCAGCCTGCGTAACCGCTTGCCACCTGCGTCTTTTGACCCAATCGATAAATCGTTTTTCAAGTCCGATAAGCGCAACGCTCACGTGAAGCGAATCAAGTATCGGTGCTATCCAATGTTTGTCGCGCTGCGCGGAAGTCAACGCCCATATTTCGGCATCTGTCGATAATGCGGCACCGACTTTATTTCGCTTCATGATTGTGACCATGCAACTCCTTTGAATTTGTTCTCAAAGGGGTTTTTCAAACATTCATCGACTTTGGCATATCGATTGCCCATACACTCGTTACCCAGAAAAAGGGAGATCTAATTCTAGAGTGAAGCTCGGCCTCCGCTCGCTTTGGCATCTCCCTCCAATGAATCATCGTTAAAGTGGCCCTTATATTATGTGGATAGTCAGACTCGCACTTAATCGTCCGTATACATTCATCGTCCTGGCGCTGTTGATCCTGTTGGCCAGCCCCGTGGTAATCTCGCGCACGCCGACGGACATCTTCCCCGACATCAATATTCCGGTTGTCGCTGTCGCCTGGCAGTTCACCGGCCTGAATTCGGAAGAGATGGAAGGCCGCTTCACGACCGGCTTCGAGCGCATTCTCACCACGACCGTGGACAACATCGAGCACATCGAATCGACAACCATCAATGGTCAAGCGATCGTCAAAGTCTTTCTCCAGTCCACCGCGAGTCTTGATACCGCCAACGCCCAGATAACGGCGGTATCTCAGGTCGCTCTGCGCCAGTTTCCCGCCGGCGCGCAGCCCCCGTTGATCCTCAACTCCAGCGCTTCGAGTGTGCCGATCATCCAACTCGCCCTTTCAGGAGAAGGCCTTTCCGAGCAGCAGTTGAACGACCTTGGCTTGAATTTTTTGAGAACCCAACTCGTCACGGTGCCCGGCGCGGCGATACCTTATCCCTACGGTGGCAAACAAACCCAAGTGATGATCGACTTAAATCCTGCGTTGCTCCAATCGAAAGGTCTGTCGGCCACCGACGTGGTGAGCGCAGTGAACCTGCAGAACCTGGTCTTGCCTTCCGGCACCGCCAAGATCGGTGAGTTCGAGTATGACGTGAATCTTAACGGCGCGCCGAGGACAGTGCAGGAACTGAACGACTTGCCGATCAAGCAGGTTGGCAACTCCACGATTTACCTACGCGATGTCGCCCATGTGCGTGAGGGGTTCTCGCCGCAGACCAACGTCGTCCGGCACGATGGCCTGCGCGGCGTGCTCGTGACCGTGCTCAAGGCGGGGAGCGCGTCTACACTTGACGTCGTCAACGGCATTCGCAAGATTCTTCCGCGTGTCACTGCCACACTGCCGCCGGAACTGAAAGTCCAGCCATTGGCGGATCAGTCGATCTTCGTGCGCTCCGCTGTGAGCGGGGTGATCCGAGAAGCCGTCATCGCCGCCTGCCTCACAGGTTTGATGATCTTGATTTTCTTGGCCAGCTGGCGCAGCACGCTAATCATCGCGGTTTCCATCCCGCTGTCCATTCTGACCTCGATCATCGTTCTCAGCTTCCTAGGAGAAACCATCAACATTATGACGCTTGGCGGGCTCGCGCTCGCAGTGGGCATGCTGGTGGATGATGCCACCGTCGAAATCGAGAACACCAATCGGAATCTGGATCAGGGCAAGGAGATCAAGCAGGCGATCCTCGACGGCGCGTCGCAAATTGCCGTTCCCGCTCTCGTGTCGACCTTGTGCATCTGCATCGTATTCTTGCCCATGTTCTTTTTGAGCGGTGTCTCGCGTTACCTCTTCGTCCCTTTAGCCGAAGCGGTGGTCTTCGCTATGCTCGCATCATATTTCCTGTCCCGAACGCTCGTGCCCACGATGGCGCTGTATCTCCTGAAACCGAAAGATCATCATGCTTCTACGTCGCGCAATCCATTCATCCGGTTTCAGGATTCCTTCGAGCGCGGATTTGAACGTCTGCGCCACTCCTACCAGCGTCTGCTCACGACGCTGGTCAACCGAAGGGTCGTTTTCGTTCCGATTTTCCTTGTGCTGTGTCTATTCGCCTGGGCGCTTGCGCCCTGGTTAGGTGAAAACTTTTTTCCTGATACCGACAGCGGCCAGTTTATCCTCCATGTGCGTGCTAAAACCGGCACGCGCATTGAAGAAACCGCGCGGCTTGCCGATCTCATCGAAAACTCGATCCGCCGTGTCATTCCGCCCCAGGAACTGGACAACATTCTCGACAACATCGGTCTACCTTACAGCACCATCAATTACATGCACAGCACGTCCGGTCTGATTGGCGCGGCCGACGCGGACATCCTGGTGTCGCTCAAGGAGAATCATCGCCCTACGGCTGGGTATGTCCAGGAATTGCGTAAAAAGCTTGCCGGTGAGTTCCCCGGCAGCACTTTTTATTTCCTGCCCGCGGATATCGTCACGCAAATTCTGAACTTCGGCTTGCCGGCACCGATCGATATTCAGATCGAAGGAGCAAACATTCAGGCTAATCGCGAGATCGCCAACAAGATCCTCAACGAGATTCGCCAAGTGCCGGGCATCGCAGATGCGCGCATCCAGCAAAATTTCGATTACCCGACGTTCCAAGTCGCAGTCGACCGCACGAAGGCAGCGGGCGGAGGATTTACACAGCGAGACGTCGCGACCAGTCTGTTAATATCGTTGAGCGGGAGCTTTCAGACGACGCCCACATTTTTCCTGAATTGGCAAAACGGCGTCAATTACAACCTGGCGACTCAGACGCCGCAATACAGGATTCAATCGCTGCAGGACCTGCAGAACATGCCGATTACTTCGGCGACTATGAAGAGTCCGGAAATTTTGGCCGACGTCGCCTCGATCACGCGGTCGAATGAGATGGCCGTGTTGAATCATTACAACATCCGTCGCGTCGTGGATGTGTACGCCTCCGTGCAGGACCGGGACCTCGGCGCCGTCGGCGGTGAAATTACGCGCATTGTCGATGCAAACCAAAAACTATTGCCGCGCGGCAGCTTCATCACGGTTCGCGGACAGCTAGCCACGATGCGGACATCCTATATCGGCTTGTTGGCCGGTCTCGGCTTCGCCATCGTGTTGGTCTATCTATTGATCGTCGTAAATTTCCAGTCCTGGCTGGACCCTTTCATTATCATCACGGCTTTGCCCGCCGCGCTGGCCGGCATCATCATCTTCCTGTTTCTCACCCACACCACGCTCAGTGTCCCGGCATTGATGGGCTCGATCATGTGTATGGGCGTCGCCACCGCTAACAGCATTTTGATCGTATCGTTCGCCAAAGAGCGGCTGACCGAACATGGCAACGCCGTGGAGGCGGCCATTGAGGCCGGTTTTACGCGCTTTCGCCCCGTGCTCATGACCGCTCTCGCCATGATCATCGGCATGATTCCCATGGCGCTGGGATTCGGCGACGGCGGCGAACAGAACGCGCCGCTCGGACGGGCCGTCATCGGTGGGCTGTTGTGCGCCACGGTCGCGACTCTCATTTTCGTTCCGGCGGTGTTTAGCATTTTCCACCGCAGGCGTGACGCCGCTCAACCGGTACGTCAATGACAAGATGTGGGCGAATGGCAGCCGATTTCATTCATGGAGCAATAGGATGACAGACACCGAGAAGAAAGAATCCGAAACCCAATTCGAAGATACGCGACATGAAGGCCAGCGCGCGGGAATCGGGCTCGCCACCTATGTGATTCTAAGCGCCGTGGCAGTAATTTTTGTCATTGTCATTAGCCTTGGTTTCATCAGTCGCAAAAAGGCGGAGGCCGAGCTGAAGCAGACGACGGCTACGGCGGCGATAGCCAAGGTCAACGTGGTCTATCCGAAGATGGACGCTCCTACCGATGAAATTGTTCTGCCGGGAAATACCCAGGCTTTTACCGATGCGCCGATCTTTGCGCGGACAAGCGGTTATGTCAAAAGCTGGCACATTGACATTGGGACCCATGTGAAGAAAGGCCAGTTGCTGGCCGAGATCGAGACGCCGGAGGTGGACCAGCAGTTGCAACAAGCTCGGGCGGACCTTCAAACCGCGCAGGCCAACCTGCGCCAGGCCGAGATCACGGCGGACCGCTGGCAAGCTCTCTGGAAAACGAACTCTGTGTCAAAGCAGGAAACCGATCAGAATGTCAGCAACTTTCATGCGATGAAAGCTACGGTTGATTCGAACAGCGCCAACGTCCGCCGCTTGGAGGAGCTCCAGGGGTTTCAGAAGATTTACGCTCCTTTCGACGGCGTGATCACGGCGCGCAACACGGATATCGGCGCGCTCATCAATTCGGGCGCCAGCACGCCGGGGCAGGAGCTCTTCCACCTCGCGGCAATTAACACCTTGCGGGTCTTTGTCGCGGTGCCGCAAGTCTATTCGCAAGCGGTGCGTCCGGGCGCGACGGCATCTCTCACGCTCGACGAATTTCCCGGCAAAACTTTCGGCGGCACGATTGCGCGGAACTCTAACTCCATCGATCCGGCGTCACGAACTCTGCTCGTCGAGGTGGACGTGGATAACCGAAGTGGGACTCTGTTTCCGGGAGCCTACGTGCGCGTTCATCTCAAATTGCCGCAATCGGTCAACTCAGTGACGATTCCGGCCAACACGCTTCTGTTCCGCTCCGAGGGCTTGCGCGTCGGTGTGGTTCGCAACGGTCGCGCGGAGCTGGTGCCGATGACCATCGGCCGCGACTATGGGAGCAGCGTGGAGGTTGTGTCCGGGCTCCAGCCTACGGATCCGGTCATCCTCAATCCAAGCGACTCTCTGATCAGCGGCACGACGGTCCAAGTGAATCCTCCGCCCGCTCAGGCCGCCGCTCGATGAAGTCCCTTTACCTCGGTCTTACCGCTGTTGTGGTGTCGCTGTGCGCAGGTTGCATGGTGGGACCGGATTATTTCAAGCCATCGGTGCCAATGACGCCGGCCTACAAAGAAGACCAGGGCTGGAAGCTCGCGCGACCACTTGACGACATTCCCCGAGGTAAGTGGTGGGAGATTTTCGGGGATCCGCA
>WNGE01011973.1_pt1 | contig 12185 bp, 9 predicted proteins | sample 5400651 | NCBI WGS metagenome assembly WNGE01 (sample SAMN13153370, study PRJNA577476) | soil metagenome | isolation source: 60 cm soil or saprolite under grassland replicate 2 | place: USA:California | collected 2016-06-15 | reverse complement strand
CGCGGCATCGAGCTGGAGCGAGTCGGCGAGCGCATCGGCCGCGCCCTTCCGGGCCGTCGCCACCGCCGCCACCCGGCAGCCTGAGTCCTGCACGGCGCGCACGAACTGCGCGACCCGCGGGCCGAACCGCGCGTCGCCGACGTCGCCGGCCAGGGTGGCATCGGCGTCGAGCACGAGCAGTTGCCGCGCGGGCTGCCGTGTCGCCGCTGGCTCGACGGCGATGTCGAGCCCGGTCTCGGCGGCCGCCCCGATCAGCGACTTGCGCACGTTCTTCGCGTCGCCGTCGATGTACATCTCGACGCCGGCGAGCTGCGCTCGCGATGACTGCCACATCGACTCGATGTTGCCGCCCACGTCGCTGATGCGCGTGGCGACGTCGCCGATCGCGCCGGCCCGCAGCTGCCGGCTCAGGATGACCGCGCGGCTTCGTCCGGGACGCGGACGGGGCCGGCGCTTGCCCAGCAGCATCGGCTGGCCTTCGTCGACGACCTCGACCTGGGACTCGACACCCACGGCCGCCGTGTTGCTGCCGACGGAGTGCCGCAGTGCGGCCGCGTCGCCACGCAGATCCACCAGCACCGTCAGGGTCGCGCGCTGGCCGGTCACCGTCTGCACGACGTCACGCACGTCGACGTCGTGGGCCGACAGCGCGGCGAAGACGATCGCCGTGACTCCGGGCCGGTCGCGGCCGGTCACGGTGACGAGGACGGGGGTTGGTCGCATCGCATGCGAGCCGAGACGCCGGCTGCCGCCGGAAGCCGGCGCTACCGGCCGGGTTCGCTATCTCGTTCGCCGGACCTCGGGCCGTCGGCGCCGGCAAGCACCTGCGCGATCTCGTGCCGGCGTCCGGCGTGGGCTTCGGCCTCGAGGCGTTCGAGCAGATCCGGGTAGTGCAGCTCGAAGGCCGGGCGCTCGGAATGGAGGATCCGCGGGATGGACGTGAAGTTGTGCCGCGGCGGCGGGGACGACGTGGCCCACTCCAGGGAGTTGCCGTGCCCCCACGGGTCGTCGGCGGTGGCGATCTCGCCATAGCGGTAGGACCGGTAGACGTTGTACGCGAACGGCAGCATGGACGCGCCGAGGACGAACGAGCCGAGCGTCGAGATGGTGTTCAGCGTCGTGAACCCGTCCGAGGGCAGGTAGTCGGCGATGCGGCGCGGCATGCCCTTCTCGCCGAGCCAGTGCTGCACCAGGAACGTCGTGTGGAAGCCGATGAACGTCAGCCAGAAATGCAGCTTGCCCAGCTTCTCGTCCATGTAGCGCCCGGTGTACTTCGGGAACCAGAAGTACACGCCCGCGTAGGCGGCGAACACGATCGTGCCGAACAGCACGTAGTGGAAGTGGGCGACCACGAAGTAGGTGTCCGACACATGGAAGTCGACCGGCGGGCTGGCCAGCAGGACGCCGGTCAGGCCGCCGAAGAGGAACGTCACGATGAACCCGACGGAAAAGAGCATGGGTGTCTCGAACGTGATCGAGCCGCGCCACATCGTGCCGATCCAGTTGAAGAACTTCACGCCGGTGGGCACCGCGATCAGGAACGTCATGATGCTGAAGAACGGCAGCAGGACGGCTCCGGTCGTGAACATGTGGTGCGCCCACACGGTGACCGACAGCGCGCCGATGAACAGCGTCGCGAGCACCATGCCGGTGTAGCCGAACAGTGGCTTGCGGCTGAACACCGGGATGACCTCGGTGACGATGCCGAAGAACGGCAACGCGACGATGTAGACCTCCGGATGGCCGAAGAACCAGAACAGGTGCTGGAACAGGATCGCGCCGCCGTTCGCGGACGTGAACACCTGGGCGTGCATATGTCGGTCGACCCACAGGACGAGCAGCGCGGCGGTCAGGATCGGGAAGGCCAGCAACACGAGCACGCTCGTCACCAGGATGTTCCAGGTGAAGATCGGCATCCGGAACATCGTCATGCCCGGGCAGCGCAGCGTGATCACCGTGGTGATCATGTTGACGCCGCCGAGGATCGTGCCGAGACCGGACAGCGCGACGCCCAGGATCCACAGGTCGGTGCCCGCACCGGGCGAGTTCATCGAGTCGCTCAGCGGCGTGTAGAACGTCCAGCCGACGTCAGCGGCGCCGCCCGGCGTGATGAAGCCGGACGTCGCCGTGATCGCGCCGAACAGGTAGAGCCAGTAGGACAGGGCGTTCAGCCGCGGGAACGCGACGTCGGGCGAGCCGATCTGCAGTGGCAGTACCAGGTTCGCGAACGCGAAGACCAGTGGCGTCGCGAAGAACAGCAGCATGATCGTGCCGTGCATCGTGAACAGCTGGTTGTACTGCTCCGGCGAGAGGAACTGCATGCCCGGACGGGCCAGCTCGGTACGCATCAGCAGCGCCATCACGCCGCCGACCATGAAGAACACGAACGACGTGACCAGGTACATCTTGCCGATGAGCTTGTGGTCGGTGGTGCGCAGCAGCTGCCCGAGCATCGAGCCCTTGGCGGCTTCGTGGACCGGGTAGGGCCGGCTGACGATCGGCCGCGGAGCGACGGTGGACGCCGCGTCCGGCGAATCGGCCGTTGTCGGCTCGGCGGTCGTGGTCAACGTGCCTCCCGCTCGGCTGGCCAGGTCTCTGGGCACATCAGTGCCGTCGAATTGCAGAATAGTCACGCCCGCGCCGGCTGAACCCACCGGGCACGCACATATGTGCGTCACTCTCATTTCACTTGCCGGTCGCGTCCAGCGCGCCGTCATGTCGCCTGGCCTGTTGATCGTCTGAAGATGTGCGGGTCACGCTCGTGGCGGAGACGTTCTCCCCGGCCGTCAACGGGGTCGTGAACTCCGTCATCCGCGTGGCCGGGGCGCTGGGGCCCGGGGGCACGAGCCGGTGGTCGTCGCGCCCAGCGGCGAGCCGTTCCGGACGCGCGACGGGCATCTCGTCGACGTGCTACGAGCGCCGGCGATCCGCGTGCCCGGCTACCGCTCGTTGCCGCGCACGCAGGGGCAGGCACCAGCGCGCGCCTGCGCCGAGGCCTACCCCTGGTCGGCGACGGTCGCCACGATGCTGGGCGTGCACGCCGAGGTCGTCCGGCGCGCCGACGCGATGATCACGGCGACCGGGTAGCCCGCGGGCGGATCACTGCCAGGGCGAATCCGGCCGCCACGACGGCGCTGACGCACAGCGCGACGTCGGTGAGCGCGATCGCATGCGCCGACGCGTGCGCGCCCGGCCCGTGCACGAGCGTCAGGTACAGCGTGCCCAGAGTGGCCACCCCGACGACCTGGCCGAGCTGGAACAGCGTGACGAGAATCCCGCTGGCATCGGCCGCGTCGGACATCGGGACATGGGTGAGCGCGACGGTCAGCATCGGGCTGAACGCCAGGCCGAGCGCCAGGCCGATCAGGAGCAGGACGAGCTCCAGCAGCGCGCCGCCCTCGCCGCCGCCACGCAGGATCGCGCCGAGCAGCAGGTAGCACACAGCGGCGAAGCCCAGCCCGAACGGGATGATGCGGCCATGCCATCGGGCGGGCAGCCGTCGCCAGGTCAGGCCGGTGGCCGCGAACCCGAGCGCGACCGGGGCGAACACCAGGCCGGCCTTCGCCGGGCTCTCGCCGAGGCCGGACTGCAGATGCAGCGCCATGCTGAACAGGTAGCCGGCGTAGTTGAGCAGCGCGAAGAACAGCGACGCCGCCCCGGCGGACAGGCCGGGGGCGCGGAGCACGCGCGCGGAGACCAGCGGCGATCCGCCCCCGTTCGCGACCGCCCGCTCGACGGCGACGAACGCGGCGAACAGCACGGCGCTGGCGGCGAGCGAGATCCAGCACCAGGCCGGCCAGTTCTCCTCATGACCGAGGACGAGCGGAACGACGAGCAGCAGCACGGCGAGCGACAGCAGCACCACGCCGGCCGGGTCGAGCCGGCGGCCCGGCTCGCCACGGTCGGTCGGCAGGCGCCGGCGGGCGAGCACGAGCAGCACGGCACCGATCGGCACGTTGACCAGGAAGACCGGCCGCCACCCCGTGCCGAACAGGTCGGCGCTGACCATGACGCCGCCGAGCACCTGCCCGATCACCGCGCCGCTGGCGATCACCGCCGAGTACAGCGACAACGCCCGGGCCCGGGCGGGGCCGGCGAACGTCCGCTGGATGAGGCTCATCACCTGCGGCATCATCAGCGCCGCGGCCGTGCCCTGGATGAACCGGAACGTGACCAGCGTGGCCGTGTTCGGCGCCAGCCCGCAGGCCAGGGACGCGATCGTGAAGCCGGCCAGGCCGGCCTGGAACGCGCGCCCGTGCCCGAACCGGTCGCCCAGCCGCGCCCCGCTGATGAGCAGCACGGCGTAGCTGATGATGTAGCCGGCGACCACCAGTTGCAGTCCCGCTCCGGACGCGTGCAGGTCGGCGCGCAGGGTCGGGGCGGCGACGTTCACGATGGACACGTCGAGGATCGCCATGAACTGGCCGGCAAGCAGTACGCCGAGCACCGCGCCGGGCCTGGTGACGCGCGGGCGGGCGATGTCGGGATTGGTCAGGATCGTCACGCAGCAACGGTGCGTGCCGGCCGGTCCCGGTGGTGAGTGCCCGCTGATCCTGGTATTGCCACTACCTGGCACGCACGTTGTCGGTGCCGGACGATCTACTGGTGACCGTGATCGAAGGCAGCTATCTGAAGGAACGCCGCAACGAGCTCGCGTCCTTCCTGCGCAGCCGCCGCGCACGGGTGAGACCCCAAGATGTCGGGTTGGCCCCGGGCCTGCGGCGGCGCACACCGGGCCTGCGCCGCGAGGAGGTCGCGCAACTCGCCGGCGTCGGCGTCACCTGGTACACGTGGCTCGAGCAGGGGCGGCCGATCAATGCCAGCGTCCAGGTGCTCGACGCCATCGCCCGCGTGTTCAAACTCGGCCCGGCCGAGCGCTGGCATCTATACCGGCTGGCGGACGTGCCGGGCGTGCCGACCGGCGGCAGCGACGCCGAGGCGGGGCAGCTGCCGGCCGAGGTGCCGGGCGTGCTCGACTCTCTCGACCCCACTGCGGCGTGCGTCTACAACGGCCGGTACGACCTGCTGGCCTGCAACGAGACCTACGCCGCGCTCTTTCCCATCCTCGTCTCCGCCACCGGCCGCGAGCGCAATGCCCTGTGGCAGATCTTCACCATGCGCAAGTGCCCGCTGCTCAATGTCGACGTGCTGCCGCACATGGTGGCCGTGCTCAGAGCCAACTACGCCAGGCACGTCGGCGAGCCGCAGTGGACCGACTTCGTCGCGGCCCTCTCCGCGGCGAGCAAGAGGTTCGCCGAGTTGTGGGCCACTCATCAGGTCGCGGTGCCGATGCCCGAGATCAAGTGGTTCCAGGCTGACGACGGCACCACGATCGACATGCGCACGAGTGGCTTTCACGTCGACGGCATGCCGGAGGCGCGCTTGTTGGTGTACATGCCGGCGACCTCTGCCGACGCGGCCAAGATCGAGCGGCTGCGTGTCCGGGCACGACTGCGGCGGGTTCCGGACGTATCAGCGGCGGGCTAGGCACGCTCCTCACCAGCACGGCCACCTCTGCCGGGAGGGGCTGAGCTCGACCACGGGGAGTGGGTCAGGGTGAGCGCTGCCGTCGCGAACATCGAGGCCGCTGCCCGAGAGGCGTCGATTCACCCCAGGCCGCTGCTGTCCGCGCGGCTGCTCGGCCGGTTCTCGGTAACGCTGGACGGCCGTGCTGTCGACACCGCGTCGAGCCGCCGCACCCGCAACGTCATCGCCTACCTCCTGGCGCACCGGCGCGTGCCCGTTCCGCGCGACGTCCTGATGGACGTGTTCTGGCCGCGCGCTGATCCGGACGCCGCCCGCAACTGCCTGCACGTCGCACTCAGTGGAGTCCGTCAGGCGCTGCGCCGCGCCTGCCCCGAGCCCGTACTGCAACGCGTCCACGACACATACCTCCTCGCCGACACGATCTCGGCATGGGTCGACGTCGAGGAGTTCGAACGCCATTGCCGGGCCGGGCGAACAGCCGAGCAATCGGGCGCGCTGGATGAAGCGATGCGCAGCTACGAGGCGGCGGCGCAGGTCTACGACGGCGACTTCCTCGCCGACGACCCGTATGCGGACTGGGCCGCGCCGACCCGCGACGCACTTCGCTTGGCGGCCGTCGAGACGCAGTCGCGCCTTGTCGAGTTGTACGTCCGTTACGCCGCGTTCGGCCCGGCGATCCAGCTCGGTCGATGCATCGTCGACGCCGACCCGTGCAACGAGACGGCGCATCGTCAGCTCATGTCCTGCTACGCGGCCGTCGGTCAGCTGCACCTGGCGCTGAGCCAGTACCGGCGGTGCGCCGATGCCATGTGGCAGGCGTTCGGCATGCGGCCGTCAGCCGAGACGTCGCGCCTGTATGAAGTGCTTCGCGACCCGGCCTATCATGAGGTGCTATGGCCGAATTCCACCAGCTTCGCATCACGCCAAGCCCAGGTGGCCTGCTCTTCGAGTGCGAGCAGGGCTGCGGTCGGCGACTGGTCGTCGATCGCAGTGGCGCGCTGACCGTCATCGACAGAGGCGACGAGTACGCGATGCACCGTGGCAACACCGGTGATATCGAGCTTGCTGCCCCGGCTGTCTCACAGCCCTGAGCGCGAGAACGGGCCGCGGCACGCCGTTTTGCGCGTGACCGCGACCCGCCTGCGCCGACTGCTCAGGCGATCCGAACGATCGGCCCCTCGACGACGGCGGCAACATCGGTGACGCTGCCGAAGTTGCGGTGCGTCAGCAACGTGACCAGCTTGTACGTCCCCGACAGCGGCGGTGCCGGGTCGTCCGGCAGCGTGTTCGCGGGGACGGTGATGGTCGCGCTGTAGTTCGTACTGCCGTCGAGTGCGACGTTCACGGTCGCGCCGACTTGCTGCTCCGGCCCGGCACCGATCGACTCGACGTACGCGGCGACCTGCCACTGGCCGCCGAGCAGCAGCGCGGCGAGCGCGCTGATGTTCCACGAGCACTCGATGGTGAACGGCTGGTTCGCCTCGAGCACCGACGACGGCGCCCCGTTGTTGTCGATCACCGCTGCGGTGAATGTCCCTGGTCCGAGCAGCACATTCGGAAACTGCATGTCTGCCATCTCGGCAGCCCCCTTCGGTCGCGCGGGACCCGGCCGGTCCCGTCCCGAGCACCATGAACGCACCGGCTTACCCGCCACCTACCCTGCGCTTACCCGCTGCGCCGATCTCGGTAAGAACCCGACCTGCCACGATCCGCGCAGGAAAGGGCATGATCTGTGCCGTGAGTTCCCCGCACGATGATCTTGACGCCCGCGTCCGTGCGGCGCTGGGCGAAGTCGACGACTCCGGCGAGCCGGACGACGAGTTGAGCGCGCTGTTCGACGCGATGGCGGGCAGCCGGCACGTCGACATCGAGGCGCGCCGGATGCGCGAACGCGGCCAGGGCTTCTACACGATCGGCTCGGCCGGGCACGAGTCGAACGCATTCGTCGCCGCCGCGTTGCAGCCGACTGACCCCGCGCTGCTGCACTACCGCTCCGGGGCGTTCTACCTGGCGCGTTCGGCCCAGGCGGGACGCAAGCTCGAGGACGGCCTGCGCGACATCCTGCTCGGGATGATGGGCGCCATCGCCGACCCCGCGTCCGGCGGGCGGCACAAAGTATTCGGCAACCCGGACCTCGCGGTCATGCCGCAGACGTCCACCATCGCCTCGCACCTGCCGCGTGCTGTCGGCGTGGCATTCGCGATCGGGCGCGCCGGCCGCATCCGCGTGCCCACCCGCTGGCCGGACGACGCGCTCGCCGTCGTCAGCTTCGGCGACGCCAGCCTGAACCACTCGACGGCCGTCGGCGCGCTCAACACGGCGGGTTACTGCGTCCGGCAGAAGCTGAGCCTGCCGCTGCTGCTCGTGTGCGAGGACAACGGGCTCGGAATCTCGGTGCCGACGCCAGCGGGCTGGGTGGCCGAGGCGGCGCGGCGACCGGGCATCCGGTACCTGACCGCCGACGGCGACGACCCGGACAGCGTGCGGGCCGCGGCCGCCGAGGCGGTGTCCTACGTGCGTGACAAGCGCCGCCCGGCGCTGCTGCACCTGCGCACCGTCCGCTACATGGGCCACGCCGGCAGCGACGTCGAAAGCGGATACCGCCCACCGCCTGCGATCACTGCGGACTTCGCCCGAGACCCCGTCGTGGCGCTGGCCCGGCGGATCGGGTCGGCGGCCACAGCAGCGCGCTACGACGAGATCGGCCAGCTCGTCCGCTCGCTGGCCGACGAGCTGATCGGCGCCCGGACGCTGGCCACCGCCCGGGCCGTGATCGAGCCGCTCGCGCCGCGCAGCGTGCCGGCCATCGAGTCGGAGGTCACCCGCTTCGCCGACGACGCGACGCGGCGCGAGGCGTTCTCCGGACGGATGCCTGAGCAGTCCGGGCAGCTGACGCTCGCACAGGCCATCAACGCCGCGCTGACCGATGCGCTGGCCGCCCGTCCGCAGACGCTGGTGTTCGGTGAGGACGTCGGCAACAAGGGCGGCGTGTACGGCATCACCCGTGGCCTTCAGCACCGCTTCCGCGCGAACCGCGTCTTCGACACGCTCCTGGACGAGCAGGCGATCCTCGGGCTCGGGCTGGGTTTCGGCGTGAGCGGCCTGCTGCCCGTCCCGGAGATCCAGTACCTCGCTTACCTGCACAACGCCGAGGACCAGATCCGCGGCGAAGGGGCGAGCTTGCGCTTCTTCAGCAACGGCACGTTCACCAATCCGATGGTGGTGCGCGTCGCCGGGCTGGCCTACCAGAAGGGATTCGGCGGGCACTTCCACAACGACAACGGGCTGGCCGTGCTGCGCGACATCCCGGGCCTCGTTGTCGCCGTGCCGTCCCGTCCCGAGGACGCCGGGCCGATGCTGCGTACGTGCCTCGCCGCCGCCGTCACCGACGGTCAGGTCAGCATCTACCTCGAGCCCATCGCGCTGTATCACGAACGTGACCTGCTCGAGCCGGGTGATCGCGGCTGGCTCGGGGCGTACTCGCTCAACCGGCACATCCCGATCGGCAGCGCGCGCACCCACGGAAACGGAAAGCACCTGACCGTGCTCACGTTCGGCAACGGCGTGCGCATGAGCATGCGCGCCTCGGCGCTGCTGGCCGACGAAGGCATCGGGATGCGCGTCGTCGACCTGCGCTGGCTGATGCCGTTGCCGGTCGACGACATGGTCCGCGAGGCCAACGCCACCGGCCGGGTGCTCGTCGTGGACGAGACGCGGCACAGCGGCGGCGTCGGCGAGGGCATCGTCACGGCACTCGTCGAGCGCGGCTTCGGCGGGCGGATCATCCGGGTCGCCAGCCGCGACAGCTACGTGCCGCTCGGCGACGCCGCGAACACGGTGCTGCTCAGCGAGGACGACATAGAACGCGCGGTCCGCCGGCTGCTGAGCTGACGGACCGCGCGTTCGTTGCGGCTAGCTTGCCCGCAGCGTGCCGAGCAGGCCGTGCGACTCGTCGTCCGGTCCGGCGGCGAACCAGACGGAGTCCACGCCACCGGCACCTGGGTCACCGGTGATCAGGCCCCACAGGCCGTCGATGACGAGCGGCACACCGGACGTGCCGCGCAGCGTGCCCGAAGTTGCCGATCAGCAGGTCGTTGGAGAACTGACCGAAGTTGGCCGGTGCCGTCGTGATGCCCCACGGCGAGTTGAGCACGCCGTGGCTGGCGAAGCGCTTCACCCAGGCGCCGGACGTCGTGTACACGTCGACGAACCCGTGCGCCGGCCCGGCGATGTCGTCCTCGCCGCCCTTGAGGGCGTACGTCACGAAGATCTGCCCGTTGATCTCGGCCACGTTGAACGGTGCGTAGTCTGCCGGCAGCGTCGGATCGCTGAACATCCCGGCGGAGTCGACAAGGTTGAACGCGCTGTCGAAGACGTCGATCTTGTGGGCGCCGAAGTTGGCCGCGAGCAGCATCGGGCCGGACGGGCTGTGCGCGATCGCCAGGCCCTTGTAGATCGCGTCGTCCGTGTGGTGCACCAGGGTGGCCGCAGTACCGCCGGCCCATGCCGACAGGTCGCCGTCCTCACCGATGAACATGAACCGCGCTGCCGTCGTGGTGCCCGGCAGGTTGAACGCGGTGGGGTTCGTCGTCGAGACGTCGTTGAAGACCTGCCCGGTGGGCGCACCGCCGGGAATGCTGACCACGAGCCCCTGTATGCCGACGGGACTGCCGTTGACGTCGCCGTTGTAGAGCGTCGCGACGTCCGTGCCATTGTCGGACACCCAGATCGGTGACGTCGCACTGCGCGACATCCCCCACGGGTTGACCAGGTTCGGATCCATCGTCTGCGCAACCCCTGGCTGGTCGGACACCAGGTTCGTCTGCGTGTAGCCGCCGGCCGCGCCGCCAGCGGGTAGTGGAACCACTACGACGAGCGCCGCCACGGTCAAGCCCCCGAGCCAGCCGAGCCGTCTACGCATCACGCGCCTCCTAAGGGTCGCCGCTCACCCGGTTGCGAGCAGCACATCTGTGCACCACGCAGCGGACCCATACCGGGTTCACAGGGTGTGCGGAATTCGGCATTGTTCGCCCAGAGTTCGGCCGGCGTTCGGCCTCACCTATCGTCGAGCCGTGCGAGTGGCGCTGTTCGTGACGTGTCTGGTCGACGGGCTGTTCCCGGACGTGGGCAAGGCGACCGTGCGGTTGCTGCGCCGGCTGGGCCACGAGGTCGAGGTGCCGCTGCGGCAGACGTGCTGCGGGCAGATGCACGTCAACACGGGCTATCCGCGCGAGGCGCTGCCCCTGGTACGCAATCACGTCGAGACGTTCCTCGACTACGACGCGATCGTCGTGCCGAGCGGCTCGTGCACCGGCTCGATCCGGCACCAGCACGCCGACGTCGCCCGCCAGTTCGGCGACGACACGCTCGTCCAGGGCGCGCAGATCGTCGCCAAGCACACCTACGAGCTGTCGGAGTTCCTCGTGGACGTGCTCGGCGTGACCGACGTCGGGGCGTACTACCCGCACCGGGTGACCTATCACCCGACCTGCCACTCGCTGCGGCTGCTGCGCGTCGGCGACCGGCCGCTGCGGCTGCTGCGAGAGGTTCGCGGACTCGATCTGGTCGAACTGCCCGACGCCGAATCGTGCTGCGGTTTCGGCGGGACGTTCGCCTTGAAGAATCCGGACGTGTCCACCGCGATGCTGGCCGACAAGATGAGCAACGTGCTCGCGACGCGCGCCGAGGTGTGCAGTGCCGGCGACTCGTCGTGCCTCATGCACATCGGCGGTGGCCTGTCGCGCCTGCACACCGGCGTGCGAACAGTGCACCTGGCCGAGATCCTGAGCGCGTCATGACGAAGCCCCCGGCCCACCCCCGCCACTCCGCTCCTCGCGGCGTCGGCCACCTGCGTGGCGACCAGCCGTTTCCCGTTGCCGCAAAGGCCGCCGTCGCCGATGCGCAGCTCCGGCGAAACCTCGGCAACGCCACCGCGACGATTCGCGCCAAGCGCGCTGCCGTCGTCGGCGAGCTACCCGACTGGCAGCAGTTGCGAGTGGCCGGCGCGGCGATCAAGGACGCCGTCCTGGCAAACCTCGACAACTATCTGATCCAGCTCGAAGAGCGGGTAACCGCCCGGGGCGGCACGGTGCACTGGGCCCGCGACGCCAACGAGGCGAACCGGATCGTCACCGGCCTCGTGCGGGCGGCCGGCGCCACGGAGGTCGTCAAGGTCAAGTCGATGGCGACGCAGGAGATCGGCCTGAACGAGGCGCTCGCCGACGCCGGCATCACGGCGTGGGAGACCGATCTGGCCGAGCTGATCGTCCAGCTGGGGCACGACCAGCCCAGCCACATCCTGGTGCCGGCGATCCACCGCAACCGCGCGGAGATCCGCGAGATCTTCCTGCGTGAGATGGGCGGGGTCGACCCGGCGCTGACCGACAACCCGGCGGCACTTGCCGAGGCGGCCCGCACCTACCTCCGCCGGAAATTCCTCACCGCGGACGTGGCCGTCTCCGGCGCGAACTTCGCTGTCGCCGAGACTGGCACGCTCGCCGTGGTCGAGAGCGAGGGCAACGGACGGATGTGCCTCACCCTGCCGCGAACGCTCATCACCGTCATGGGCATCGAGAAGCTGGTGCCGACCTGGCGCGACCTCGAAGTCTTCCTGCAGTTGCTCCCCCGCTCGTCGACCGGCGAGCGGATGAACCCGTACACGTCGATGTGGACCGGGGCGACGGAGGGGCAGGCGTTCC
>WNGE01010324.1_pt1 | contig 12185 bp, 9 predicted proteins | sample 5400651 | NCBI WGS metagenome assembly WNGE01 (sample SAMN13153370, study PRJNA577476) | soil metagenome | isolation source: 60 cm soil or saprolite under grassland replicate 2 | place: USA:California | collected 2016-06-15 | reverse complement strand
CGCGGGTCACCACGAGATCGAAGTGACGGAGGAGATCGAAGCGCCCCAGGACGAAATCGGCGACCAGCCGATCGTTGTTGGTCCAGATCGCCGTGGCGAAGCCCAGGTGCTTCATCGCCGTGAGCGCGTCGATGGCGAAGGGCTCGAGCACGGCCTGCTCCATGGCGCGCCGCTCGTGCGCCTGGGGGATGGCGAGAATCTCGGTCTCGAGATGCGCGGCCTCGGCCCGGACGAAGGCGAACAGCTCCGGTCCCGACCAGCGGAGCTCGCGCCGGGGCAAAGGCAGGCCCCGCCCGCGCACGAAGGCCTCCATCTCGCGCCCCACCGCCTTCATGTCGAGCGGCGAGCTGACGAGCGTGTGGTCGAGGTCGAAGACGCAGACGGCAGCGTGTTGCGCCACGGCCTCAGCCGCCGTGCGCGGGTACGCTGTCGGGCTGGCTGAGGTGGTCGCGCAGCATCTCGATGCCCGCCCGGTCCAGGGTCCGGTCGGCCACGACCAGCTCGACGTCTTTCGGCAGGCTGGCTCGAATCCGCGCCGCGGCCTGCTCGGAGCACACGACCGTGCGCGTCCGCTCGAGCATGCGGTCGATAGACCAGGTGTCGTCGGTGGAGGCGAGGACCGGAGTGACGTGCATCAGGCCAGCCGACTGGACGGAGCGGAGCAGGTTCTGCCCGCCCGTCGCCGTGGTGCAGACGAGGCCGACGGTCGATCCCTCCGGCAGCTCTGTCAGCCGGAGCAGGGTCTTGATGCTGGCCTCGGCGAGGAGCGCGACGGGGGGCGGGTCGTCGGGGGTCAACACGCGCTTCACTTCGTGGATGTGGAAGAAGGTCGTGATGACGGCGCGGTAGCCCTTGAGGAAGCCGGGGTCCTGGGCAGCCCTCGTCTCGAACTCCTCCACCAGCATCCGGTCCACCTGGAGCGGCAGCTCTGCCTCGAGCTCGTCGCGATAGCGCGCGAGCTCCGCGTGGTTGCACTCCACCAGCACCGCCCTGCGGCGCACGGCCTTGCCGCCGCTGTCGGCCGGCCCGCTCGAAGCCAGCGCCGCTAGGAATTCGTCCTGGGTGAAGCCCAGCCGGCGCACGCGCTCGAGGCTCTCCCCGACCAGCCGCTCGAGGCTACGAGCCGCGCGCCCCTCGCGCGTGGGACGGTCGGCCACGAACGTGCCGCGTCCCTGCTGCCCCTCCACGAAGCCATCGCGCTCGAGGTCGGCCAGGGCGCGGGCGACCGTGTTCGGGTTGATCCGGAGGAAGCCCGCCAGCTGGCGCACCGTGGGCAGCTGCATGCCCGGCTTGAGCGCGGCCGTGGAAATCAGGTGGCGGATCTGGGTCATGAGCTGCACGTGCACGGGCACGGCGCTCTTGCGGTTGACCCGCAGGCCCGACGGCGGCGCTATTCGAGAGGATTCGCGCGCCATGGCGACTGTGCTAGGCGGTGGCTCGTCGCGGGGACGCGGCGCGCTTGGCGGCCCGCCCAGCCAGGGAGCGGCCCAACCGGATCAGCGCCAGCCCGACGGTGACCCGCAGGGGATCAGGCGCGGAGCCCGAGGCGTCCATCAGCCTTGCCACCCTCGCGAGTGCCCGTGCCTCCTTCAACCGGTCCTTCGCGATCTGCTCAGCCAGGTATGCGTTCATCATGCACATCCTCCTTTCGGCCCCCTCCCGCCCTCTCATGGTGACCGTAGTAATGTATGGGTATACTCATACACTATTATCGGCCTGGAGGCAAGGGGTGATTGACGAGGGAAGGGCTTGGCTAGATGAGCCAGTGAAGGAGGGCTGTCGCCAGGGAGAGAAAGATGGTGACGCCCAGGACGTCCTGGAAGGCGGTCTCGAACGGGCCGGCCGTCAGGGCCGGGTCGAACCCAAGCCGCTTGGATAGCATCGGGATAGCCGTGCCCGCGCAGCCGGAAAGATTGACCGAGACGAACATCGAGGTAGCGACGACGAACCCGAAGGTGGCCGAGTGCCAGAGGAGCCCGATCAGCCCCACGGCCAGCCCGCACACGGCCCCGAGAATGGCGGAGGTCTGGATCTGCCGCCAGAGCGGCTCCCACCAGCGGTTGAGCTGGACCTGTCCCGTCGCCAGGCCGCGCACGACCATGGTCACCGACTGCAGGCCAGTATTGCCCGAGATGGCCTGGATCACCGGCATGAACGAAGCCAGCAGGATGACCTTGCCGAGGGTCTTGTCGAAGTAGTGGATGACGACACCGGCCAGCATCTCGATCAGGAGCGTCAGCAGCACCCAGGGCAGGCGGAGCATGGCGACCTGCCGCGGGGAGCGCCGCTCGAGCTCGGCGGCGTCCGAGCCTGCCATGCGGAAGATGTCCTCGGATGCTTCCTCCTGGACCACGTCCATGACGTCGTCGACGGTGATGGTGCCCACCAGCCGGTTCTGATCGTCGACGACTGGCACCGTCACCAGATCGTACTTGGCGACGACGCGGGCGACTTCCTCGCGGTCCATCGTGGCGTTGACGCTGACCACGTCCTCCTCGAGGAGACCCAGGAGCAGGCTCCGCGGATCGGCGAGCAGGAGGCGCCGGAGTGGCACCCGCCCGATGAGGTGCTGGTGGTCGTCCACCGCGTACACGCCGAACGGGCGCTCCTCGGTGACCGACTTCCTGATGTGCTGGATGGCGTCCTCGACCGTCGAGGTCTCCCGTATGGCCACCACGTCCTGCGACATGAGGCGTCCCGCGGAATCCTCGGGATACTCGAGGATCTCCTGGATCTCTTCCGACTTCTCTTCCTCCATGAGGTCCAGGATCTTTTCCGCGTGCTCCGTGGAGAGCTCGTCCACGACGTCCGCCGCGTGCTCGGCCGGCATCCGGTCGAGGATCCTCGAGACCTCGACGTCGTCCAGGGAGCGGACGAGCTCGAGCAGCGTGGCGTCGTCAAGCTCGGACAGGCCATCGCCGGCCTGGTCCTTCCGGAGCGAGCGGAAGAGCGTCGCGCGGTCATCCTGCGGCAGCTGCTGGAGCACGTGCGCGACGTCGGCCGCGTGGGCTTCGACGAGCGCCTGCGCCGCGCGCGGGTCGTCGCGGTTCTGCAGCAGCTCTTCGGCGGCGCGTAGCAGGCGTGCATCGGTGTCCATGTCGTGCTCTCCGTTCCGATTGTACAGGGCCACGCGGGCCGTCGGGACGAAATACCCCTCGTTGCGGCCCCATCGGGGAGGCCGTGGTAGCCTGACAGTATCCGTATGGCGCATCGCCACCGCGCGTTCCCGGGCTTGCTCCTTGCGGCGCTCGTGGTTGCGGTCTCCCCGGCGGGACCCGCGCGGGCGCTCGACGAAGCCGATCGCCTGATGCTGGTCGGCGAGAAGGCTTACGAAGACGGGCTCTACGCCCTGTCCCGCCGAATGCTCGAGCGCTTCCTCGAGCGCTTTCCGGGCGACAAGCGGGCAGGCGAGGTGACGCTGCTCTTGGGCAAGGCCCGGCTCTCCCAGGGATCACTCGAAGCCGCGGCCGACGCCTTCAGGAAAACGGAAGGATTCACGCCGGTTCCCGGCAAGCCCCAGGAGGCCCGCTTCTGGGAGGCCGAGACGCTCTACCGGATGAAGCGCTTCAGCGACGCGCGCGCAGCTTATGCTCGCGTCGTCGCGGCCGAGCCCGCCTCGCCGCTCCTGCCCGACGCCCTCTACTCGATGGGCTTCGCCGACCTCGAGCTCAAGCGGCGCGACGCGGCCGCGGCCGACTTCAGGCGCCTCGTCAAGGAGTTTCCCGACCATGCGACGGCGCCCTCGGCCACGATCCAGCTCGCCCGGGCGCTCATCGAGACCAAGCACGCGGACGAGGCCGTGGCCGTGCTGGAGCCTTTCCCGAAGAAATACCCCGACCACAAGCTCGTGCCGGAGGCGCGCTACTTTCTTGCGCGCGCGCGCCTCGCGAACGGTGACACGGCCGGCGGAATTGCCGAGCTCCGCACGTTCGTGCGGGCCTATCCGGGGCACGAGCTCGCGGCTTCCGCCCGCCGCGCTGCGATCGACACCCAGATCAAGTCGGGCAAGAAGAAGGATCTGGCCGAGGAGTACGCGTCTTTGATGGCGCTCAAGCCGGCGACGCCGGAAGGCCTCTACGACGCGGGCACCATTGCAGTAGGTCTAGACCGAGGGCGGGACGCCGAGGCGGCGTGGGGGCGCATGAGAAAGGAGTTTCCGGACCACGTCTTGACCGCGCGGGTCTCGCTCGACCAGGCGCAGACGGCATTCGGGAAGAACAATTTCAAGGACGCGGCGGCATTCGCGCGCGCCGCCAGCAAGAGCAGCGAAGACCCCGTCCGGGGCGAGGCTCTTCTCGTAGTCGGTGAAAGCGAGATGAAGCTTCGGCACCCCGCCCAGGCGCTGCCCGCTTTCCAGGCAGCGGCGGACACTGCGGGGCTCGAGCCCGCGCTCCGGTTCCGCGCCCTGGCCGGCAGCGGGCTCGCGTACGAGGACCAGAAGCAGTGGGCCCAGGCGGCCAAGTCCTACGAGGAGGTCGCCGCGGGCAGCCCGGACAAGACGCTTGCCGGCTGGGCCAGGACCCGCCGGGCGGCCATCGCCGCCCACCTCAAGCCAAAACCCACGATCCCGGAGAAGAAGCGATGACGGCTCTGGCACTCCTGCCCTTGGCATTCGCGCTCCTGGTCGCCGTGCCTGCGGGAGCCGCCGAGCCGCAGTTCAAGCTGCCGGCGCCCGAGCTGTCCCAGGTCCTGCCCCTGGTCTCGCAAGCGCTCGACAAGGCCCCGCTACCCGTGTCGCTCGCCGCGCTGCCGCCTTCACCGCAGCCGGTGCCACCGCTGCCGCGGGCCCGCGTCGTGACGGATCTGTCGGCCCAGCCCGTGGCTGCCGCGCCGCCGCCGCGCTTCCTCGCGTGCAACCCCCTTGGCAGCGTCCTCGGTGTCGTCTCCGAGCTGGTCGAGTGCGGCCGCGCCCGCTTCCAGCGTGGCGAGTACGAGGACGCGCGCCTGGCGCTCGAAGGCGCGATCAAGCGCTCGACCGACGCGGCGCTGTCGAGCGAGGCGCGCTACTGGATGGGGGAGACCCTGATCCGCCTCGACCGCCCGGAGCCGGCCGCCCGGACGATGCTCCTCGTCGTCCAGGCCGACCCGCGCTCGGACATAGGGTTTCACGCCGCGCTCAAATACGCCTGGCTTTCGTTAATGGCGGGTGACCCGGCGCGCGCGCTCGCGGCGCTCGACGCGCTCGGCAAGAGCGGTCCTCCGGCCGAGCTTGTGCCGTGGGTGCAGCACGGCCGCGCGGTGGCGCTGTACGGTCTCGGGCGGGATGCGGAGGCGCGCGAGATCTGGACCCGGCTCCTCGGCCAGACCTTGCCCGCCCCTGTCGCGGGCGAAGCGCCCTTCTGGCTCGGCGATACGCTCGGTCGGCTCGGCCAGTACAAGGATGCCGTCGCGCGCCTCAAGACATTCACCGACGGCGGCCCGCGTCTTCTCATCGACACGGGGCTCCTGCGGCTGGGCTGGTGGAGCCGCGCGGCGGGCGAGCCGCTCCCGGCCGTCCAGGCCTATCGCGGGGTGATGTCGGCGTATCCGAAAATGCCCGAGATTCTCTGGGCGCGCGCGGGGCTCGCGCTGGCCCTCCTCGACCTCGACGACTACGCGGCCGCCCTCGACGAGGCGCGCAAGCTCGATGCGGCGGACAAAACGGGCGCGCTGGGCCTTCCGGTTCTCCTCGCTGTCGATCGCTGGGCGACGGAGAAGCAGCGCGCGGACGAAGCGCGGGCGCTCGAGCAGGAACTCCTCGGCAGGAACCTGTCGCCGGCCACTCGCGCCTACGTCATCCTGCTGGGCGGAGAGCTCGAGCGCGCCGCGGGCCAGGCGTCCGAGGCCCGCAGCCGCTTCGAGCTCGTCGTGGCGCGGCCCGGCGCGCCCGCGCTCGGCTGGTACGCCGGGCTGCGCCTGGCGGAGCTGGACCTCGAGAGCCGGGAGATCGCCGCGGCCCGGACGCGCCTCGACGCCTTCCTCAAGGAGCCGCTTCCGCCCGAGCTGCGCGCAGCGGCCCTGGCGCTCGGCGGCGAGGCCGCCTATGCGGGCCGCGCCTGGGACGAGGCCGCGAAAGACTACGGCCGCTTCCTCGCCGAATTTCCCAATTCGCCGGACGCCCCGGCGGTGACGCAGGCGCTGGGCTGGGCGGAATTCCGGCGCGGTCGGCTCCAGGCCGCGCGCGAGACGTGGACGCGTTTCGCCACACAGCGCCGCGACGATCCACGGGCACCCGCCTCGCTCCTCCTGGGCGCGGAGCTGGCCGCCCGCTCGGGCGACACGGCCGGCGCGCAGGCCCTGCTCGACACGCTCGTCGAACGCTACCCCGCCGGCGAGTACGCCGACATCGCGCGGTTGAATCGCTCGATTCTGGCGATACGCGGCGGCCGCGCGAAGAGCGCCCTCGTCGACCTCAACGAACTGATCCGCCGCGCGCCCCTGTCCCCCTACGCGTCCCGCATGCGGCTCGCCCGTGGCGTGGTCCTCCAGGCGGATGGCAAGCGGGCCGAGGCCGTTCGCGAGTTCAAGGCCGCGCAGGCGCAGGGCGAAGGCGCGGGGGCGAGCCTGGGGCTCGGCTGCGTCGCGTTCGAAGCCGGGCAATGGGACGAAGCCGAGCGCGAATTCCTCGAGGCGCGCGACACGGGGCAGGGCGCCGTGGTGGCGGCGGCCGAATATGGCCTCGCGGCAGTGTTGTGGAACCAGGGCAAGACGGAAGATTTCAAGCGATTCGCCCAGGCCATCCTCGCGAAGCCGGCCGACCCCGCCACCACGCCCAACGTGCTCGCGGCCGCGACGGCGCTGGCGGCAAGCGAAGGGCGGTGGACGGAAGCGCGGACGCTGGCGATGCGCGCGGTCAAGGAGTTTCCGTCGAGCGAGGCCGCGCCGGCGGCCCTGTCCCAGCTCGCGGCGGCGGCCGGACGGGGCGGACAGTGGCAGCTCGCGGGCGAGACCTACCAGCTCCTGACCGAGCGCTACCCCGGCCACAAGACCGGTCCGGAGTCACGGCTCGGCTACGCCGAGGCGCTGTACAGGTCGGGCGCGCTGGCCGAGGCGCGGTCGAGGCTGCAGGAGTTCATCGACACGTCGCCGAACGACCCCGAGCTGCCGCGCGCGCTGATCCTGCTCGGGCGCACCTCGGAGGCGGGCGGAGACAGCGCGGCGGCTCTCGATCTCTACAAGCGGGTGGAGCGCGATTATCCGGCCTTCCAGGGCGAGGCGCTCCTGGGCAATGCCCGCGTGCTGCTGCTGGCGGGCAATTCGCCCGCGGGCAATTCTGACGAGGCGCGGCAGCTCCTCGAGCGCGCGATGGCGGCGGGCGATGCGGCCGTGGTCTGCGAGGCCTCCTACAGGATGGGCGAGGGGCTACGGGCGGCTGGGCGTCACCAGCAGGCCATCGACGCGTACATGACGGCCGCGTATGTCGCGCCGGATACGCCGCTCGCGCGCCGCGCGCTCCTGGGCGCCGGGCAATCCTACACGGCGCTCAAGCAGTCCGATTCCGCGGTGATCGTCTACAAGAAGCTCCTCGCCGGCAAGGCCGTCGAGCCCGAGCTGGCCGACGCCGCGAAGAGGGGCCTGAGAGCGCTCGGCGTGAACTAGCCGGGGGCGCCATACCCGCTTTCGCCCCGCCGCTTCCAAAGAGACGCGCCCGACGGGTACAATGTCCCGGCATGAAAGGTTACGGCGGGCGCATCCTCTTCATCGACGTCACGCGCGGCGCGGGCCGCGTCGAAGCGCTGGGAGAGGACTTGGCGCGCGCCGTCCTCGGCGGCAACGGGCTCGCCGCCCGGCTCCTGCTCGATCACGTCGCCGCCGGCGTCGATCCATACGAGCCGGGCAATGCCGTTGTCTTCGCCGTCGGTCCTGTCACCGACACCACGGTGCCGGGCAACAGCCGCGCGTGTGTCGCCAGCAAATCGCCGCTGACCGGCCTCTTCTTCGACTCGACCTTCGGCGGACGCTGGCCGGCCACGATGAAGCGAACCGGCTTCGACGCCATCGTCATCACGGGGCAGTCGCCCGAGCCCGTCTATCTCAAGATCGGGGAGACGGGCGTCGAGGTGAAGCCGGCGGCCGCGCTCTGGGGCAAGACGACGCGCGACACGGTGCACGCGATCCAGGCGAGCGAAGGCGCCGACACCGACGTCATGGCGATCGGCCCGGCCGGGGAGCGCCTGGTTCGCTTCGCGTGCCTGGCGACCTATTGGAAGAACCGCGAAGGTGTGGCCGGCAGGGGCGGGATCGGCGCCGTCCTTGGCGCCAAGCGCGTCAAGGCCGTGGCCGTGGCGGGCGCGCGCAAGACCGAGGTGGCGGACCCGGCGCTTCTGAAAACCCTGCTGGAGGAAAAGCGCGAGCCGCTCAAGACCGGGACCAAGGCGCTCTCGACCTACGGCACGTCATTTCTCGTCAAGCCCATCAACACGCTGGGCGCCCTCGGCTCTTACAACCTGCGCCAGGAGACCTTCGCGGAATCGGCCGCGATCTCGGGCGAGGAGATGCACGCCCTCCACCACGATCGCGACACCACCTGCCTCAAGTGCCCGGTTGCCTGCGGCAAGCAGTACGAGATCCGCGACGGCGAGCTCATCGGCCTCAAGGCCAAGATGCCGGAGTACGAGACGATCTTCGCCTTTGGATCCATGCTGGGCAACGCGCACGCGGGTTCCCTGGCGCGCGCCAACGACCTCTGCGATCTCCTCGGCATGGACACGATCTCCATGGGCGTAACCCTGTCGTTCGTGGCCGAGGCGATCGAGCGCGGCTGGCTCTCGCGGGAGGAGATCGGCGTGCCCTTTGGCTGGGGCGATTGGCGCGGCATGCTGCGTCTCGTCGAGATGACGGCCGCGCGCGAGGGGTTCGGAGACCGCCTCGCCGAAGGCAGCTGGCGGCTCGCCGAGTCGATCCATCCCGAGGCGACGAAGGCCGTCTACGCCGTCAAGCGGCTCGAGCTGCCCGCGCACTCGGCGCGCGCGCTCAAGGGCATGTCCATCGGCTACGCCACCGCGACGCGCGGCGGCAGCCACCACGACACTCGCCCCACGCCGCAGTACGCCCAGGGCTTCGATCGCAGGGGCACGGACGGCAAGCCCGAGTTCGCGATCCGGAGCCAGCACTTCACCGCGGTGGACGATTCGCTCGTCCTCTGCCGCTTCACCTCGGAGCGCGGCTTCGGCCTCTACATCGAGGAGCCCTACGCGCGGATGGTCTCCGCCGTGACGGGCTGGAACGTGACCGTCGAGGAGCTCGAGCGGGTGGGGGAGCGCGTGATCAACCTCGAGCGCCTCTTCAACGTGCGAGAAGGCGTGAGGCGCAAGGACGACGCGCTGCCCTGGCGCGTGATGCACGAGCCCATCCCAGACGGCCCCTCGGCCGGCATGCACTGCCCGCCCTCGGAGCTGTCGATGATGCTCGACCGCTACTACGAGCTGCGCGGCTGGGACGCCGACGGCGTCCCGACGCCGGCGCGCCTCTCCACTCTCGGCCTGTAGGGGGTTTTATTCAGCCCTCGTCTCGTCGCTCTCCTCGCCTGCGGCTCGTCGGCAGCGCCTCATCTCGAACGGCCATGCGCGTCGTCGCCTGGAACATCCGCGCCGGGGGCGGCCGGCGAGTGCAGGCCATCGCTGAACAGATTACGCGCTGGGCGGCGGACGTCGTAGCGCTCTCGGAGTTCCGCGGGACGCCGCCCAGCGCCGACCTGGCGCGCGCCGAGCACCGCCTCGCTGGGGCTCCCCGGCGCCAACGCGCTCCTCATCGCGTCACGCTGGCCGCTCGCACGGGTGCGACTGCGCTCGGCCCCGCGGGTCGAGTCCGGCCGCTGGCTCCTCGCCCGAGTGGCAGCGCCCTGCGCCATCACGCTCGGCGCGATGCACGTGCCCAATCGAGTGACGGGCCGCAAGCTGCCGTTTCTCGACGCCGTGCTCGGCGTGGCACACGACTGGCGTGGAGGACCGGCGCTCCTGATCGGGGACACCAACTCCGGGCTGATCGATCTCGACGAAGAGTCACCCGCCTTCGGCGTCGAGGAGGACGGCTGGATCCGGGGCCTCGAGGCCGCCGGCTGGGCCGACGCCTTCCGTCGCTTGAGCGGCGACAGGCGCGCGTACACGTGGTACTCGCCGAACGGCGGCAACGGCTTTCGGATCGACCAGGCATTCGTGAACCGCGCCCTCGGCCCGCTGCTCCGATCGGCGTCGTACGAGTGGGGCGCGGCGCCCGGCGCGCGTCCCCGCAGGTGGCGCCGGGACGCTCTCAGCGATCACGCGGCCCTGCTCGTTGACCTCGACGAGGCGGCGGAGTCGGACGGGCGCCGACCCGTCTAGGCCGGCTCGATCGGCATTCGCGCGATCCCAAGCCACGCGATGGGCACGCCCGCCTTCTCGGCCGCCTCCGCGGGAGAGAGCGAGCGGTCCCAGTCGGCGGCGACGAAACGCTTTGCCGTGACGCCCGCGGCGGCGTCGGATACCAGCCAGAGCAGCGGCGGCACCATGATGTCCGGCTGGAGCATCTTGCTGCGATCGCCGGCATCGTCGCCGACGAGCGGCGTGTTCGTCACGCCGCCCGGGACCAGCACATTCGCCGTGACGCCCGTGCCCGCCAGGTCCGCCGCCATGATGGCCGTCGCCGACTCGGCGGCCGCCTTGCTGGAGCCGTAGAGCAGATAGCCCGCGCGCACCATGGTGCCGAGGCTGGTCGTCACCGTGACGATGCGCCCCTGCCGCGCCCGCAGCATGTGCGGGACGACGGCGCGGGCCATCATGATCGGCGCGGTGGCGTTGACGGCGAGGAAGCGGGACCACTGCTCGGGGGTCGCGTCCCAGAAACGGATCGGGTTGCGCCGCTGATCGGCGCGCACCGACGCCTGGCCGATTCCGGCATTGTTCACCAGCACGTCAATGCGCCCGAGCGCGTCCATCGCGGCCGCGACGATCCGCTCGAAGGCATCGGGCTGCATGAGCTCGGCCGGCACCGGCAGGATCGAGCCGGCGCCGTCTTTTTTCGCCGGCGCCAGCGTCGCAAGCGCCGACTCATTCCGATCGACCGCCACGACATCCATGCCGCTCCCCACGAGACCGAGCGCCATGGCCCTTCCGAGGCCGCTCGCCGCGCCGGTCACGATCGCGGCCTTCCGCTCCGCCGCCATAGATGGATCCTCCTGGTCTTTCCGCCAAGGGCGACTATCCCAGAAATCGCGCCCCCGGGCGAGCACCCGCCGTCCGCAATCACCCTCGACGCAGCGCTCGAACGTTCCCTGGTTCTCTGGTCACGCTCTTGAGCTCGACTTTCCTCCGATATCAGCAAGAAAGGGCAAGAGAAGGACAATAAACTACTAGTCGGCCTTACGGCGCTCCTCTAACCTCGCACCATTCGCCTATCCCCAGGGGGCATGAGGCGCCCCAACGTTTCCACTCCGCAGCACAGAAGGAGAACGAAGATGGCGAAGCGAAAGACAGACCACAAATTCATTCTAACGATGCCGGATATGGGCCTGTCGCCGCGACAGGTGAACGCCTTGAAGAAAAACTTCAAGAACGAACTCGTCAATTCACTGGGTCCGAATAAGGCAGCGCTGGCGCGCAGAATCATCATCATCATCATCTTCTGTTAACTGGAATCGCTTCTGGCGTCCTCCAACAGGAGCAGGACAGCACTATGCGCGTGTGCCTCATCAGCCCACCCACGGTGACTGATTTCGAGGATCGCTCCGTGGCCGAAGACGAGGCCGTCCGTCTGATCGAGGAGCACGCTCCCGTCGGAATTTTGAGCTTGGCCGCTGTGCTCGAGAACATGGGGACCAGTCCCCATATCGTCGATCTCAACCGGTTGTACTACCAGTACCTTCGATCCGAGGAGAACCCGAAACGGGAGTCCGACTTCTGCAGCTTTGTCACCCGTGGCCTCGAGCCGTTGTCCGTCGACGTATTCGGATTCAGCACCATATGCAGCAGTTATCCATTGACCCTCCGGATAGCCAGGGAAGTCAAGAAACGCCATCCGAACGCTACGATCATGCTGGGCGGCCCTCAAGCGACCGTCGTGGATGTTCATACTCTGGAGGCCTTCCCATTCGTCGATGTCATCGTACGAGGTGAGGCCGAAGAGACGCTGCCGCTCCTGCTGGACCGCTTCCCCGGCGCGACGCAATGTGAGGGCATTCCGGGGATAACGTTTCGGCGCGGAGAGACGGTGGTTCGAAACGCAAACGCCCC
>WNGE01007393.1_pt1 | contig 12185 bp, 13 predicted proteins | sample 5400651 | NCBI WGS metagenome assembly WNGE01 (sample SAMN13153370, study PRJNA577476) | soil metagenome | isolation source: 60 cm soil or saprolite under grassland replicate 2 | place: USA:California | collected 2016-06-15 | reverse complement strand
ATGGGTCGCCATGAGGTTCAGGAAATCGCGCGGCACCTTCCTCGCGGGGTAGAAGCACTTGAGCACAAGACCGAGATGGTCGAGATGTTCCTTGTAAACCAAATTGAATATCTTGTCAGCTGGCTTGCGTTTTGTTTTTCTTTTGGCGCGATTTGCTCAGCCGTACAGCAGATCGAAACAGGGATGACCCCGTCATTTCAAAATTCCTTCGCCGCAGTTCGGCAAAAGACGAGATCCTTCTTGCGCCTTTCCCTGTTGTTGTACTTCATACTCCTTCCGGCGGTGGTGGCCGCCTCACTGCTGTTCTGGGGTGTTGTCTGGTTCGCACATCAACGTCATGTTCACCTGAGCCATTTCACAATTCAGTTGGTCACCTTCACGATAATTGGGTTGGCGTTGCTAGTTTTCTCCCGCTTTGGGCTCGCGATGCCCGCTCTCATCTTGGACAGTTGCGGAGTCGCGCAGGCAATGTTTCGTAGCAACGAACTCACTGAAAAAAAGTGGCTCACCCTTGCTGCTCTTTTGGCTAAGTCACTAGTCGGGGGCTACGTTGCTGGTATGTGTCCTTTTTGGATGGCTTCTTGGATTCCAGCTAGCGTTTCATTGCCTTTGTGGTTCCCGTGGGTTTTGAGAGTCGCGTCGGTTGCCGCAGTCATAGTGGTTGAACCTCCGATGTTCATCGGTTTCGCCCTGCTTTACATAAGAATGTCAGCGATCTCAAGCGAAACAATCGCTCCCTGGCGCGGCGTCCCCGTTTCACCACCACCTCCCTCATTTACAACATGAGTTCCGCCCCAATCTGTCGTATCCTATCCCCCAGCCTATGACCGCCGCCCGCTAATCCGCCTTCCGCTCCCCTGGCGACACCGCGCCCGAGTGTGCGCCCTCGCCACGCATCCCTCCAAACCACGAAAGGATCACCGCAATGCAATTCGTAGATCGGACTCTCGCCCGTCGTTTTGAATCTGCGGAAGAAATGCCGCAAGTGCACCACGCTTATGCCGACCACAAGATGCGCCCTCACATCGGCTCCGCCGTCGAGCCCATTGCCGGAGGCCACATGATCTTCGCCGGCCTCGGTTCGCCCATCGGACGCGCCGTAGGCATGGGCTTCACCGCTCCCGTCACCGAAGCCGACTTCGACCAACTCGAAAATTTCTACTACTCCCGCAAAGCTCCCGCCCAACTAGACTACTGTCCGCTCACCGACATCAGCCTGCTGGAAATCGCCCGGAAGCGCGGCTACACAATCGCCGAACTCAACAATGTCCTGGCCCGAAAGCTCGATCCCACCGAAGTATTCCCGCCCGGCCCCGCAGGTTTTACCATCCGCCCCGGTAAATCCGAAGAAGCCCTCGCGTTCAGCGCTATCGTCCGCCAAAGCTTCTTCCCCGACGGGGGCGAACCCACAGGTTTCGACGAGATGCTGGCTCCCATGTTCGTCTTCCCCGGAGCGATCGCCTTCGTAGCCGAAGCCGATGGCAAAATAGTAGCCACCGGCGCCGGCCTCATCATTCCCGACCACCAAATCGTAGGCTTGTCCGGGGCCGCCACGCTCAAGCCGTATCGAGGCCGAGGCGTGCAAACCGCTATGCTCCAAAAGAGAATGCAAGTCGCGGCCCAAGCCGGATGCGAATACGCCGTCATCGTCACCCAAGGGGGCACGACGTCGATGCGCAACGCCGAACGATTAGGCTTTACCCTGGCCTACAGTAAAGCGACATTGATCAAAGCGCCACCGGTTGTTTGATTGAGGGCTGGCTTGTGTCTCGTAACTTTGCGAAGGCATCCTGCTAGTCGAAGGGTTCAGCCGGGCGGGGACGTCCGGCTCTGCGCCAACAAGGTGGCCCTCTCCTACCACCCCACTTTCTTTCCCTTATTCTGCTCATCGAGCCACTGCTTCAACGGAGCGAAATATTCCAGCAACGCTCCCGCATCGGTCTGCCGCTCGCCCGTCAGGGCTTCGAGCGCATCGGGCCACGGCTGGCTCTGGCCCATTTCGAGCATCTTGTTGAACTTCGCCCCCGCTTCTTTCGACCCGTAAAACGTGCAGCGATGGAGCGGCCCCTTGTAGCCAGACTCCCGGCAGAGGGCTCGGTAGAACTGGAACTCCAGAATGTGCGCCAGGAAATAGCGCGTGTACGGCACATTCGCGGCCACGTGGTACTTGGCTCCGGGATCGAAATCCGCCTCACTCCGCTCCATGGGAGGCGCCACACCCTGATATTTCAGTCGCAAGGCCCACCACGACTTGTTGTAGTCCGCGGGCGCAACCTCCCCGGAAAACACTTTCCAGCGCCATTGATCGATCATCAATCCAAATGGAAGGAACGCCACGCGGTCCAGCGCCTGCTTCAACAGCTCCGGAATGTCATTGCTGCCCTGCGGCACCTTATCCAGCAGTCCCACCCGATGCAGATATTCGGGGGTAATCGCCAGCGCGATCGCATCCCCGATCGCTTCGTGGAACCCATCATTGGCGCCATTTTGAAACAGAAATGGCTGATTCTTGTAGGCGCGCTGGTAAAAGTTGTGTCCGAGTTCGTGGTGAATGGTGACAAAATCCGTCCCGCGCACCTGAATGCACATCTTCACCCGCAGATCGTCTTTGTAATCGATGTCCCACGCGCTGGCGTGGCAAACCACGTCGCGGTCGGCGGGCCTGGTGAACAACGACCGCTCCCAGAATGTCTTCGGCAGCGGCGCAAAACCCATCGAGGTAAAGAATCCTTCGCCGTACTTCACCATCCCCTTGGCGTCCAGTTTTTTCTTCTTGAGCAATTCGGTGACGTCCACTCCCGCCTTGTCCTCTTTCATGCCCAGCAGATCATACGTATAGCCCCACTCCTGCGCCCAAGGATTGCCCAGCAGGTGAGCGGGAATCGGTCCATGGGGAGGCACAACGCTTGTCCCATATTTCTCCGCAAGCTTTGAACGCACGAACGTATGCAGTGACAGATAGAGCGGCCGCACCTGGTTCCACAAACGCTCCAGGTCCGCGGAGAATTCTTCCGGTGTCATATCGTACCCAGCCCGCCACAGGGCGCCCACATCCTTGTGGCCCATTTCGCGCGCGCCCTGATTCGACAGTTCGACGAACCGCGAGTAGCGCTGCCGCATCGGCGGAGCAATCGCGTGCCATCCCGCCCAAACTTCCTTCAGTTCTTCCGAATCGCGGCTGGTGGACATCAGCTTCTCGATGGCCGTAATGTCGAGACACTCCCCGTTTTTGCGGCAGTACTTGCCCTTGCCATAATCCGCCTCGAGCGAGACTCCAATAGAGGTCATCTCGCGCCGCAGCGCCGGATCCTTGGGCGCTGGCGCCGTCAGGCCCAGCTTGAGAAGCATGAATTTCCGGGCCAGGTCCGGCGACAGCGCGAGCCCATCAAACCGCTTCGCCTGCTCGACCAACTCGGTGGTGACGGCGGTAACCTGATCGATGGCGTCGGCCGCCATCGCCTGCGTGTCGTCGGTGATGAAGTTTTCCTGCACCCAAGTGGCGCGGTTAACTTTGACGGAAAGATCGGCAAGCTGAGCCTCGGCCTTATTCATAAACTCCTGGGCTTCGGCAATGGTGGGAGGATTAACCTGAGCATGTACATTCATGGTAAGAAATATGACCAGACATCCTAGAATCTTCATCAGCCCTCCGGGCAAACAAGAGATTATGACGGATGAAGACGGAAATTGTCAGCAGCGGGGGCGGAGGACGGGATTGGGTGCGTCTCAGTTCCGGTTTTCAATCTGACCCATCATCATCTCAAATCGTTGTCGCCAACTCTCGCGTTTTTCGCGGATGTATCGGCGTGCATCCGCTATGCGCTCGTCAAGGTTACTCCCTTTGGGATGATACTTCCGCTTAATGGAATTACACACGTGACAGGCAACGGCTTTGTTGTCCGCACATTCTCCGCCGCCAGGAACAACGTGATCGATCGTGAGGTTGAGCCAAATGTCAAAGTTACCGTTGCCGCACAGATCACAGTAACGACATGTACACTGGTCGCGAATGCGAACGTCCCAGTCCACAGGGGGCATATCAAAATCTCGTGCTGTCTTTGGCACCCGTTGAGTATGCCACAAGCGGAAAGAGAGGAAGAATTCAGACTGAGACGCTACTAGGAGTTCTCCGCAAAAAGGCTCCCACTTTGTGAGTCAGGCGGCCGGTGAAGCAATAACCAGCGCCTCAATCGCCGCTTTCACTCTCGCCGACACCGCCTCCGTATCCTGCAGCGTCAGCCCTGCCGTTGAAATCGATTCGCCCACCCGCATCTCCAGAGGCTGGCACTTGATGTGGTACGTATTCATCGGCAGCAAATCGAACGTGCCCACCAGCGCGACCGGCACAATGTCAGCCTGCGCCTTGATCGCCAAGAAGAACGCGCCTGGCAGAAATGCTTGCAGTTGCCCATCGCGTGTGCGCCCGCCCTCCGGGAATATCACCAGAGGCATGCCGCGGCGCAGGCTCTTCAGCGCCGACTTGATCGCTCCGATCGATGCCGAGGGATTCTGCTGGTTGATGCACACCTGCCCCGACCGCTTCAGATGCCAACCCACAAACGGATACGACAGCAACTCGCTCTTGAAGACAATGCGGAACTGGAATGGCAGGTGCACGTAAAGAATCGGAATGTCGAGCGCTGAAGCGTGAGTCACAGCGTACACGCGCGGCTTCGAGACATCGACCCACTCCATCCCTGTCACTTTCACCGGCGAGAGGGTCGTTTTCATGATCAGCTGCGACCACAAGCGCGCCAGACGATGCTGTACGCGCCCGCTCCGGTCAAACACCGAACAAAGGAGCGAAATCGTGCCCAGCACCAGCGTGTATGCCCAGATCAGCGGGGCCAAAATGAAATACGACCGCAGGCGGCTGAGCCAGCCATGGCGCTTCAGCACCGTCGGCCGACTTTTCACCCACGTAGGGACTGCCGCCCCCGGCTGTCCAGCCGAGCGCAGCTCGGACTCCACTTTCTCAGGCTCCACGGTTGTCGTGATCTTCGTCAAAGATCGTCCCAGTTTCCGCGACTCGCGGACAGGAGTGTCCGCGCCACACACTTCTTAGATGCGCACGCCCAGCCGCTGCATCGCCTCTCCCACAATGTAAATGGATCCTGTAACCACCACCAGCCCTCCGCGCCCTGCGATTTTGCCTGCGTGTTCTAGGGCCGCAGCCACATCCGGCGCCTCCCGGATGTCCCCTGCTACGCGCTTGGCCGCCTGCCGGATCTCCTCCGGGCTGGCCGAACGCGGGTTGTTGGCATGGGTCACGATCACCTGCTCGGCAATGGGAAACAGAATCTCGGCAATTTCCGCGACCGCCTTGTCGCGCAGCACGCCAAACGCCATCGTTAACGGCCGCTCTCCGTAAGCCGCCGAGAGCGTCGATCGCAAGGCCCAGGCTCCCGCCGGATTATGCGCCACGTCCAGCACATATTCCGGACGGGCGCCATTGCTCGGCACAACTTGGAACCGTCCCGGCCAATGCGTATCGCGAATGCCCCGTTCAATCGCCTTCGGCGTAATCTGTGTGAACCCCTGGTTGTGCAACTCTTCCGCCGCTGCGATCGCCAAAGCGAGGTTTCTCAATTGGTGACGCCCCACCAGCGGCGACTCAACCTGAATCGTCTCGCCCCGGACTTCCAGCGGATACCGTTGCGCCACGGGAGGCTGGCCACTAGCCACTGACCACTGACCACGGGTTACCAAATACTCGGTACTGGCTGGCGAAACTGGCGGCACATAAGGCACCGCATTGACCGCCCGTGCGCCCAGATCTAGAATCGTGTTCCCGAGCACGTCATTCGCCTCCGGCAATTGTGGCAGCGTAACCACCACGCCGCCCGGTCGAATGATCCCAGCCTTCTCGCGCGCAATCTCACCGATTGTGTTGCCCAAGTATTTCTGATGATCGAGTGCGATGTCAGTGATAACGCTGACCTGCGGCTCCACTACGTTGGTGGCATCCAGGCGCCCGCCCATCCCGACTTCAAGGACGGCTACAGCCGGCCTCACCCGCGCGAAATGCTCAAAGGCCATCGCCGTCAGCATCTCGAAAAAGCTCGGATGCCAGGGAAGGTCGCCCTCGGTCACCAGCCGCTCCGCGGTGCGATCCACCACCCCATGCAGCAGCGCGAAGTCGTCATCCCGGATCGGCTCTCCATCGACCTGGATCCGCTCATTGATGTGCATCAGGTGCGGCGACGTGTACAGCCCGCTTTTCAGCCCCGCCCCTTGCAGGACGGAAGCCAGCGTGGCTGCCGTCGAGCCCTTGCCGTTAGTCCCCGCAATCAGCACGCTCGGGAAACTTTTCTCCGGATGCCCCAGCGCCGCCATCAGCACCCGCATATGCGCCAAGTCGAACTTGTGCGACGGCGTCTGCGCCAGCTCGTGGCCCAACGCGTACATCTGCGTCACTGCAGTTTCGTAAGACATGAGCAAGCTTTCAGCCATCAGCTGTCAGCCCTCAGTTTCAGGCATCGGGACAATCCTATTCCAGAGAGGCGCAATGAAACGTCAAAGATTCACACTAAGTGGGGAAAGAGGGTCTCCGACTAGCCGAAACCTCACAACGGGACTGATTGCTAAGGGCCGCTAGAAGCTGACGGCTGATGGCTGATTGACGGCTGAACCCATAAACTCCAGCGCCCGCGCAATGTACGCTTTCAAATCCTTGCGGATTACCACCGCATCCAGCATGCCGTGCTCCAGCAAAAACTCCGACCGCTGGAAGCCTGGCGGCAGCTTCTGCCGAATCGTTTGCTCGATCACGCGCGGGCCCGCGAAACCAATCAGGGCCCCCGGTTCCGCGATATTCAGATCACCCAGCATGGCGAACGATGCCGTGACACCCCCGGTCGTGGGGTCGGTCAACACCGAAATGTACGGAACGCGCGCCGCATCCAGCCGGGCCAGCGCCGCCGAAATCTTCGCGAGCTGCATCAGGCTGATCACGCCTTCCATCATTCGCGCCCCGCCTGACGCCGAAACAATAATGATCGGTGTCCGAGTGTCGGTGGCCTTCTCAATCGCGCGCGTAATCGCTTCGCCCACCACCGCTCCCATGCTGCCGCCGATAAACGAGTACTCCATCGCGCTCACAATCACCGGCCGCCCATTCAGCTTGCCGTGCGCGTTGATGATTGCGTCTTTGAGCCCAGTGTCGGCCTTCGCCTGCTTCAGCCGCGAGGAGTACGCTTTCAGGTCCACAAACTTCAGCGGGTCGGTCGAAATCAGGTTGCTGTCGAAAACGTCGTAGTGATTGTCGTCGAGCAGTTGCGCCAAGCGCGTACGCGCGTCGATGCGGAAGTGCTTGTCACACTTCGGACAGACATTCAGATTGTCTTCCAGGTCCTTCTTCCAGATGATTTGTCGGCAGTTGTCGCACTTCACCCACAACCCCTCCGTGCGAACCTTCCTCTCGCCCGAAGTATCCAGCTCACCGGATTGTCGTCTAAACCAAGCCATAAAGAGCAGTCGCTAGTCGCTGGTCGTTAGCCTCGCGGGGTCTTGCCTAACGACTAGCGACCAGGGACTAACGACTAGTACTCGATTCCTCTCTGCGCCATCACGCCCTTCTGATACGCATGCTTCACCTGGCGCATTTCGGTCACCGTATCCGCAAGCTCGACAATTGTCGGATGTGCGTTCCTCCCGGTCAAGATCACATGCACTATCTCCGGCTTCTTCTTCAAAGACTCCGCCACTTTGCCCGCGTCCAGCATACCGTAGCTGATCGCGTAATTGATCTCGTCCAGCACCACCAGGTCCCATTCCCCGGACTGGATCGCTTTCTCCGCCTCCGCCCACGCCTCTTGGACCATGCGTACGTCTTCAGGGTCCGGCTTCTCGGCGCCCACTTTCACAAACCCACGGCCCATCTGCCTCATGACGAAGTTGTCGCCGAACGCTTGCACCGCATCGAGTTCGCCATAGTGCCACGAGCCTTTCAGAAACTGCAGCATCAGCACGCGCATCCCCTGCCCCACCGCCCGCAGCGCCGTCCCCATGGCCGCAGTGGTCTTCCCTTTGCCCGGCCCGGTATTCACGATGATGAGACCACGGCGCGGATCCGACATAGAAGGCGAATTCATCATTTTACGCTACCCGGGCCAAAGGGTGGCGCGAACCCGCCCTGATGAGCTCGTGATTTTCAAATTACCAAATTACAAATGAGAAAGGCGGACGGCTTTGGCGTCCGTCCGCCTCGAATCAAACGGGGGATTTCTTACGGCATTTTGACGACTCGCGGCACCTTCGGCTGAGCTTGGCCGTTCGCCCCGCCCGGATCGTCCGCTCCCAGCAGTCGTGCCGCCAGCCGTAGAGCTTCCATCTCTTTCCGGATATTGATCAGTTCCTGCTCTTTTACCCTTAACACGTCGTACGGGTTTTTCATTGGGGGAGGGCCTCGTCCAGCAATTCAGGGCTTTGTTCCGCCTCTGAAAGACACAATAATCCAGTTTCCCAGCCCTGAGAACCTGTCGGAGGTGCAACTCGCCTTGAAATTGAACCTTAGAAAAAATCTGGCGACGGGACGATGCCTGGTTACTCCGGAGTTAATGTCCCTGATGACGGTCGTGCCACGCCCTATAAAGTTGTGAGGCGTCGAGGTTGCGCGGACAGGGCCTGCCCTGAGCGAGGTCGAAGGGAGTGTCCGCGCTACACGGTCAATGTCCCAGATGATAGGGATGCTTCTTCAGAATGGTGAAAGCGCGGTAAAGCTGCTCCACCAGAACCACTCGCGCCAGTTCATGCGGCAGTGTCAGCTTGCCCAGAGACAAAACAAAACCAGCCTGCTGCCGCGCCTCGTCGCCAAAGCCATCGGCCCCGCCGATCGCGAACAACAGCGGCACCGCGTTCCGCTGCTCGCGCGCCAGTACCTCGGCCAGTTCCCCGGACGAAAGCTGCTTCCCACGCGCATCGAGCAGGATCAGCGTGTGCCGCTCCTTCTTCCGCTCCCTCCGCGCCAGCGACAGAACCGCAGCCTCGTCTTTCAGTGCCAGCCCCGCAACCTCCGCATAGCGCGAGATCCGGTTCAGGTAATCGTCAGTCAGAGTCTGGATCGCAGGCTCTTTCGTCTTCCCGATCCATGCGACTGTGATTTTCATCAGGCTTGCGGTTCAGGGACGAGGGTGCCGCACTCATCGCCCACGTTGCGAGGAGTGGGATTGCACCAGCCGGAATCCCAACCCACGCCCGTCACGCCCTCCCCGATGCAAACACAACCTCCGCCCCAAACCGCACCTCGCTCCCCACCCGATACCGCTCGATCGCCTCCCGCGCCTCGGCCCGAATCGCCGGCCACTCGCCGGTCGGCACTCGCTCCAGCATCGGCCGAAAAGGTACGGTCAAAGCGCAGGCATACTCGAAAACCTCTTCTGCATCTCCCGGCCAAGTCCAGGGCAATTTGCGAACCGACTCTTCTCCCTCACGAAACCCCGCCGCCCGCAACACCTCAGCCAGTGAACCCGGCTTTGAGAAACGAAACGGATCCGCCCCTCCCGGTTCCAGCATCGTCCCACCGGCATGCCGGTGCACAATTCCCATCGTGGTCTGCCAATAGGGCTGTTCGATCGGACCCCACGCTGCAAAGCAGGCGCGAGCCCCCGCTCTCAACACGCGCCGCAACTCCATCAGTGCGCGCTCGGGATCCGTGAAGAACATCACCCCAAAGCGGCAAGCGGCCAAGTCAAAGCTCTTGTCGGCAAATGGCAACTGGTGAGCGTCCGCTGGCCGCGTCGAGAAGTTCTCGAGCCCCTTGCCCTTGGCGCGCTGGCTGGCGATTTCGAGCAGCTCGGAACTCAGGTCCGTGCCCGTCACATGGCCCTCGAGCCCAACCCGCTGCGCCAGACTGATCCCCGGCTCCCCTGTGCCGCACGCCAGGTCGAGCACCCGCATGCCCGGCTGCGGGAGCGCATATTCCACCAGAGCCTCGGTAACCGCGCTCCCCAGGACTGCTGACTTCGCTTTCCACTTTTCCGCCGCGATCAGCCGGTAGGACGAACTCCACGGAACTGCATTCGATGCCGCCATGTCAGGCCTTCTTCTTGCGTGTGCGGGCCGCTGCCGCCCCGGTCTTTGTGCTTGTCCGCCGCCGCTTGGCCGCCGCCATCAATTCCGCCGGCTCCAGCCGCGTGGCCGACTTCCACAAACGCTCCAGGTCGTAGTACCGCCGGGCATTTTCGGAAAAAATGTGGACCACAAAATCCACGTAGTCCAGCAGCACCCACTCCGCCTGCTTGTAGCCCTCGGTGTGCGCCGGACGCAGGTCGAGCGTCTTCAGTCGCTCCTCTACCGCATCCGCAATCGCTTGGACCTGCCGGGGATTGGTCCCGCTGCACATCACAAAATAATCGGTGAACGCCCCCGAATCCTTTTCCAGCTCAAGAACTGTGACTTGTTCGGCTTTTTTGTCCTGGCAGGCGACGATGGCTTCGTTGACCTGGCGTTTGAGGTCGTTCGGTTTCTTCATAAAGAGGGCGTATCGATTGTAACGCGCACGGCGCGGGGCGGGTGGGAAGCATCGCGTGGAGGGCCAGGTTGAGAACAGGCGTCAATTACACCAACCTACCTCCGCCGTCGCTTCGGGCGCGCATTGACCGCTATCTCTCACGCGCCCTTTCGGTATAGCCCCATCTTCCTCACATACTCCGCCACCCGAGGATCCAGCCACCGACCCAGCGGCTTGCCCTGCGCTGCCGCTGCCCGAATCGTGGTGGCGGAAACATTCTGATGAACCCCTTCCAGCAAGTGCAGAGTCACGCCCGGCAGGACCAGGTCTCCGCTTGCCGGCTGCTTTTGGAATGGCTTTGTTATCGCTGCCGGAGGCCGCAGCCGCTCCGGCAGCGACTCGGCCACATCCCGCAGCGAATATCCCGGGCGACTGGCCACGATGAACTCGCACTCCGCCAAGAGCGCCTGAGCTTCATGCCACTTGGCAATGTCCTTGAAAGCGTCCATTCCAACCAGAAAAAACAGCCGATCCGCCTTCTTCAGCGCCTGCTTCATGCGCCGGACCGTATCAATCGAGTAATTGGCCGCTCCCTGCGCGGTTCCTCCACTCGAACCCGCCTCCCCAGCCTCCAGCAACGAAGGCACCCAGCGCTTATCGTCCTGCGTGGCCAGCGCCACCATCGCAAACCGATGAACAAACGCGGTGACTGGATGTTTCTGTTTGTGGGGAGGCACGTTGGCTGGCACAAACAGCACTTGCCGGAGTGAGAACCGCTCTGTCGCCGCGTGAACCAGTGCCAAATGTCCGCGGTGTATCGGATCGAAGCTACCGCCGAAAAGCCCGATGTTCATCCTTCGCCTTTCTACTCTGCGCCGCAAGTTTCGCGGATCGCACCGGGTGTTGCAAGTTTTTGTTCCTTGTAGACCCAATTTTGCACTATTGGTTTTTCAGTTGCCGGCATTTCGGCGTAAGGTGGATGTTGCGCGCTCACTGCCGTATTCCCGGCTTCGACATTGGCCATTCGGACATTGTGCTTTCGGCCGGGCCTTGGTGAACAAGCGTAACTCGCTTGCGCATCGACCTGCGCATAGCATGGACCTATGCGAATGAAACTCCCCCTCATCCGCAGCCTGGCCGTGCCTCCCGCACGCGCGCCCATTCTGCGCTACGGCGTCGCTTTGCTCAGCGCCGTGCTCGCTCTCATCCCGACCCTGCTCCTCACTGACATCGCCGAGAGCCGGCTCGTCGTGTTCGCGAATACCGCAGGGCGATGGCCCAACTGATCCTCTTCGTGTCGATCTCCCTGCTGATCTGCTGGTTCAACGCCGCCCTCCGCGCTACTCAGGAAAGCCTGAACCGCTCCGAGAGCAACTTCCGTTCGCTCGTCATGAACGCGCCTTACGGAATCTGCCGCTGCAGCGCCCTGGGAATCATCCTCGACGCCAACCCCGCATTGGTCGCCATGTTTGGCTATTCGAGCGCCGCCGAACTCGTCGGCCATCACCTCGGCAGCCTCTACGCCGATGCCCAGCAGTGGTTCCAGACCGCCGACTATTTTCACGCCGGAAGAGAATTCAGCAGCCTGACAACCGAATGCGTCCGCAAAGACGGCACCTCAATCGTCGCACGCGTCACCGGACGCGCCATCGTCAACGGGAAAACCGGCAGCACGTACGAGATTTTCATGGAAGACGTGACCGAAACTCGCACTCTGGAACAGCAACTCCGGCAG
>WNGE01007179.1_pt1 | contig 12185 bp, 10 predicted proteins | sample 5400651 | NCBI WGS metagenome assembly WNGE01 (sample SAMN13153370, study PRJNA577476) | soil metagenome | isolation source: 60 cm soil or saprolite under grassland replicate 2 | place: USA:California | collected 2016-06-15 | reverse complement strand
TTTTGTGAGCAAAAGCCAGGTGCTTCCCTTTTTCGGGGTCAGATGGCCCCCAAATTTGATTATCAGTGACGTAGGCAAAGGAATCTCTGGCCCCGATTCTGATTCGAAATTGGCCCCCAATATCATTGACAAATACAGCCGTCCACTTGAAACTGCGCGTTCGGCGATTTCGCTGTCCAAACGAAAATTGTGGGCGTCAAACGTTCGCGGAGAGGCTGCCTGAGATCGTGGCAGCTTCAGCACAACGAACCATGCGCTTGACAACGATTCTGAAGACCTTCGCCGTGGTTTGAGTGCAGAGCAAGCTTCTCAATTGCTTGCACAACTCGCCATGCCAACAAGCAGCGATACCCTCTTACGACTGGTCAAACGAAGTCTTTTGCCTGCGGTAGAAACACCCAAAGCTGTAGGAGTTGATGATTTTGCTCTGCGCCGTGGAAAAACCTACGGTACGGTGGTGGTCGATCTCTCGACTCATCGCCCCATTGATCTGCTTACTGAGCGAACGGCTGAAACCCTTTCTCATTGGCTTGTGGAGCATCCTGGAGTGGAATTCCTCAGCAGAGATCGTTCAAGCGAGTATATGCGCGGAGCGACGGAGGGAGCTCCGAAAGCTCAGCAAGTGCTTGATCGCTACCATGTTCTGACCAATATGCGCGAGGTGGTCCAACGCATTGTGAGCCGGAATCATGCCGCCCTAAAGCAGCACCAAAAAGACGCTGGGGTCATTGTTCGTGCTCGCTACAAGAAAAAGCGTAGCAGCAGCGAGATTGCCGCTTCCCAAGTGGCTCGCCTGCGGCGCCAAGCGTGGTATGAAGAGGTAGTTGAGCACTATCGACAGAGCAAAAGTATTGCGGCCATTGCTGAGTTACTCCAGATGAGTCCAACAACGGTTCGCAAGTTCATCTACGCGGGAGCCTTTCCTGAACGATCTGCTCACAAAAGCCGACGAACCTATCGACTAGAGCCTTACCTTCCGTATCTGGAAAAACGCGTTCAGGAGGGATGTGAGAATGCCAGCTTGCTCTGGCAAGAAATTTGTCGGCAAGGATTTGCCCATGGATATAAGGTGGTCAACATGTGGTTGCGAGAATATCTGGGAAAGCCAGGACGGAACTCTTCAGAACAGGAGAAAGCCAAACGCCAAGCTTTTTTAGACGCTGTCCAGGCAGAACAAGGAGGCGTTTTTTTTCCAGAAGAGATGATTCCGAAACCAACAACACAGGGAGAAAATGCTCCTGTCATTGTTGAGCCATTGGAGTCTCCTAGACACCTCACGTGGTTGCTGTTACGCGATCCTAAGGGCCTCAATGAACAAGAACGACAAAATGCTCTCCTTCATTTGCCAGATGCCAGCTATCGAGACGACCTACCATCTCGCACAACGGTTCTTTACGATGGTCAGGGAACGGCATGCAGAGCAGTTCGACGGCTGGTTAGAGGAATGTCTCACCAGCGGCATTCCTGATCTCCGTACCTTTGCAGAGTGTCTGAAACGAGAGTATTCTGCCATGAAAGGGGCTCTCACTTTCTCTTATAGTAATGGTCCAATTGAAGGGCAAATCAATAAACTGAAGTATATTAAGCGCAGTATGTATGGTCGTGGAAGTTTCAAGTTGTTACGTCAGCGATTCTTGCAAGCTGCCTAACGGAGCACGGAAGATGCGGAAGAGCCATCAAAACGAGTCAAGGTCAATACTGTCGGGACCCCTTCTGTTACACGCGACATCTTTTGCTAGGCCTGCTCACGATGATTGACCTACGAGGACCGCTGAACGAGAGATCGCAACTGCTCTACCAACATTGGTTTCTCTTTCAGCTTCTTGACTCGTTCTTTCTCTTCCTGAGAGATATACAGACTGCGGTCTCCGATATGAAACGACCTCGGCAAGATCTCCAGGAGGGCCAGGTACCTTTTGAGCGTGACTCGGCTAATGCCTATTTCCTTTTCAGCACTCTTGAGCGTGACAAACGGTGGCTGCTCTTCCGGCGTTTGGAATGGTGGTTGTTGCTGCATAAAGTCCTCGCTTCCCTGGAATCCCTTCTTTTCCTCCCCTTGACTTTCTAGCCATGGTGACGAAAAGAAAGGCTGTCCGCAGACAGAGGTCGAGTATTCGTCTGCCATCTCCCTTGTTCAAGAGCAGACGTTGTTCATAGAGATGCATACAGTCCGCTGATCCTTACCTCATCCAGTCTTTGACCTCGTTTCCTCACTTCTCTCTTTCAGATAGGAGCGTCGTTGAGTAGAAGAGCGCAGGCCTGGTTGTCATGAGTTGACGCCTCTCTCGACCATCTCGCCCTCGAGCAGGTAGCCAGCCTCCTCCCAGTCGAGAATGCCGCCAGCATAACGGCGGACATGCGTGTATCCGTGATGAACCAGATACTTGTAGGCCAAGACGCTGGCGATACAATCATAGCTGGAACAGTAGACGACAATCTCTTCGTCCTGGGAAAGCTTCGCCAGCGTTTCCTCGGACGTGAGGAAGTGAAGCGAGCCGGGGATGTGCTTCGCACGATACTCCCATGTACCTAGGGCCATCACCAGCTTAAAATGGTCCTTGCGCTCCAATTTGCTCTTCAATTCATCGCGACTGATGAGTTTCATGTCATATTTCATGGTTCAATCTCCTGCCTTTCTTGTCTTTCACCCAACGGTGTTGCTTTACACACCCTGGCGGGTTAACCGGCGGGGTTTTCGGGTATAGAGGGGAGCCCTTAGATTGCTCACCCCTCGAATCACGCGGGAGAACCGCTTCATGTGTTGGTAGTCGATCCCGCCAAAGGGCGGCTGGGGATCGTAGTGGATCAACCATTGCACCCTACGCGCCGTTTCCTCATCCGTGAGGCGTGACACCATATACAGCGCCATATCGATGCCTGCCGAGACCCCGGCCGAATTGACGATGTTGCCATTGACTGTCCAGCGCTCTTGGACGTAGTGCGCGCCCAGGTGCTTCAGGAAGCGCTGATAGGCCCAATGGGTGGTGACGTCACAGCCCTCCAGTAGCCCGACGGAGGCCAGAATCAGCGCACCGGTGCAGACTGAGACGATCCATGATGCATCCTGCGCAGCTGTGCGGATATAGCGGCGGATGGCCGGATTACTCATGGCGTTCAGCGTTGCCGTGTCACCGCCTGGGACGAAGAACGCGTACGGATGCGGCAGGTCGTCGAAGGTGCCATTTGGAACCATGCGGAGGCCAGAATCGGTGGTGATCGGGCCCGTGTGCTCGGCAAGCACCAGGGGGCGAAACTCTGGCGCAATCCGACTCAAGGCGGAGAACACCTGCAACGGGCCGACCAAATCGAAGACCGTCAGGCCTGGGTAGATGACAAAGGCAATATCACGGGCTGAACTCTGCGCGGGCATGTTTTGGTCCATCAGCGCCGCAAGGGCAGCCCGATCCTGGTCAAATGTTGTCCAATCGAGCCTGCCCAATGGCGGGTGGGGATCGTACTCGATCATCAACTGGGCGAACTGAGCGGTGGCCTGGTTCGTCATGTTGGCGCCCAATCCGATGGCCATATCAATCGCGCCCGAGACCCCGGCAGCCGTCGTGAACTTCCCGTCAGTCACCCACCCTGCGGGTCGGTAGGGTTGGGAGCGGGCACCATACGCTTCCAGCCGGTCGGCATACGCCCAATGGGTTGTGGCCAACCGTCCTTCGAGCAGCCTGGCGGCAGCCAGCAGCAGCGAACCGGTGCTGGTCGCAGCCACCCACTCTGCACTCTCCCCGGCGCGCCGCACATACTCGACCAGTTCCGCATGCTCCAGCGCAGGCAGCGTGTCTGCTCCGCCGCCAATGACAACCAGACCCTCTGGCTGCGGCACGTCGGCGAAGGTCTTTTGGGGGATGATCGCCATGGGGGTATCTGTGGGGATCGCTTCCAGGCATTCTCCTACCACCACCGACTCATACCCGGCCTTCAGTTTCATCCTGGGACCCAGCCCCATAATGGAACTCAGCAGGGTGTGGTTGCCTACCAATTCCAGCAGGGATACACCCGGGTACACCACAAATGCGATCGTTTTCTTTGCCATGTTTTTCCTCTCTTCTTTCTGTCTACAGGGTCGTTTTTAACTTACAGCGAACGTTCCGGCTTGAAGATCTGGACGACTCGTTCAGGGTGTTCCATCTCGCCCACGTCTTTCACGATGTGATCCTTTATCAGAGCCGCATCGTCGCCGACCCCGGTGAGCAGGGCCGAGCCTCGCGTCCACTGCCAACTTCGTCCAATCAGATACAGGTGTGGAACAGGAGAGACACCGCGTCGGTGCAGCAGGTTTCCCTTGGCATCCCTGGCCTCGGGAATGGCGATCCAGTCTGTGTTCTCTTGATATCCGGTCGCCCAGATCACCGTCTCCACTGCGGCCGTTTCTCGGCTTTCGAAGGTGACGTGCTTGCCATCCGCGTGCGTCAGGCGACCAACCACGACTACCCCCTGTCGCCCGAGCGGTTTGAGTCCCAACGCCTTGCCTGGAAAGGGATCGGCTTTTATCAGGTATGTGCCGACGGCACTCTCACGGGACGCTCTCACGAGGCCAAGCTTGTCCATCCACCAGAAGATGCTCTTCCCCAGAATGCGCTCTGGCGACACCCGTCGGGGCCTTCCAGTGGAGAGGAGCACATGATGCGTCACAGTTAACTCTCGTGCGATGTGCCTCCCTGTCGCTCCATCCCCGACGACCAAGACCTCGCCCGACGGAACCTGGGTGGGAGAGGTGTAGGTCTCTGGCGAGAGCTGCAAAACGTCTGCTGAGAGCTGCTGAGAGATGAGCGGAAGAGCGGGTTGCTGAAAGGCGCCTGTCGCCAGTACCACCGCTCGACAGTCGATGGTCTCCCCAGTTCCGGTAGTAGCTCGAAAGCCCTCGTTGGTACGCTCCAGCCACCCGATGGGCGTATCTCCCAGCACCGGCAGCTCGAAATGGGCGGCATAGGTTTCCAGGTAATCAGCGATTTCATCCTTCGTGGGATATTCTTCAGGGTCGCCCGGCACTACCAGGCCGGGGAGTGCGCTGTACGCCCGGGGCGTGAACAGCACCAAGGAATCGTAGCGTTTCCGCCAACTGTCGCCGATGCGCTTGTGGCAGTCAACGACTTGGAAGGTGAATGACGTGGTCTTGAGATGATATCCAAGAGCCAGACCTGCCTGCCCAGCTCCGATGACGAGAATGTCCAGCGTGCGATTGCGTGTTGCCATTGTTACACTCCTCTCTCCTGCACATGGTAGGTGAACATCATGCCGCTCTCCAGGTGTTCGGCAATGTGGCAATGCACCATCCAGGCGCCTGGGTTGGACATCTCGACCAGGATGTTCACCGTCTCGCCGGCGCGTACGAGCACGGTGTCCTTCCAGGCCAGGTTCTCGTTGACAACACCGTCGCGGCTTAGTACCAGGAAACGCTGCCCGTGGAAGTGGATGGGGTGCTGCATCGGGTGGTCCGAGTCCGCCGCGTTCACAATGCGCACCTTGACCCGGTCGCCGTCAGTGAATGACCAGTCGATGGCGTGATTGACGGCCCCTGTCGATGGGTCCACCAGCTTCCAGAACATGTTCTCGGGCGTGGACATGCGGTTCATCTCCTCCATCGTGTCTTCCCACTCGATCGGCTCCGGGTGATGGCCTCCCCCATGGTGTTCCATGTGCTCCATGCCGGGCATCTCGGCCACGATAGCAAGCGTCTTGTCAGGCGGGCGGTCAGCATCAGCGAGCTTGACGCGCTCCGCCTCCAGTTCGGGACTCGTGCGTAGGGTGAAGAACTCCTGCGCGTATGAGTGCTCGCTCGGCAACGTCTGTACGGTCACGGTTGCCAGGGGGTACGTCCGCTCCGGCGTGCGATGCTCAAGCGAGAACTGCCCAGCGTGCTCGAAGAAGACATCGACGATCGCGCGCTCGGAGGGTGAAAGCAGCACCTCCTCGACGAACTCCTCCCGCTCGATCCGCCCGTTGTCACCCCCGACCAGCTTCATGCGCGCCCCGGGCAGACCGACGTTGAAGACCCGGACGTTGGCCGTGTTCACGAGATACAGGCGCATCACCTCCCCCTGGCTCAAGGAAAGGTGAGGAGAGGTCTCGCCATTTACCAGCATGACGTTGCCAAAGCGCCCCATAGCAGTGTGGTCTGACAGCGTGCGGCTAAAGGGAGCGATCTTGCCTCCCTCCAGCAGAAGATCGTCGAGGGTGAGGGTGACCTCCTGGTTCACGGGCGACCAGTACGTCGCATCGGTCGGGACAACGATGATCGGCGCGTAGAGGCCCAGTTCCTGCGTATAGTCTTCCCGCATATGCGGGTGGTACCAGTAGAGGCCAGCATCAGGAAAGCGCACGCGATAGGTGAAACTACCCCCGATGGGGACCGGTGCCATCATGCCCTGGTGCGCGCCCGTGGGCACGCCATCGAAGCGGTTCTCCAGGCGCAGGCCGTGCCAATGCACCGTGGTTTCCAGATCTGTCTCATTGGTAAAATGGACGGTCACTTCGCTGCCCTGCGCCACTCTCAGTGTCGGCCCGGGGATCGAGCGGTTGTAGGCTAGCATCTTGACGGTGGCATCATTGATGCGCTTGCGCACCTGTTCTGCCCGCAGTTCGAGGACGTCGTCAGGTTGCAAGACGACGACCCCGGGAGCAAGCGCGTCAGGTAGCCCCGTCGCTTCCCGCGAGAACGAGTCGGTCACTCCTCCGTCCATAGCTTCGCCGTGAGTGTGATTCATGTTCATGTGTGTATTCATCAGGTATGTCTCCTTGTTGTGAACGGGGCAGTGCGCTCCTCTGCCCCACACCGTGGTCCAGGGGTCAGGACAGCGCATGCCCGAACTCTACGCATACGAAGTGATCGCAGGCTTTGCCTCAGCCATTGCTGGTGCCTGACTGATGTGCTTGTTGCCAGACGGATTGGATAGCCGTGATGGCGAGATCAGGTCGATCCAGGTGAATATAGTGTCCACTGTGCGGAGCAACGCTCTGCTGACTGTTGGAAGAAAGAGAGGCCAAATCTTTCTGTAAGGCGTCCCAGGTGGCTGCCGTCTGCTTTCCTTGTGCTGAATGATCGTGCGAATAATCCTGGGAAAGCACGATCAGCGGTAGATGCCCATAGGAAGGGCTCGCTGTGCGTGCAGCACGCACTTGTGCAGCACTTTCCTGCAATGCCGCTAATTCGTCATATTGCGTGCTAAAGTAGCGGGTTTGCGCTGCTTGAGCCAGGTGGATTGGCTGGACAGCAGCGGGGTAGGCGGCAGCTTCTTCTAAGGGAAAGAGACCCGTTTGTAAGGCCAGGCGAGCCACGCCAAAGAGAGCCGCTCCACGTAACAGCAGATATTGTTGTTCGGCCGCACTCACGGCCTGGGGAGCGAAGAAGGGCGGATACGTGCCAAACTGAGCGAACTGGTGTTCGCTCGTGGAGTCGAGCAGGACCATGCCAGCCACCTCCTGTGGATAGCGGTAGGCATACAGGCGCATATTCAACCCGCCCAGGGAATGTCCAACCAGAAGGTAGGGACCGCTTATCTGTGCATGCACCAGCAGCAGATGCAGTTCTTTTACGATCTGTTGGCTTGTGCGCGGGCCTGGCCCCGTATCACTCCATCCGTATCCTGCTCGATCATAGGAGCAGACGCGGGTGAAGCGTGCCACTGCTGGTTGGACCTTGCTCCAATCAAGCGAGGTTCCGCCCAATCCCGCATCAAGAATCACCGTTGGACTGCCCGTCCCGGTACAATTGATATGGAGCCGGTAGCCCCCGATATCCACGAGTTTGCCTGGGGGTGGGTAGTGAGCAGTGTCAACCGCGCTGGCAATGGCCTGATAGGACAGCCCGAGCAGCAGAAGTCCCACAAGGGACAGACTGCAAATAACCAGCAGACGCAAGAGACGCTGTCTGATCGTCCGACGTGGGCGTGAGGAAACGGAGGAAGAGCCTGTACTACTGTCGATGGTCTGTGTCATCTTTCTGTGTCCTTTTCGAAGGCCTGGTAGGCCAGCTGATAGAAACTACAACGCGAGGCCCTCAATCGGATTCACACATGAGCGAAGAGGAACCATGTGTATAGAGTACTGTCATTTCAGGGGGAAATGAATAACACTTCTGTATCACTTTCATATCACTTGTGTGATATACTGTTGTGAAATACCACTGATGGATTTCCTTTCCTCTGGCTCTTGTGGACGTCTGCGTACTAAAGATGTAGAGTGAGCGCATTTCCCTCTGTAGAGAGAGCGTTGTAGACAACTGACTCTTCTCCTCTGAGGAGGGCCATGAACCGCACACAAAGAAAGCACCGGGCAACCATGGTTAAGAAAGCCGCACAGGCCACGCCCAATCACTTGCTGAGTCGTGCGCGTGAGGAACGAGGATGGACCCAGAAGGATGTCGCCGATCGCATTGGGGCGCCACACTCCCTCAATATCAGTCGCTGGGAGAGTGGCACCGCCTTTCCGCGATCGCACTATATTGAGCAACTCTGTCTGCTCTTTGACAAGACACCCAGAGAACTTGGCTTGCTCCATCATGCCTCCGCCGAGCCAGATGACGCGTTCAGAGGGTATACGGCCCAGGCTCCAGAGGACCAACCCTCTGGTTCTCCACCTCGGCTTCCCGAAGGAACGATCACGCTGCTCTTCGCTGACATCGTGGGCTCCTCACGCCTGCTGCAGCAATTAGGTAGTCGCTACAGGCTCGTGGTGGAAGAATGGCAACACCTGTTGCATGCAGCATGCCAGCAGTGGAGGGGTCACGAGGTCGAGACACAGGGAGATTTTTTCGTGGTCTTCGCTAGCGCCACCGATGCTGTCAAAGCCTCGGTGGATGTGCAGCGTCTCCTCTCCACCTATGTCTGGTCGGAAGGCGTGCAGGTGAGTGTGCGCATGGGCTTGCACACCGGGGAGCCAGTGCTTTCCGCCCAAGGGTACGTTGGCCTCGATCTCCAGCGCGGCGCACGGATTATGGGTGCTGGACACGGCGGACAGGTACTGCTCTCTCAGACGACCCGCGACCTGGTGGAGCATGACCTCCCTGACGGCGTGAGCCTACGGGATGTCGGAGAGCATCGCCTTCAGGACGTCCAGCACCCCGAACAGCTCTTTCAGTTGGTCATTGAGGGGTTGCCTGCCGATTGCCCACAGCTCACGGCCCTGGACACGCAGCAGACGCCCCTGCCAGTACTGCTCACGCCACTGATCGGGCGTGAGCAGGAAGTTACGTCGGTGTGCGCCGAGCTTGCGCATCCGAGAGTGCGTCTGCTGACGCTGCTGGGGACGGGCGGTATCGGCAAGACGCGCCTGGGCTTGCAGGTGGCCACGCAGATGCGCGACCAGTTTGCCGATGGTGTCTACTTCGTGACGCTCGCTCCCATTCGCGATCCTGCATTGGTGGTCTCGGCCATCGCCCAGGTGCTTGACATCCGAGAGCGCGGAGCCCAACCGCTGTTGGAGCAGCTGAAGGACGCCCTGCGCCACCGGCAGATGCTGCTGCTGCTGGACAACGTCGAGCAGGTGCTGACGGTGGCTTCCTCCTTGGAGGAACTGCTGGCGGCTTGCCCGCACCTGAAGCTGCTGGTGACTAGCCGTGCGACTCTCCGTGTGCAGGCCGAACCACTACAGTTGCACTTGTTAACTCAGCAAAAATGATGCCAATACAAGGCAAAAAAGCTTCATCATGATCTTCTTGCACATGTGACATTCTGTAAGAACGAATACAGACAGAGGAGTCCATGTGAAAGGAGAAAAAGATGAAGCGACCTCAACTTACCATACCACAGGAAACCAAGACAACCCCAACCGAGGTAGTTGGATGGGCACAAGCATTAGTACGTCTGCATGCACGGATAGCTTCTCGTTTTGCTCGACCAGAACCGCTCCGCCGAGCATTGGCCTATCTGCAAGGACTCCTGAGTTGCGTTGAGCGCAAAAAAGGCTGGCACTTGGCCGAACACGCCAGGGAAGCCAATCCCTATGGCATGCAGCGCTTGCTTTCTCAAGCGGTGTGGGATGAAGATCTGGTGCGCGATGACCTGCGTACCTTTGTCATCGAACATTTGGGCGACCTCAACGCCATCCTTGCCCTGGATGAGACTAGCTTTCCCAAGCGTGGCCGCAAATCAGCGGGCGTCAAAAAGCAGTATTGCGGGACCACAGGAGATCTCGAAAACTGTCAGGTCGGGGTCTTTCTCAGCTACGTGACGGCCAAGGGCCATACGCTCATCGACCGTGAACTCTACCTTCCTTTGAAATGGATACAGGATCGTGAGCGCTGTCAAGAGGCGGATATTCCTGATACTGTTCGTTTCCAGACAAAGTGTGAGCTGGCCCGACAGATGATCGAGCGCATCCACCATGCTCATATTCCCATCTCGTGGGTCGTGGCTGATACCGTGTATGGGAGCAATCAGGCTCTGCGTACCTGGCTCCAGGCGAATCAGTACTCCTACGTGTTGGCAGTCGCCTGCGACGAACCCATTGGTATCCAGACTCCTGATGGGCGTAAGCTGGTAGAAGTCCGCGACGTGGAAGCACTCTTGCTTGCTGCCCAAGATTGGCAGCGCCTTTCGATGAGCCAGGGCACCAAAGGGCCTCGCATCTTTGATTGGACAGCCGTTCCCATCTTGCACCACTGGGAGGATGATGGGCAACATTGGGTGCTCATGCGCCGCTGCGTGGACGATCCATCCAAAAAAACGTACTATCTCGTCTTTGCGCCGGAAGGAACCACCTTGCAAGAGATGGTGGAGGCAATTGGAGCACGCTGGTACATAGAGCAAGATTTTGAAACATCCAAAGATATGGGACTCGATCAGTATGAGGTCCGAAGTTGGACGGGATGGTATCGTCACGTCACCCTCGTGATGCTGGCTCATGCCTTCTTGACCACGATCTGTAGCCAGGACAAGGCTCCTGCAGACGCCACCTCTGCCACGCTTGCCACGCTTGACACCTCTTCCACACTTCCTGCGCTTGGTGTAGCTCCTCTCACCGTTCCTGAAGTGCGTCATCTGCTTGGATATCTCATCTGGCCGCTTCCTTGTAGTACGATGCTGATTCTTTCCTGGTCGTGGTGGCGACGATGCCACCGCAGTCGTGCCAGCTATTACCATACTAAGCGTCGTCTGAAAGCTGGATAACGACCTGCCCGGCCGGCAGGCATCAGCATCTATCAGATACAGGGAATTTCCAGGACCTTTCCTGTACCTTCGCGAGGCCCTCGTCCTGTGTTTGTTCATTCTTGCAAAGGAGATCTCATGACCACAACCTTTCCTTTTACCATCTGTTGCCAGATGCTTGGGGTGGCGCCCAAGACCTTGCGGCACTGGCTGTCGACTGCCCAGATGGAGCCAACTGGACAAGGGACCGACAGTCGCCTCAAGCTCCTCACGCTTGAGCAGGTCTACCAACTGGCCATCCTCCATCGCCGTCCGATCTTGCCATCAGGAGATCCTGGGAGTGAGGCTGACGTCTCGACATCTCTGCGACTTCCGGCTGAAAAACCCATTTCCCTCGAACCGGTCAGGGAGAACATTCAAAGGCAAGAGGATCCTTCTCTCTCACAAGAGGAGGAGTTGCGAGGCAAGTTGTCCCACATGGAGGCGAGACTGGCAACGGTTCAAGAGCAGCTCACTCACTTGGCACTTTCCCTTGTCCAAGAGCGTGACCTACGATACGAACGCAGAATCACTGCCCTTGAAGCCCTTGTCGTGCAGCCTCTAGCGCAGGGTCGCTCGTCACAAGAACTCCAAGAGAGAGGACTGCCCTCAAAGCTCGATGCAGGGGATCGTCTAGGGCGATGTCCCCATCCGGCGGAGAAACGAACACGGTCTTTGCTTCCTGTGATCGAATATGGGGCCGAGGGCCTCTATGTGATTATCAGTCCACAAGAAGGAGAACTCCAGCTCACCCCAGATTCCCCAGAGTGGTTCGCCTGGCTGGCTTCCCTGGCTTCCTTCCGCTTTGTTGGAAAGCAGGGCCGCATGAGCGTGTACCGTGGATATGACCATGGCCCAACGCGCTCCTGGTACGCTTACCGCTATATCCATCAGCGCAACTACAAACACCAACTGGGGACAACTGAGCATCTGACCCTTACTCGTCTGGAGCAGGCTGCTGGAATACTTCAATCTCACGTCGTTTCGCTCTAATTACCTGAGCTGTACTACGTGGATCCCTCCCTCTGTCTCCCAACAAGTGCAACTGTAGTG
>WNGE01007689.1_pt1 | contig 12187 bp, 11 predicted proteins | sample 5400651 | NCBI WGS metagenome assembly WNGE01 (sample SAMN13153370, study PRJNA577476) | soil metagenome | isolation source: 60 cm soil or saprolite under grassland replicate 2 | place: USA:California | collected 2016-06-15 | reverse complement strand
TGGAGCCCGTTTGGGTTTGAAACTGTCATGGTCAGACTCTCCTGCAACAACTTGTATTCGGCTAAATGGCCTGTGGAGCCCGTTTGGGTTTGAAACAAGAACGCACTACATGTTTCACAAACTCCTGGTCATGGCTAAATGGCCTGTGGAGCCCGTTTGGGTTTGAAACAAAAAAAGATTCCCATGCTCACGGATTACCATGCCTTTGGCTAAATGGCCTGTGGAGCCCGTTTGGGTTTGAAACCTCCCAAGAGCATTCAGGGCATGGATATGATTCATGGCTAAATGGCCTGTGGAGCCCGTTTGGGTTTGAAACAACCTGTGAGCTAGCCCAAGCTTCCTGTAATTGAGCAGGCTAAATGGCCTGTGGAGCCCGTTTGGGTTTGAAACAAAGTCTCAATTCTCTTTTCAGAGAAAGTCTATTCCAGGCTAAATGGCCTGTGGAGCCCGTTTGGGTTTGAAACCTTGCTAAAAGTGCTGGGTGTGTAGAACACTCTGAAGGGCTAAATGGCCAACGACTGTGTTAAAAGATGGATGTGGTCTTATATCCCACGGCTAAATGTCCTGTGGAGCCCGTTTGGGTTTGAAACTTTCTTTTATAAACTATACAAGAATCATCCTGCAAGGCTAAATGGCCTGTGGAGCCCGTTTGGGTTTGAAACGTTAAAAGTTACATATCAAGGGCATCTGTATCTGATGGCTAAATGGCCTGTGGAGCCCGTTTGGGTTTGAAACATGACGGGGCCGGTGCCAATTGCTGTCCTGATGACTGGCTAAATGGCCTGTGGAGCCCGTTTGGGATTGAAACAGCGTGTTCACACTACAGTGGCACTTCTTTCAGCAGAGGAGGAAGTAAGCCCCCCCCCCGGAAGACTCAACAAGCAGGCGGCTACGTCAGGTGAGCTTGCAGAGCCTCTGCCGCCTGTTCTAACACCGCCATGGTCAACTCCTGGTTGGGTGCCAGACGTAGGGTGTAGCTGTGGTTGCGGATCTGTCGATGTGCGCGCCAGGCCCCTTTGGGGACGCGCCACTCATGATGAGCCGTGAAGTGGCCGGATCTTCCCACAAAACGAAACGAGTCCTGCTCTGCTACCCAGGCAAACCACTCCTGCGTCTCTGGCTCAAACGGGAGCAAGCCGCGCTTGGGACAGATCACCACATAGTGCCCCTCCTCGCCGTACTCGACACGAGGGATGACATGAACCGGCTTGGGAGGCGTTTTGGCGAAGGCCGTGGCAGCGGGACGAGAGCGTGTGGGTTTGGCTGGAGACTTGGCCGTGCTGGTTGGCTTGGTCGGAGCCAGTGGGATGGCAGGCTCTGGCCTGTGCTGTTGAAGAAGGCGAGTGAGATCAGTCACCTGCTGCTGCAACGTGACGAGTTGGGCTTGCATGGCCGCAAGCTGCTCTGGCAGCCAGAGCAGATCGGCGGGCAACGCTGGGATCTGGCAGGGAAGCTGAGCACGTCCTTCTTCCTCAGAGGAAGCCAGACGGCGCTGATGCAGGCGAGCCAGCGCCTGGAGGTGCTCCTCGCTCAGCCCTTTTTTGCGGCCATCGTGAGGATGGCATGGCAGGGGAAGCTGCGCATCAGCCAGCCAGCGATGCAGGGTTTTGGCATCAATGCCCAGACTCCTGGTCGCCTGGGCTACAGACACAAAGGTCATGGAACCACTCCTTTCGTGTGGGGTGTACAACAGAACGAGAGTCAGCCTGAGGACCTCCGGGGAGTTTTCCCTGAAAAAGTACCGGGAATTTCCCAGGAGAACTCCCCGGAAAAGTTCTGGGAAGGCCAGGTGGCTCGACAAAGAGGCTTACCCGGCTTTCTGGCGACGGCGACGATGATAATAGCCAGCCCAATACTGATGGGCGCGCCGCCACCAGGACCACTGACAGATCAGGGGCGCGCCAGTGGGAGCGGGCCAGATGAGGTGGGCCAGCAGATGACGAGCTTCGGAAGGGGTTAACGGGATGAGTGCCGTGCAGGTCACAGACTCCTGGGGAGCAGCAGTGGTGAGGTGGCTCTGGACGGTGATGCTGACGAGGAAGGCAGACGCCAGCAGCACCAGGGTGATATGGCGATACCAGCCCAGGTAGCTGCGGACCTCATAGTGATCGAGTCCGAGGGCTTTGCCGGCTTGCAGGTCCTCTTCGATGTGCCAACGGCCTCCGACAGCTTGCACCATGGTGGGCAGGGGCGTGTCGGGTGGCGCCCAGACCAGGTAATAGGCCAACTCATTGGGGTTGTCGAGGCAGCGGCGCACGAGGAGCCAATGGCGACCATCCGCGACCCCAGCCTGCACCACGGGCAGGCGCGCCCAGTCAAAGAGGCGCTCGCCTTTGGTGCCCAGGCTTTGCGAGAGGCGCTGCCACTCCTGGGCACGCAGCGCCTGCTGCGCGATGCTGGCTACGTCACTGAGCAGCAGGCCGGTGCGGGTCTGTACACAGACCACTTCCGTGGAGGGAACAGCCAAGGCATAGGCGTAGCCTTGCTTCTCCAGGAAGAGGCGCAGTTCGGGGCTGTGACCGTAGACGGTATCGGCGACCACCCAACGGATGGGCAGCCCGGCGGACGTGGTGCGCTCGATCATGCGCTGGCCCAGTTCGGGTTTGGTCGCAAAGCGCACCGCCTCCGGGATATGGGCGGCGAGCCTTCGAGCCGGGTCGGCGCACCAGTCTTCGGGCAGGTACAATTCGCGGTCGATGAGGGCATGACCGCGGGCCGTGACGTAGGAGAGAAAGACGCCCACCTGGCAGTTTTCCACGCGCCCGGTGCGCCCACAATACTGGGGCCCGACGCCCGCCGAGTGGCGGCCGCGCTTGGGAAAACCGCTTTCATCGAGGACCAGCACGGGGAAGGGCGCCTCGTCGGCTGGCTCCTGCTGGCAGGGCAGCGGCGCGCTCAAGCTGGCCGTGACCAGGGCGCGCAGGTCGTCACGCACCGCGTCCTGGTCCCAAACGGCTGCCGAGAGCAAGCGTTGGATGCCATACGGGCGTGCTTGCCGGGCCTGTTCAGCGATCTGCCAGCCATTTTTGCGCGGAATGTCGCTCAGCACGGCTTGCAGGTAGCGCAGGGCGTGCTGATGGGCTTCTGGGCGGGCGAAGTGGGGACGGAGCCGTGCATGCAGCTGGCGCAGGTGTTCGTGCCACCGGCTGATCTCACCAAGCGTTGGCCCCAGTGGCGCCGGTGTGGTATGCTCAGGGAGCGTCATGTCGTTCTCGCTTTCGATGAAGGATACCAGTCAGAAGGGTTGCAACTTCTAGCATGGCACATCGAAGCGAGAAACGCACGAAGTGGATGTGGTTCCAGGGAACTTTCCCAGGAAGATTCCAGGGACAATTCCTCTTTTTCTAAGTGCAACTGTAGTGCAACATCTTATTGTAGTCGTCTTCAGGAAGTGGCGGCTAAATGGCCTGTGGAGCCCGTTTGGGTTTGAAACCCATTGTTATTTCTATCAATGGTCCAAACTCTTCTGAGGCTAAATGGCCTGTGGAGCCCGTTTGAGAGTCGGAACTATTTTATTTGTAGAAGTCCTTTGTTAATCGATTTGGCACGCTCCATTGCTCGTACATTCATAATTACATAGATCAACGTATTGAGATTGGTGACCGAACGGCCATTGCGCACTTTGGGATTCTCAATACCCAGAGCCTGGACCTGGCTGTTGATGCGCTCGCAACAGGTGCGTTGGGTGTAAATGGCGTGGTAGAGCGGCCCATCGCGGTGTGTGCCGATGTGCTCATAGTGTCCTTGTTGGGGTAGTCCAACACCACCAGGGTAAATGTGGCTAAAGTGCAACCTGACCTCGGGTCGAAAGATACCAGGGAACAGTAGCATGGTTGTGAAATGCGTGGCGCGAGATAACATCCAATCTCGTAGGCCGTGCAACGCGGCTCCTGGATGAGCAAGTCGCCCTCGTCCAGACTGTCGAGACTCCCACTGCGAGACGACGAACCAATCGAGCTAGGAGAAGAAGGCGCGGTAATCCTGAACCAGTGGGTCATGATCGAGCAGGGCGGCGATGGTGGACTGGTCAAAAAGATCAGAGGAGGGTATCATAGCAAGAAACTCCTTCTCGGCGTTTCCGTCGAGGACTTGCTGAGGTACATGAATGCACTACAAAGGTATTACTTACGATGTCGGGACCCACTTTGTGGAGAATCGCTCAACCCGCGACGAATTCGATCCGGCAGTGATGCGCCGCGAGATTGACATTCTCAAGAACGACCTGCATTGCAATGCTGTACGGGTGTGCGGCCAGGATCTCGTCCGGCTCAGAGCAACGGCGGAATACACGCTCACACAAGGTCTTGCTGTGTGGTTTTCGCCGCTACTTGTTGAGGCAACTGCAGAGGAAACCCTCGCGTACCTTGCCGAATGCTTAGGGATCGCCGAAGAGTTGAGGCAAACATTCCCAACAATTGTTTTTGTTGTGGGTGGCGAACTCAGCTTTTTTATGAAAGGGATCCTGAAAGGCGAGGATTTGTATGCCCGCATCCGCAGCTTTATCAGCCTCCCCGGTTTGCTGCGGCATATGCTCACTGGCAGGCGATGGCCTGGCAAACGGCTCAATGCGTTTCTGGCGAAAGCAGAGGCTTTGGTGCGCGAGCGCTTCCACGGCCAGGTAACCTACGCTTCAGGCCCGTGGGAAAAAGTGGACTGGCGGGTGTTCGATCTGGTGAGCGTCAATTATTATCGGGACGCGCAAAACGCCAAATGGTATCGCCAGGGATTGCAGCAGTATTACAAGCATGGCAAGCCGGTGGCCATTACCGAATTCGGGTGCTGCACCTACGAGGGAGCCGAGGCGAAAGGTGCTGCTGGATGGGGGATTGTGGATACTTCCAACACGCGCCGAAAAATCAAGGGCGGATTCCTGCGTAGCGAAGACACACAGGCTCAATATCTGACAGAACTGCTGGACATGTTCCTGCAAGAGCCGATAGAAGGCTCCTTCGTCTTCAATTTCGCAAGCTACAATTTACCTACTGATGAAGACCCCGAATTCGATCTCGATATGGCCAGCTACGGGATTGTCAAAGTGCTGCCTGACAGCGAAAAGGGCGCGACCTACCAGGATATGCCTTGGGAACCCAAAAAAGCCTTTCGGATTGTAGCTGAGCAGTATGGAAAAGAAAGCAATCAATGAGCCGGATGAGAATGTGCCGCTAGGACACCAATTTATCTTGACTTTGTACAATTTTAGGTCAGTAAAACGCAGCCTGCACAAGCCTGGTCAAATCAGCGCGTGGAACTAAACAGACATCAGGGTGAGCAGCCAATGTCTGAAAAGTCGACGCTCCCCAGACAGGCCAACGCACTGTGGCGAGGATATCGCTGAACGTAGCCTGCGTCTTGGGATACCAGGCAGTTTGCCGGACAGGAATAGCACCATCAGGATGCAGCACGAGTCCCAAGAGCACCACCAGGCTGTACAATCCGAAGAGACAGGGGGTGCTGCGTTCAATCGCCAAGTCAGACCATTGGCGTTGCGTTTCCACTCCCAGATGCACCCGGCTCTCTTCGAAGGTGACCTCGATGGGCCAACGCGAGACTGCGTCTCCTGCCCCCACAAAGGTAGCCACCAGTACCTGCAAGAGTCTCCTGCTCCCTTCCAGCGGCGACCAGCGCGCCCGATTAGCACGTGATGAAACACGCTGAACTGTGGGTTCATCTGATGCCCCATTTGCTGCAACACCGTAGTCACGTTCCGACGACCCCGTGCTAACAACGTTCCTACCAACAGCATCCTCACCTTCTTCCAAGTCGGGGCCGTAAACAGTGGCTCAAAGTGTGCCAGCACAACTATAATGGAACTGGGTAGGGACATGACAGACCTCCTGGCTCAATAGTGCTCAGCGACTTCTATCATACCTCAGGCACTTGTCTGTCCCTCCCCTCCAATTGTACCCTGATTGGCCTTCAGCTCTATTGCCCCGTGATTTCAGGAACGTTTCAGGGAGATGAGCTAAGCTGAGGATGAACAGGTGTGTATTGCTTGCAATGTGTCCGTGTTCTTGCATCCGCTCTCGCGCTGTTCATCGTCGTTCACAAGGAGAAACTCGCTATGGTTTTCTACAAGCCATATTCCATCGGGCTGATCTTGCTCGTGTTTTCCCTGCTGGTCCTGCTGGTTGCTTGCAGTTCAAACAACACCATACTCAAGCCCACACCACCAGCGCACCTGGTGAGCACCCTAGCACCCGGAAATGGTGGGGGCACCGGACGCATCGCGCTGGCATGTGCCCCTGATCCGGCTCAGAGCAAGGCTGATATCTGTGTGAGCAACCTCGATGGCTCAGGACTCCGGCGGCTGACGAGTGGGCCAGGGCCGAACGTCTCCCCCGCTTGGTCACCTGACGGCAAGCGCATCGTCTTTCGAGCAGCTGATGCTGACATTTTTGAAGCCAGCGACATCTGGATCATGAATGCTGACGGTTCGCAGCAGACCAATCTGACGAAAGACAAGCAAAGCAATTGGGGAGCCACCTGGGCGCCTGACGGGAAGCACATCCTCTTCAACTCTGCTCGTGATAGAGGGATACCGCATCTCTACCTGATGAACCCCGATAGCTCCGGGCTGAGGCGCCTCTGCCCGCACTCGAACCTGTGGGAGGAGTATCCCGGTTGGTCGCCCGATGGCACGAAAATTGCCTTTATGTCCAACGTGGGGACCAGCCAATGGGTCATCTATGTGATGAATGCTGACTGCTCCGGGCTGAGGCAGTTAACGAACGGCCCGGGGGAAGACGGCGGGCCGCGCTGGTCACCTGATGCCAGCAAGATTGCCTTTACCTCTGACCGGACTGGTCAGGCAGAAGTCTATCTCATGAATGGTGATGGTTCGCAGCAAACCAGGCTCACGACAAGTCCGAAAGATACCTCGTTCAATGGTCCAGATTGGTCGCCGGATGGCACCAAGCTGCTGTTCTTACACAGCCTACCTAATGGGGGAGAAATCTGGATCATGAATACTGATGGCTCGGGGCAAACGAAGCTGATGGATGCCTATGGCTTTGGCGATAGTCCGGTCTGGCAGCCGTAAAAGGTCCCCAAGCTGTCGGTGCATGTGAACACCAGGAAACCTGAATATTGTGTGAGCAATGTTCTGTTGATGTAGTTTCTCAAAATGTACAAAGCCCAGCTTATGCGAGTCGGTGTCGTGCCGCCGGAGAGCAAAATCAGAATTGGTCTCTTGGCAAACGGAAGGGAAGATTCGCCTGGAAATGGATTTCTCGGTCGAGGTATGAATTACTTGCGACAGTATCGAATGCAGGATTGAAACCTCTTTCTATATTCTATATAATGAGGCGGTAGGTAGTAGTCTCGCCTCATTATGTCTACAAACATGCCATTTCATGCGGACAAATGTCCCGAAAGGTCACGAATCGTTGCGGATGCTCGTCTACATCTGTAGAATGAGAGAAGTCTGAAACCTGGAAACCTGGTGAAGGAGAACGAGCCTACATGCGTTCAAACGACAAATCATCGCTTCATATAGAGGAAGTGGCATCTCAAGACCAAAAGAGTCCATCTCAGATAGCTACTGCTATCCCACTACCACCACCGCTATCTTCCTGGCAGCACTGGTATCGTGCTTTCACGCATGTCTTACCCGTTTATATTGCTGTACATCTCGCGTTCATCATCATCGCCGTTTTTTCTCAACTTTTCATTCTTCGAGATTTATCAGCGAAGGTTCTTCCCCTCCACACCTTATGGGAAGTCTGGTATCGTTTTGACGCGAAAGGTTATATTGGCATAGCAATGCAGGGCTATAACACACTTTCAAAGAGTGCTATCTTCCCGCTCTACCCTCTCCTGATCAAATGCCTCACGTATCTTATTCCCAACCCTCTCCTTGCAGGTCTCGTGATCTCAGATCTTGCAGGATTGTTTCTGCTTGTCGTCCTGTACCGGCTCGTGCAGGAGGACTTTGATGCTGTCCGTGCCTATCGTACCATCCTCTACCTCTCTTTGTTTCCTTCAGCCTTTTTTCTGGCGGCAGCATATAGCGAATCAGTTTTTCTTTGTCTTATTCTGCTTAGTTTCTATCATATGCGTCGTGGGCACTGGTGGTTGGCCGCTGCCTTCGGTTTCTTTGCCAGTCTCACCCGTTCAGCGGGCATTCTCATGCTTCTTCCCTTCCTCTACGAATACTTGCACCAGCATCGCTTCCAACTCAAGGCTATTCGCTTTGACATCATGGGTGGTGTTTGCATTCCAGCAGGTCTTGGGATCTTTGCCCTCTACTGTTATTTTCGCTTCCATGACCCTTTTGCCTTCTCTCATGTAGAACAAAACCTCTGGTCGCGTCAACTGTCTTTTCCCGGATATGGGATGCTGCTCTCATTTGAGTCTATTCTCCAAAGCCCTGGTCTTCTCAGCTTCCGGGCACTTCGCAACATACTTGAATTGGGAGCAGATCTATTCATCCTCTCTCTTATCGTGCTTAGCTTTATTGGCCCATGGAAGTTCCCCAGACATCTCTGGTCCTATAGTATCTACGCAGTGACGTTCTATCTCTTTCTGCAATTTTTCCCGGTCAGAAACGTTTTCCCACTTGAGTCAACCGCTCGGTACATGCTACAAATCTTCCCAGCCTTTATCGTTCTAGCCGGTATTGGCAAAAGTCGTATGCTCAACCTCAACTACCTGGTGATCTCAGGAGCTTTGCTCTTCTTGTTACTCACGCAGTTCTTGCTAGGCTATTGGATTACCTGATATCCTCTTCCCTCCCAAAGGGTCGTATAACATATAATATACGTGTCGCTATTACAAGCGAATAAATCTATATATTTTTTGAAGGAGATCAAAATCATGGCTGTAGTACGCACTTCAAACGTTGACTTACAAGTAAATGGGGATGGTGCCTATGCTTACGTGGCACAACCCGATGATGACGCGAAACACCCGGGATTAGTGCTGATCCAGGAATGGTGGGGTATCGAGCCGCATATCCGCGACCTGGCCCAGAAATTGGCCGCGAAGGGCTTTGTGGTTGCCGTGCCTGACCTGTTTCACGGCAAAATTTGCACTGAACCCGATGATGCGCAGAAGATGATCATGATGATCTCGGGAAACATCGATAGAGCGGCCAGGGAGATTATCGGTGCCCTGGAGACGGTGAAAGCAATGCCCAATGTTGAACCGAAAAAGTTGGGCCTCATAGGCTTCTGTGTCGGCGGACTGATGACCTTTGTTGTCGCGTCCCGTTATCCCGATCTGGCAGCCGCGGTGCCATTCTATGCAGGCGGATACGACCCAACCCCTGAAGATGTCGCGAAAGTCAATGCGCCGGTGCTGGCTTTTTATGGTCGCAGGGACCAGAGTATTCCGATGAAGCAGGTGGACAAGATTGAAAAGATGTATAAAGCGGCAGGCAAGGATTTCACCGTCAAAGTGTATGATGCAGGCCACGCGTTCATCAATCCTGATCATGGTATGGGCAATGAGAAAGCCGCGGCAGAGGCCTGGCCGCTGGCAATCAACTTCATGAAGAAAAAGTTGAAGTAGGTTATCTCGTAATGGGAAAGGGGTTCTCATGGGGTTCGCCATCGAGAACCCCATTTTTCCGCCACGAGATTGAACATTTTTAGAGCTTTTTGTAATCAACGTCGTATATACCTTTGGCATATTAAAATGTCTTTGATGCAAATAAACAAAGTCAACTGTAGGAGCCGATTTATCAGCCCCTCCACTGTCACCCTGAGCGCAGCGAAGGGTCTGGCGCGTGGGGCAGCGAGATGCTTCGCGGAGTTTACAATGAGCGGAGCGCATGTGCTCAGCATGACAGGGTGGGTTCCGTTGTCACCCTGAGCGCAGCGAAGGGTCTGTCGCGCTGGGCAGAGAGATGCTTCGCGGAGTTTACAATGAGCGGAGCGCATGTGCTCAGCATGACAGTGCTGTGACCCATACGGATTCCTGGATTAATTTTTAAACTTCATTATCGGCCCCCGGGGAAATCTACCCCATCAAGGAGCGTAAGATGGAAAACCAGCAGTTTGACCAGCAGGAGTGGCAACCGTCGCAGCAATATGTCAATTCCGACCCACGTGAACAGCAGGGGTACGGTCCGCAGCCAGGAATTATTGATCCACGCGAAAAAATTCAACCCATCCCCAGGCGGCGCAGGCCCTGGTTATGGATCATTGGCGCGTTGGTAATCATCGCATTACTTGGTTCCGGATTACAGGCCGGTCTGAGGAGTATCATCAACACAAGTAGTGAGACTCACACATACACGGTCTCTGCACTGCCAACGCTGGTGTTAAACGACGATAATGGCACGGTTACTATTCACACGGGCGGCGCGAATAGCCAGGTTACTGTACAGGCAACCAAACATTTTCAGGCGTTTGGCGGCACTGCTCCCGCTGTACAGTCCAGCCAGGATGGCAACACCATCAACGCGACCGTCCAGAACCAAAGTAATAACTTCATGTCTTTCGGTTCCAATAACGTCGATTTAAACGTCACCGTCCCTGCCAATGCCAACCTGCAAATCCACACTGAAACAGGTACCATCGATGTCAGCGGGGTGAGCGGAACCATGTCATTGTCCACCGCTACGGGTTCGATTACGGCAAACCAGGACGCCTTGAGCGGGCAATCAACCTTGCAGTCTAATACAGGTTCAATCACTTTTGATGGCTCCATCGCTCCAGGCGGAAATTACCAGTTTTTAACCGATACCGGCTCGGTCGACGTGACCCTTCCGGCTAACTCGTCCTTCCATGTGGATGCGACAACCAACACGGGTTCAATCGATAGTGATTTCAGTGACGTACGGGTGCGGGATCACGATTTTTCGGGCAGTGAAGCTCATGGAGATGTGGGCAACGGTCCTAGCGCATCGGTGACGCTGAAAACCAATACAGGTTCCATTGATCTGCATGAAGGGCAGTAGTCTAACGATCAGCCGCGACTACTCTAACTACTCTGCCAACGCTGAAAATCCAGTGGAATTTTTGAAAAATAGGAAAACAGAAGGAAAAAGGTAGCAGCCCCTTGTCTTCGGAAGATGCAGGCACGTCCTGAAATTCGCGTTTCACCTACGAATTTGATGTGTTTACACGTTATTAATGATTGTTTTACACGTTAATAATGATTGTATGGCATACTTGCAATTGTAAACCCCCATGCCAACGGTAGAACTTTTCTTGCCATTCTGTACCGTATGTACACTTTTACGTCCGCTTTTAGTTATCTCTGGGAGAAGATACTATGAATCGTACAAAACGACACCGGCGGAACCCTATCACTTGCATTGTTACCATGGCAGCAGTCCTGCTCATGCTCCTCGGTTTTGCCGGATACACCTCCAGGACGACTCACGCGGCAGGGAACGGGAACGCCTGTCAACTTAACTCAGCCGGCGGTAAAACTCAACACGTTATCTATATCCAGTTCGACAACACACACTTTACTCGTGATAACCCAAACGTTCCGTCGGACCTTGAGCAGATGCCAAACCTGCTCAACTTTATTAAGAGCAACGGCGTACTGCTCACCAATCACCACACACCACTGATCGCACACACCGCGACCGACATCCTGACCTCCCTGACAGGGGTCTACGGGGATCGCCATGGAGTGCCGGTCAGCAACAGCTTCCGCTACTTTAATCCAGATGGGACGAGCAACACCGGCGTATCTTTCGCCTACTGGACTTCCCCTATTTTCGACCCGGCCACATCTACGCCAACCGATACAAAGTACAATATGTTGACAGCCTCGGGTCAAAACGCACCGGCCCCCTGGGTGCCATATACCCGCGCGGGCTGCAATGTTGGCTCGGTTGCCACGGCGAATACCATACTGGAAAATATAGCAATAGATATTCCCACCGTATTCGGCCCAAACTCACCACAGGCACAAGAGGTCGCGTCGAATCCTGGTCAGGCATTCGCCGATTTCGTCGGAATCGGCATCCATTGCGCGCAAAACAACCCGACCTGCTCCCCCTCCAATACGGGTGAGCCAGACCGGCTGCCCAATGAGCCCGGCGGGTACGCGGGGTACAATGGCCTCTTCGGCCACAAGTATGTTGCGCCCATCATCAGCCCGAAGGGACCTCTAACTGACCTCAACGGCAACGTTATTCAGGATCCCCAGCATCACATAGGATTCCCAGGCTTTGATGGCCTGTCCGCGGCCGCCTCGCTCCCGCATGTGGCGGCACCGCAGGAAC